>SMVA01381176.1_pt1 | contig 10844 bp, 5 predicted proteins | sample 2456451 | NCBI WGS metagenome assembly SMVA01 (sample SAMN11095933, study PRJNA526329) | marine sediment metagenome | biome: Marine sediment; feature: Surficial sediment; material: Deep marine sediment; isolation source: Hadal surficial sediment | place: Pacific Ocean | collected 2014-05 | depth 0-1...
CAACGCTGTGACCGTGGACTCTTGACCGACGAGAGCGTCGAAGCCCGGGGCGGAGGCCTGCGGCGGGGCGGCGCCACCGGCCTCGGCGACGGCTTCATCGCGGGCGGCCAGCTCGGCCTTGGTGGGCTTTCCGGGCTTGCGGGCTGCAGTCACGTTCCGGTTCACCACAGGTAGGTAACGATGTCGGCGCGGCGCCGCAGGTCGGCGATCCACCCCTCGACCCGCCGATTGACCTCCAGCACCGCCAGCAGTGGTTTGATCAACTCGTCATCGACAGTCTCGAACTCAGGCATCTGCCCTCCCTGGCGCTCCATCTCCGCGCGCAGGTCCTCTTCGTAGAAGCGCCGTATCTCGCTCTCGCCGATATCGATGACGTCGCGGTAACGGAGGTCAATATAGTTGGCGATCAAGGCCTGTCGTTCCAGATCGTAGCGCACTTCCGCCGGGGTCTTTTGCTGGCGGCGCAGGTCTTCTTCGAACGCCTCGCGGGATTCGAACAGCTCCATGCGCTGCTGGTAGGCGGCGTCGATGTCCTCGGGCCGGACGTCGAACTGCGGAAACCGACGCACGTACTGGAACATCAACAGATCGTCGATCATGCACTCGAGCACCTGCGCCTCGACCGCATCGTTTCCGGCCACGGTGCAGAGCGCGGTTTCGTCGCTGGAGTCGTTCTGCGCCAGGTGCACGGTGCGATTGAGTTGGCCCAGGGTGATGACCTCGCCGTTGACAACGGCGACGATTCGATCGAGGAGCTGAGGCGCTGGGGCCGCGGCGGGGACCGCGGCGGGGGCCACGGCGGGTACCGCGGCGGGCGCTGCGGCGGGCACCCCGACGAGCAACGACATGACGAAGCCAAGCAGTGGCGTCGCGACTCGCTGAGAACTGCGCGCCGCCTTGCACGTCGTCATGGTGTTCATCAGAAGGCCTGGCCGATGGCGAAGTGCAGCCTCGAGCGCTCCTCGCCGGTACGGGCGTCGAGAAGGCGGCCCCAGTCGAGGCGCAGCGGCCCGATCGGCGTGAGGTAGCGCACCCCGAAACCCAATGTCTCACGAACCTTGTCGAGTGCCACTGAGCCGGGGTCGGCGAAGACGTTGCCTATGTCGACGAAGATCACCGCACCGAGGTTGCTGCGCAACGGGAAGCGGTACTCGAGGTTGCCGATGAGCAGCACGTTACCGCCGAGCGGGTTGCCGTTCCGGTCCTTGGGGCCCGCCTGGTTGCGGCCGAAGCCGCGCAGTGTCGTCGAGCCGCCGGCAAAGAACCTCTCCGGCAGCGGAACGATCGAGCCGCCGTAGGGCATGGCGAGGCCGGCGCGCGCGGCGGCCACCAGCACCGCGTTGCCCGGCGCCTCCCAATACCAATACGAGCGGCTGAACATGCGGATGTAATCGCTCTCGCTGCCCAGACCCCTTGCCGCCCACTCGGCGTCGATGGTGTGGTAGCTGCCGCCGTGCGGGTCGATGGGGTTGGGGCGCGTGTCGCTCAACAGCGAATAGATGGCGCTGCCGATGATCGCGTCGCGGTCCTCGGGTTCGAGCTCATCGGGATCGATGAGCACGTCGAAGGTCTGCTGGTTGCGGAAGGAGTAGCGACCGATGCTGGTGAGCGAATTGGAGTGGCGCTTGACCAGCTGCACCGAGGTGCCGAGGCGCTGCACCTTGAAGCCTTCTTGGTCGATGCTGTCGAAGTAGCCCACCAGTGAGCCTTCGACCGAGCGTCCGAGCAGATATGGATTGGTGTACACGAAGCGCACCCGCTGCTCGGCGAACGAAGCCCGCACGCTGGCGGTGGCACGGTGGTTGCGGCCCCAGAGGTTTTCCTGGCCCACCACCAGCAGGCCACGGAGCTGCTCCTCGGTCGAATAGCCGAGTCCCCAGGAGAGCCGCTGGCTCGAGCCCTCGTCGACGCGCACCACCACGGTGGGCTCGGTCTCGGTGGAATCAGGCCTCGCGGTGTCGATGCTGACGCGCGAGAACAGACCGAGCCTGTACAGGCGACTCTGGCTCAGGATGATGCTCTCCTGGGTGAGGGGAGAACCGGGGACCAGCGAAAGCTCACGTCGGATGACCTCCTCGCGCACGCGCTCGTTACCGGAGATGAGCAGCTGCCCGACGCGCGTGCGGTGGCCCGGATACACAGAGAAGTCGACGCTGACCACGTACGGGTCGCTGCTCGCCTGCACCTCGGAGAGCACCAGGGCGCGGGGGAATCCGCTGTTGGCGAGCAAGATCCGCAGCCGCGTCTCGTCCTGGCGGACGGCCTCGGGGTCGAAGGGCCCGGCGCTGCGGGTGCGCAACTCGTGGGGCCAGCCCGAGGCGTCGACGCCGTAGTCGGCAAGCCGTCCGCCGGTCTCGAGGCTCACCTGGTTGACCACGGTGCGCTCGCCCTCGTCGATGACCAAGGTGGCGCGCAATCCGCCGAGATCGGCGTCGCGGGTCACCGGGGCGGCGGCGATGCGTGCCTGCAAGAATCCATTGCGGCGGTAGTGCGCGACAATGGCGCGTTGGTCCTGTTCCCACACGCTGGTCAGGAACGGGGCGCTGCGCAGCAGCCTCTTCGTCCTCGTTTGCAGCAAGCGCAGCAGCACCTCGTCCGAGAACGCTTCGTTGCCGTCGATCTCGATCTGTTTGACGTCGGCGGTGCGAACCGGCGCCACCGTGAAGGTGACCTCGACGTTGCGCCCCTCCTCATCGCGGACCCGGCCGAAGCTGACCAGTGGCTTCCAGTAACCTTGTTGCTGGAGCGTCGTGATGATGTCGCTGCGTGCCTGGTTGAGGATCCAATCGGCGACGCTCCCGGTGTCGAAGAACGGCAACATCCGGTGCAGCTCCTCTTCGCTGCGGTTCCAGCCGCGGAACTCGAGCTGCACCCGTGGTCCGGCGTCGACGAGTACCTGCAGGTCGACGGTGTTGGCGCTCTGGTTGGAGGCTTGCGGGCCGATGGCGATGTCAGCGTGGAAAAAGTGGTTTTCCGCCAGCGTTCGACGCAACCGCTCAATGCTCTCGCCGAGCTGGTCGTCGCGAAACACCCCGCCTTCGCGCAGCCCGAACGCTTCCCGTACCTGCGCCTCGGGGATCCCCGGGTCTCCGACGAACTCGAGGCGGGCGAGGCGTGTCGGCTCTCCGGGGCGCAGGTGAAACACCACGGTGCCGTCGATCTCATTGTCGCGCAGGATGAGTTCGGGCTCGACTACGGCAGCCCGGTAGCCGCGATCACTGAGCGCCCCCTGCACCCTCGCTGCTTGCTCTTCGAGCAGTGCCCGGGTGATGCGGTCACCGGGCGCAGCGCTGAGCGCGTCCTGTAGGACGCTGCGCCGCACCGGGCGATCGCCTTCGAAGCGGATGGCATCGATGTGCGCTGCCGGCAATACGACAAATTCGAGCTGCAATCCCTCATTGCTCTCCACCGTGTGGACCTGTACGTCGGACACTCGCCCGAGCGCGTAGATGTTCTGCAGTGTGCGGCGGAGATCGGCGATCTCGAAGGGTTCGCCTAGGCGCAGTGATATGGCGGCGCTGGCCGCTCGGAAGAGTGCTTCGGGCGCTTGCACCGAGATCGAAGACACCGGACGCCCCTCGAATTGCTGCGCCCCGGCGCGCGCCGGGGCGCCCAGCGCCACCAGGCAAGCGACTGCCGCGACCAGCGCGCGCCATGGCGCTCGCGCCGCCCCGCCCCATGGCGAAGTCACTGCTGGTCTCGGTTGCATCACTCCGGCGGCGTTGGTCTTCATCGGAATCTGTGGTCGAAGCGGATGTCGACACCCAGCGACCCGTCTTCCTCGCGGGTCGCGGTGAGGCGGATGCCACGCGTGAGCTGGTACTCCAGCGTGACGAGTTGCTCCTCGGTGGTGCCCAGCACCGTGGTCCAGCTCACCCACAAGTCGGGGGTCACCTGCTTGCCGATGGTGACGCGCGCCGTCGGGTCGCCGGTGCCCGTGACCACCGACGGCTCGACGCGGAAACGGTCGATGCCGAACACTCGTTGCGCGCCGCGCTCGACCTGGCTGAGGTACTGGCGGGTAAGAAAGGACGTGGCTTGGGCGCCGACCACCCCCAGGGTGTCGTCGTCGCTGCGCAGGTTCTCCTCGGAGGCGTCGCCGACGGTCAACAACTGGATGAGCTGTAGGTCGGACAGCGGCGGCGAAGAGATGAACGTCGCGTTGACGTCGCCACGCGCCGGGGAGCCGGAGACGTTGACCGTTACCAGATACTGGCGGATCGAGGTCTCGATGGCGATATCGAAGCTGGGTTCGGTGCGCAGCGGGTTTTGAAATTCGATCGAGCCGCGGAGGAAGCGGTAGCGCTGGTCGCGGAATAGTACCGACCCGTCGAGCACCGTGGCGCTGCCCAGGAGTACCGGGTTGGCGAGCGTGCCGCGAATCTGCAGGTCGGCGTTGAGCTCGACGTCCGCCACGTTGTTGACGATGCGGAGCTCGCCCGGCGCGCTTACCTCCAGATCGAGGGAAACGGTGCCCGCGAGCGGGTGGTCGATGCCGGCGACGCGCGAGTTGGAAAGCGACATGAGGCCTTCCTCGCCTTCCCAGCGCCGCGTGTATTCGCCCTTCGTGAGGGTCATGGTGCCGGAGAGTATCGACCGGTCGAAGGTCCCTTCGTGCACCAGGTCGGCTGACGCCGTCACGCGGATGCCCTGCTGGATGCGCAGCAACGCCTCCGCAACCGCGAGGTTGAGCACGAAACGCTGCGGCACGCTGTTGCGCAGTTGAATCTCGCCGCTACCCGACACGTTGGGGCTCGCCCGGGCGATGGCGTCGCCCAGCGAGCCCTCGAAATGTTCGATGCGCACGAGCTGGTTCTGCAGCGTGATCAACGCCGAGATGTTCTCGATGGGCTGCAGCACGGGCGCGTTGAGCAGCCCGGAACTGACGGTGAGGCTGCCGTCGTAGGAGAGCTCGGGTGGATCGCCGGCAACACCGATGTCCATCTCCGCGCGCCCGGCCACCCCCCAGCTCCCGGTGACGGCGTTGAGCGGGTCGAGATTGGCGCTGCCTTGCAGGCGGGCGTCGAGCCGGAAGGGTCCGAGCAAGAAGGCGCCGCTGACCCGAAGATCGGTTCCCGGGCCCTGCAGGACGATCGCATCGATGGTCTCCAGCCGGCTGCCGGTGACCCGCAGCGAAGTCGGTTGCGGCATACGCAGCTGCAGGTCGGCGATGTCTATTCGCAGGGCGCGCAGGTCCAGCCGGCCTTGGTACTCGCGCCAATTGGTGCCGCTCCCCTGGACGGACAGCGTTACCGATGCTTCGCCGCCGGTGATGAGCTGGTGGAGGCGGCCGGTCTTCTCCCAAAGTGGGCGAAGCGGCAGGGCGTCCACCGAAACGTCGAGCCTCACGAGCTCGGCGGAGTCGTCGCCGGCGAGCGCCGCCAGTGGAAACTCGCCCTCGGCAGTGAAAGGCTGGCCGGCGATGATGCCGCGTACGTCGACCAGGTCAAGACTGTTGCCGGCGAGCAGGACCGTTCCGTTGATGCCTTCCGCCGCCCAGGGCCACCTTGGCCGGCCGAGCGAGACGTCGTAAAGCTCGAAGCTGCCGGCGACCTCGCCGGCGAGTACCTCGCCACTGGCGCGCAGGGCGACCTGCAGAGCGCCGCCGGCCTCGAGGTCGTCGACGAATACCTCCAGCACGTTTAGCGACACCCGGCCGGACGCCGTGGCTTCCACCCAGCGTCCCTGGGCAACGTTGATTGCGGCGCTCGCTTCGAGGTTGCCGGCATCGCTGACCAGTTGTGGCAGTTCGATGCGCAGGATCTCGGCGTCGAGCTCCAGGCGCAGCGGCTCGGGAATCGCCAAGGCCAGGCCCGGCCGGCTGAGGGCGAAATCGGCCAGCACGGCGGTGCCGCTCCAGCCCGTCCAGTCGCCCATCTCGCCGCTGCCGGCGACAGTCAGCGTACCGCGCAGGGCAAGGTCGCTGCCGGTGTCGTATCCCTGCGCCGCCAGCAGCGCCAGCACCAGCTCCGAGTCTCCCGCCGCGCGCAGCGTGGCGCGGCGCGGCGCCTGTAGGTCGGCGCTCAGCGTTGCCGCCCAACCGGCAGCCGGAATCTCGGGCAGGGCGATGGCCACGTCACCGCCCGCCGCCGTCGGCGTCGGCGGTGGCACCGCCGGGGCCGTTGCACCGGAACGGCCGATCGCGGAGACCGCCAGGCTACCCCCGCGCAACTCGGCGCTCCACGCCACCGATCCCAGCGTGGCGCCGTACGCCCCGGCGTCCGTCCAGCGCAAGGTGGCGGCGGCGTCGGGGGCCGAGAACGGCCCGTTGATCTGCGCCACGAGTTGCAACGTGCCGGACACCGGAAGCTCGACGCCGATGAGATCGCCGGCGATCGAGGCATCGATATCGAAACCGTCGACGCGAGCCTGCACGGTATCGTCGTTGCGTCGCCAGGCGCCGGACGCCGCTATCCGGCCGCGATCGCCGCCCAGCTCGAAGCGCTCCACGATCCATTCCTCCGGCGTCAAGCGGATGTGGACATCGGCGGTCAAGTTCTCCACGCCGTTGAGGCGCACGGCGGCCCCCTTAAGGGTAACCTCGCCCGACGGGGAAGCGCCGTATTCTCCGGCCAGGGTGAGCTCACCGGTGGTCTCACCGGCAACCGACAGCGGTACGCCGAGACGCGGCAGGTTTACTTCCATGGGGAAACCGTCGAGCCGCAGAACGATGGAGTAGTCGGGCCCGCTGCTCACCCGCTGTCCGATCCGGAACCGCCCCTCGCCGTTCGCCGTGCCGCCGTTGCGACGTAGTTCGAGGTCGATGATCTCGAGCGCCGCACCGGCGAGCCGCAAGGTGCCGTCGACATCGCCCACCGGATTGCCGGCCACCGAGAGCGACCGTGCCTCGAGGACTCCGTCGAAGGTCGGCGCATCGACGCTTCCGCCGATGGTGCCCGAAGCCAGCCCGCTGCCGGCGATTCCCAAGGGCCGCGGCACCGGCTGCTCGCCACGGAAACGACGGATCTGGTTGAAGAAGCGGTCGAGCATGCGGAGGTCGCCGCTCTCCAGCGTAACGCGGCCGCTGATCGAGCCGTCGCGCGCCACGGTGGCCTCGATGCCGGCGACGGTGCTGGGCAGCGAAACCGTGGTGTTGCGAACCTCGAGGCTTCCGTTGGTGAGCTGGTATTCGGCGTGTGCCGCCACCGGCAGCAGCAGCGACGGGGCGACGCGCTGCAGAAAGGAGGTCTCGGGGGCCTGCGTCGCGGGCAGCAGGTCGTCTTGGGCCGTGCTTCGATCCGTTGCTGCCGCTTGCTCGGCGGCCGCCGGTCCATCCGACGGCGCCGGTCCATCTGGCCCCGCCGGTTCATCTAGGCCCGCCCCAAGTCGGTCGAGCGTCCCTGCCGGCAGCGACAGTCGGTCGAGCGTCCCTGCCGGCAGCGACAGATCGAAGCTGCCCGACCCGCTGATTGTATCGGCCAGGGGTGCCCGCCAGCTCAAGCTGCCGCTCCCCGAACCCGTGCCGGCGAAACGGAATCCGGGCAGCGCCGGCGACCTGGTGAGCGCCGCGAGGTTGACGCCGCTGACCTCGTATTCCAGCCGCCAGGCGCGCGGCTCGGAGGCCAGATTCACATCGACGCGCGCCGTGACGTCGCCTTCGAAAAGAGATGCGCGGGCGTTGTCGACGATGACGTCGGCAGCGCTGGCGTCGACGTCGGCGGCGAACCCGGTGGCTTCAATGCCCGCCAGCGTGATCGTGGGCGACGACAAGGTGCCGGCAAAGCGCAGCGGGTCGGGGCCAAAGGTCAGGGAGGCGTCGAGCGTGACGATGCCCGCGTCGGTGTCGCTCAACTCGATGCCACTGAGCCTCACCAGGTCACGGACATCGAGGCGGCCTCCGATGGCAAACTCGCCGCGGCTCCACTCGCGCAGTTCGCCGCTGGCTGTGAGCTCGCTGGCGCCGAGCCGCATGTGCGCATCTTCGAGGCGCAGCAGGTGTCCGTCGAGGGTGAACGGCAGCTCGGCTTCGACGAACTCGATGGTGCCGGGTCCGGGGGTTTGCCCCTCTACCAGGTTCGCTTCGACGCGCAGGCCGCCGCCGCCGATGCGCAACGTTCCGGAGCGTTGCCGGGTTACTGCGAAACCCCCTTCGCCGGGCTGCAGACGGAGGCTGACGGCGGTGAGCGAGGTGTCCAGGTTCCAACGTCGGTGGTTGATCTCCAGCAGCCCGCTCTCGATGCTCAGGCTCTCCACGGTGATGCCGACAAGGTTGCCACCGCCGGCCTCCAGCACCAGGTTCGATTCCCCGCCGATATCCCAGTGGACCACCGGCCTGTCGATGTCTACGGAGCGCAGCCGCAGCTCACGCGATAGCAACGCCCACGGCTCGACCCGGAGGCGTACCGAATCGGCGCGAAGCAGCAGCTGGTCGCTTCCTGCGGCGCCGTCGACCTCGATGCCCGTCAGCAGGGCGTCGAAGGGGACGAGATCCACCTCGACGGCAGCGACACGGACGTTGCGGCCTAGCAGCTCGGTGCCGCGCACTTCGATCCAGCGTCGAATGCTTTCCTGTCCGGGGGCGCTTTCGATCCACACCCATGCGGCTGCCAACCCGGCGGTAGCGAGCAGTGCCAGCACCAGGAGCACACGGAGGACGCGGCGCCGGCGCCGGCGGGGCTGGGGTTTGGCTTGCGAGCTCATTCGATGGTTGCGAGCAGGGCGCCTCCCTCCACGCCCTGTCCCTCCTCGACGTCGATGCTGCCGACAACCCCGTCGCGGGGCGCGCGCAGCTCGTTCTCCATTTTCATCGCTTCAACGACGATGATGCCGTCACCGCGGGCGATTTGCTGGCCGGGCTGCACGAGAATGCGCGCCACGCGCCCCGGCATAGGAGCGCTGATCCGGACCAAGCCGTCGGCTGGGCCGGCCTCGCTGGTGGAGGCGCGGTGGCGGCGCATGTCCGCGGCATGCACCCGGAACGTACGGTTGACGAGGTGTACGGCGAGGTGGTCCGGCTCCTCCTCGACGAAGACTTCGTACGACGCATTGTCGATCAACAGGGAATAGATACCGGGCTGCGGCCGGCGCCAGTCGATTGAGGTTTCCTCTTGCAGAGCACCCTTGCCGTCGCCCGGAGCGTCGTCGTCGAGGTGGCGTACCAAGACGCGATTGCCTTCGCGGCGCACCTGGTAGCGGCGCGGCGGTTCATCTTCAATGCCGACCTCGATGATCATGTCGTCGATGCCCCGCTCATAGCTCTCCGTCTGGCGCGGCTGTCCAGGACCCCGTGGGGACGGCGGCGAACGCGGCGGAGCGGCCGGCCAGCTTCCAAGGGGAGGCCACCGTCGACGGCCGGTAGGCGCGTTTTTCCTCGCTCAGGAAGACATGCAACGCGGCGGCGAGTCGCGCCGCTTCGGCGATGGCAGCGGCCCGCCGGGTAGACTCGCCACCGGTGTCGTAGGGGTTGCTCAGCAACCGGTCCAGATAGCCGGTATCGAAGTCCGCGTTGATGAAGTCGGGGTCGGCAAGGACGCGCTGGAAGAGGGGGATCGTGGTGGCGATTCCGCGCACCTTGTACTCCTCCAGGGCCCGCTGCAGTCGCCGGATCGCGGCCCGCCGGTCGGTGCCCCAGGCGATGAGCTTGCCGACGATGGGATCGTAGTGGATGGGTACCTCATAGCCCTCGAAGAGGCACGAGTCGTCGCGGATCCCGGGGCCTCCGGGGATGCGCAATGTCTCGACGGTGCCGGGTGACGGGGCGAAGTTGTTGTCGGGGTCTTCGGCGTAGATGCGGCACTCGATGGCGTGGCCCCTGAGGGTGACGTCGTCCTGGGTCAGCGACAGGGGCTCACCTTGAGCGAGGGCGATCTGTTCGGCGACCAGGTCGACGCCGGTGAGCAGCTCGGTAATGGGGTGCTCTACCTGCAAGCGCGCGTTCACCTCGATGAAGTAGAAGTTGCGCTCCGCATCGACGAGAAACTCCACCGTTCCGGCGTTGGTGTAGCCGGATTGCGCCGCTACCGCCAGCGCCGCGGCACCCATTCGCCGGCGCAGCTCGGGGTCCATGATCGGAGATGGCGCTTCCTCCAGAACCTTTTGATGGCGGCGCTGCAGGGTGCACTCGCGCTCGCCCAGATGGATCCGGTTGCCGTGTACGTCGGCGAGGATCTGGAACTCGATATGGCGCGGCGCCACGATCGCCTTTTCCAGGTACACACGCTCGTCGCCGAACGCCGAGCGTGCCTCGGAGCGGGCAGCCTCGAAGGCGCGCGCCAGATCATCGGCTTCCTGCACCAGCCGCATGCCCTTGCCGCCGCCCCCGGCGGCCGCCTTGATCATGATCGGGTAGCCGAGCTCGGCGGCGAGGGGGTGCGCCTGCTCGGCGCTGTCTACGGTGTCCGGCGTACCCGGCACCACCGCCACGCCTGCCTCGATGGCCGCTTTCCGGGCACGTGCCTTGTCGCCGACCAACGCCATGCAGGCGGCGGTGGGCCCGATAAAGATCAGTCCTTGATCCTCGCAGCGGCGCGCGAATTCGGGGTTTTCCGAGAGAAAGCCGTATCCGGGATGGACGGCGTCGGCCTGGGCCGCCCGGGCCACCTCGAGGACGCGGTCGATGTCGAGATACGACTCGGTTGCCGGCGCCGGGCCCACCGGATACGCGTAGGTGGCGAATCTCACGTGCAGCGCTTCTCGGTCGGCCTCCGAATAGATGGCCACGGACTCGATCCCGAGGTCGCGGCAGGCGCGGATCACGCGCACCGCGATCTCACCGCGATTCGCCACCAGGATCCGCCCGATGCGCCTCTTGCTCATATACAAAGCGTAGCCCGGGGGTGTCTTCCTCGCCACGTCGTCAGCCCGCTGAGCGGCGACCCGTTGAGAAGCCCGGGCCTAGGTCTGAG
>SMVA01056331.1_pt1 | contig 10843 bp, 13 predicted proteins | sample 2456451 | NCBI WGS metagenome assembly SMVA01 (sample SAMN11095933, study PRJNA526329) | marine sediment metagenome | biome: Marine sediment; feature: Surficial sediment; material: Deep marine sediment; isolation source: Hadal surficial sediment | place: Pacific Ocean | collected 2014-05 | depth...
AATCAAGGAGTCCCGTCGTGCTAATTGAAATCAAGGTACCTGCACTCGCCGAATCGGTCCCTGACGCAACCTTATTGGATTGGTACAAACAACCCGGCGATGCGGTTGCCCGCGGCGAAAATCTGATCGATCTCGAAACCGATAAGGTTACCCTTGAAATCGCCTCGCCCGAGGCGGGTGTCGTAACCGAACTTCTACATCAGCCCGGCGACGTGGTCCTGCCTGACGTCGTCTTGTGTATTATCGATACCGAGGCCAAGGCCACGGCGAGTGCTGCTGAGGGACCGGCCAAAGTCGTTGCCGCAGCGGTAGAACCGCTAGATACGCCGCGGTTCGGCCCGTCGGTACGGAAATTAATCGAAGAGCATCGTATTGACCCAGGCCAAGTTCCGGCCAGTGGCAAAGATGGCCGTCTCACCAAGGCCGATGTTCTCGCCTATATTGAGTCGCAGCAGGCCGCGGCTGAGGCGGCGCGCGCGCCAGCGCCACCGGTTCAAGCGCGACCGGCAGAGGTGCCCGGGGCGCGTCCAGAAGAAAGGATACCGATGACCCGGTTGCGCAAGCGCACCGCCGAGCGCTTACTTCAGGCGCAACAGCAATGTGCCATTTTGACGACCTTTAATGAGGTCAATATGCAGTGCTTTATGGACCTGCGGGCACAACACAAAGAGGAGTTCGAACGTCAAAATGGCGTGCGTCTCGGCTTTATGTCGATATTCGTCAAAGCCGCCGTCGAAGCGCTGAAAAAATACCCGATCGTTAACGCCTACATAGACGGCGACGACGTCATTTACCATGGATATTACGACATCGGCGTCGCCGTCGGCTCCGATCGTGGTCTCGTCGTCCCGCTCCTACGCGATGTCGAACGCATGCCGTTGGCCGAGATCGAACGAAAGATACGCGAGTTCGGCGAGCGCGCCCGCGATGGCAAGCTTACACTGGATGAACTCACCGGCGGTACGTTTACGATTAGTAATGGCGGGGTGTTCGGTTCACTCCAGTCGACGCCGATTCTGAATCCGCCACAAAGCGCGATCCTCGGCATGCACAAAATTCAGGATCGACCTATTGCAGAAAACGGCAGCGTCGTCATCCGGCCAATGATGTACCTCGCATTGTCCTACGACCATCGCATTATCGACGGCCGCGAAGCGGTCCAATTTCTCGAAACGATCCGCAAAACGGTCGAAGACCCGACACGCATTTTGCTCCAGATCTAAACCGCGGCCGGGTTCCAACGTGTCGCATCATTACCAACAGATCTTAAAGAGGCGGCCCTAGGTTGAATGTTGGCGTGCGGATTGCTTGACAGGCTCGCGGAAATTAATGAAGGACACGACCAATGGATAAATACGATGTCGTAGTGATAGGTGCCGGACCCGGCGGCTACATCGCCGCGATCAGGTGCGCGCAACTGGGTCTCAAGACCGCGTGCGTCGAACGGGGCATTCACGCACAGCACAAACCGACCTTGGGCGGTACTTGCCTGAACGTTGGCTGTATACCATCGAAGGCGCTATTGGATTCGTCTCATCATTTCGAACATTTGCGGCTGCACGCCAAGGACCACGGGATCGTCGCCACCGATATCGCCATCGATATCGCCGCCATGCAGAAACGCAAGGGCAAAATCGTCAAGGCCTTGACCCAGGGTATTGCCGGATTATTCAAGAAAAACGGCGTAACGTGGCTCGAAGGCAGCGGCGCGCTGACGGCCGATCGGCGGATCAAAATCAGCGATCGTAACGGCGATGTCACAGCAGTTGTCGCGGCAGAGAATATTATTATTGCAACCGGATCGATTCCGGCAGCGATCCCACCGGCGACGGTCGATCAGAACCGCATTGTCGATTCTACCGGTGCTCTCACCTTTACCGAGGTGCCCGAGACGCTTGGCATAATCGGCGCAGGGGTGATTGGCCTCGAACTGGGCAGCGTCTGGCGACGCCTCGGGGCCAAGGTCATCTTCCTTGAAGCACTGCCCGAATTTCTCGGTAGTGTTGACGCCGAAGTTGCTGCTGAGGCGAAAAAGCTATTTGGACGGCAAGGTCTCGAAATCCGTCTCGGGACCACGGTCACGGCAACCGAACCGTCGGGTTCGAAAGTTAAGGTCCATTACGAATCCGCCGACGGCGAGCAGAACCTAGATGTCGACAAGCTGATCGTCGCCGTCGGTCGGGTACCGAACACCGCCGGTCTCGGGGCCGAAGACGCTGGCCTGGGCTTGGATGAACGCGGTTTTATCACCGTCGATGCGGATTGCCGCACCAATATTGAACGGATCTACGCCGTGGGCGATGTCGTGCGTGGTCCGATGCTTGCACACAAGGCGTCCGAGGAGGGCGTTGCGGTAGCGGAGCGGATCGCCGGACAGTCCCCGCATGTCGATCTCGCGCTGGTACCGTGGGTTATCTACACCTGGCCCGAAATTGCATGGGTCGGCGCGACCGAGCAGGAATTACGCCAGCAAGGTCGTGGCATCGCGCTCGGCAAATTTCCCTTCATGGCCAGCGGCCGCGGCCGTGCAATGGGCGAGACCGACGGTTTTATCAAGATCATTGCCGATGCGGGCAACGATACCGTGCTCGGGGTACACATTATCGGACCGGGCGCGTCGGAACTTGTCGCCGAAGCCGTGCTCGCCATGGAATTCGGCGCCAGCGCCGAAGATATTGCACGCACCGTGCACGCCCATCCGACCCTCGCCGAAGGCCTACACGAGGCTGCGCTCGGCGTCGATTCACGTAGTATTCACCTCTAAGGAACCTCTGATCAATTCATGGAATGCTGCTTCGCGACCGAAATCGTCCAAGTCCGCGTTGCGGATCTGGCAAATAGTCCCGCTATTCGCTGCGATCCGCGCCTCGACCTGAACAATTTCGAACCGCAAATCAACTATCCCAGAATTAATCAGAGGTTCCTTAAGCTTATTGGCCATCGAACACCGACTTCTGTGGCGCTTTGATTTAGTCGCCGCACCCCCTTCCGCACGCTTGCATTATTGTGCAGTGCAACGTAAATTAGGCCGATCCAATTGATCCGCTTTCGTTGCATTAGGTGAGGGTATTCATGCACGACGCAGTCATCGTCGCAGCGCTGAGAACGGCCGTCGGCTCCTTCGGTGGGGCACTCAGCGATATGCCGGCGCCCGCTCTGGGCGCGCAAGTTATCGCGGCATTGATTAAAAAGATAGGTCTCGATCCGCAGTCGGTTGACGAGGTGATCCTGGGCCAGGTCTTAACCGCCGGCAGCGGTCAAAATCCGGCGCGCCAGGCCGCGATAATGGCCGGACTGCCTCATTCGGTACCCGCGTTAACCATCAACAAGGTCTGCGGCAGCGGACTCAAGGCGGTACAGCTGGCAGCACAGTCGATTCGCGCCGGCGATGCCGACGTCATCATCGCCGGTGGCCAAGAAAATATGAGTGCCGCGCCGCACGTTCTGCCGCACTCGCGTAGCGGTACAAAGATGGGTGATTGGAAATTGATCGATTCGATGGTTTGCGATGGATTGACGGACGCATTCAACAATTACCACATGGGCGTCACGGCGGAGAATATCGTCGCGCAGTACGGCATCACCCGCGAAGCGCAGGACGAGTTCGCCGCCAACACGCAACAAAAGACCGAAGCAGCGCTCGCTGGGAACCGATTCGCGAGCGAAATCGTCGCCGTCGAGATACCACAGCGTAAAGGCGATCCGGTAAAATTCGACCGTGATGAATTTCCCCGCGCCGGTGTCACGGCAGCAACCCTCGGGAAACTTAAGGCAGCATTTAAATCAAACGGGAGCGTAACCGCTGGCAATGCCTCCGGCGTGAACGACGGTGCGGCCGCGGTTGTCGTCATGAGCGCGGCCAAAGCGAAAACACTTGATTTGCACCCGATCGTGACCATCAAATCCTATGCCAGCGCCGGCGTCGATCCGGCGATCATGGGCACGGGGCCAATCCCGGCGACCCAGAAATGCTTAACCAAAGCGGGATGGCAGCCAGCGGACCTCGACCTGATTGAAGCCAACGAGGCGTTCGCCGCGCAGGCAATTTCGGTCAACCGCGATCTCGGTTGGGACCTTGCTAAAGTTAATGTAAACGGCGGGGCTATCGCACTAGGACATCCGATTGGCGCATCGGGAACCCGTATACTGGTCAGCTTGGTGCACGAAATGACTCGCCGCGATGCCCATAAAGGCCTGGCGACTTTATGTATCGGCGGTGGTCAGGGCATTGCCCTGGCGGTTGAACGCTAATTGGTGAGACGGGCCTGTACCCGGAGAGAGTAAAATGAGTGATACGCCCGACAAACGCGTCATCAAGAAATATCCGAACCGACGCCTCTACGATACGGCGGAAAGTAAATACGTCACCTTAAGCGATGTCCGTGACCTCGTTCTCGGCGGCGTCGCATTCTGCGTTATTGATAAGAAATCCGGTGACGACATCACGCGTAGTATCCTGCTGCAAATCATTATCGAGCAGGAAGAGGACGGCGATCCGATGTTCAGTACCGAAGTCCTAGAGCAAATCATCGGTTTCTACGGAAGTTCCGTTCAAGTCCCAGCCGGCGATTTTATTCGCGACAGTCTCAATCTATTTAAGGAACAACAAGAGCGTTTTCAGAATCAGGTTACCGGCGCATTGCAAAGTAATCCGGTAACGGCGTCCTTCGCCGAGGTCGCCCAACGCAACATGGACGTGTGGCAAAAGATGCAAAACAGCTTTTTTAGCGCCGCCGGGATGGGCCGCGACGATCAGAAAAAATCCGACGACGACTGAATTCGAGCGCCACTTCGCTCGCCGGATCGGACTCAGGAATTGACATTTTAGGGTCAACGTCATGTGTCGCGACGTTATGTTACGCTCGCGTTCTCGTTTTATGTCGTGAGACGGAGGGACGCCCATGGCAGATACGCCGAAATTACCCGCGGGTCAGGATTGGAAAGCAATTACACCGGAAGATTCGCCCAAAACGCCGCTAGATACCTTTGCCGACCCCAAACTCCTAGATCTGGCTACTGCCAAACTGAGTGTCGGTGATCCAGCCTACGATATTAAAAGTCGGATATATGATTATTCCGACGGCGTAGAGCGGGATACGGGCCGGCTTTTTCACCTCGCGACGGTCACTAAAGAGAAACCTGTTGCATTGATTTTTGGATCTTATACCTGACCGCCATTTCGGGTTCAGTTGGAACCCTTGCACAAATTATCAGAGCGATACAGTGATAAGGTTGAATTTGTTGTCGTTTATATACGTGAAGCGCATCCAGAAGATGGCTGGGTGATCACAATGAATCGTGATCAAGACATCGCCTTTGACGATCCAACGAACGATGCCGAAAGGCGCGCTGCGGCGACGGTATGCGCCGTACGACTGAAAATCACGATGCCGGTAGTCGTAGATGAAATCGATGACAAAATTGCCAGTGCATATGGCGCGTTACCGGATCGCCTGTACCTAATTGGTAAAGGCGGCAAGGTAATTTTCCAAGGTGAACCGGGGCCCTGGGGTTTTGTTCCCAGCAAGCTTGAAGAGGCAATCAAAGCACTCGACTAGTTGGGCGGTTTTGCGCGGTCGGTGTAGAACTTGCTGGTTACGTAGTTTCTCAAAATAGTTCATTGGAGCTAGCATCGAAATGATTCTTGAAGGGGCAATTCTCGACGTCATTACGGGACCAGGATGGTCGTTCGAACAATCCTTCCGTGAGGCACAGAAAATTATCGCATCGATGAAAGGATACTTAAGTCACGAGTTGAAACGCTGCATCGAGAAACGCACGAGATACCTACTACTTGTAACTTGGGAGACGGTGGAAGATCCCACAGAAGGTTTTAGAGGCGCGGGCGAATATCAACAATGGAAGCGTCTTGTGCCCCATTACTACCATCCGCTACCATCCGTGTCCGGAAGTAGAGCACTATGAATCTTTGTTTGGGCAAGACACCGACTGCTAAATAATGTTTTTTTCATTGCGCTTGCGGTCGTTCATTGCGCCGGAAGCGGGCTAAACAGTGAGGGTGACATAATGCAGGCAATCTGGAGCGGAACCGTAATCGCAGAATCGGATGACACCGTTATGGTCGAAGGCAACCATTATTTTCCAAGCGCATCGCTAAACCGCAAGTACTTCCACGCTAGCGATACCACGTCCGAGTGTCCGTGGAAGGGCACGGCCAACTACTATTCGCTAGAGATCGACGGAAGTTCAAACACCGACGCAGCGTGGTATTACGCAGATCCAAAACCTGCAGCTGCTGAGATTAAGGACCACGTCGCCTTTTGGCGCGGGGTGGAAATGGTTGGGTCGTGAGAACATTCTCACCCCCAAATCAGCGCGACGACGATTTTCGAAGCTATCGTCGAACCATAGATTAAGGGCGCGTAATTAGGAGGATCGTGCGATGGTGACGCAATTCAGACGGGTCGTTACCGGCCATGACGAACATGGCCACTCAGTATTTATCACCGATGGGTTGGCCAGCGCGGTGAAGGAAATGGAATCCATGCCGGGGCTCGCGATCACCAATTTTTGGATCACCGATGGCGCACCGGCCAGCAACTTGGGGCACGCGGACGCCGCCGACCGGCCGGTCGTCCTGGAGCCACCGGCAAACGGCACGGTGTTTCGTGTCGTGGAATTCCCGCCGGATTCAAACTGGCGCGATGACGCCGATCCTCGTGCCGCCTTCGCTTCGATCGGAGCGGGCGATGCCGCCGATACATCATCGTCCGACCCGATGATGCACCGCACCGATACGGTGGATTATCTGGTCATACTCAAAGGCGAGATCTGGGCCATTCTTGATGACGACGAAGTGTGCCTGAAGCAAGGCGACGTCATGGTGCAGCGAGGAACCAACCACTCCTGGAGCGTGCGCACTGATGAACCGTGCCTCGTTGCGGTGGTACTCGTCGCTGCCGCTGCGGTGTAGAGCGGCATCTATAAGCGGCGAGGGTCTAGCCGCGGCCGCGTTGTCGTTGGCTATGCCACCGGTTCGGCGTCGACCATCTCTCGCCTGATCCGATCGATCTGCCCCCGCATGGCAGCGGGCAGCCGGTCGCCGAAACTGCTGAAGTATTCATCGATCCCCTCTAATTCAGCGCGCCAGGTCGCTGCATCGATCGCCAGCAATGCGTCGATGTCCGCAGCGTCAAGTGCAAGACCGTTGAGGTCAATATCCGCACCCTTCGGCAGCCATCCTAGCGGGGACTCGACCGCCCCGGTCGCACCCTGACAGCGGTCGATGATCCATTTCAGAACACGCATATTGTCACCGAAACCCGGCCACATGAATTTCCCGTTTTCGTCCTTGCGAAACCAGTTCACGTGGAACACCTTCGGCAACTTATCCGACCGTTCCTTGAAGCTCAGCCAATGGGCCCAGTAATCGGCGAAGTTGTAACCGCAAAATGGTTTCATCGCCATCGGGTCGCGCCTGACCTGCCCGACCTTGCCGGTTGCTGCGGCGGTCGTCTCCGAGGCGACCGTCGCCGCCACGAACACGCCATGCTCCCAATCGCGTGCCTCGAACACCAACGGCGCAACCGCGGAACGGCGGCCGCCGAAAATTAAGGCCGAGATTGGTACGCCCTGCGGTACATTTGCCTGATCCGAATAGCTCGGACACTGCGACGCCGCAACGGTAAAGCGCGAATTCGGATGTGCGGCCGGACCCGTGGTCTCGTCATGCCGACGACCTCGCCAATCGATTAATCCGCTCGGTTTCGGTCCGCCGATCCCTTCCCACCACGGTTGCATGTCGGGGGTTACCGCGACATTCGTGTAGATTGTGTTGCGGCCGAGCGACTTCATACAGTTCGGATTCGTTTCTAAGCTGGTACCGGGTGCAACACCGAAAAATCCGGCTTCAGGATTGATCGCCCACAGCCGTCCATCGTCACCCAGATGTAACCAGGCGATGTCGTCTCCGATCGTCCACACCTTCCAACCCTCAAAGGCAGGCGGCGGTACAAGCATCGCGAGGTTGGTTTTACCGCAGGCCGACGGAAAGGCAGCAGCAATGTAAGTGGTGTTGCCGGCAGGATCTTCAAGTCCGAGAATTAGCATGTGTTCCGCCAGCCAGCCCTCGCTACGGGCCTGCCAACTGGCAATTCGCAACGCGTGGCATTTTTTACCCAGCAGTGCATTACCGCCGTAGCCGGAGCCAAAACTTTTGATCGTGAGTTCCTCCGGGAAATGCATAATGAATCGTCGTTCGGGATCGAGCTCACCGATTGAATGTAGGCCGCGAACGAAAGAATTTCCGGCTTCAATATGTTCGAGCGCGCGGCGCCCGATACGCGCCATAATGCGCATGTTCACGACCACATAAGGGCTGTCGGTGATCTCAACACCCGCACGCGAGAACGGCGAGCCGTAGGGGCCCATAAGGTAGGGGATAACATACATGGTGCGACCCTTCATGCACCCCTCAAACAGCGCATCAACTTTGCTGTGCGCCTCAGTTGGATCCATCCAATTATTATTCGGGCCCGCGTCCTCTCGCTTCGCGGTGCACACAAACGTTAAATGCTCGACCCTGGCAACATCATCGGGATCGGAGCGATGCAGAAAACAGTTCGGGTGGGTTTCCTCGTTTAGTTTTTCCAATGTCCCATCGGCCAGCATGATTTCTATGAGCTTGTCGTGCTCTGTGTCCGAGCCGTCCACCATCTGAATGGTGTCCGGATTCGTCAGCGACGCGACCGCATCTACCCACGTCGCCAAATCGGATTTATTCGCCATTAAAACTGTCTCCTCCAGGTGGACGAACACGGCATCCACGTCGACATTAAAGGTGCTTGGATTTGCCGCGTTCGCGACAATATAAGAATTAGCGCGAATGCTAACGAACCGGGTGGACAATTTGAAGGACGGAGCACCGATTTAGGGAAAAATATACTAATTATTTTTACCGGGTAGCCGTCTGCTAATCGATAACGCTCGCTAAGATGCAAATGTCCCCATGCAATAAGTGATTGCCATTTTAATTCGTCCCGATAGGCTTTCATCGCTTCTCGGCACCCAAGCGAGAAAAATAGTTTCGTTACTGGCGCGGGTACGCGATCATCTGCGTCTGAGACTCGTCAGAATTCCATCTCGCCCCTACCGATGCTGGGCTGAGTGCCTGCCAATCGGGCCACAATCGAAAAATTATCAAATATTCGGGAAAGAGGCCTTGACAGGTCGATTCGTTGGCGTTATTTTGCACTGCACCAATTGTTGCATTGCAGCATTATATCGAATTTTAAGACTCACATTAGGATAAATTAATATGGAAAACAATTATTTAGAATCATTTGAGACATTCGCGAAAACAGCCATGGAGTCCGCTAAGGATCTCGAGGCTATTAATACCAAGGTCATCGGCCAATTGGCGGCGAAAAATATGGCGCTGTTTAATTCAGCACTCGAGCTGAACAACCAATTCGCCTCCCTGTTCACCGAGACAAAAGATACACAAGAACTGCTGGCCAAGCAGGTACAACTGACCGAGGCATACAACGGTAAGCTCACCACGGCGGTGAAAGAAGCCGCCGAGATCGTGGCTGGTTCAAAAGACGATTATCAGGCATGGTTTGAGGGTGGCTTGAAGACGGTAACAACTGCGACGCAGGGCATTGTACCGACCATGGAAACGCCGGCTAACAAAGCAGCCTGACGCGCAATACGCTCCTATTTCTTGGTGATATCGACCTCCATTTACCCCTCAATAGCCTAGTCCTAGTCTATTGAGGGGTTTGTTCAACGCATTTCAACGCTCTGCGAGCCACTCACGGATCGCCTCAGGCACAAGCGCATGCGCGCGTGAACTGACGTAAAGTCCGATGTGCCCTCCGGGGAATTCTAATGCACGATAATCGTCGCTGCCGGCGTAATCGCCCAAGGCAAGGGCAGCCGCAGGCGGAACCAAATGATCATCGCGCGCATAAATGTTGAGGATCGGCATTCGCAGCGCGTTCAAATCGACCCGCCTCCCGCCGATCGTAATGTTGCCCTTGATCAAATCGTTCTGCTGATAAAAGCCGCGGGCGAACTGCCGAAAGGCCGCACCCGCGAGTGCCGGGCTGTCAAATATCCATTTTTCCATTCTCATAAACATACGCGTCGTCTCCTCGTCATCGAGACCATCCACCATGTGCACGTATTTCTGTTGCGCCAACCTGAAGGGCTTTAATGACAAAAAGATCATATTTAGCAGATCACCCGAAATATTGCCGCTGCTATCGACCAGAAGATCAACGTCTACGTGCCGAAACAGGTGGCTCAGGATATCGTCTTGGGTGTGGAAATCGATCGGTGTTACGGTGGTGATCAAGTTTCGCACTTTGCGCGGATTCAAGGCGCTGTAGCACACGCTGAAGGTACCACCCTGGCAAATTCCGAGCAGATTGACCTCATGGGTGTCGTTGGCCGCGCCAACATAATCGACCGCCGCGTCGATGTAGCGACAGATATAATCCTCGAGGGTCAGCGCACGGTCGGCGCCGTCGGGGTAACCCCAATCAATCAGATAGATGTCGAGTCCGCGGTCCAATAACGAACGAATGAGCGAACGATCGGACTGGAGATCGGCCATGTCCGGACGATTGACGAGTGCGTAAACAATGAGCACCGGAACCGATTTGGCGCTGCTCGTAAGCGCTTGATAATGGTACAGCACAACATTGTCGATCTTTAAAACCACGCGCCGGACACACGACCCGAGTTCCACCTCCCGCGCGGCCTGCAAGGTGCTAATGCCGGCACTCAATTTCTGCATCATGGTAGCGACTTCGGCGCGCAAGTCAGCGGGGGAAATTCGAATGCGTGGCATCGTCGGCCGTTACCGCTGATCGTC
>SMVA01088908.1_pt1 | contig 10843 bp, 14 predicted proteins | sample 2456451 | NCBI WGS metagenome assembly SMVA01 (sample SAMN11095933, study PRJNA526329) | marine sediment metagenome | biome: Marine sediment; feature: Surficial sediment; material: Deep marine sediment; isolation source: Hadal surficial sediment | place: Pacific Ocean | collected 2014-05 | depth...
GCGGCACCAACATCGGTGGGCACGACCCCCCGTTCCCGGGGGCGAACTTAGCGGCCTTCTTCGCGAGACTAGGATTCGTCCGCCTCCCAGGAGCGCCCGGTAGACACCGCTTCGTGCGGCGCGCCAGAATGGCACTCCATCTCGAAGGTGACGGAAGAACGTGGGCATGACGAAGACATCCAGCCTTCTCCGGCCTGCAGCGATGCTCGCAGGCGTTCTCCTCGCTGTCGCAGCCGGCGCTGCTGAGCAAGAGACGGCTGAGCTCGACAAGCTAAAGGCGCAAGTGGGTCGCCTCTACCAAGAGGGCCGGTACGCTGACGCCGTCCCTCTCGCAGCTCGAGCCGTCGAACTCGGCGAGGAGCTCCTCGGCCCGGAACACCCGGACGTGGCAAGGTCGCTCAACAACCTCGCCAATCTCTACCAGGACACGGGCGACTACGCGAAACCTGGCTGCCTTGGCCTTCTCCGCTCTTCCGATGTGGCGCAGGCTCGATCCGCTGGCGATCCTGTCGCTCTCCGATGAGGAGCGCGCGCGGCGCGAGGAGGATCTCAGAAAGGCCCGCGAGGAGGAGGATGCCAAGGAGAAGGCGGTCGGAAGGCTGCTCGACAACCGCTGAACCTGGCCTCTCACTGTCCAGCCATCATCCGAACGTGTACGGTGTCGCCCCGTGGCAGTGCCCCAGCGTGCCGCCAGGCAGGAGGGCCATGCATGGCATGGAACGACTGGACCCAGGAGATGCCGAATCTCAAGGTGACGCTGAAGTGCATCAGCGTGAAGCGTCGCGTGTCGGGGCAGGACCACGTTCTCTATCGCCTGCTGGATCCGGTCACGGTCGAGAACAAGGACACGGGGGAAATTCTCGAGGTGCCGACGGGGTTCCTGTGCGATGGCGCCAGCGTGCCGGGAGCGCTTTGGGGTGCGTTGTCGGCGGATCCGGCAGACCTGCTGGTGCCGAGCATTGCGCACGACTACACCTATCGGAAGGGAGCGAAGTGGAACAAACCTGGCGGTGGAACCCGTAAGGTCAACCGTTACGAGGCCGATCTCGTCCATGTCGCCATTTCCAAGCTCCTCAAAGTGAAAAAGTCCGACCGCGCGAAGATCTTCTACGCCGTGCGGGTGGCGGGCCGCTTCGCCTTCCGTAACAAGCAGGTGGACTGGGACGGTACGGACTGAGCGCCGACCGGCCTCGCCGCTTCGGCGTCCGTGTCTGAAATGTCGACGCGCTGGGATTCCCCGATAGCCTGTGGAAATGGCGATTGCCCTTCGCTGGAGTGCGATGACCGCCGCTTCAGCCTTGCTGCTGATCGGTGTGGCGACGACGGCGAGGCCGGAAGTCTTGGACCTGACGCTGCCCCACGTGGATGCCGGCGGACGCTTCTTCACGCCATGGATGGATGACCCGAAGACCGTCTGGAGTGTCTTGAAGTGGTGGTTCACGCCGAGTGCCTATGACAAGAGCGGGCCGGTTCGCACGCCCCTGGTCGCGAACGACGGCTCTGATCTCATGGGCGTCGAGAACTCCGCGGCGATCACGTGGGTTGGACATTCGACTTTCGCCGTGCACGACGGCGACGACGTCTTCTTGACCGACCCGCACTTCGGCCGGCGCGCGCTCATCCCCGTGCGCAAGGTGCCGCCCGGAATTCCGATCGATTCGGTCCCGGACGACGCCTTCGCCGTGCTCTCCCACAATCACTACGACCACCTGGACGAGTGGAGCGTCGAGAACCTGCCGGAATCGATGACCTGGTTCGTGCCGCTTGGCATGGCCGAGTGGTTCGAGGATCGCGGCCGGCGCGCGGTCGAGCTCGACTGGTGGCAGAGTGCGACCCACGGCCGCTGGACGATCACATGTCTGCCGTCCCAACACTGGACGCGCCGCTTCGGGCAGGGCGCGAACAAAGCCCTGTGGTGCGCGTGGCTGCTCGACTCGGGCGACTACAAGTACTTCTTCGCCGGTGACACGGGCTACTTCCATGGCTTCGAGGAGTACGGCCGCCGCTTCGGCCCTATCGACGTCGCCATGCTTCCGATCGGTGCTTACGCCCCGCGCTGGTTCATGGGTTGGCAGCACCTCAACCCGGCTGAGGCCTATCAAGCGTTCCTCGATCTCGAGGCGAAGTACATGCTGCCCATGCATTGGGGAACCTTCGATCTCACCGACGAACCCGTCGGCCAGGCTCCGATCGAGTTGGATCGGGTCCTCAACGAGCGCGCCGCCGATCGTGACACGATCAAGATCCTGGCGGTGGGAGAACGCTGGAAGATCCCCGACTCGAATTGAGGGAGGGCTCAGTCGAACGCCTGCCTTCCGACTTTCATGCCTTCGATAGCGTCCGTCCAGAACTCGTGCGTGCCCCGTTCTCGCCACTCGCGAGCGGCGTGGGCCAACGCACCGAGCGCCACGAAGTAGAAGCCACCGCCAACCGAAATGCGGGCGACGCCGACGGAGGCGAGCTCTGGAACCGTGGGTGCGCCCGGTCGACAGAGCACGTTCACGGGCACGTCGACCGCCTCGACGACCTTGCGGATTGGGTCTAGGTCCGCGAGCCCGGGTGCGTAGACCACGTCGGCGCCCGCTGCCTGGTAGGCCTGGAGTCGCTGGATCGTGTCCCCGAGATCGTCGACGCCTCGGATGTGGTTTTCGGCCCGGGCGGTGAGAATCAGATTCGCCCCGCCGTGCGCTGCCGCAGCCGCAGCCTCGACCCGGGCAACCGCTTCGTCGAGTGGGTAGATCCGGGCCGCGTCACCGCGCGAGTAGTCTTCGATCGAGCAGCCCGCGAGACCGGTGTCTGCGGCCAGCCGAAAGGTCTCGGCGACGTCTTCTACATCATCGGCAAAGCCGTTCTCGAGATCGGCGCTGACCGGAAGGGCGGTCGCCGCCGCGACTTCGCGGCAGTGTTCGAGCACGACGTCGCGCCCGACCGCGCCGTCCGGGCGGCCGAGCGTTCCCGCATGGCCCGAGCTCGTGGTGGCCAGTGCTTGGTAGCCGAGCGATTCGAGCAGACGCGCGCTGCCCGCATCCCAGACGTTGGCGAGCAACAGCGGCTCGCCTTTGCGGTGGAGTTCGAGGAAGTGTTTCGCGAGACCGGTGGGGGGGCTCATGGTGCTCCAGCGATGGGCCAATCCAGCGGATCGGTGATGGGACCGCTGCGGATTCAGCCGCTTTCGGACGTCTGCTTCGGCAGCCCGAGAATGCCTGCGGCTTCGGAGACGCTGGCGACCGGGCGTCCGACCTTTTGGATGAGTTCGACGGCCTGCTGCACGATCTCCTGGTTCGTCGGCTTGTGTTCCGGATGGAAGTGCTCCTCGAGTCCGACGTGCAGATGGCCGCCGCGTTCCAGGGCCAGCCGGGCGATCGGCGTCTCGAAGAGGTCGCCGCCCCAGACGGAGACCGACCACGGCAGGTCCGTGCCTTCCAACAGCTCGAGGTAGGCCAACAGCGCGTGCTCGGTCGGCGTCAACCCGAAGCTCACGCCCGGTTGCGTGCTGAAGAGCCCGTAGTCTCCGCCGAAATAGAGCTTCACCATGCTGCCGGCGGGCAACCTCCCGGCGCGGTGGAAGGCCAGCGTGGTGCGCAACCAGCCGGGTTCGTAGATGGCGAGTGACGGCCCGATTCGCAGTCGTTCACACTGCGATAGACACAATCGAGTGTCCTCGTAGCTGTTCGCGTAGACGATGCCGACCGGCAGCCCCTCGGAGTCGGGGCCGCCGATATTGGTCGAGCCCGGGTCGCAGAGCCCCAGCCGCAGCTCGATCGTCTGCGCCAGCAGGTCGATGTGCGAGATGCTCTCGGCCATGTCGGCGCCAGCGCCGAGCGTCGGATACCAGAGCGTGTTCGGCCGCTCGTCGAGAATCGGTTGCCACGCCAAAAGGTAGGCATCGGCGGACTCGCGGCCCGTCTTGCGGATGTCGTCGCTGTGGGCGTGGATGATCGACGCCCCGGCGTCGAGACAGCGGAACACGTCTGCGATGATCTCTTCGGGCTTCCGCGGCGCGTTCGGGTTGCGCTCCGGGCGGGTCTCTCCGTTGATCGCCGCTTCGATGATGACGGGGCTGTTTTCGAGCTTGGACATGCCGTTACGGGTAGACCCGCTCCAGTGGGCCGCCATAGCCCGCAGGGAGATCGAGCCAGCGTTCCGCTTCGTCGAGCTGGCGAAAGACGTGCACCTCGACCTTCGAGTCGCCGCGCAGCAGCTCGTACATGCGGCCGAGGCCGACGAACTCGTCTCCGCCGGCGACGATGGCGAGCTTCGAGTCCGGCTGGCGCCGGTGGGGATCGACGACCGCGAGGCCTGGCTGAGTACTCGAGAGCACCTGGATTTCCATGCCGCTGTGATTCCCTGATCTGCCGAGAGACAGAATAGACGACTGCGAATTCGTGTCACGCTGTCGTCGGCAGAAAGATCCATGGCTGAAGACCGTTGCGGGAATGCGTGCCCAAGCCTGGTAGAATGGTCGCCATGGAATTTCTCGACACCCCCGATGAACGCTTCGAAAACCTGAAGGACTATCCTTTCGAGCCGCATTTCCAGCCGGTCGACGCATCTGAGTCGGTCGACGGAGCTGGATTGCGTATGCACTACGTCGACGAAGGTCCGCCAGACGCGGCTCCGATCTTGATGCTCCACGGAGAGCCGTCCTGGTCCTATCTCTATCGCTCGATGATCCCGGTTGGCGTGGCGGCTGGACGTCGCGTGATCGTTCCGGACCTGATCGGGTTTGGAAGGTCATCGAAGCCAACGGCGCTCGCCGACTACACCTACCAGCGACACTGCGACTGGCTTCAGGCGTTGATCGAGGCTCTCGATCTGCGCGATATCACGCTCGTCTGCCAGGACTGGGGCTCGCTGATCGGCCTGCGGTTGGCGGTCGAGCTCGAGGAGCGCTTCGCTGGCATCGTCGTCAGCAACGGGGCGCTGCCGGATGGAAACACGGGTGCTGTAGGTTTGCGCGGTCTGCCGAACATCCTGGCCTTTCTGGCTTGGCGCACCTTTGCGCGCTTCTGGCCGCGTCTTCCGATCTCGAGAATCCTCCAGTTCGGGACGAAGCGCCTGCTCGACGCCGAAGAGCTCCGTGCCTATGACGCGCCTTTTCCCGACGAGCGCTACAAGGCGGGTGCGCGCGCCTTCCCGCTGCTGGTGCCGCTATCGCCGCGTGATCCGGCGATCGAGCGCAACCGCGCGGCCTGGAAGCTGCTCGAGCGCTGGCAGAAACCGTTCCTCACTGCCTTCAGCGACGGCGACCCCATCACACGTGGCATGGATCAGCCGCTGCAAGAACGCATTCCCGGTGCTCGTGGCCTGCCCCACAAGACGCTCTCTGGCGGACACTTCCTCCAGGAGGACTCGGGCCCCGAACTCGCGAAGCTCGCCGTGGAACTGAGCGCGGTGCCGACCTAGTCGGCCCGTCTCGAGTCGAGCAGCGGCGACCGCGATCGCAGTATCACGCCTTCAGGACGCGGTGCCCTTGCTTGCCTCGAAGCGGCAACTGTCTTCATCGCGCACGAGATGGCCGGCGCACGGGGGCGGGTAGTGGGTGCCGATCACGAGCAGCGGCGTGTTGGCGTGCTCGTCGATCAGGCGACGGCGGGTGCGCGTTGCCTGCTCCGCATCCGTGTCAGCGACCATCTTCCACTGGGGTTCGGCCCATTGGATCGGATGGTGGGTCATGTCGCCCGTGATCATGGCGCGCTCTCCAGCGGAGCCGATGTGAACGGACACGTGGCCCGGCGTGTGCCCGGGGGTGGCTTCCAGCCAGACCTCGTCATTGATCTTGTGGTCGGTCTCGATCAGGTCGGCGAGTCCGGCGTCGAGGATTGGCTTGACCGTGTCGTCCAGGGTGGCGACGAAGGGACGATGCTTCTCCTGCTGCCAGTACTCCCACTCGGTCCGCGCAAACAGATACCGGGCGTTGGGAAACGTCGGGACCCAGCGCTCTCCCTGGCGCATCGTGTTCCAACCCACGTGATCGAGATGCAGGTGGGTACACAGCACAAGATCGATCTGCTCGCGGGCGAATCCGGCCGCCGCCATGTCGTCGATGACCGTGCTCGTTCCGTCGCCGAGCATTTCGAAGCCTTCGACGACCTTCTCCCCCATGCAGGTGTCCACCAGGATGAGCTGGCCCTGGGACTCGATCAGCAGGGCATGGATCGAGAGGATCGCCTTGCCGTCGGATGCCAGGAAATGGGGCGAGAGCCAGGAAGCATGCGGCTCGATCGACTCCGGAGTCGCCTCGGGCAGCAGCACGGTCAACCGGGTCAGCGTCTCCCGCTCTGCGAATCGGGTGATCCGGACGTCTCCGATCTTCCAGGTCAGATGACTCATGGGTTCCTCTCCGGTGCGCTCATCCGACACGCAGCCTATCACGCGCGTTTCGAGTCGGGGAAAGTTGAACTGTGGCTGGAGCGGGTCGCGAACTCGAGTCTCAGCAGGCGAGGTCGTTCAGCGCCGTCTTTTCGCGGCGCCGAGAAGCACGAGTCCAGCGGCGAGCAGCAATCCCGTTGACGGCTCGGGGATAAGAGAGATCGACTCGGCGTGTTCGTCGCTATGCGCAAAGAGCGGAGGTCCAGGAATCCATTCTGACTCCTGGAACACAGGGGCGGGCGGTCCCAATGAGGCCACGTCCAGGAACACAGGGGCGGGCGGTTCCAATGAGGTCAAGTCGGGGAGCAACGAATCCACGTCGGGAACCGGGAGAGGTGATTCGTAATCGATGGCTGGAATCGGATCGATTGGCGTGGAGTCGATCCATTGGTCGACTTTCAGCGGTCCCTTCGTGATGATGATGTCGGCGGGTGTGGCGTTCGGTTCCGTCCAGTCCGCCGTCGATTGGATCGGAGGGATCGGATGACTTCCCTTGAGAGGCGAAGCCAGCAGCGGCTCGAACTTCACCGGCTTCGGGAGGAAAAATGTTGGCGGTTTCGCCTGAGGGTGGACCCACGAAGGCGTGACGTCGGCCGAGTTGCCTGGCGAGATCGCATCACCGGTTGAGGCCGGAGCCACAGGCGCGCGCTGCGGATCCAGCAGCGGAGTCGGGACGGCGGCGACCGTCCGCGGCGAAGCCTGGATCGGAGCGACCCGAGGTGAGGGCGCTTGCGTCGGTTTCGTTGTCCCAACGGGGGTTGAATCCACGGTCGTCGGCTCGGAGGAGGGTGATTCCTCGGGCTCGGGGACAGTGCGCAACGGCGAACGAGGCGAAGCGAATTCCAAATTCGGCTGGGAGTTCAACGCAAGGGGCGTCGTGAATTCGATCTTTCGTTCGACGGGCACGGGCATCTCGGTGCTGGCCGTCACCTCGGTCTGGCGCGCGATCTTTGGCTCGACGGATTCCCTCGCGACCCAGGCGGGCACGGGATCCATCTGAATGGACTTCCGGCGCCGCGCCGGGACCTGCCGCGAGGCCGGCGTCGGGAAGGTCGTCATGGGTTTGGCGAATCCCAGCAAGATGTCGTGTTCTGCGGGCGGTGGAACCGGCTCCAAGTGGATCTCGAGACCGCCGGGACCGGCGTTTCCTCCAGCCGAAATCGACGCTCGTTGAACCACGACCACGACCAGCGCTGCCAGACCGAGTGCGCTCCAGATCAGCCAGCGAGGCACTGCCCCACGCGGTGAGACGGCGGAGGGGTAGGCGCGCGGGAACAGCACGAGCATCAACCGCCTCAGCATGATCTACTTCTACCACCTGGGGCACGGGGAGGGCAAATCCCTTCACTCGAATCGCCAGCTGCGTCCCTCACAGCCCCCGAGGGTCCGCCGTGCGGCGGGGCGGCGGCGAGCTCGAGACGATCGGCAACACGAGGCCCAACCTGCCGGGCCCAGGGCTCTATCGAAGGCGGCGGCTAGTCCCGGCCTTCCAGCGACTTCCAATGCTTGCCCTTGACCGCGTGATCGGCGGCACGCGAAGCGGCCCAGGCGTCGGGCTTGTAGAGAACGGGGAAGCCCTGGCCGGCGACGAGTCCTGCGAGCTGCTGGAGATACTGGCTCGACTTGTAGATCGCCTTTGGGTTCACGTCGATGTGGACGTGGATGCGTTCGTGGGATTCGACCGACCCGACCTCGCAGAGCTTGAGCGCAAACTCGGTGCTGAGCCACGCCTCCTGGAAGAGCTTCTGCCGGATACTCATGCGGCCCTGTCGGAAGCTTGCGTAGAAGACGCGGTGGCCCCGGCGCAGCGGACTCAGCAGGCACGCGACAACGACGAAGTTGGTGTGCCGGGTCGCCTTCTGGGCATCGGTGCCAATGTGGACGGCGAAGCCGTCCTCCACGAAATCCTTGATGGTGTGTAGGATGTCGCCGACTCGCACGCCGTGGAGCGTTCGCCACTGCTGCGCTGCCATGTCCATGGGCCTGCTCTCCTGCACAGTACGACCTCGATTCGCACAGGATACCAGAACCGGGAGCCCGGTTCGTCACTACCGCCTGATCGGAGGGTCCGAACGAGTGCTTGAGCCCGATCGCTCTCGGCCTCGAGGACGATATCGAACGCGTGAGACAGGTCCGGGTTGACGGCGACGACACGGGTTGAGCGCTTCTGTATCGTCTGAAAGAATCGAAGGTCTGGAAGAATCGCGAAGTTCCAATCTGAAGGAGTGACGATGGCCAAGCGCGTCGACTGGTACTACCACCGCAAGGGTTGAACGAGCTGCACGAAAGCGTCCAAGTTTCTGGACGCCCAGAAGATCACACCGAAGCAGACCGTCTCGGCCAGCAAGAAGCTGGGCCGCAAGGATGCCGCCGAGATCGCCAAGGCCGCCAGCAAGGTGATCGTCGCCAAGGGAAAGAAGCGCAGCGACTTCAAGGGGGGCAGTGCCAGCAAGGAAGTCGTCGACGCCATGCTCGGCCCCACAGGCAACCTGCGCGCTCCCGTCATCCGCACGGGCAAGATCGTCCTGGTCGGGTTCAGCGAAGAGACCTACGGCGAAGTGCTGGGCTAGGCACTGCGGGTCGGCGGAGGTTGAGATGCGTGGAAGTACACTGACGGTCCTGGCCGTCCTGATGGCGTGTGCGAGCAGCTCGAGCTGGGTTCCGGGTGAGGGGAGCGGTCTTTCGCAGGAAGACTACGAACGCGACCATGCCATTTGTTCGGACCGGGCACGGACCGAGGTTCCCAACACACAGCAGCCCAGCGATGCCGTTGCGCGCATGCACGCGTATCGGAGTTGTCTCAAGGGTCGCGGCTAGGTGATGGAGTAGGATCGCCCGGGTCACTCGTTTCCCGGTATGGACTGCTTGACCACGTTGGGCTCGACCAGGCGTTCGGGAATTTCCCCGTTGCAGAATCGCGCAGCGTTGCGGATGAAGAGTTCGTCGTTGCGCCGGATGAAGCCATCACTGTTGGAGGCGTTGTGTGCGGTCACCCGGACGCGGGGATGGTTCCAGAGAGGAGAATCGTCGGGCAACGGCTCCTTCTCGAAGACGTCGAGCAGGGCAGTTTCAGGGATACCACGCTCCAGGCTGTCGAGCAGGGCAGCTTCGTCGATCAGGGCTCCGCGGGCGATGTTGACCAGCACTGACTGCGGCTTCATTCGGGACAGGAAGTCCTCGTCCACGATGTGAAGCGACTCCGGGTTGGCCGGGGCGCACAGGGCGACCACGTCGGCCTCGCCGATGACGTCAGGAAGTGTCGCCAGACTCGCCATGCGATCGGCCGGCTCGTCTCCCCGAGGGCTGCGGCGCACTCCGATGACGATGGCACCGAGCGCGCGCGCCCGGCGAGCCAGCTCGCTGCCGATGTTTCCCATTCCAATCACCAGCCAGGTCGTGCCCTGCACTTCGCGGAAGTGTGTGCGTTGCCAGTCGCGTGCCGCCTGCAGCTCGCGGCGACGGGCGTTGGGTTGGAAGACGTCCAGCACACCGGAGAGGATGAACTCCGCGATCGAGATGGCCGATGCGTTGCTGTTGCTGAGCTGGATGCCCTTGTCCACCAGCATCGAAAAGACCGGGTGATCGAAGCCTGCAGCACTCGACTGGATCCAGCGCAGCGAGGTGCTCTTGAGGCACATCACCATGAAATCGCGAATGGGCCCATCGAAGAAGAGGTCGGTGTTCGCCCAGGCCGCTGCGGGTGCGGCTTCTTCGGGGGAGATCGGTTCTCCGTAGAGGGAGAGGGACCCGTTGGCGTGCATCAGCACGGGCTCGAGGGCCGGCGCCTGCTTCATCAGGGAGTCGCGGATCCGATCCCAGGACTGGTCGAGCATCAAGACGCGCACGGCATCTTGATAGGACGTCGACGCCCCTGGGCGCAAGCGGGTCGTGCCCGGCGATCAGCGCCAACGATTCCCTGCTTCAAGTGCCTCCCGGAGTCTGGCACGAGCCGGTCGATCCGGTCCCAGACCACTCGACGACCTGGGACATCGTCATGTGTGCAATGTTCTGAGGGAGTTCAGGCGCCTTGTTTCAGCCGCGACGTGGCCGGATGGCGAACTCGATCTGATCCGGCGTCAGTCGTTTGCTGGTCACTCGCATTGGAGTCGAGTTCACGTTGGCGGTGATCTCCTGGATGAAGCCCTCGGTGACGAACCGGATCGAGTCCGGCAGTGGAGCGATGTCGGTCCAGCGGAGGTAGTAGTTCAGCTTCTTGTCCGGGTCGCCCTCGAAGACGGCCTCGCCGAAGTTGTAGAACGAGTGGATGATCGTGGAAACGCGTCGCCCGAAATTGATCACGTCGCGGCTCCGCGTTTCATCGAGCGAGCGGCCCTTGAAGTCGAGCTGTCCGTAGACGTCCTGTTGCGAGAGGTGTCGCACGGCCGAGATCCCCTGGTCGGTCAAGGCTGCCTGCCGCGGGCCTGGCATCTGCTCGGCCATGATCTCGTGGAAGACGCCGGTGACGTCGACC
>SMVA01098489.1_pt1 | contig 10839 bp, 9 predicted proteins | sample 2456451 | NCBI WGS metagenome assembly SMVA01 (sample SAMN11095933, study PRJNA526329) | marine sediment metagenome | biome: Marine sediment; feature: Surficial sediment; material: Deep marine sediment; isolation source: Hadal surficial sediment | place: Pacific Ocean | collected 2014-05 | depth 0-1...
AACTGATGAATCAGTTAATGCTACTACAAAAAAAGAAGCGCCAATACCAATTTTAACTTCAAGAGGAATATCCTCCTCTTTAAGGATCCGCTTGTATTCCTGTGATGCTGCTTTCCAATCCCCTTTCTGAATTAATATCTGCGCCTTCTTTTCACGGGCATCCAAATCATCAGGTGTTAACTCAATAATATCGTCTAACATTTTTAATGCGGCATCATAGTTTTCGTTTCGCTGATAAAAATCAATAATCATTTTTTGTAACGCAATGTTACTTGGATCAATCGCCAACAATTTTTCTAATGATTCGGCAGCTTCTTTATTAAAACCAAGTTTTTCATATAATTCAGAAACGTGGATTAAAATGTTCCATTCCGGTCCGATAACATTTATTAACTTTTCATAGATTCTAATTGCCTCAAGAGGTTTCGAATTTTCATAAACTCTTGCTAGTTTATAATAAGTATTAACCTCATTAGGCGCTATCTCTATCATTTTTTCAAGTACAACAGCAGCTGAATCATTTTCCCTTGCTACAATAAAAATATCTGCCATAAGATTGTAATACGCCAGTTCGTTTGGTTCGTACTGGATCGATATACGTGAATTTTGAAGAGCATTTGAAAGTTTATTCTGAGCCAGATATGATTTTGCCAGGGCATAAAATATTCCTCCACTAGAATCGTACTGCAAGGCACTTTGATATTCTGATACCGCCTTTTGGTAGTCTGCTTCTTGCTCCGCTATACTACCGTTCAGAAAATGTTCCATAGCTTTTTGTTTAGGATTATCAACCACATCTTTAGCACTTGAACCACTCAATGCTTTGTTAACTTCTTTATTTCCTGAACAACCGGCAATAAATATTGTTACTAATACTATGTATAAAAAATATCTCATAAACATTATTAATTATCATAAAAATATATTGTTAAGCCCTTTGAATAACAAGGTAATTGTTGATTAAATATTATTGATTCATAAAATTTAAATAAATATCGGTGCTCTTTTAACAGATATAAAACTTATTTTTAATGTGCAAATAATTAATTTACTTCAATGAATTATTCAAACAGGTTCACATCTCTTTAAGTTCTTTTATTAAATTGCAGTGTTCAAGATAGCAGATGTGAAGATGGATAATAAATAATTTGGCATGAAACAAACAAGGATCAATTAATAAATTGATGAATAGCGCGCTAAAGTTTTTATCTCTTGCAATCCTGGTATTAATTATAGCAGGATTTATTCTGTATTATTTTATATTTAATATTTATGAAATAGAAGTAACAGTTAGTCCAAAAATAGTTTTCGCTGATCCGTCCTGTGAAATACAAATCGAAATTAAGCCTATAAATGCGTTGGGATGGAAAGTTCCGTTTAGAACTGCAGCAGGGAAATTCGAAATTGTTAAAGGCAATAATATTGTTGAAATAATAAAAGTAAAAGAAGATGTTGGTATGTTCATAATAAGATCAAAAGGCATAGAAGGTATTGTTGGTATTTATATTGAATCCGATTTTTCATTATTTCCATCTTATGTTGAGGTTTCCCTTCTATCAAAACAAGTATGAATTTATAATAAAATAAATTAAAGTTATGTAAATAATTATTATTTTTGGTTATTACTTGTGTAAAGATTTACTAAATATGAAAATATGAATAAAATTTTACTTCTCACCGCCTTATCGTTAATTTTAACAAATAATTCCTTTGCTCAAGGAACCGCAGGCGAATCTGCTAAATACGAATATATGTTTTTAATTGATATGCCCACAGCTGGCATTTTAGAAAAGGGATTTGTGGATGTTACAACAGATATTATGGCTGATGGTGTTTTTATTGCTTATTTGAATGTTGGCGTTTTTAAAAATCTGAGTTTCGGAATATCTTATGGAGGCTCGAATGTAATTAGCAGAGGTTCCATTGATTGGTATAAATGGCCGGGTATAAATGTTAGGGTAAGATTATTAAATGAGTCTTCAACTTTGCCGGCAATAACAATTGGTTTTGATTCCCAGGGAAAAGGAAAATATTTTGATAGTGAAAACCGATATACTTTTAAATCGCCTGGTTTTTTTGCCGGAACTAGTAAAAACTTTGGGCTATGGGGTTTTTTATCCCTTCATGCTACTGGAAATTATTCTCTTGAAAATAGTGACGGAGATAATTTTGTAAATCTTATGGTTGGATTAGAAAAGACAATTGGTTCTCAAGTCTCTTTCATTTTTGAATATAACTTTGCACTTAATGATAACAGCGGAGATTTTGGAGACGGGAAAGGATATTTGAACGCCGGATTACGCTGGAGCGTAGTAAATGGATTTACACTTGAACTAGATTTTAGAGATTTACTAGGAAATAGTCTTCGGGAAGATGGCTCTCCTGATAGAGGATTGAGGATCAATTACATTCAGACTATCTTTTGACGACTAATCACCTTTCTGGTTCTTTATAACAAATTCAATTGTATTATTTAATATACATTTTAGTTTAAGGATTTATACAGAATAAAATACTTTTCTCTAAATTCACCTAAAATTCACCAATTTCTAACTTGATTATTAGGCGTAAAATTTGCAAAATAGGGTTAAGTAATAATTGAGAGGCACAAAATGAAAAAGATCATAATCAAATATTTATTAGTTATCGGAATTTTACCCTTAATCTTAACAGGATGTTACACACAGTTAGCCACACAAGATGATTCCTATTCCAGTCTCTCAAACCAATCTTACGATGATTATGCATATGAGAACGCGCAAGTAAGCGAAGGGGGATATTTTGATGAATCCGATACACTAGATTATTATTATGAAGGTGAAGATAGTTCGGAATATGATGGTGAAATAGTAGTCAACAATTATTATGGTTACAATTCTTATTATCCTCAAGATGACTATTACTCATACTATCCTAGACTATCATTTTCATTCGGCTTTGGTTATGGCTATCCCCACTATTATTACCCTTGGTATACAAGTTGGTACCTTCCATATTTCTGTTATCCCGCATACTATTATATCTATTATCCAACATATTTTTATCCAAACTACTACTACCATAACTATTATTACTCGGGTTACTACGGAGGAGGATACTATGCCGGAAACTATCCTCGTTATAAAACCAGATCGGGTTATGTGACAAGATTACGAAATTCGGGTAATAGAGGTTATAGTAATAGAAGAAGGGATCCACTCAGAAATCCGACATTAGTATCCGAGAGTACTGGTAGAAACACTGACAGAGGAAGAAATTTATCTCGAAATGAAGTGAAAAGAAAGAATACGAAGGACAGAGAGATGTACGCAGTAAATTCAATAAATAGTGATAAAAATACTACAAAGAGAACGCTGGATAAATCTAAGTTTATTAGGGATTCAAAAGAAACGAATAGAAATAAAACTAAAAAAACACTCGGATCAAGAAAAACCGATCAGAAAAAGAAATTTAATTATAGTACTAGAAAATCGAACACACAATTAAAGGGCAATAGAAATACTCGAACTAAAGAATTCACCACGAAAAGTAATAGAACCACTAAAACTAAGAGGTTTACTAAAACTACTAAAAATAATTCCAAGAAGTATACTAACAATAATAGAAATAAATCTAAGAGATATACTAACACCAATAGAAATAAAACACAGAGAAAATATAACAAGACCAGAAAAAACAATACCACCAGGAAAACTTACAAGCAGCCGAAACGGAATACAAATACAAGAAGTTATAATCGACCGGGAAATAATACACCAAGATCGTATTCATCGCCCAGAACAACTTCGAGGGGATCTAGTCATGGTGGTTCCCGTGGGTCAAGTCATGGTGGTTCCCGTGGATCAAGTCATGGTGGTGGCAGGGGACATAGATAATTTTTTATGGGAGAAAAGAAAAATGAAAAAGCACTTATCTGTAGTATTGTTCGGAATAGCTGCTATTAGTTTAACAGGATGTTACACACAAATTGCAATGTCTGATGATAATGGTTACACTTATTCTGCCCCAGAACCAATAATTATAATTATCCAACCACCGCCTCCCCCACCTGTTCCCCCTGCTGTACCGGAACCAATTATCGAATATCTGGCTAATCCAAAAGAAAAAATACGATATTCTGAAACCCGACCTCCAAGTAACGAAGGGATAAGAGATGATATAAGAAATTCCGGGGGAAGAAACCAAGGTGGAAAAAGGAGCGGGTGATGAAGTTTGGAATTATTATAATTACAATATTAAGTTTTGCAACTTTCTCTTCGGCACAGAATTTCAATGATGCACTGCTTTTAAGCGAACCGGGTCTTTATACCGGCGCCAGAGCACTCGGATTGGGAAATAGTTTTATAGCATTGAGTGATGATTACTCCGCAGTGCTTTTTAATCCCGCAGGATTAGGATTAGCCAAAAAGTTTGGATTATCGGTTACTTTAAACACTAATTCTTTTGATAATACAGTTTCATTTTTAGGCAACAATTCAAATGCATTAAAAACTACGGTTAATCTTAATCAATTTGGATTTGTCTTTCCTGTGCCTACAGTAAAAGGCAGTTTAGTATTTGCTTTAGGATATAGTAGAGTAAAGGAATTTAATTCTCTTACTGAATTTGATGGATTTAACAGCGGCAGCACATCTATGATCCAATTTGTTACAGGTGATGTTAATGAGTTAGTTCCGATTACAAACGATATCCGATTAGCTTATGAAATTATTGATTCGAATACCGAAAACTATTTAAGAGATACAACTTTGATAAACGGTTTACTAAATCAAAGCGGAAGAATCAGAACCGAAGGAAGCATTAGTAATTGGTCTTTTGCATTTGCAAACGAAATGGCAAAGGGTTTATTTATTGGCGGGACTTTTAACATTTTAAGTGGAAATTATAAAAGAGACAGAGATTATTTTGAAGATGATACACAAGACATTTATGGTAACGATATTGAACTTGTTCCGGGTGATGTTTCTACAAAAGATTTCCGAACATTTTATTTTAACGATATTATAGATTGGGATATTAGCGGATGGGATTTTAAACTTGGTGTTTTATATGATTGGAAAAGCTTCTTCAAATTTGGTGCAACGGTAAAATTTCCCAGTTATTATACTATTAAAGAAAGTTATTATGTAAATGTATCAAGCGAATTTGGTAACGGTGCCGGTTTCGAATTGGCAGAGCCGATTATAGATTTAGTTGAATATGAAATTAAAACTCCTTTTGAATACAGTGCCGGAGCATCATATAAAGTATCAATATTAACTTTAAGCGGCGAAGCAAAACTAATCGATTACACTCAAATGAAATTTACAGAGGGTTTGGGAACTCAGTACAGAATTGAACGTAATAAGGAAATTGCCGATTTTTTTCGCATAGCACTTACATATAACGGAGGAGTAGAAGTGAAGATACCTCACTTCCCAATTTGGGGGCGCATTGGTGCAATGTATATTCAATCACCTTATGCAGAAGACCCTGCTGACTTCGATAAAAAATATTTAACAGCAGGTATTGGACTAATGTTAGGAAATGTTTTTAAAATAGATGTTGCTTACGCTTATGGCTGGTGGAAAAATTTCAGTGATAATTATGGCTCAGATGTATCGAGAACGTTGCATGATGTAAATGTTCAAAATGTGGTTTTAAGCATTTCTACAAGCTTAAATTAAGCTATTACCGGGAAGATACCCTCATTTAATCACACTTTATTTTTAAAAGTGCCTCTCTTTTAATATTGCGATAAAATTTATTCGTTAATATTTTTTGTTATCTTTCATTTAATTTTTTTTGAGGAATAGATCAAAGGACTGATAACTAAAATAGAAAGTAAAGATTTTTATGTTCTTACCGATCAGAATAAAACATACCGCTGCAGCCTTCGGGGAAAATTCAAAAAAGAATTTGCTCTTAAAAAAGATAAACTATTTTTGACTGATATTGCAGCAGTAGGTGATCAAGTTGAATTCGACATTAATAAAAATGAAAGCGGGGTAATACATTCAATAAAGAAAAGAACAAATTATCTTTCACGAAAAGCACCTAAACAAAAAGGCTCTGGTTACCGTGGAGAACGACTTGAACAAATTATTGCAACAAATATTGATCAGGTTTTTGTTATCTGCAGCATATTTGAACCTGATTTTAATAACCGAACTCTAGATAGATTTTTAGCTTCATCAGAAAGTGCAGGAATAAAATCATTCATTGTTATCAATAAATCAGACCTGGACGATGATAATAAAATTGAACGGTGGAAGAAGTTATACGAAAATATTGAGTATGAGGTTATTGTTTCCAGCATCATAACAAAGATGGGAATGGAAACAATAAAAAAATTCACACCTGGAAATATTAGTCTGTTTTGGGGACAATCAGGTGTTGGAAAGTCTTCAATTTTAAATGTAATCTTTCCGGATTTAAATTTGAAAATTGGCGACATAAGTAATTACAGTGGAAAAGGGACACATACTACGGTCACTAGTAATATGATACCAATTGATAATGATACATTTATAATTGATACACCCGGTGTAAGGGAAATAGAACCTTACGGTATAAGAAAGGAAGATCTCGCACATTATTTTATAGAATTTAAACAATTTTTAAAAAACTGCAGATATAATTCTTGTATTCATGATCATGAACCAGACTGTGGGGTTATTACAGCCGTCGAGAATAACAGGATCCCCCTAGAACGATATGATAGCTATTTAAGATTATTAGCAACAATAGAAGATGACTTACATTTTTAATGATTTAATATCATTAAATTACTGTTTTAATTAGGATTTAATTTGGAAATATTAAAAACAAAAGATTCGGCTGCAGCCTCAAAAGGAATTATGGATTTTCGCACCTTTGTTAATATGAACAAAGATAGGCTGGACAATAATTCTTTTCTAAGTTTTGCATTTCCAATAAATAATCTAAATCTTATCTCTATACTTAACTCAGTCAACAAAAAGTATAAAGACGTTTTATTTTACAGAAAAGCTCAAGACAATTATTCATTTATAGCAATCAATCGTTTAATTGAGCTGCCATCAGATAATAGTAATCTATTTAACTTCACTCCAGTTATTACTGAAATTAATTCTCATATTATAAATAATTGGGCGGATTATAATCTTGAGAATTTACCGATTATAACAGGTGGAGTAAATTTTGATGAGAATAATTTTTCGGATGAATGGGATGATTTTAGAGTGAATAATTTTTTTATACCAGGGTTAATCATTTTCCAGAATCGTGATAAAACTTATATAATATATAACCATAAATTTAATATTGAGGAAGATATTGGTAATATATTCATCAGTTTCAATCAATTGGTTTCATCTATATTAAGTTTAAATAATATCAATAATACTAACACTGCTGTTGCTATAAATAAAATTGGGGAATGTAAAATTGAAGAAAATTCATGGATTAATCTTATCTCCGAAGCAAAAGGATATCTTAAAAATGATTTAAACAAAATTGTATTGTCTCGCAGGATTCAGTATAAAGTTAATGATGAAATTAATTGGACCAATTGTATGCAAAAGTTGGATTCTGATTATCAGGAATGTTATCTATATATGATTAAATCGAAAGGGACAATATTTTTTGGTGCTTCACCGGAAAAGTTTATAAGCGCACAAAATAAAAGAATCGACTTAGATGCGATGGCTGGTTCAGCGCCCGGAAATAGTCAGGATATTGAAACAGCTTTAATGAACAACAAAAATTTAAAAGAACATAAGTTTGTTACAGATTTTATTGAGAACACCCTATTGATGTATTCCGATGAAATAATTGCGATGAAGAATCCCACAATAATAAAACTCAGTAACGTTCAACATTTGTATACTAAGATAAGCGCAAGATTATACTCCGAAAATAAAGTTTTTAATTTGATGGAATCACTATTCCCTACCCCAGCGGTTTGCGGATTACCAAAAGATAAAGCTCAGGAATCAATTAGAAAATTAGAAAAATTTGATAGGGGATTATATTCAGGATTGATTGGTTGGATAAGTCTTGAGATGAATTGCGAATTTGCAGTTGCAATTCGATCAGCTCTTTACAAAGATGAGAAACTTTACATCTATGCCGGCGCAGGTATTGTTGAGGAATCAGATCCGAAAGAAGAGTTTTTTGAAACCGAGTTGAAGTTCAAGACTATCCTGAATTTATTTGATGAGCAAAAAGCCAGTTAACAGAAATTTTATCTGGGCGCAAGCGTTTGTAAACCAGCTTCACGGATTAGGAGTTCGTTATGCTTGTATATCACCCGGATCAAGAAGTACACCTCTTACTGTAGCCTTCGCCAATCGAAAAGGAATTAAATGTTTTGTTAATATTGATGAAAGAGTATCCGGATTTTTTGCATTAGGATTAGCAAAAGCAACAAATTTTCCAGTTGCTGTTGTTACAACTTCAGGTACCGCTACTTCAGAACTTTATCCGGCAATCATAGAAGCGTTTCAGCAACGAGTTCCCTTGATAATATGTACAGCTGACAGACCGCTGGAATTATTGAACGTGGGAGCAAATCAAACTATTAATCAATGGAATTTATATAGAAACCATATCCGATGGTTTAAAAATGTTGGATCACCCGATCTTTCAGCAAAAAAAATTACCTCTCTAAGAAATACAGCTATTAAAGCATTTGAGATAAGTTCAAATAAAAATAAAGGACCGGTTCATTTAAATTTTCCATTCAGTAAACCACTTGAACCTAATACATTTAGTGATGAAGTAGAAACCGATTCATTAATGGAAGCACTTAACCCGATTACATTCAAAAACAAAACAACAAAGACTAATAAGCTTACGAAGAAAGAAGAAAAACAGATCAGTAAAATTGCAAACTACATAATTGAAAAACCTAACGGTCTTATTGTGGTTGGTCCAATGGGTTATGATCCAACGTTCAGAACTAAAGTAAAATTACTTTCAAAGACCACCCGGTATCCGATTATTGCGGAGGGTGTTTCACATATAAGATTTAATAATAATAAATCAGATAACTTTGTTTGTGTAAATTACGATGCATTTTTAAGATCAAATAAATTTAAAAAAAATCACAAGCCCGAATTTGTATTACAATTTGGCAGAACCGTAACATCCGGAATTCTTGAAAAATATCTCGAAGTATCAAACCCGCTCCGGTTTTTAATTAATGATTTCGGAGATATATTTGATCCATCAAATAAATCAAGACCGCCACTCAAATTTGGCCCAAGTGTCTTCATTGAAAATCTAATCCAAATCCTAAAGGATAAAAATCTTAAGCGAATAAAAAATTATTGGTTAAAAGATTTTGAAAAGGTCGACACCCTTGCTGAAGGTATCAAAACAAAATTATTAAAAAATTCTGGTATTCAAATCGAACCGGGAATAATTCAAGATGTTATTTCTATCATCCCGTCTAATACAAAAATAATGGTCGGGAACAGTTTACCCATTCGTGATCTTGACGGCTTTATTGGAAAAACAAAAAAGGATTTTGAAGTTTATTTTAATCGCGGTGCCAGTGGTATAGACGGCATTACTTCCACAGCACTTGGTATTGCATCAATAAAAAAACCAACCGTTTTAATTACGGGCGATCTATCTTTTATTCATGATTTAAATGCATTACTGCCTGCAAAAAGATATTCCATTCAACTGATTGTAATATTAATTAATAACAATGGCGGCGGAATTTTCGAAATGCTCCCGATTTCTTCAAATAAAAAATGGTTTAATGAATATTTTAAGACACCGCACAACCTAAACATTTCATCTATTGTTAAGTCGTTCGGATTAGAGCATCACATAATTAAAAGTAAAAAAGATCTTCAAAATAAGTTGAATAATTCTCTTAAAAATAAATCGTTTACAGTGTTGGAAATAAAAACTGATTCCGATTCATCTAAAAAATTGCGTAAAAATTATTGGGCAGATGCCATCAAACAAATTGAGACGCAATTTTCATAAGTATGCAGATCAATTCAAATTCTGTAAATCTTAATAGTGAACATTTTAATTCTTTCAATCGGGAAAGAGATACAGTACTGTTGTTTCATGGTTTTAGCGGCTCACTGGAAGATTGGCGTGATATCTCAACTTCGCTCGATTCACGTTTTAATTATACCGGTGTTGATTTGATCGGTCATGGAAAAAGTGATTCACCAACTGATGTTGCAAAATATTATCCGGATACTTTGGTAAGATATATTGATGATATTCTTAACTATCTTTCCATTTCTAAAGTAACCATTCTCGGTTATTCTATGGGTGGAAGATCAGCACTATTTTATGCAGTTAATAAACCTGAGAAAATTAAAGGACTGATCCTGGAAAGCACAACAGCAGGAATTGAAAATGAAAATGATAGAAATGAAAGAATTAAAAGTGATGAAGAATTAGCACAGTACATTGAAAAAAATAACATTGAAAATTTTGTAGAGCTTTGGATGGATAAGGAAATATTTAATACTCAAAGAAGATTCTCGAACGAGAAATTGAAGATTATCCGGGAAAAGAAATCAATGAATTCAAAAATTGGATTGGTAAATTCATTGCGAGGATTTGGAACTGGTGTAACTCCCTTCCTGGGTGATAAATTATCCACCCTTGATTTTCCTGTGCTCTTAATCTCAGGTGAACTCGATTCAAAGTTCACGCAGATCAATAGTGAAATGGTTAATCAATTCCCGAAGGCAGAACATAAAATAATCCGTAATGCGGGGCATAATACGCACCTTGAAGAGCCGGAGAGGTTTACTTCAATCATAAATGATTTTCTACACACAATGTAGCTTAGTTTTCTCTTAAAATGTTTATAAATTTCCAAATAAAAACTAAAAG
>SMVA01108193.1_pt1 | contig 10839 bp, 6 predicted proteins | sample 2456451 | NCBI WGS metagenome assembly SMVA01 (sample SAMN11095933, study PRJNA526329) | marine sediment metagenome | biome: Marine sediment; feature: Surficial sediment; material: Deep marine sediment; isolation source: Hadal surficial sediment | place: Pacific Ocean | collected 2014-05 | depth 0-1...
GAGCCAGTAGAACTTGATCAGCACCTGTTCGAGCAGCTTCTTCTCGAGGTCCGGATGGTGGACGTCGATGATCTCTCGCATCTGGTCCACGTCGGGGAAGTCGATGAAATGGAAGACGCAGCGACGCAAAAAGGCGTCGGGCAATTCCTTCTCGTTGTTGGAGGTGATGATGACCATCGGACGCTGCTTCGCCTTGATCTCGTCGCCCGTCTCCATCACGGAGAAGCGCATCTCGTCCAACTCGAGGAGAATATCGTTCGGGAATTCGAGGTCGGCCTTGTCGATCTCGTCGATCAACAGGACCTGGCGAGTCTCGGAGGAGAAGACGCGACCGAGCGGCCCGAGTCGGATGTAGCTGCGAATGTCCTTGACATCACCGTCGCCGAAGCGCGCATCGTTCAGCCGTTGGACCGTGTCGTAGATATAGAGGCCGTCTTCCGCCTTCGAAGTCGATTTGATATGCCAACTATCGAGTTCGAGTCCCAATCCCTCGGCGACATGTTTCGCGAGCAGGGTTTTCCCGGTGCCCGGTTCGCCCTTGACGAGCAAAGGCCGCTCGAGCGCCAGCGCACAGTTGACCGCGTCAACGAGTGCGCTCGAGGCGATATAGCCGCTGGTTCCTTCGAATCGCTCAAAGCGCTCGGCGCTGTGTGTTCCGGTCGGCTCTGCTGACATGGGTCGACGCTCAAGGCCGCTCGTGAATGAGAAGCTTCCGCTCATCACCAAACATGACCGCAATCTTGCCGCGACCGACGACGCCCTGAACGACGCCCTCTCCGAGAGTCTTGTGATTGAGTCGATCCCCACGCTCGTAGGAGTCGCGGATCGAATAGGGCAACAAGGGCTTCGAGAGATCCGCCTCGACGATCACATCCGCCGGGTCGATCTTCTTTTTCTTGGGCTTCGGCTTGAGCTTGCCCGCGCCCGTCTCCCAGGACTTTTCGAAACCGATCGGCCCTGTGAGCGTCGGACCCTCGTCATCGTATTCCCAGCCGGGCACCGAATCCGTCGTCAGCCCAACGAAAATGATCTCCGTGCCGATCGTCTCTCCGACTTCCCGTGCGATTCGCTCAAGTTCTCGAATCCAACCCGCGCCCTTCTGGGCCTCGCGCTTTCGACAAAGCTCCCAATAACGCGGACTCGCGGCGATGACGACAGCCGGAGCCTCCTCACCGGTCTTCATGCCGACGGCCTCTTCGATCTCGGCGCGCAGCGCCTCGCGATTCGCGTCGATCACGGCCGCATGCGCCAACCCCTGCAGGACCAATCGAAGCGGGGTGTCACCCGCACCACTCCGAGTCGCTTCGGGATCGAGATATTTGACGACGACAACCGCGATCCGGTCTTCGCCGAGTAGCGCCAATAAAGGCAGGTCTTCGATTCCGGCGTTGGGATCCGCGTCGCCCTTCTCTTTGTCGGGCGCGGCCGTCCGGATGGGGACGGCGCTGTCGATGATCGAAATCGATTCGCCGCTCGGAAGTTCGAGCGACTTCGCGTGGGTTTCGGCTTCGTCCGTAGATCGGGCCGAGCGCGCGATCGCTTCGGCCAGATGCTTTTCGTCGCGGCCGTGTTGACGTCCCTTGGCCTTGCGACCGACGCGAACGCCGAGATGTGCGAGCCCTTCTGCCGACCGCTTCGGTGCGTTGGCGACTTCGGTCTGGTAGTCGGCCTCGAGCGAAGCGCCCGTCAACCGTTCCGCCGCCGCACGGAAACCTTTCGCTTGTTTGACGTCTCGATCGGAAACGAGCGCGATGATCGGATGAAGACTCACTGGAGGGATCTCCTGAATGGACGGCGCGAGGAGCCAGCCGACATCGGCCCTTGCGGGGGCCCGATTCGTAGGAAAGCCAGCTCGATTACCATCGGAATGACATCGAGGCCCCGTCGCGTTCCGAGGGGCCTCTCAAGGACTCTAACACCGCTGAGGGCAGAATTCCCAGTTGTCCCCTAGGGGACTGTGCAATGTGGGGTCCAGCGGGGATCCGAAGGACTACGGTCGACGGAGCCGGAGCTCGCCGCCATCGAGCTCGAAGACGAGCTCCTCGAAATCGCGGGATGCGCGAAAGAGAGTGGCCTCGAGGGCCGCCTGATGCTCGGTATGACTTTCGGGCTCGCTCAATCCGACCCATGAGGGCGGCCGCTCTTCGATCCGATCCATCCGATTGCGCTGCGACATCCAACCCCTCTCCGAGTGTCCAAGGCGACGACCGCATAGCCCGGCGCCACTTCCGCCTTATCGCGACAAAGCGGCCGAGTCTTGAAATCTTTTCGCGAGTTCGAGGGTCCTTCTTGCCCGATTCAGACGCGGACGTCTCAAGAATCGGAAGAACTTCGATGTCGTTGGAAGTGGGTCGCTCGAGATTCCCTTCGCCACCGAACTCCGCCGCTAGACAGAAGCACGATGAACGACGAGACTGGGCTCGTGCAGAATCGACTTTCGACCGCTCTGGTCATCGCGCTCCTGATCGCCCTCGCAACCGGCTGCGGCACGCTTCTCAAGCTCGCGGGTTCCGAAGCGGACGCGATCGTTTTCGAATCCGGTGAATTGCGAACGATCGAAGAGGTTCCTCTCGCCGAACTCGATCTGGCCTGCCAAAAAGCCGTTGAGATGTTGGGCTACGAAGAGATCGAGAGGACGTACGAAGCCGATTCGATGCGACTGACGGCGCGCACGGTGGGTGGGGAGCCCGTCGAACTCCAATTAGCCGCGACGCGTCCCCGGCGAACGGAACTTCGGATTCGAATCGGCGTGCTCGGAAACGAGGCCCGGTCGCGACTCGTCCTCGAACAGATCCATCAATCGCTCTGAAGGGGCGGGGGAGTAGTGGCGATTGGAGGCGTCGCAAGGCCTGATCGAAGCGGTCGTTTTACTGGCCCTCGCCGCGGCGGGACTGGTCGTGACCGAACGGCTACGACTGCCTTCGGTCGTCGGCTTCCTCGTCGTCGGTGCCATCGCGGGGCCCGGCATGTTAGGCCTCGTGAGCGAACCCGAGCGGGTACGGGATCTCGCTGAGATCGGCGTTATTTTCCTGCTCTTCGAAATCGGACTCGAGCTGCCCATCGAACGGGTCCGAACACTCTGGCGGTCGGCACTCGTCGCCGGCGGATTCCAGATCATCGCGACGCTGGCTGTCGTCGCCGGCCTCGCCCACGCGTTCGGACTCGGATGGGCCGCGGCGGTAGTCGTTGGGGCCGGGGTTTCGATGTCGAGCACCGCGATCGTCCTCCGGCTGCTCGCGGACGAGGGCCAGATCGATTCGCCGGGCGGACAGCTCACTGTTTCGGTGCTGCTGATGCAGGACCTCGCGATCGTTCCTCTTCTCCTGTTCATCCCGCTCCTGGCAAGCGACTCGCTCAGCCTGGCCGAGATCGGTCTCGTGATCGGGCGGATGACGCTCGCACTCGGCCTGGTTGGAGCGGCCGCCTGGTTCGTGATCCCGCGAGTGCTCGATCGTGTGGCACAGACACGCAGCGGCGAACTCTTCAGCCTGCTCGCCTTGTTGATCGTGCTCGGCTCGGCGCTCACCGCGCAAACCTTCGGGCTCACCCTCGCCGTCGGCGCTTTCCTGGCCGGCGTCGCCGCCAGCGGGTCTCCCTACGCACACCAGCTCTTCAGTGAGGTCGTGCCGCTGCGGGGCGTGTTGCTCGGAATCTTCTTCACCGCGGTCGGCATGTTCTTCGATCCCAGCGGAGTCCTCGAAGCGCCGGGCGTCTTCGTCCTCGACGTCGTTGCGATCACGCTGGGAAAGATCCTGATCGTCGTCTTCGCGGGCATGATCCTACTCCGACGATCGCTTCGCGTGAGCCTCGAAGCGGGTCTCTCCCTCTGTCAGATGGGCGAATTTTCGTTCGTACTGTTGGGGGTCGCGGGCGAAGCGGGCGTGATCGAGCCCATTCTCGAACAGCGTGTCGTCGCCGCTTCGATCGCGACGCTCTTGATCTCGCCCTTTCTGATTCGAACTGCCCCCAGACTCGCGGCCCGCGTCGCGGAATGGCTGCGTCACCCCGGAGTTCGGATGCCGAAAGAGGCGGCCGACGACGAGCCACTGCCCGAAACACGGGTCGTCGTGATCGGTTTCGGGCTGGCCGGCCAAACCCTCGTCCGCCTGCTTCGTTCACTCGAAATTCCCTACATCGCCGTCGACACCAACCCGAACGCCGCGCGCACCGCTGCCGAAACAGGCGAGTCGGTGATCTACGGCGATGCGACCCGACCCCAAGTCCTCAACCATCTCCGAGTTCGGGACGCGCGATTGATCGCGATCGCGATCTCGGACCCGCTCGCGACACGTCGAGTCGTCTCGCGAATTCGGGCCATGGCTCCGGACACCCCGATTCTGGTCCGCGCGAGATACGTCGGCGAAGTCGATCGCCTTTCGTCTGCGGGGGCCACGATGGTCGTCGCCGAGGAATTCGAAGGCAGCATCGAACTGATCGCCCGCGCGCTCGAGATCTTCGACGTGCCGGCCGGGGCGATCCAGCGATTCACCGAGGCCCTGCGCGACGAGGGCTACGACGCAATTCGGGCGCCGGCGACGCTTCCGATCGATCCCTGGCTGATCGAGCTACTCGAGCACGCCGACACGGAATGGGTCGAAGTGCCGATGGCCCTCACGGGTGAGCCGACCCTCGGCGAGCTGGACATCCGCGCACAGACCGGCGGCAATATCCTCGTCATCGAGCGCGGCGAGACCCGCCATCCGAACCCGTCGCCCGCTTTCGCCTTGCAAGGCGGAGATCGACTCCTGGTGCTGGGAGGCGCCGACAACCTTCGGCGCCTGCGACGCCTACTCGAGACGGTCCAACGCGATTGACTTCGCGGTCGGGAGGCCGCGTGCTGTGCTAACTCTCTCGACCGAATCGACCCGCAGCGAAACGAAAACGACTCCCTCGCTGTGTTTCAAGGCTCTTCGATATTGGGCGTGGGCGATTATTCAATGCTTGTTCAATATTGACCCCTCAATATTGAAAACCGTGACGCCTCGTCCGATCGCCAGTGAGTCCCATGCGAGAGAACCCTCCGGAACCGAATCGAAACCCACTTCGACCCAGCGACACGTTCGTGCGTCGACACCTCGGCCCACGCAATCATCAGATCGCGGAGATGTTGGACTCGATCGGCTTCGACAGCCTCGAGGATCTGATCCGGGCCACGGTGCCGGATTCGATCCGTTTGAAGGAACCCCTCGCGCTCGACGGTCTCCCGAGCGAGCCACTCGGCGAACACGAGCTTCTTCAGACTCTGCGTGAAATCGCGAACGAGAACCAGGTCTATCGAAGCTATCTCGGCATGGGCTACCACGACGTCATCATGCCCGGCGTGATCCAGCGCAACGTGTTCGAAAACCCCGGCTGGTACACGCAATACACACCCTATCAAGCCGAGATCTCGCAAGGTCGACTCGAAGCCCTGCTGAATTTCCAGACCCTCGTTTCCGAACTCACGGGGCTTCCGCTGGCCAATGCCTCGCTGCTGGACGAAGCCACCGCCGCCGCCGAAGCCCTCGGCCTATGCCGCTCCGTCTCGCGTGGCAAGAAGCAAGGCTTCTTCGTGTCTCGGGACTGCCATCCCCAGATCCTTGGCGTACTTCGAACCCGCGCGGCCGCACTCGGCGCCACCCTCCACATTGGCGATCCCGAGACGGCGGATTTCGAAGCACTCGATTGTTGTGGAGTCTTGATCCAATACCCCGCAAGCGACGGACGCATATTCGATCCGCGCGCGATCATCGAACGCGCACATCAGGCGGGCGCGCTCGCCGTCGTCGCCGCCGACCTGCTCGCCATGACCTTGCTCACGCCGCCGGGCGAACTCGGCGCAGACATCGCGCTCGGCACGACCCAACGATTCGGCGTTCCGATGGGATTCGGTGGGCCCCACGCCGCCTACTTCGCAACCAGCGAGAAACATGCGCGACGCATGCCCGGGCGACTCGTCGGCGTATCGCGCGATCGCGACGGCCGGGTCGCCTACCGACTCGCCATCCAAACCCGAGAACAACATATCCGCCGCGAGAAGGCGACGAGCAATATCTGTACGGCACAAGTCCTGCTTGCCATCCTCGCGAGCATGTACGCGGTCTATCACGGACCCGAAGGCTTGACTCGAATCGCGCGACGCATTCACCAATTGACCCGCGCGCTCGCACGCGGGCTCGAACGACTCGGACACGAAGTCGCGGGTGTGCCCTTTTTCGACACCCTCCGCGTACGCCCGGTCGGATTAGGCGTCCCCGAAATTCTCTCGGCCGGATGGGAGCGCGCGCTCAATCTTCGGACCCACTATCGAGCCGCCGACCCGCGACCCGAATCCGCGGGCCCTACGAAAGAAGGCTTGGTGCCGGACGGATCGATCGGGATCTCGCTCGACGAAACCACCCGCCCAGACGACGTGATGGACATCCTGATGGCGTTTGCGAACAACCGGGATCTCGATTTCGACTTCGACGATCTCGATCGGGAAGGCGCGGGGGAAGGCGCAGTAGAGGGCGCGGTGGGGGGCGCAATAGAAGGCACAGCAGAGGGCGCAATGGGCGATTCGAGTTGGCCCTCGGCACTGATTCGAAAGTCCAGCTTCCTCGATCACGAGGTCTTCCATCGTCACCATTCCGAGACCGAGATGCTCCGCTATATCCATCGCCTCGAGTCCAAGGATCTTTCCCTCACGACGTCCATGATTCCGCTCGGCTCGTGCACGATGAAGTTGAACGCCACGGTCGAAATGGTTCCGGTGACCTGGGCGGAATTCGGCGGCCTACATCCCTACGCCCCGGCCGATCAAGCCGCAGGCTATTCGATTCTCTTCGAACAACTGGAAACCTGGCTGGGTCAGATCACCGGCCTGCCCGCCGTGTCGCTCCAACCCAACGCGGGCTCCCAGGGCGAGTACGCGGGACTTCTCGCGATCCGCAGATTTCACGCCTCCCAAGGCGAGACCGCCCGCAATATTTGCCTCATCCCGGTTTCCGCACACGGAACGAACGCCTCGAGTGCGGTGATTGCCGGATTCCGATGTGTCGCCGTCCAATGCGACGAGCGCGGCAATATCGACCTGATGGATCTGCGCGAGCGCGTCGAAGAACATCGCGACCGGCTCGGCGCATTGATGATCACCTACCCCTCGACACACGGGGTCTTCGAAGCGGCCGTGAGCGAAATCTGCTCGGCCGTTCATGAAGCCGGCGGCCAGGTCTATATGGACGGCGCCAACATGAACGCGCAGGTGGGGCTCACTTCGCCGGCGGAGATCGGTGCGGATATCTGCCATCTGAATCTGCACAAGACCTTCGCGATTCCGCATGGCGGGGGCGGGCCCGGTATGGGACCGATCTGTGCTGCGGAACATCTACGAGAATTTCTACCGGGACATCCCGTCTTCGGCGAGGGTGCGGTGTCCGCCGCGCCCTTTGGGAGTCCGTCGATCCTTCCGATTTCCTGGGCTTATATCGCATTGATGGGCAGCGCGGGCCTAACGCGAGCGACGCAATTCGCAATCCTCAACGCGAACTACATGGCCAAGCGCCTATCCAATCACTATCCCATTCTCTATACCGGGCCGGACGGCCGTGTCGCACACGAGTTCATCATCGACTGCCGGCCCTTCGAGCGAAGCGCGAACATCACGGTCGAGGACATTGCGAAACGATTGATCGACTACGGCTTCCATGCCCCAACCATGTCGTTCCCGGTCGCGGGCACTCTGATGATCGAACCCACCGAGAGCGAGTCCAAGGAAGAATTGGATCGACTGTGTGACGCGTTGATTTCGATTCGGGAAGAGATCCGGGCCATCGAACGCGGCGACCACCCCGAATCGGACTCCCCTCTCAAGCACGCGCCCCATCCGGCGGAGACAGTCTGTGCGACCGAATGGCCCTTTGCCTACACCCGCGAGCAGGCGGCGTATCCGACGCGCTGGACGCGCCAGCACAAGTTCTGGCCGCCGGTGTCGCGTATCGACAACGCCTGGGGCGATCGAAATCTGGTCTGTACCTGCCCGCCTCTCGAGGACCTCGTCGAGCCCTGAAGAGCGCCAGGAACGACTAGCAGCCGCGGAAGAAGCCCGAACCGAGGAGTGCTACCGTTTCGCGCTTCACGCAGCCGCGGAGAGATCCCCCCTTGGACGCCCCCTATTCGATTCTTCAGATTCTCTGGTCGACCGATCCGATGACCCAGCGCGCGATCGGAATGGTGCTCGGACTCGGGTTGATCTCGGCCGTCACCCTCTTCCTTCCGCTCTTCGTCCGACTGTCGCGGCTCTTTCTCTTCGAAAGACGCCTTCGTGATTGGGTTCGCTATTCGGCTTCGCTGCCGAACGCGAAAAGCAAGCTCGAGACCGCGGGAGCGGGACACCATCTCGACCATGACGAGATGCGCGAACTCTTTGCCGACTCTCCGATCTCGGCGGCCTACGAGGAGTTCGAACGCCGCTGGAAGACCGCGGAACTCTCCGATGGAATCGACCGCGCCCCCATCCGCTTGATGGATATTTTCGACGAACGCCCGCTGCTTCCCTTCGGTCCACGCCGAAGCCTGTTGCCGGTCATGCCCGGTCTCTTCCTGGGCGTCGGCGTCTTTGCCGCGCTCATCGGATTGATTCCCGGTCTCGCGGGCCCGGCTGGCGATCCGCTGACGAGCGACACACAATCCGCATGGATGGCGGCACAGTTGGGTCTCGCGCTCCGCGCTTCCGCTTGGGGATTCATCTGTGCGATCGGCGCGACGCTCTCGGGCCGTCTGATCGAAGGGGCCTTTGATGCAAGGAGCCATGCTCTCGACCAGATCGTCGAAGACGCCTTCGGTTCCGTTTCGCCCGGCGAGCTGGCCGAGATCACGCGACAGACGCAACAGCGCAGCCTCGACACGCTCGGCAAGGAACTCAGGGGGTTTGCCGGCGAACTGACCGAGCGACTCGATCGCGGTCTGCAGAGAATCGAGCAATCGACCGCGCGATCCGCAAACCTGGTTTCCCAAGAACAACGCGGCGCGCTCCACACCATCGTCCAGGAGTTGTCGCTTTCGGTGCGACAGGGTGTCGAACACCATCTGGGCGAACTTCGCAGCGCACTCCAACGCGCGGTCGAACATCAGAGTTCGGTTACCGGCGGGCTTGCGGAAACCTTCGAACGGATGGTCGAAAACTCGAAGACACAAGACCGTGTCGCTCGGACACTGGCCGATTCCGCCAGCTCCGTCGAAGCGGCGGCCCACGCCATGCGCGGATCGGCCGTCGAAATGCAACCGATCCTGGAGCACCTCAGCACAACGAGTCGCGGGCTCGCGGACACCGCAGAACACATCTCCAACACGCAGACCGTCGTCGCACGCGCCGCAGAGGGCGTGCGCAGTTCCCTCGAACACGCCGCGGCCGGCGTCGACGACCAGCGACAATTCCTCGAGGTCTCGCTCACGGAGATCCGGCAGGTCCTTGCTGAACTCGGTGATGGCCTGGGTACCAGCCTCCAGCGTTCGCTGCATGAAGTCGACGACGTGCTGGGCAGCACCATCGGACGACTCACGAAGACCTTGGCCGAGAGCAACGAGACGATCGAGCGGATGGCCGGTCCGATTCGCGCGGCCGAGGGAACGACCCGCGAAACCCATGTCGCGCTGGACCGCGTGCGAAGTGAAGTCGAAGCGCTGGGCGAGTGGATGAGCCAGGCGGTCAAGCCGCTTAGGACAGGGATCGTCGAGGTGAGCGACCGGGCCGAAGATATCGCGCGCGGGATGGCCGAATTCACGACTCATACCCGCCAGATCGACAAGACCATGGAAGCGCTGCGCGTGGAGATCCACGAAGAAAGTCGGCGACTGCAAGGAACCGGAAGCGAATTGAGTCGCCGCCTCAAATTGGCCAGCGACACAGTGGGGCGGCTCGAGGGCACTCGTGCGATTCCTGCTCGCCGTCCAAAATCCGAGTCCCCAAGGATGGCGGACGAGCAGAGCGGGTCACCCCCTTTCCGGGATCATCGCGCCGAGTCGCCGTATACGCAGATTCCGGCGGATCGGGATTCGAGTTCGGCAGGAGCCATTCCATCCTCCCGTCCGGCCGATTTCGAGAGTCCGGCAAACCGGACCTACGACCCCGGCCCCGACCCCGACCCCGACCCCGTCGAACCGCCTAACGCCTCGGAAGCGGCCGACCGCGAAGAACGGGACGCGGGGAATGGCAACGATCCCCATGAGACCGGAGGCCATCCGATCGCGTCATCGGGCTTTCGTCTCGGCACAGCGCTCGCACAGGGCCCCGACCCGTATAGTCGATTAACGGAAAACCCGGAGGCCCCATCCAATCCGCGAAATTTTCAGGTGGGGGGCCGAGAACTGGGTGACGACTTGAAGCTGTCGGATCTGCTGAGCCGAAATCCCGGCGACGAAAAGAAGCCGACCGCCAGCAAGTCGACTCGGCCCGAAACGAAAAGCAAGAATGCCTCCGACCCGCGCGACGAGTCCTCGCGCTCGTCGGACGATTCGGAGTAAACCGCCATGTCGAGCCGCTTTTTCGGCCGCACCCATCGAAGCCTCGACACCGGGTCCGACTCGAACCGTGGCGATGGCCTCGGCGATTGGTGGGCGGCGATCGGCGTGATCGCGCTCCTCGCCTTGGGAATCGTCTCCCTGACGGGTAGCGCGGGACCCCGAATCGAAACTCCGCCGACCCCAGCACCCGAAATCCTCGATTCCCCCGATCCGGAGCAACGATCGCTGGACGCGATCCAGGCCGCATTCCAGACTCTGTGCCAGGAACCCGTCCTGCTCGCCCTCGAACTCGAACCCGATTGTGAGTCGGGCATCATCACACTCTCCGACGCGCTCTTCGAGGGCTATGGAAGCGCCCAA
>SMVA01395723.1_pt1 | contig 10839 bp, 8 predicted proteins | sample 2456451 | NCBI WGS metagenome assembly SMVA01 (sample SAMN11095933, study PRJNA526329) | marine sediment metagenome | biome: Marine sediment; feature: Surficial sediment; material: Deep marine sediment; isolation source: Hadal surficial sediment | place: Pacific Ocean | collected 2014-05 | depth 0-1...
AGCGCTGTCAGTAGAGATTGGAGCGGACTGATACGCATGGCGACCATCAACATGGCCATTCCAAACACGACGTAGGCCCACGTCATATTGGTAATGAGGTAGGTCGTTGCGATCATCACGGCACCCAGTCCAATACACGAAATGATAATGAGTGGCTTGCGACCCACCTTATCCGAAAATCGGCCAGCCATCGGGCCGGCAATAATATTCGAGATCCCACCGACGAGGAAAAGAAATGCGATTTCCTTGCCCGAAACGCCCAGAGTGGTTTCTAGCCAAATAGGCAAATAGATTAAATAAAGACCGATTGCAAAGAACATCAGGAAATAGGCGGCCGACGCGGCTACAACAACCGGACGCCGAAGAAGCTCACCATAATTTTTAATAGCTCGCTTGGCGGTGAGTTTTTCTTTATCGCGGTAAATGTCCGGTTGCGGTATGTATAGCCAGACGAGTAAGGTGGCGAGTAGCATCGTGCCGGCGAATATCAGGAACGATATTTTGAATCCGTATGCGTCGGCCAAGACGATTCCCATTGGAATACCCACAATCTGACCAAACGCCACGCCGCTCATTACCCAACCGATAGCCCAACCTCGCCGGTTGTACGGAAAGTAATCCCCTACGAAGGAGACCGCTGCTCCGCTGAGCATTCCTCCCGCGGCACCTGCTAAAGCTCGAACGATCAGGAGCAGGGTAAACGTATCGGCAACGGCATGAAGGGCGAGGGCACACGCCATGGAAGCACACCCCAGCAAAAGCACCAGCCGTCGGCCGAACTTATCCGAGATCGGCCCGATAATGAGGGCAAATATGCTAAGAAACACCGCATAGGAGGTAACCAACCATCCCAGAAGAGATTCGGCCACGTGAAGCTCTTCGCCAATACGGGGTAGAATCGGAGAAATGATGATGACCTGGCTACTCGCCGAGAACACCATCAACCAAAGGGCAAACAGAATTAGATAAGGGTGGGTGTTCCGTGCCCGCATGGGTACTCAATTTTGAAAGGACCGCCGTAGTACAGGCTGCTCCAGCGTGCAGTTCCCCCGGTTCTAGGGTCGGCTACTCGGCCCGTACTGGTGCAATTTAGTCCGAATCAGAGTCTTCGGCCGTAGCAGCCTCCATGATCTCCGTCATACGGGCCACAAAATCTACCGGTTTTTCCAGTGTGCCGTCGAGCAGAAGAGCCCCTTCAAACAACTGCAGGATGGCGTGAGCGATCAACTCATCCTTTCTGGAAGAATCTCTGAGGACGGACAGGTTTTGAATCAGTGCGTGTCGCGGATTGATTTCGAGCACTTTTTTCGAACCGGTGAAGTTCTGGTCCATCATACGCATCATTCGTTCGGTCTGGGCATCCATTCCCTCCTTGCCGACAACGAGTGTCGCGGCGGAATCAACCAGGCGCTTCGAGGAGACGACGTCCTCGACGCGGTCACCCAACACCGACTTGAATCGTTCAATCAGTTTCTTTTCCTCATATTCGGAGAGACCATCCTTATCCGAATCGGACTCGGCTTCGATATCCAGATCCGCTTTTTCGATGCTCTTAATCTCAAAGTCCTTGTATTTCGTCAAACTTGAGATTGTAAAAACGTCAACCGGTTCGATCAGCAGAAGGACTTCCAAATCTTTTGACTTGAAGTATTCCAGGTTGGGACTGTTTTCGGAGCTGGTTCGGTCGCTACCCAATAGGAAGAATATTTCCTTCTGACCGGTCTGCATCCTGTCTACATACTCAGAGAGTGATGCTGTCTTTCCCGCGTCCGTTGCGGTGGTTTCGTAGCGGAGCAGTTCGATGATTTCATCTCTGTTCGTGAAGTCAGAACCGAGTCCGGTCTTGAAGAGCGTTCCGAATTCCCTAAAAAACGAGTCATACTTCTCGCTGTCGTCAAGTGCCCACTCAGTGAGCATACCAAGGACTTTCCCTGTGATGATCTGCTGAAGCTTGACCATGACAGGGCTATTTTGAGTAACCTCCCGTGACACGTTCAGTGGCAGGTCCTCCGTGTCCACGACACCTCGAATAAACCGTAAATAATCCGGCAGCAAGCTTTTGCAATCGTCCTGGATGAAGATATTGCTCGAATAAAGATGGAGCCCGAATTCGTAATCTTCTCTAAGTAACCCGGCGGGTGCGCGCGATGGAATAAATAAAATCGATCGAAAACTGACTCTTCCCTCAAGATGCAGATGCAAATGGCCCAAAGGGTCTTTGAAGTCGTTCGAAATGAATTTGTAGAACTCGTTCAACTCGGCCTCTTTCAGCTCGTCCTTCTTCCTGTGCCAAAGTGCTTTGACGGTATTGACCTGCTCATCATCCACGTAGATGGGGAAGTCGACAAAATTCGAATACTTGCGTATGACTTCCTTCAGTCGCCAGGTTTCAGCGAACTCAGTTTCATCTTCCTTGAGGTGTAGAATGACGGATGTCCCGCGATCCTCCTTTTCAATTTCCTCAACGGTATAGGATCCGCCTCCGTCCGAACTCCACCGGTAGCCGGTACTGTCCACATCGGAAACGCGAGTTTCGATCGTCACTCGATCGGACACCATGAAGGCTGAGTAGAAGCCTACACCAAATTGACCGATCATTTGAGCATCGATTGCCTTCCCTGATTCCTGCATCTCCTCAACAAACGCGACGGTCCCGGAACTGGCAACCGTTCCGATTCGCTCGACCAGATCCTCTTTGGTCATTCCGATTCCGGCATCTATAATCGTCAGCGTATTCTCGTTCTTGTCGCCTCGGATGTCGATTCTACGGTCAGCTTCGGGCTGCAATACGTTTGTATCCGTTAGGAGCTTGAATTGAATTTTATTGAGCGCGTCGGAGGCATTCGAGATCAGCTCACGAAGGAATATCTCCTTGTGGGTGTAGAGAGAGTTGATAATCAGATGAAGCAATTGCTTCATCTCTGCGCGATACTCAAACGTTTCCGCTTTTTCCTGGGTCTTCGGGGGCATGAATTTAGTTGGTGTCGTTCAGCCAAGCAGGCTGTGTTTGGACGGTATAGAAGCGGTTCGTATCCACGTGCGTTTGCGTTTGCGAGCGATTCGTATCCGTTAGCATTTCGAATCTACGAGCGTTTCGAACTCGTTATTCAGATGAAAATGTGGTCGCGTCAGGAATCAGGGTATTCTTGCGACCCGAAAACAGTTTAAAGGTCGCTCGGGGTTGTCCCGAGTAATCCAAAGCCAGTTCGCTTTCAAGCTCCGTAAATGTGAACGTCATAGACTCGCCCGTTGATAGAATCAATTCCACCACATGCTGATCGGCATCCTCCGGCAGATCGTCCGCAATAAATCCATCCGCTCGTAAACGGTTGAAGTTCCTAAGGTATCTGTCGACTGCTGATGAGTCAGCGGCGGTTTCGATTCCATTTACCGTAAGGCGCCATCCGCTTTCACCTTTTGAAAGTGAATAACTGTTTTCCGAGGAGGTCACGTTTGCACCAGTTAGTATTTGACTCGGAATCGTTGCGATCATCTTGTCTCGCCACCGATCGGCGTCGATCGGGATGGATAGCCGAGGTCTTCCTACGAAAACGCGCTCGTCTTCTTCCAGCCTGATATAGACGGTCATGAAATCTGACCCCTTCGATGCCACGGTCATTTTTTGAATTTTATCGCCTGACGTGAGGGTGAGCACTGAAGCCGTTGAGTCGACTCCATAACGACCATACCGTTCGGGATTTCTGGAGACGACTGATTCGAGTTTCAGTTCTGCCAGGCTCGCTGTGAACGAATTAATCGATACGGAATCGGCTATCCAGGCGATAGGCTCCATAACCTGCCAAAGGCCACCGACCTTCTGAACGCGAATGGTGAACTCGGGTTTTTTTAGTTCAATCTGATCGATGGCTCCCGCTTCGATTTCGATCGTCGGCACATCGACGGTAGAAGGCGCTCTATCGAAAGTCCCGGTCGCATACGCGATGAGTACCAAAAGGGCTAAAAGGCCGACCAGGATCGGGATTCTCTTGTTCTTTTCCATCATATCCAATTTTTCAGTCTTCAGCGTAATCCGAAATGAAATCCAAACATTGTCCGATTCTATGCCCGATGGCAGACCCGACGGCTACCGGGAAATAATGATCTGGCGGTTTTTCTTTCCTCGCCAACGAATCAGCCCGAACAGCATCACAAACGCTACCGGAGCGAGCATATTTCCGTATTTGATCCAGGGTTTGAGTCCCGCCGAGACTTCCCGCAGGGCTCGAGGCGCAATTTTCTTTGCTCGAATGCTCAAGAGAGCTTCGTCCTGAACGAGCCAGTCGACGATGTTGAGACCAAATTCGATGTTTCCCGGAATAGCGCCAACCAGTGATTCGTTAATAAAGTCGCCGTCACCTACAAGCACCATTCGGGTCGACAGGCTTCGTTTTCCAGATTCAAATGCGCTCGGAAACTCGCCACGAAAGGCAGAAGCAAGAACAAACGGGCCTCCTGACAACTGCGCCTGCTCGAGCATTGGTTGAATAAAGAAAAACCCTTGTTGCAAACTGCTGCGTGAACTGGAGTAGACCAGATTCTCGCCCACTACGCCTTCCGGCAAAACAAGTGACGTATCAATCGTACTCACGAAATAGAATACGACGTCCCGCAGGCGGCTAACCATCATATTTTCCTTGCTGAAACGGTTGGTCACCGGGAAAAAGGGATACGGAATCTGCTGCTGTACGTTGAAAAACCCTTGTCGCCTTTGCATGGTCACCATCGAACTCTGCCGGTCCATAACCAGATTTTCCGAAAGCCCCATCCCGTACGAAACAAGAAACGAGTCTAACCCGGTGTGAAGTGTGAATGCCTGGCCATTCTGCAAATCAGCCTTGATACGATTCAGAAGAAAACCTACCCGCCCACCATTCTGGATATACGAGTCAATGTTGCGTAGATCCGACGTGGGAATGGTATCAGTCGGCGCGACGATCATCAGTGCGGTCGGGGGATTGGACGCGAGTTCAGTCGCCGATATCGTCTCAACCGTATAGTTTCGGCCAAGGCGCTGGTTGAAATTCTGCATGTTCTCCTCAGGAACCGATTCGCCGTGCCCCGAAAGGAAACCAACCCGCGGGGTGGTTTCTCGAGTAAGACGCCGCATGGCGCTCGTAAGATCATATTCCAGAGAAGACAAATCCTGTACAACAGGAATGCTCTCCCTTTCTCCACCGTATTCAATGACCACGCCCATGAATGCGTTCTTGAGCAGAACGTTGTCGCTCTCAATCACCTGGATCTGTACGGGAGGTATTTGATATGACATCGCCTCATTACGCAGTTCTTCGTCGTCCTTCGGATCGATGAATCGATACTGAAAATTTCCTCCACCGTACGCGCCGTAGTCGTCCAGCTTGTCTTTCAGGAAGCGGCTATTGCTGCTGTACGGAGCGGGGAGGTCTGACGTGAAGAACGCCGTTACCGTTACGGGGTCGTCCAGATTACTGACCAGATCAATCGATGCCTCAGACAGAGAGTAAACTCCGTCATCGGTCAGATCAACGCGTGTGAAAAGATTGAGCCCGATCAGATTGACTACAACGATGATCAATCCGAAAAGTAGAATCGATGATCGAGATGTCCAGTCTCGTTTCATGTGAATTTGGTTGAATGAAAATCTTTCGTTTGAATATCGTCGGCTACTCCGGCCTGCGAGACATTGAATACGACGTCAACACGCCGGCGAAAATGGTGAGGGATACATAGTAGAGCACATCCCGACTATCGATGACTCCCCTCAACAGATTCCGGTAGTGGTAGTCAGTACCCAGGTACTGGAACAGCCCAGCCACTGAACTGGGTACGAAAGCCGTCACTTTGTCCAGCAGAAACAGCCCAAATATGATCGCAAAGCCAAGAATGAAAGAGACGACCTGGTTCCGAGTCAGACTCGAGGCAAACATCCCTACTGATGCGCATGCGGTCCCCAGCAAGATGAGCCCCACATATCCTCCAATCGTTGCTCCGACGTCAAGGTCACCCAAGGAAGCAATCGTGATGGCGTACACGATCGTCAGAGAAACCGACGCCATCAAAAATAGAACGACCGCCAACAGTTTACCGGCGATGACTTGCCAATCTTTCACCGGCATGGTTAAGAGCAATTCGAGAGTTCCCGACCTCCGCTCTTCGGCAAACGTCGACATCGTTATTGCCGGAATGAAGAAGAGAAAAATGAAGGGTACGAGGTCAAACATGGACCTCAGGGAAGCACTGTTCTCTAAAAAGAGTGTCGTTCCGAAAAACCAGCCCGTAAATAGCAGAAAAACGCTCATAACTACATAGGCGGTCGGGCTGTCGAAATAGGAACGGAGTTCCCGTTTTGCAAGGGTCCACATCTGACTCATGGAATCTGTATAGATAGTTTTTTCGGTCGATGAGTAAAATTATTGGACAACAGTGCAGGGTACGATATAAAACTCGATCCGGAATTCGTCGATTGTCCCGCTAGTCGGTGGTCAAGTGTCTGAAAACGTCTTCCAAATTGGCCTGCTCTCTTCCGAGTTCGGTCATGATCCAGCCTTCGTCCACCGCCAACCGGAAAAGTTCCGGACGGAGATCGTCCGTCCGATCGGTGGTCAGCGTGAACAGCGTCTCGGCATCGCCGATACGCTCGGTTTCCTTCACCTCTATCCCATTCCATCCTGACAGGACGGAGAGCACCGGATCCGGCGCCACTTGAACACCGAAACGAACCTGCTGCCCGGAAGAAAAACTGGCTTGTAGATCCGCTGGGGTTCCATCGGCCACGAGTTTTCCTCTGTGAATGATCAACACCCTGTCGCAAGACATCTGCACCTCTGAAAGAATGTGCGTTGAGAGAATGACTGTCTTCTCTTTTCCAATATCCTTAATGAGCTCCCGAATCTCAACGATCTGATTCGGATCAAGTCCCGTGGTGGGCTCGTCGAGAATGAGAATCGCTGGATCGTGGATCATGGCCTGAGCCAGACCAACACGTTGACGAAATCCCTTGGACAGGGCTTCGATTCTTTTTGCGAGGACCGTTTCCAATCCACAAACATCCGCCATCTTGGCAATCCTACTGGCGTGTTGTGCCTTTTCCACTCCTCGCATGGCCGCTACGAATGTCAAATAATCGTAGACAGTCATTTCCTGATAGAGAGGCGTGTTCTCAGGAAGGTAACCGATTTTTCGTTTCACATCGAGGCTGTGGGACCGAACATCCAATCCGTCCACCCTTACCGTTCCTTCCGATGGAGGGAGATAACACGTGATGACTTTCATCGTCGTCGTTTTTCCGGCGCCATTCGGACCCAAAAAGCCCAACACTTCCCCGGTCTGCACTTGAAAGGAGATGTCATCAACGGCCTGTTCGGTTCCGTATCGTTTGACCAAGCCATCAACTTCTATCATGTCTGAATAATTCTGTGCCTTAGATTATTTCGAACGGGCATCAGCGAGTAGTGGGTCGCAATGAGGATGCACGGTGTGGTCTTAAACAGTTAGCGGGCCATAATTGATCTTTAGGCCCATTTTGTTCCGCGTCTGAGAAAATTTCACGTTCGAAACAACGATCATCGGCCGAGATTATTATGTGGTCAACCGTCAAAACCTCGGTAGATCCGGTTCGATATTCGGCGGAACTTTGAGTGGTGATCGGACTCGTCTTTTTAGGCAGACCGCCTATGAATAGCGAAACGGCTCCCGTTCAAAACGGGAGCCGCAGCTAGCGGATCGGAAGACTAACCGCGCATACCGTCCAATTTTGGTTTTTTCCGGCCGGAATGTCAAAATCGATTGATTCGGAATGGATACTGGTCAGATAGCCCGACGGACCTTGCCGGATGATGGAATAGAGTGTCGATCAGCGCTCAGGCGATCTGGCGTGGCAGGCATGTTCGTTTCTAGAAGCCGCATTTTCGGGCCGAGAGAGCTTTCTTGTTCAGCTGCGGCCAGGGCCTCAGTGGCAAGTTTCAGCCATTCACGAAGGCTGTGGTCTCTTATTAGCTCTTGAGTTACAGCCTCGCGCTGTTCTTCTGAGAGTTCGCCAGCGAGATAACCGGCAAGAATATGATCATCAATACGCATAAAAATCGCCGAGGAAGGGTAATTCTGTGAAGCGGCCCATTCGGCCGTTAAACCAAATCAACACGCCCACACTGTATCGGCAGAAATATACTCGACTTAACCACTAAACTACTATCGTTACCGCTTTCGAGTCCTTAACGCCGCGATGACTTTCCCCTCGTATCCCTTGATGAGTACCGCCGTTGATGCTCTTGCTCTCCTTTCTCTTTCTTCGATCGATCCGATTCATCCCGGCCCCGGTGCAACTGTTCGTGATATAAATCGTCCAGCATCATCGCCAGCAAAGCAGGTTCTTCGTGCGCCAGCTCCTCAGCGAGCGGCAGAAAACGCTTGAGTCTTTCTCGCTCCAGATTGGTTTTGTTTCTGAGCGTTGATTCGAGAACGACCGTAAGTCTTTCCGTTACTCGTTCGGTAACCTCTTCCTGGGTAGGCACATCTGATTCTGTCATGGTTATTCCGTAGCGCTGCCCGATGGCGAGCAGGTCGCGATAATCGTCTATTGTGGTGAGAACCAAAGCGGTCCCGGACTTCCCGGCTCTGGCCGTTCGCCCGGATCGATGAACATAATACTCTCTGTCCTGGGGCACGTCATACATAAAGACGTGGCTCAGGTCGGTGATGTCAATCCCTCGAGCTGCTACATCCGTTGCCACGAGAAATTTAAGCGTCCCTTTCCGTATCCGAGCCATGACGTCCTCGCGTGCTCGCTGGGACAAGTCCCCAGAGATGATTGCCGCGTCGTATCCGTAATTCTGGAGAAACTTCCCTAAATATTCGACTTCCCGTTTCGTATTGGCGAAGATGATGGCGCTTTCCGGATTCTCAAGTTCTATCAGGCGAACCAGAATGCGATCCTTTTGCATCGGATCGACTCGAAAGTACCGGTGTTCGATCTCTTCGACGCCCACATTTCCCACACTCAGCGAGAGAAATCCGGGGTCGTTGAGAAACTCGGTCGCGAGGCTTCGAACTCGAGATGGCATGGTCGCACTGAACATGCAAGATTGGCGATCGTGGGAAAAAAACCGCCGTAATTTTATCATGTCGGGATAAAATCCCATCGACAGCATTTCGTCAGCCTCGTCGAGGATGAGCATCCGAACGTCTTTGAGATTGAGATTGCCTTGTTCAAGGTGGTCCAATATGCGACCGGGGGTACCGACCACGAGTTGAACACCATCTCGCAGGGCTTTCAGCTGTGGACCGTAGCGAACGCCTCCATAAATCAGCGCCGCTTCAATAGGGTGATGGGCTCGAATGCGGCCAAACTCTTCGTAAATCTGTTTGGCAAGTTCTCGCGTGGGCGTCAGAACGAGCGCCTGAACGGACCGATCGGAGGGATCGAGTAATTGGAACAGAGGCAGTAAAAACGCACCCGTTTTCCCAGACCCTGTTTGGGACTGAACAATCAGGTCCTGCCCGTCGAGTAAGTAGGGGATGGCCATTTCTTGAACCGGCATAAGCTCCGTCCAACCCGCTGCTTGGATGGCCGTCTGGATCTCATCAGACAACTCATCCAACTTTGTTGGCGCAAGAGGTGGGTCCGGTTCGGTGAAGGAACTCTGAGTTCTAGCCTCCTTTCTTTCGGCCTGCGCTCGCGACGTCAGGTCAATAAGGTTCTTGTATGACTTGTGTGTTGGTCCTGTTGACATTTATTGTACTCGAAAAGAAGTGCCAGGGTACTGGAAACGTTGCTCGATTCGTCGTGGGTTTCCACAAAAGATACCCTTCTCCACTACATAGAGAGTCCCCCGTCTACATGGAGAACATGTCCGGTAATGTACGCCGCGCGATCGGATGCGAGGAAGAGAACCGCATTGGAGACATCTTCCGGCGTCGCCGGTTTCCCAAGCGGTATAGCAGCTAACATCGCTTCCTGTCCCGCTTCCGAAACTGCCTCTGTCATCTCCGTACTTACGAACCCGGGCGCTACAACATTCACCGTGATTCCTCTTCGGCCAAGCTCCTTGGCCAAGCTCTTAGACAAGCCGATGATCCCCGCCTTGGATGCTGCGTAGTTTGTTTGGCCCGGATTACCCATCACGCCCACTACCGAGGACATATTGACGATCCGTCCAGCCCGCTGCTTCATCATCGGTCTGTAGACGGCCTTGCAATAATTGTATACCGACTTGAGATTGGTATCCAGAACGGCATCCCAGTCTTCCTCGGTGGATCGCAGCATCAGATTATCTCGGGTTATGCCGGCGTTATTGACCAGGATATCGAGTGTTTCCCATTTTGACAAGACCTCATTGACCGACGTCTCTGCGACCGCGGTATCCGCGGCGTCACCCTGGATACACATAGCTTCCACTCCCTTTTCGTGAAGAGACGCGACAAGTGCATGTGCCTGCTCGGTGGAGGAGCGAAAGGTGAATGCAACCCGTGCGCCCTCAGCTGCAAATGCTTCCACGAGTGATTTCCCAATGCCACGAGAGCCGCCCGTAACTAGAACACTTTTCCCTTTCAACGACAGATCCATTTAACTTTCAGATATTGATGCGGCTTCAAGTAGATTTTGCATATCCTCGTACGTGCCCGCGTGAGCTGATTCGGTATCTCTTCCAAGCGTACGCCTGACCAAACCAGTCAATACTTTTCCGGAACCGACCTCGAGAAACCGGTCGGCACCTGTTTCTTTCATGGATGTCAAAGTCTGCGACCACCGAACCGGGGCCGTGAGCTGCTCGATCAGACGGGCGCGAATTTCCTCAGGCTCCGTTGCCGGTTCCGCCGTCACGTTCAAATAAACGGGGCACGTCGGTGATTTGATCTCCAGAT
>SMVA01121556.1_pt1 | contig 10837 bp, 5 predicted proteins | sample 2456451 | NCBI WGS metagenome assembly SMVA01 (sample SAMN11095933, study PRJNA526329) | marine sediment metagenome | biome: Marine sediment; feature: Surficial sediment; material: Deep marine sediment; isolation source: Hadal surficial sediment | place: Pacific Ocean | collected 2014-05 | depth 0-1...
GGCTACAACCTCGACCTCGTGCTCGATCAGCTCGAGCGGTCATCACCCGGGACCTTCGACCGGGTGAACCTGGCACATCTTTTCTGCGGGGCCGAGGGAACGCTGGGGGTGCTGGTCGAGGCCGAGGTGAAGCTCGTGGAGCCGCCTCGCCACAAGGGGCTTTCGATCATCGCGTTTACGAGCATCGAGGCCGCGCTGGGGGCGCTGGGAGCGATCCTGGAGACCGGTCCGGCGGCAGTGGAGCTGATCGACGACGTGGTGATCGCGGCGGCCCGCGAGAACACCGAGTACCGCCGGTACGTCGAGCTCCTGCCGTCGGCCGGCGGCGGGCCGCCCGGCGCCGTCCTGTATGTGGAGTACTTTGCCGACGAACTGGGGAAGCTCGAGCGGCTCCTCGACGACCTCGACGCCCGGCTGAGCCCCCTGACCGTCCGGCGGTACACCGACCCGACCGCCATGGGCCGCGCGTGGAAGCTGCGCAAGGCCGGGGAGCCGCTGCTCTGCAGCCTGCCCGGCGCCCGCAAGCCGCTGACCTTCATCGAGGACGCCGCCGTCGATCCGGCGAAGCTGGCGGATTTCGTGCGGGCGTTCGGCCGGATCGTCGAGGCCCACGGCACGCGAGCGGCGTACTACGCCCACGCCTCGGTGGGCTGCCTGCACATTCGGCCCATGATCGATCTTCGTGACCCCGCCGACGCGCGGGCGATGGAGTCGATCGCCGCCGAGGTGACCGACCTGGTCCGGGAGTTCGGCGGGGCTCTCTCCGGCGAGCACGGCGACGGCCGGGCCCGCTCGCACCTGCTCGAACGGTTCTACGGCCGGGCGATCTGTGACGGCTTCCGCGCGGTCAAGGCGATCTTCGATCCCGAGAACCGCATGAACCCCGGCAACATCGTCGAGGGTCCGCCCATGGGCGAAAAGCTGCGGGCGAAGCCGGCCGACCGGACGATCGCGGTGGATCCGGTGCGGACGTTCTTTCGCTACCGGCGCGAAGACGGGTTGATGGGCGCGGTGGAGATGTGCAACGGGGCCGGCGTCTGCCGCAAGACGTCGGGGGGGACGATGTGCCCGTCGTACCGGGCCACCCGCGACGAGCGGCACGCCACCCGGGGCCGCGGCAATGCCCTGCGGCTGGCGATCACCGGGCAGCTCTCGTCCGACGGCCGAACGCCCGCGTGGGACGATCCCGAGACGATCCGCACGCTCGATCTCTGCCTATCGTGCAAGGCGTGCAAGAGCGAGTGCCCGAGCAACGTGGACATCGCCAAGCTCAAGGCCGAGTACACCGCCCAGCGCTTCGCGCGGCGCCCGAGCCGGATCCCGCTTTCGAGCCGGGTCTTCGCCCGGGTGCGGGCGGTCAACCGGATCGGCTCGGCCCTTCGTCCGCTCGCCAACGCCGGGCTCGGCTTCGCCCCGGCGCGGTTCCTGCTGAACCGGGCGCTCGGTCTTGACCCCCGACGCACGCTTCCGCGGTTCGAGCGATCACTCTACCGGTGGCTCGCGAGACGCCCGCCCCCGGCGCTGGACGCGACCGCGCCGGTGGTGGTGCTGATGGGCGACTGCTTCACGGTCTATACGGAGCCGCGCATCGCCCGGGCGGCGGTCGTGGCCCTCGAGGCCTTCGGGTACCGGGTGGTGGTGCCCCGGATCGGCTGCTGTGGGCGGGCCATGATCAGCACCGGGATGCTGGCGGCGGCGGCGCCGACGTGCCGGGCGACGGCCGAGGCGCTTCTGCGGTCGGTCGACGCGCACGGGGCGGTGGCCCTACTCGGGTGCGAGCCGAGTTGTGTGTCGGCGGTGCAGGACGACTGGCTGGACCTCGAGATGGGGGTCGACCCCGGCCGGCTCGAGGGGTTGGCCGCCGTGACGAGCCTGGTGGAGGAATTCCTGGAGGCCCGCTGGTCGGATCATCCGCGTCGGCCCGAGCTGCGTGTTGACCCTGGGTCGCGTCCGGCGCTCCTTCACCTGCACTGCCACCAGAAGGCTCTGGGCGGGGGCGAGGCGACCCGCGCCCTCCTGACGCGGCTTCTGGGCGATCGTCTGCGGGTGATCGACTCGGGCTGCTGCGGCATGGCCGGCTCGTTCGGCATGACTCGCGATCACTACGACCTCTCGATGCGGATCGGCGAGCTGTCCGTCTTCGGCCCCATCCGCGCCGAGCCTGAGGCGACGGTCATCGCCCCCGGCACGAGCTGCCGCCACCAGATCCACGACGGCACGGGTCGGTCGGCGGTTCACCCGATCGAGCTGGTGGCGGCGGCGATCGCGCTATAGTACTGTACTATATGGCTGCCGGCTCTTCTCGTCCCTCGTCCCTTCTTCACTTACTCCCCCCCCAACCCCAGCGCCACGGCCGCCGCCATGTCGGCGGCGATCGCGACCACGATCGTCTCCTGCAGCTTCTTGGCGGGCCGGGCGGGGCCGTCGAAGCCGTTCACGAGGATGCTGAAGGACCGCCTCTGGCCGTCGGGCATGGTGACGTAGCCGCTGAAGGTGCTCACGTTGTTGATGAAGCCGGACTTGCCCTGGATGAGGGCGCCGTGCAGCTTGGCGTTCTTGTTCTTGAACCGCTTGCGGAGGGTTCCGGTCTTGCCTGCCACGGCGAGGCTGCCGATGAAGGTGGGTCCGAGCCGCTCGTCGTTGGGGAAGGTGTTCAGCCACGCGGTGATCGACTCCGCCGTCACCCGGTTCTCCCGGCTCAGACCCGAGCCGTCGGCCACGAGGACCTTCGCCGACACCGTCGGGTCGGCGAGGCGCTCGTGAATGACGTGCCGCAGGATCGCCGAACCGTTTATCCACGAGCCCGACTGGGGCGTGAGGGCTGCGCCCATCCGCTTGAGCAGGCATTCGGCGTAGAGGTTGCAGCTGTCACGGTTGCACCGGGTCATCACCGTGCTCATCGGGGTCCGCACCGCCGCGACGAGCTCGCCCCCACTCGGTGGCTCCTGCATGCCGATCAGGCGATACCCGCCGACCTCGACCCCCGCCGCCTCGAGCCGCGCCGCGAGCAGCCGAACGAAAAAGGCCGGCATGTCGTGCACGGTGACCGGGACCGGGCTCCGGTAGGGGAACTTGACGTTGCCTAAGAAGGTGAGGTTGTTGGTGCCGATCTGGCGGGCGATCCACGCCGTGTTGTTGTCATGCACGCCGTCGTTGCTCGTGGCCCGGTTGGTGAGCTTGAGCCAGCGTGCAGCGGGCTCGAAGATGGTGATGTCCGGCCGCATGCCCTTCCGGGGGCGGGGATAGAAGTGCAGCAGGTTGAGATGGAAGTTCAGGCCCGCGATCTGCGCGCAGTACCGCCGGTTGAGCTGGTCGACGGGCCAGGTGGGGTGGACGAACTCGCGATCGAAGACGCGATCGTCCACGACGATCTCGCTGATCGACTTGAGGCCGGTCCCGACCACCCGGGTGACCCAGATCTGGAGGAACGACTCGAGGTCGATGCCATCCTGGTCGCCGATCTGCATCTCGTCGAGCAGGTAGGGATCGGCGAACCCCGGGTCGCCGTCACCGACGACGATCAGGCGATCGCCGTCGCGAAGAAGCCGGGTCACGAACTCGAAGTCGGGGCCCAGGACGTGCAGGGCCGCCCCGGAGGTGAAGAGCTTCATGTTGCTCGCCGGGATCATCGGGACGGCGGCGTTGACCGAAACCAGCGTGCGGCTGCTCTGGGTGTCGCAGATGCTCACGGCGACCTTCGCCCCGGGCATGACCGTGGTCTTGATGGCCAGCTCCACGTCCAGGCGCAGATCGGCGTGGGTGGCGCACCCGAGCGCGGCAACCAGGCAGGCGGCGGCGGCAGGTAGAATCCGCCGTCGCTGAGCGGGTGCCGGTCTGCGAGTGCGAGTTCCCCCGAGGCCTGATCGGTTCATGCTGCGTTCCTCCACGCCGGCCGATCGACCGGCTATCTAAGGTTCCTATCGGCCGACCGGCAGGGGGGGCTGGAAAGGGGAAGCGACGGAACGACGGAGCGGGCCCTCCGCAGCATGCGCTAAAGAATCGTGCGCAGAACCGCGGGGCCCCCTCACCCTAACCCTCTCCCTCCGGAGGATTATGCGCTGTTCGGCGCTTGTCCGGGTGCGCAAATGAAAAATCGCGTTCATGCTGGTGTTGTCTCAACCCCTGTTTTCAAGGAGCCACCAGCATGGAACGCGATCTATGGAAGTTGATTGTAGCGGCTCTTCGTCGTCTGCCACGTCGTTGGCGTCGGAATGCCGTGTATTGCGATGCGCAGATCCTGGCCGTCCTTTTCTGGGCGGCGTTGCACGATCGGCCCATCGTCTGGGCCTGCCGGCGTCGCAATTGGCCTCCGCAAGCTTGGCGTCGCGTCCTGCCGGATCAATCAACGTTGAGCCGACGGCTTCGCGACCCATCGATGAAGACCTGCATCATGGACGTGTTGCGTGTTCTGCAGGAGCAGCATGGGATCAGCGGTCGGTTGGTGGTGGACGCCAAGGCGCTCTCCGTCAGTGAGTACTCGACCGATCGGGATGCCCGGACCGGTTGGGGTGCTGGGTGCTACATGAAGGGATACAAGCTGCACATCTTGATCGATGAGAAATGGCGAGTGCTGGCGTGGAGGGTTCGCCCCATGAATGAAGCGGAATCCGTGGTGGCGTGCGATCTGGTGCGGGACGCAGCCAGCGCGCAGGTCTTGCCGACGAAGGTCATCATGCTGGGAGACGCCGCGTACGACTCGAATCCTCTGTACGGAATCGCCTGGACGCACGGCGTGAGGCTGATCGCCCCCCGCCGGAAGCCGAATCGAGGGGTCAGAGCGCCAAGAAACCATCCCCAGCGGCTGGAGAGCATCGCGCTTACCGAGAAGGGGGACCCTTCGGTCCGCGCCACGCTGGGGCGGATGCGGGCCACCGTAGAGCGATTCTTCGGCGCCCTGGCGAGCGTCGGAGGTGGACTGGCAGCGCTGCCGCCGTGGGCGCGTCGTCAGCACCGAAGCGAACTTTGGAGTGGCGCCAAGCTCGCCATCAACGCCGCTCGAATCACTCAGAGACGACGTCTTGCTGCATAATCCTCCGGAGGGAGAGGGAGCAGAGGCCTTCCTCCTCTTCCTTACAGTCCCTTCGTCCCTCAGTCCCTTTCCCCCGCCATCTCGCGCAACACGGTGTTGAGGATACCGCCGTTTCGGTAGTACTTGACCTCGACGGGCGTATCCACCCGGCAGGTCGTGGCGAACTCGATCGCCCCGCCGTCGAGCGTGTGCGCCGTGACGGCGATCTTCTGCCGCGGCTTCAGGTCGGCGGGAATCTCGACGTCGAAGACCTCCGTGCCGTCGAGCCCCAGGCTCTCGGCGCTCTGCCCCTCGAGGAACGTCAGGGGCAGGACCCCCATCCCGACGAGGTTGGAGCGGTGGATCCGCTCGAAGCTCGCCGCGAACACCGCCCGGACACCGAGCAGGAGCGTCCCCTTGGCCGCCCAGTCCCGCGACGACCCCATCCCGTAGTCCTTCCCGGCCAGGACGACCAGCGGCACACCTTCCTCTTTGTATTTCATCGCCGCCTCGTAGATCGTCATCACCTCCCCCTTCGTCCCTTTCCCCAGGTACGTCGTCCACCCCCCCTCCGTTCCCGGCGCCAGCTGGTTGCGCATCCGGATGTTCGCGAAGGTGCCGCGAGTCATCACGCGGTCGTTGCCCCGGCGCGATCCGTAGCTGTTGAACATGCTCACCGGCACGCCGCGGCCGATCAGGTACTCGCCCGCCGGCGAGTCCTTCGCGATCGCCCCCGCCGGGCTGATGTGGTCGGTGGTCACCGAGTCGGCGACTTTGACCAGGCACCGCGCCCCCGCGATCGACTGAATCGGCTTCGGCTGGGGGGTGAGCCCGACGAAGAAGGGCGGCTCCTGAATGTACGTGCTCTGCGGATCCCACTGATAGACGGCATCCCCGGACACCTCCACCGCCTTCCACTCGTCGGCCCCCTCGAAGACGTTGGCGTACTGCTCGATGAACTGCTCGCGGGTCACGCAAGTGGCGATCGCCTCGTCGATTTCCCGCTGGCTCGGCCACAGGTCGCGCAGAAAGACCGCGTTGCCGTGGCGGTCGGTCCCAAGCGGCTCCGTATTCAGGTCGATGTCCACGGTGCCCGCCAGGGCGTACGCCACCACCAGGGGCGGCGAGGCCAGGTAGTTCGCCCGGCAGTCGGGGTGGATCCGCCCCTCGAAGTTGCGGTTGCCGGAGAGGACGGACGCGACCACCAGATCGTTGGCGTTGACCGCCTCGCTCAAGACCTCGGCCAGCGGGCCGGAGTTGCCGATGCACGTGGTGCAGCCGTAGCCCACCAGGTAGAAGCCCAGGGCTTCCAGGTCATCGAGCAGATTTGCCTTGCGGAGATACTCGGTCACGACCTTGGAGCCGGGGGCCAGCGAGGTCTTCACCCACGGCTTGCGCTCCAGGCCCCGCTCGACAGCCTTGCGGGCGACCATCCCCGCCCCGAGCATGACGCCGGGGTTGGAGGTGTTGGTGCAGCTGGTGATGGCGGCGATGACCACGTCACCGTGCTTGAGCTTGAAGCGGGCGCCTTCGTGCTCGACCTCGACACCGCTCAGCCCCGGGTCGCGCTCGAGGGCCGAGGCCGGCTCGCGGACTGCGTCCGCGGTTGGGCTGCCGCCCTCATCGGTCCAGCTCTCCAGCGTGGACGTGTCGCCCGAGGTCCCCTTCCCGAAGGTGATCGACAGATCATGCTTCCACTGCTCCTTCATCGCCGAAAGCGTCACCCGGTCCTGCGGCCGCTTGGGCCCCGCCAAGGCGGGCTCCACCGTGTCGAGGTCGAGCTCGACCACGTCGGTGTAGCGGACAGGGCGCGACTCGTCGCGCCACAGGCCCTGGAGCTTGCAGTACTGCTCGACGGTCTCGATGAGCTTCTCGTCGCGCCCCGAGAGGTGCAGGTACCTCAGTGTCTGGTCGTCGACCGGAAAGAACCCGATCGTGGCGCCGTACTCGGGGGCCATGTTGCCGAGGGTGGCGCGGTTGGCCACCGGCATGTCGTCGAGCCCGTCGCCAAAGAACTCCACGAACTTGTTCACCACGCCGTGCTCGCGGAGCATCTCGGTCACCCGCAGGACCAGATCGGTGGCGGTCGCCCCTTCCGGCAGCCGGCCCGCGAGCCGCATGCCCACGACCTCCGGCAGCAGCATGTAGACGGGCCGGCCGAGCATGACCGCCTCGGCCTCGATCCCGCCCACGCCCCACCCGACCACGCCGAGCCCGTTGATCATCGTGGTGTGCGAATCGGTGCCGACGAGGGTGTCCGGATAGAGCGTCTTGTGCTCTCCGTCGTCGCTCTCCCAGACCACCCTGGCCAGGTACTCCAGGTTGACCTGGTGAACGATTCCCGTCGCCGGCGGGACCACGCGGAAGTTGTCGAATACCTGCTGACCCCATTTGAGGAACTCGTAGCGCTCGCGGTTGCGCTCGAACTCCTTCTGGCTGTTGATGGTCAGGGCGAGCCCGGAGTTGAAGGCGTCGACCTGGATGGAGTGGTCGATGACCAGGTCGCACTGCACGAGGGGATTCACCTTCCGGGGGTCACCTCCCATGCGAAGGATGGCGCTCCGCATCGCCGCCAGGTCCACGAGCGCGGGCACCCCCGTGAAGTCCTGGAGCACCACCCGGCCGGGGGTGAAGGAAATCTCCACGACCCCCGTGCGGCCCGCGTCGTAGCCGGCCAGGGCCATTACCTCGTCCTCGGTGACCGTTTCGCCATCGCAGTGCCGCAGGCACGACTCGAGCAGCACCCGGATGCAGTACGGCAGGGTGTCGGACGCATCCGCCGCGTCGAGGCGATAGATGGTGCGCGGTCCCAGCGGCGTCTCGAGCGTGGAGCGAGCGTTGAACGGGTCGGCAGCGCTGTGCGACATAACGTCCCTAGAGCCCCTTCAGAATGATCCTGTATTCGTCCATCGAGAATCGTCCCCGGCTGCGTCGGTCTCCATCGACGGCATTGGAAGCCGCCTGCTTCGACCTCCTTGCCGGGAACAATTCTCGATGGACTCGGTACGACGGCTCATTCTGTTAGGGGCTCTTACAGGTCAAGCGGTGGAGGAATCGCCCGTTGCCCCATCGGCGTTCGGTCTAACTCAAGTGTAGCCGCTCAGCGTGGGGGATTGAGGGTTCAGGGTTCGGGGTTCGGCAATTCCCGGCGCCTCCCGAACCCTGAACCCCGAACCCTGGTTCCTTCCTATGCCAGCCCCGCCGCGGCGGCGACCTCGTCGAGGAGTGCCCGGGCCCGCTGCGGGGTCTCGGCCTCGACGATCAGGCGCACGATCGGCTCGGTGTTGCTCGGCCGCAGGTGGATCCAGCCGTCGTCGAAGTCGGCGCGCACCCCGTCCTCGGTGTTGAGCCTGCGATCCGCGAACCGGCTCACCACCCGCTGGATGGCCACGGCGGGGGCGGCCTCGCCCCCGGCCTGGAGTCGAAAGCTGTGCTTGATCATGTGATAGCGCGGCAGATCAGCCACGATGGCACTGAGCGGTCGGCCTTCGGCGGCCATCAGCTCCAGCACCAGGGCCATCGCCGTCAGGCTGTCGCGGACGCGGCAGACCGGGGGGAAGATCACCCCGCCGTTGCCTTCGCCGCCGACGAGGGCCCCCGCCGCTTGCATGGCGGCAGCGACGTTGGCCTCGCCAACCGGGGTGCGAATGACGCTGGCTCCGGGGTACCGCGCCGCCAGGTCGTCGATCATCCGGCTCGTGGAGAGGTTGGTCACCAGCGGACCTCCTCCCTCGCGGTCCAGAAGCCGCTTTGCCGCCAGGACCAGTGTGCACTCCTCTCCGATATAGGTCCCGCGCTCGTCGATGATCGCCAGGCGATCGGCATCGGGGTCCTGGGCGAAGCCCGCCGCCGCCCCCCGGGCCGCGACGACCGGGCCCACCTGGGCCAGGTTGGCCTCGGTCGGCTCGGGCGGGTGGGCGAACTCGCCGGTGGGCTCGCCGTTCTCATGAACCACGGTGCAGCCGAGCCGCTCGAGGAGCATTCTTCCGGGGGCGCCGCCGGCGCCGTTGACCGAGTCGAGCACCACCGTGAACCCTGCGACGCGGACCGGTCCCGGATCGACGTGGTCGAGCACCCGGGCCACGTGCCGCTCGTGGGCCGAGTCATCGCGCTGCGGGGGCGGAGTCCTCGAGGCGCCCCCCGGCGAGACGTCGGGCGCCGTGAAACGATCGATGATCCGGTCCATTTGCTCCGGCGGCGGGGCGACGCCCCCGGCCAGCAGGCACTTGAGCCCGTTCCAGGGCAGGGGATTGTGCGAGGCGGTGACGACCAGCCCGCCGGCCGCCCCGAGGGCGTCGACCATGACCGCCACCGACGGCGTGGTGACCACCCCGAGATCGACGGTCCTGCCCCCGGCCGAGAACAGACCGACCGCCGCCGCCGCGCCGAGACGCTCCCCGGAGGGACGGCTGTCGCGTCCCAGGCAGAACACCGGGTCGGCCCGGCCCGTCGTCTCCCTGAGGTACGAGCCGAAGGCGGCGGCGAACCGCTCGGCCACCGCCGGCGTCATCGACTCGCCGACGATGCCGCGGGCGCCGGAGATCGAGAGCATCAGGGGCGCACCCGTCGGGTCGTTCATGGGCGGTAAGCATATCCCGGCCGGCGGGGCGGGCACGACGTCGCCCGGCGGGGTCCCGATATACTTCCCGCTGCATGTACGAGGTCACCATCGAGCGAGACTTCCACGCCGACCACGCCATCACCGTTGCCGGCGAGGTGGAGCCGACCCACGGGCACGACTGGCACGTCTCGGTGGTGGTGACGGGGGAGAAGCTCGACAAGGACGGCCTGCTCCTGGACTTCCACCTGCTCCAGGAGCGGCTCGATACGATCCTCTCGTCGCTGCGCGACCGCGACCTCAACCGGACGGGCCCCTTCGATCGCATCAACCCGACCGCCGAGCACGTCGCCCGTCACCTCGCCGACACGCTCACGCCCGCGCTCCCCGGCGGAGTCCGCCTCAGCCGGGTCGACGTCACCGAGGCCCCGGGCTGCACGGCGACGTATCGGCCGGAAGAGGCACGAAGGCACGAAGACACGTAGGCACGAAGGGAAGAAGCCGCGGATGATCCAACCACTTCGTGCCTCCGTGCCTTCTTCCTAGTACGCCACCAGCCGGGGCATGGCCGAAGCCACGAGGCGGATGACCTGTCCGTAGTCGCCGTCGATCTCCGTGCTCAGGTTGTCGTCGGGCACGAGCATGAGGTCGATCGTGGCCCGATAGAGGTTGCGGCCGAGCTTGTACTCCAGCCGAAACGGCCGGATGTAGTCCCCTGGTACATCCGGGTCGTCCTGTCTCACCACGCCTTCGAGCAGCAGTTGCGGGGGTTGGCTGTCCACCACGACGTAAAGCGCCTCACCGACGGGGTAGCCGTTCGCGGCATCGGGGAACTCCATCCACTCCAAGGCGATGTACCGCTCCCCGGGGGTGATGAACTCGATGTAGTTGCTCTCGACGAACGAGTCCTGGGGGTTGGCGGGGAACGGCCCGAACTCCTGGCCGGTGCGGATCAGGGCCAGCGCGCGGTGCATGACCAGACGGCCGATGGTGTGGGTCGAGGCCAGCTCCGTGGTGCTCTGGTAGGCCGTGAACGACGCGTCCAACGAGGCCATGGTGGCGGTCAGGAGCACCGCGCTGATGGACAGGGCCATGAGAAGCTCGATGAAGTTGAAGCCGCGCCGCCCGCCCCTGCGGGGGCCGGCGAAGCGACGCTGGCGTGCACTGGCTCGAGCTGTTTCGAGCGCTCCGTAGCGGCCTCCGGCCAAACCCTCGCTCTGGTACGGCCGCGCCGCAATGCCGGCGGGCCTGAACGGGCGCAACCCGTTACA
>SMVA01419700.1_pt1 | contig 10835 bp, 6 predicted proteins | sample 2456451 | NCBI WGS metagenome assembly SMVA01 (sample SAMN11095933, study PRJNA526329) | marine sediment metagenome | biome: Marine sediment; feature: Surficial sediment; material: Deep marine sediment; isolation source: Hadal surficial sediment | place: Pacific Ocean | collected 2014-05 | depth 0-1...
GGCATCATCGCGATCCGGCGTCCCGACCCGGTCATGTTCCTGGAATACTGGAACGACCGGTCGGCGACGGCGCGGAAGTTCGCGGGGGATTGGTTGCTGACCGGCGACACCGCTGTGCGCGATCCGGACGGTTACTTCCGCTTCGCCGGGCGCGTGGATGACGTGATCTCCTCGGGCGGCTACCGCATCGGCCCGGGCGAGGTCGAAGACTGCCTGATCCAGCACCCGGCGGTGGCCATGGCCGCGGTCATCGGCGTGCCCGACGCGTTGCGCGGCCAGCGGGTCAAGGCTTTCGTGGTGCTCGACGAAGGCGCCACCGCTGGCGACGAACTGGCCGCCGAAATCCAGGATTTCGTCAAGACCCGGCTTGCGGCCCACGAATACCCGCGCGAGGTCGAATTCGTCGCCGCCCTGCCCCTGACCGCGACCGGCAAGATCATGCGCAAGGACCTGCGCGCGCGGGAAGGCGGGTGAACGCCGCGCCCGCCGGGCCACGATCCGGGACCCTCGGGCGCATTTTCATCGGCATGGATTCATTCGCATTTGATCGCTAGTCTCCCGGCTACCGGGAGAAGACCACGGAATACCGGTGATTCCGCGTTCTTTCGAAGGTGCGCGAGGAGGCGCGGTTTGCGGTGAGCGAAAACCAAGTTCATTTGTTTCAGACGCGGCGTTTTCTGCCGCTGTTCGTGACTCAGTTTCTCGGGGCCTTGAACGATAACTTTTTCAAGAATGCCCTGGTTATTTTGATCCTGTACCGGCTCGCCGAAGTGGCCGGTCTCGACGGGCAAATTTTGGTAACCGTCGCCGCGGGCGCGTTCATTCTGCCGTTTTTTCTATTTTCGGCCACCGCCGGTCAGCTCTCCGACAAGTTCGAGAAATCCCGCCTGATACGCCTCATCAAGCTGGCCGAAATTCTGATCATGACTTTGGCCGTCGGCGGTTTCCTGTGGGGCGACCCGTATCTAATGTTGGTCGTGCTGTTCCTGATGGGGACCCAGTCGACGTTCTTCGGACCCATTAAATACGCCATTCTTCCCGACCATCTTCATGAACAGGAACTCATCGGCGGGAACGCGTTTATCGAGGCGGGGACTTTTCTTGCCATCTTGATCGGGACCATCCTCGGCGGCGTAATTATCCTCACCGAAAACGGCAGTACGGTGGTCTCGGTCTGCATCGTGGTGCTCGCGGCTTGCGGCTGGCTGTCGAGCTTTTTCATCCCGCGCGCCGAGCCCCCCGCGCCCAATCTGAAGCTGAACCCGAACGTCTTCGCGGAGACCTGGAACATCTGCCGCACCGCCGTCGCGCGCCGTGATATTCGCCTTACGATTCTGGGAATCTCGTGGTTCTGGCTGGTCGGCGCCACCTTCCTCGCGCAGTTTCCCAGTCTCGCGAAAAACGTGATCGGTGCGAATGAGCACGTCGTCACCCTGTTCCTGACCACCTTTTCCCTCGGGATCGGCCTCGGGTCGCTGGTCTGCAGCAGGCTCCTGAATGGCGAGATCACGGCGAAGTTCGTTCCCTTCGGCGCATTGGGGATGACGCTGTTTATCTTCGACTTATATTTGGCGACCTCCGGCCTTGCCCCGGTGCCCGGAGATTTGCAGGGGATCGGCGCCTTCCTTTCGCAACCAACGGCCTGGCGCATTCTGGCCGATCTGACCGCGATCTCGGTCTGCGGCGGCATCTTCATCGTGCCTCTTTACGCCATCCTGCAGTGGCGCAGCGAAGCCGCGCAGCGGTCCCGGACGGTGGCCGCCAACAACATCGTCAATGCCTTGTTCATGGTCGTCGGGGCTGTCGCCGCGACGCTGATGCTGTTGGCGGAAATGTCGGTCCCCGAAATATTCCTGGTCGTTGCCGCGGTCAATGGCGTGGTGGCGATATACATTTGCGGCCTGCTTCCCGATGCCATCGTCAAGGCGGCGATTTCCAGCATTCTGCGCATTCTGTACCGCGTCGAGGTTCGTGGAAGGGACAACATCAAGATCGCCGGAAAGCGTGCGGTTATCGTCGCCAACCACGTATCGTTCCTGGACGGTGTGTTGCTTGGCGCCTTCCTGCCGACCAAGCCGATCTTTGCCGTCTACACCTTCATCGCGCGTCAATGGTGGCTAAAGCCATTCTTCGCGATTGTCGATATCTTCCCGATGGATCCCGCCAATCCGATGGCGATCAAATCGTTGATCAAGGAAATCCAACAGGACCGTCACTGCGTTATCTTCCCGGAAGGCCGGCTTACCGTGACGGGGTCGCTGATGAAGATTTACGAAGGTCCCGGCATGATTGCCGACAAGGCCGACGCGATGCTGGTTCCGGTGCGAATCGACGGCGCGCAATACACGCCATTCTCCCGCCTAAGGGGAAAAGTCCGGCTCCGCTGGTTTCCCAAAATCACGATCACGATCCTAGAACCCCGGCGTTTCGAGATCCCAAAAGAAGTGATGGGGCGTGCTCGGCGTCAGCGTGCCGGAGCCAAGCTCCACGACGTCATGAGCCAGATGATCTTCGAGACCTGCGATTTTCGTAAGACCTTGTTCGAGGCCTTGTTGGATGCCCGGTCCATCCACGGCGGAAATCACCCGGTTTTGGAGGATGTTGAACGAAAACCGATGAATTACGACGGGCTGGTGCTAGGCGCCTTCGTGCTCGGCCGGAAGCTCGCGCGACTGTCGTCCGCGAAAGAACATGTCGGCCTGTTTTTGCCGAACTCCGTGGGTGCCGCGGTTGCATTTTTCGCCCTCCAGTCCTGTGGACGCGTACCGGCGTTGTTGAACTACTCCACGGGTACCAAGAATATGATCTCAGCGCTGGCGGCCGCGGAGATCAAGACGATCATCACGTCACGCCGGTTCGTGGAGATGGCGAAGTTCGACGACGTAATCGAGACTTTGGCTGTGCACGCCCGCATCGTTTATCTGGAGGATCTTCGAAAAGAGATATCGATCGTCGACAAGGTTCTAGGTTTGTTGGCACGCCTAGCCGCGCGCTTTGTCCATCGACGGGCCAATGCGAGATGGGACGATCCCGCGGTCATACTGTTCACCTCGGGATCGGAGGGCACGCCGAAGGGTGTGGTGCTCAGCCACGGAAATCTGCTCGCCAACATCAACCAATTGGCGGCAACGATCGATTTCAATCCCACGGATATCGTATTCAACGCGCTGCCCATGTTTCACTCCTTCGGACTCACCGCCGGAACCCTTCTGCCGGTGCTTTCGGGCGTCAAGACGTTCGTTTATCCCTCGCCGCTGCACTACCGGATCGTGCCGACCCTGGTCTACGATACCAACGCCACGATCATGTTCGGCACCGACACTTTCCTCACCGGTTACGCCCAGGCCGCGCACCCCTATGACTTCTACAGCCTGCGTTACGTGTTCGCCGGCGCCGAGAAGGTCAAGGTGGAGACCCAGCGCATGTGGGCGGATAAGTTCGGCCTACGGATACTTGAAGGCTACGGCGCGACGGAAACGTCGCCGGTCATTTCGTCCAACACGCCGATGCATTTCAAGGCGGGGACGGTCGGGCGGCTGATGCCGGGAATGACCCATGAACTCGAGGCCGTACCGGGCATCGAACACGGCGGCAGGCTCACCGTCTCGGGCCCGAACGTCATGCTCGGCTATTTGCGTGTGGAGAATCCGGGCGTGCTGGAAAAACCGGAGGGCGGCCGCTACGACACCGGCGATATCGTGTCCATCGACGACCACGGCTTCGTGACGATCCGGGGCCGGGCCAAACGCTTCGCCAAGATCGCCGGCGAGATGGTTTCCCTGGGCGCGGTCGAGAACTACGTCAACGACCTTTGGCCGGAACACTTGCACGCGGTGGTCAATGTCCCCGACCCGAGGAAGGGCGAACAGTTGGTGCTGGTCACCGAGAAACCGGACGCCAGCCGCGAACCGCTTATCGCCTATGCGAAGGATCGGGGAATCGCGGAAATCATGGTGCCGAAGACCCTAAGGATCATCGACAAGATGCCCGTGTTGGGCACCGGAAAACTGGACTACGTCGAGGTCGCGAACCTGGCCGAGACCGGGGCATAATCCGCTGAAAAGCCGAAATTCCGGACGGCCGATCCTCGATTAACGTGCCTAACCGCTTGGCTTGATGTTCTGGTTCAGGCGAAACAGGTTGGTCGGGTCGTACTTGGTTTTGAGCACGGCGAGGCGGTCGTAGTTGGCGGCGCCGTAGCTGGTGCGGACCAACTCCTCGCCTTCCTCGCCCAGCCCGGCGAAGTTGAGGTAGGTGCGGCCGTTCGAGTGGTGCTTCATGTCGGCCCAGAAGGCGCGCGCCCAGGCAAGGTTCTTCTCGTCGTCGGCCGCGTCCTCCCAGATCCCGTCGATGCTCAGCATCCAGCCCATGTCGCGATCGCCGAAGGCGGTGGCATCCCCGGCCACGCGGGCCGTCGCGGCGCCCATGTACCAGACCGAGCAGAGCGTCAGATCGGAGGGGCGATCGGCCGCGCGCGGCGCGATCTCGTCGATCATCGCATCGTCGAAACCGTTGAGGTAGACGGACTTGAAGTAGGCGCGGTGGACGCCCTTGGGAAACAAGCCGTCATAGAGTTGCTGAATATCGCAGTAGGGCATCTGTCCCGAGAAATCGAGCAAGGGCTCGGCCAGCTCGCGCAGCGGCTGGACCGCCCGCTCGCCCTCGTCCGCGGGGCCGGCCCAAACGCCGCCAAGTGTTATTATTTTGGCACCCCAGGTTTCCTCGGGATACTCGGGATCTTCGGGAATAGTGGCGAACTCGACCATCGAGCCGCCGATTTCGTCGGGTGCCGTCGCCATGAAGTCACGCCAGCCGCGCATCACCCGGGGCGCGTCCTCGGCCCGGTAGATGGCCATCAGGAGCATCACGGTCGGCCCCACGGGATGGACCTGGAACTCGAACGAGGTCGCGACGCCGAAATTGCCGCCGCCGCCGCGTACGCCCCAAAACAGGTCGCTGTTCTCGCTCTCGCTGGCGGTGCGCAAGACCCCGTCGGCGGTGACGATGTCGACCGAGACCAGATTATCGAGGCTGAGGCCGTATTTGCCGCGCAACCAGCCGAGGCCGCCGGCCAGGGTCAGGCCACCGACGCCGGTCGCTGAAACGACGCCGCCGGGCGTCGCCAGACCGTGAACTTGCGCCTCGCGGTCGAAGTCGCCCCAAGTCGCCCCGCCCTGGACCCGGGCGCGCCGCGCCTTGGGATCGACGTGCACCGCGTTCATAGCCGAGAGATCGATCAGGATGCCGCCATCGCAGGAGCCGCTGCCCGCCGAATTGTGGCCGCCGCTCCGTACCGCCGTGAGCATTCCGTTCTCGCGGGCGAAATTCACCGCGTCGATGACATCGGCGGTCCCGCTGCACCGCGCGATGAGCGCGGGCTTCTTGTCGAACATACCGTTCCAGATCAGCCGCGCGTCGTCGTAGCCGTCATCGCCCGGTTGAATCAATTCGCCGCGTAGACTCGCGCCCAATGCCGCGATCGCCGCCTCGAGATCCGCCCCCGAGGATGCTTGTGGATCGGAATGCCCTTCTGCCATGTCTTGCCTCCCCTGTTGGTACCCTGGCCGAATCCATCGTGGTCGAAAAATAACCTTGGGAAGATGGTCTCGTAAGGGGCAGAATAGCCAAAAACAGGGCAAATGTGACATTTTCACTCAGGGGGAGATCATGAGCGCGTCCGAAACCAAGTTGCCCCGTGTCTGCCTGCTCGCGTCGGCAGATACCTCGCCCTCGGTGCTCTACGGACTCTTCGACGTCTTGAGCTCGGTCGGTGCCGTCTATCCCGAGATGACCACCGGAGAGCCCGGGAAGCATTTGCTCGACGTAAAGGTCGTCGCCGCCACCGCCGAGCCCTTCCGCTGTTATGGAAACATATTGGTCGAGCCGGATTTCGCCGTCGACATATTGACCGAGACGGATGTCGCAATCGTTTGCGATATGTACCAACCGATCGATTCGCCGCCCCGCGGCCGCTACCCGCGCGAAATCGATTGGATAAAACGTATGCATGCCCAGGGGGCGATCGTCGCTTCGGTTTGCTCGGGCTCCCTCATCCTCGCGGAGGCCGGCCTCCTGGACGGACTCGAAGCCGCCGGACACTGGGCCTATCGGGAAATGTTTCGCAAATTCTACCCAAAGACAACGATGCGGGAAAACGCGATCCTTTGCCTTGCGGGCGAGCGGGACCGGATCGTGACGGCCGGCGCCGTCGCCTCTTGGCAGGAACTGGCGGTGTATCTTATCACCCGGCTCTGCGGTTCCGAGCAGGCGCTCCAGACCACCAAGGTCTTCTTGTTGTCGGATCATTCCGGCGGACAACTTCCTTTCGCCGTAATGACGCCACGACTGCAGCAAGCCGACGCCGTAATCGGCGATTGCCAGGTTTGGATCGCGGAAAATTATGCCTGTTCCAATCCGGTTGCGCGCATGACCGCGCGGGCCGGCCTCAAGCCCCGCACCTTCGCACGACGGTTTCGTTCGGCAACCGAATACCAGCCAATGGACTACGTGCACGCGATCCGCATCGAGGAGGCAAAGCGACTCTTGGAAACCAGCGACATCAGCGTCGAAGAGGTTTCTCACGCGGTCGGTTACGAAGACTCCACGTCGTTCCGGCGCCTGTTCAAGCGCAAGGGAGGCCTGACACCGGCGGCCTACCGCCGGAAATTCACAGGGCTCGGCGCGTCCGGACCTGGTTAGGTGGAATATCAGGCCGGGACGCGGGCTCTCGACCAAGACGCCTGGACATCCGGGCGCACTTGGGAAACACTCCGCGCCAACGATTTCGCCCCCCCCTTAAGTGGAGACCCTGCCCGATGACCGTCCGCAGCGGCCGTGAATTCCTGAGCATTCCGGGCCCGACCACGGTTCCCGACGAGGTCCTGAACGCCATGCACCGCCCGGCGGTGGACATCTATTCGGGCCCGCTCGAAGGCATCACCATGTCCTGCCTCGACGACCTGCGGCGGGTGTTCCAGACCAAGGGCCGGACCTACATCTACATCGCCAACGGCCACGGCGCCTGGGAGGCGGCGTTGAGTAATACGCTCACCCGGGGCGACAAGATCCTGGTGCTCGAGAGCGGCCAGTTCGCCACCGCCTGGGGCGAGATGGCGAAGATGCTCGGGCTCGAGGTCGAGGCGCTGCCCGGGGACTGGCGCCGCGCCGTCGACCCGGCCAAGCTGGAGGCGCGCCTGCGCGACGATGCGGCCCGGGAGATCAAGGCAGTTCTGGTGGTCCAGGTCGATACCGCTTCCTCCGTGGTCAACGATATCCCGGCCCTGCGCAAAGCCATCGAGGCGGCCGGCCACCCGGCGCTCTACATGGTCGACGCCATCGCCTCGCTCGCCACCATGCCCTTCGAGATGGACGACTGGGGCGTCGATCTCGCGGTCACCGGCTCCCAGAAGGGCCTGATGACGCCGCCGGGTCTGAGCTTCGTGGCCGCCGGCGCGCGGGCCGTGGCGGCGCACCAGGGCGCCGGGCTGCGCACCGCCTATTGGGACTGGACCGCGCGCGAGGGCGAGGAGCACTACCGGAAGTACTGCGGCACCCCGCCCGAGCATCTGCTGTTCGGCCTGCGCAAGGCGCTCGACATGCTGTTCGAAGAGGGCTTGGACAACGTCTTCGAGCGCCACCGCATCCTCGCCGAAACGGTACGCCGCGCGGTCGCGGTCTGGGCCGAGGGCGGGGCAATCGACTTCAACATCACCGAACCCGCCGAGCGTTCCGATTCGGTCACCACCCTAATTTTCAATAACGGCCGAAACCCGCGGCCGCTCTTGGACTACTGCAACCAGAAATGCGGCGTGGTGCTGGGCATCGGTATCGGGGCCTCGAGCGGCAAGGCAATCCGCATCGCCCACATGGGCCACGTCAACGCACCCATGGTACTGGGCACGCTCGGCGGCCTCGAGACCGGCCTAATCGCCCTCGACATCCCCCACGGTCCCGGCGCCCTGCGCGCCGCCACCGAGTGGCTGGGCCGCTCCGTACCGGCGTGAGCGCGGCGCCACAAGAAGCAGAACTCAAACCTGAGGAAATTCCTGTATAACGTTGTTTCATGGAATATTTTTCAACAATCTTCGCGGCGATTTCTACGGCGGCCCAACGGCCGCGGTGGTCGCCCTGCCCTTGGCGCTGGCGTTCGGCCTGGCCTCGGGCGCCGGCCCAGTCGCCCTTGCGCCAAGCCGCGGCCCCCATCGCCGCGAACGGCAATTCCGCCGAGCACGTAGACGGTTAAGTGGCGTGCTCAATTTGGTTACTTCCCAAAACCGTTGGCGCTACAATCGGGGCGGTTCGTCATCGGTTCAATTTTTCCGCCGGGATCCTCCTGACACCGAATCAGACGCTTCCGGATGTTCGGTTTTTGTGGGGTTTCGGCTGGCGGCTTCTGACTTAAGGCAGCTCTTCACGTTCCCTCTCTCTCTTTAAGGGGTGCAGTCGCGGACTCGGTCGAGTCGACACGGGGATTGTTCACGCAAATAACAAAAAGAAGATACGGGAGAAGTGAGATGTGGGAAGACTCAAGATCTGCGTCGAGACGAGCGTTTCTACGTTTTCTTGCTGCCAGCCCAGCCATTTTTGGAGCCAAAAATGCCTTGGGGCAGAGTTTGACCGATCTGTACGCTCCCGAGATGATTTCAAAGGCCAGTGAAGCCATTAACGTGTTCGACTTCCATGAAGTGGCCAAACAGAAACTCATGCCTGGCCACTACACCTATTTGGCGCTGGGTACGGACGATGGCGGGACGCTGCGAGCCAATCGCGAGGGGTTCAGAAAGTTTCAAGTGCGCGTACGGCGACTCGTTGACGTGCGGAACATCGACACCTCCATCGAACTCTTCGGGGAGCGCTATCCGCTACCAATCATGATTGCACCGTGTGGTAGCCAGAAGGCCTTTCACCCGGAAGGCGAGGCGGCGGTTGCCCGAGCGGCAAAGAGCAAGGACGTCGAGCAGATTCTCTCCACGATGACCACCACCTCCCTTGAGGAGGTTAATGCGGCCCGCGGCAAGCCCGTCTGGTTTCAGCTCTATACAAACCCAGAGTGGCAAGACACTCAGGTGTTGGTGAAGCGAGCCGAGGCGGCCGGCTGTCCGGCGCTGGTCTTGACCGTCGATTTGCCGGTCAGCAACCGCGAGGCGTTGGCCCGATACCGTCGGCCCACCAACCCCGAGTGCCAGACCTGTCATGAGCGTGACCTCTTCGATAAGATTTGGGGCAAGCTTAGGGGCGACGCACCGTCGAAGCCCATGGTTGCAGGGATAGCTATCCGGCCTTCCTTTATGGATTGGGACTTCGTGGACCGACTCAAGGACTCGACTTCCATGAGGCTGCTACTGAAGGGCATCGTGACCGCGGAGGATGCGGATTTGGCCGTGAAGCACGGCGTGGATGGCATCATCGTCTCAAATCACGGTGGCCGCGCAGAGGACAGTGGACGAAGCACTATCGAGTCTCTGTCCGAAGTGGTGGATGCGGTTGACCGACGCATGCCGGTCATCGTGGACAGTGGATTCCGTCGCGGCACGGATATATTTAAGGCCCTCGCGCTGGGCGCAGATGCGGTTGCCATTGGCCGGCCCTACTTGTGGGGTCTGAGCGCGTTCGGGCAGGAGGGCGTGGAAACGGTACTGGATCTTCTCGCACGCGAGCTCCAAATTGTGATGAGACAGGCCGGAACAACGCGTATCGAGAAAATCAACCGAAATTTCATTGCGTAAAAGCTGCATTGCCGCCATGGCCTCGTTCTGGGCGGAGCTAAATAGACGTAATGTCTCAAAGGTTGCGGTGGCTTGCCTCAAACGATTTGACCGCGGTTATATACTGCCTCCCTCGTGATCACTTATTGGTTACTCACACAGAAGCCGTCCGGGTCAATTCATCTTACTGGTTGAAATGTTTATTGCTGCATGGAAAACTCGGTTTTCCCGCCCTAACACCGAATTAGACGCTTTCGGAGCATGACAATGGGGACAACCGACCGCGCATTATCGTTGGCAATCGTCGCAACAATATTCGGCCTGTTGCTCTTCGGCTGTGCTGGAACCGTGGCGACATCGGAGAGCCTGGGTCAAGCGCAAGACACGTCCATCGGCCCGGTCCTCGTGGCTCCCGATGGCAGGACGCTTTACACTTTCGATGAAGACGACAAAGGCGTCTCGAATTGCTCGGGCTTGTGTGCCGCGGCATGGCCGCCGTTGCTGGCGCCGGACAGCGCTCGTGACACGGACCGCTTCACCGCGATCACGAGATCGGGCGGCGATCGACAATGGGCCTATAACGGACAGCCCTTGTACCTTTATATCGGGGACACGATGCCGGGTGACGTCGACGGAGACGGAGTCGACGGTATCTGGCACGTTGCAAGGCCATAGCGGTCTTTTCATAACGCCGGAAGCCGAGACATTCCGGGCGCACTTCGGACGCAACGACCGATCCGCGGAATTTGACGCAGACTACTGGATTGGACGAAGGCCTATTTCTTTTTTCCGTTGCCGTTGCCACCGCCCCCGCCGCCGCCGCCACCGCCACCGCCCCTGCGGGGACCGCCGTCGTTCGAACCGCCACCATCGGCGGGTGGGAAAGCGACCCCCTCGCTGGGCGCGGACGCGTGACCGGCACCGTCCACGGACATCACGGTGAAGGTATAGGTCCCGGTCGTCGAGGCGCTGCTGTCGTCAAACGTCAGTCCATTCGTGCTGCCGACCATGGTCCCGTCGCGGTAAACTTGATACGAAGTTATCCCGGTTCCGGGATCGACATCGCTCGCCGCACTCCAGGCGACCCGGACCGTCTGCTGTCCCTTCACTTTTTTGGTGGTCGTCGCGACA
>SMVA01082613.1_pt1 | contig 10834 bp, 12 predicted proteins | sample 2456451 | NCBI WGS metagenome assembly SMVA01 (sample SAMN11095933, study PRJNA526329) | marine sediment metagenome | biome: Marine sediment; feature: Surficial sediment; material: Deep marine sediment; isolation source: Hadal surficial sediment | place: Pacific Ocean | collected 2014-05 | depth...
AATGGGCCGTGCCGATCCAGCGCCAGAGCCGAGGCTGATATCGACCGAGCGGGACTGGTGGCAGCAGAAGCGGGGAGCTGCGAGCGAGGAGCTGGGATCGAGAAGCTGGAATCGAGAAGCCGGGATCGAGAAGCCGGGAGCGAGAAGCTGGAATCGGGCACGGTCGCCTCCCGATGCTGCAGGAGCAACGAGCAATGCCCACACGGCGCGGCAATGGCTTGGTCTATTCGAGCGAAAGCGGCCGAACCTGTCCGCACTGCAGCCACGCGATCGCGGACTGCGTGTGCCGGAAAAACCCCCGCGCGGACCGCGGAGACGGAATCGTGCGAATCCGGCGCGAAGTAAAGGGGCGGCGCGGCAAGACGGTCACTGCGATTTCGGGGATTCCGCTTCCCGAGGACGAGTTGCGGGTGCTCGCAGGCGAACTCAAACGGCGCTGCGGGACCGGTGGGTCCACAAAGGATGGCGTCATCGAAATCCAGGGAGATCACCGTGACACGCTCGCCGAGCTGCTTCGAGAGCGGGGCTACACGGTCAAATTCGCCGGCGGCTGACGAGACCTTCGAAACCGCCGGGCGCCGCCGATTCCAGCCAGCCGGCAGGAGCCTACTTTGGGGAGCCGGAGGATGGGCTATTCGCTCGGATCCCGATCCGACGCGCGGCTCCTATTTGGGGAGCCGGGGGGCTTGAGGGCGACATGGGCCTGAGCAAGACGGGCCGATAGGTCCGTCGCAGCAAGCGAATCCGCAGGATTCGCCGACTGATGGCCCCCCGTCACCCCACCCGAGCACCAACCCCGTAAAAGAGTTCGACTCCGTGCTGGGGCCGCGAACCTAGTCGTCGAATCCTGTGGATTCGCTTTCGTCCTCGCGGCACAGCGCGAACCAGCTCCCGAGATCTTTTCCGTTGCGGGCCGCCGAGCCGATCGTCACGTGGTCGGACACTCCGCGAAGCGTGTCGAACAAGAAGCCATAGACCAGCCGAGGCAAGCCACGCTCGTTGGAGCGCAGGGGCGGCCAGCCCTGCGGGTGATCGAGAGGCAGACCGCGATAATCGATCAGGACTTCGGGGCGATCTTCGGATTCTCGGGCAATGAAATATCCGGGGCCCGTGATCGGTGCCAGCGTCTGGAAGTTGAATCCGTAGAGCTCCGTCGCCGGCTCACGATCGGCGCCCTTGGGTCGGCAGATGCGTTTCTCGAAATGGGTGAAGACCGGCAGGCTGTTCTTTCCGTGGTGTCGCACGGTCGCAAGATCCCCGACTGTCGATGGAACCAGATCTTCGAGCGTCACGGATTTGAACCCATCGACGCCCAGATAGAGACTGCGCAGCTCTCCGCTGCCGAGAGAGCGGATTGCGGTGACGCGCGCTCGATGACTCAACTCGTCGAGAAAACGGCGAATGCGCTCGGGCTCGATCGGGCGATCCCGGATCAGGAATCGGAGATCCTCAGCGAGATCTGCGCCCTTCGCAGGCTTCATCAATCGCCTCCAATCCTCTCGCCACATTCGGTGTCGGTTCCGCAGCCATACGCCACACCGGATTCACTGCGTCTGTTCGGATGCCACGGCTTCTTACGTGTGGAATCGCCCGCACAAAATGATCCGCGCATGCAATACACGTGGCCTCGTGTAGCCCTTCTTGTGCGCAGATGGTCTATCGGCTTTGGGTGGTTTTCGCTAGTCTCCGTCGGCCGCGCACCAGCTCCAAGGAATGCGGGTGTATGCCCGACAGCAACCACTCCGACCACCCGATGCGACCATCCAATAGGGAGCCCCCCATGGGAGAGACTGCTCAGCTTCGAATTGGCGACAAGACCATCGAACTGCCCATTATCGAGGGTACCGAAGGCGAGCTGGCGATCGATATTTCCAACCTGCGCAAAGAAACGGGGGCCATCACGCTCGACCCCGGCTATGCGAATACCGGTTCCTGCCAGAGCGCGATCACCTTTATCGACGGCGATCGCGGGATCCTGCGCTACCGGGGAATTTCGATCGAAGACCTGGCAGCAAACAGCAGCACCTTCCTCGAGGTCGCCTATCTGTTGGTCTACGGCCACCTGCCGACCGTCGACGAACTCGATGCGTTTACCAATTCGATCACCGTCCATACGATGATCCATGAGGACTTCAAACGCTTCTTCGGTGCGATGCCCAAGGACGCGCACCCGATGGCCGCGTGCTCAGCGGCAATCGGTGCGCTCGCCACCTTTTATCCAGACTCCCTCGACCCGCGGGATCCACGCCAGGTCGAAATCTCCGTCCATCGACTGATCGCAAAATTTCCGACGATGGCCGCGTACTCGTACAAGCATTCGATCGGCCAGCCCTTCATGTACCCGCGCAATGACCTCGGTTACGTGGCCAATTTTCTCTACATGCTCTTCGGAACGCCCTGCGAGTCGTACGAAGTCGATCCGGTCATCAAGAAGGCGATCCACCTGCTGTTGATCCTCCACGCTGATCACGAGCAGAACTGCTCGACCAGCACGGTCCGAATCGTCGGTTCATCGATGGGAAACCTCTTCAGCGCGATTTCGGCGGGAATTCAAGCGCTCTGGGGACCGAGCCACGGTGGCGCCAATCAAGCGGTAATCGAGATGCTCGCCAAAATTCGCGACGATGGCCTCACCGCCAAGCAGTTCGTCGAAAAGGCCAAGTCCAGTGACGATACGTCGCGCCTGATGGGATTTGGGCATCGCGTCTACAAGAATTTCGACCCGCGCATGAAGATCCTCAAGAAGGTCTGCGACGAGGTTCTCGATAGCCTCGGCACCCAGACGAAGCTGCTCGACATTGCCAGGGAGCTGGAAGAAATCGCGTTGAACGACGAATACTTCATCTCACGCAAGCTCTACCCCAACGTCGACTTCTACTCGGGCGTGATCTACAACGCGATCGGAACGCCCTCCAATCTTTTCACGGTGCTTTTCGCTCTGGGTCGCCTACCCGGGTGGATCGCCCAGTGGATGGAACTTCACGCCGACCCGGAATTCAAAATCGGGCGGCCTCGCCAGATCTATACGGGACCGACGGAGACCCCCTATACCCCGATCGAAAACCGCTGATCGGACCCGAGGTCGGATGCCGTCGGACGCGATCAATCTCTGCTGGGTCGATGGGGAATTATTGCCCGCAGACCGTGCCGTCATTCGCGCAGACGACAGCGCATTTCGCGAGGGGCGCGGCTGCCTGACGACCTTGCTGATCGCCGCGGGGCAGCCGAAATTCCTGGATCGACACATCAAGCGAATTCAAGATGGCGCGAAGGCGCTGCGCCTCGGGGAAGTCGCAGAAGCGACGATTCGGCGCGCGATCGAAGAACTCGGCGAGGCGGCGTTTCCAGAAGGCGAAGGCGTCGTTCGACTGCAGGTCAGTCGAGACGACGACGGAGCAACCCATCTGGTTGGCAGCGCGAGACGACTCGGGAAGAACCCGAGCCAGTGGTCTGCCATCATCGTCGCGCATCCACACGACGGCGCCTCGCTCGTCGATGGGTTGAAGGTCTCCAGCCGGCTGACCCTGTCACTCGCCGCGGAAGACGCGCGGGCTGCGGGAGTCGACGAGGCTGTGTTGGTGGATGCAACTGACCGCCTGATCGAGGGCGCTACCAGCAACCTTTTCGTTGCATCGCAGGAGGGTGCACTCTCGACACCGCGAATCGCAAGCGGCGCGGTCGCCGGTATCGCGCGAAGCATCGCACTCGAGCGGATCCCGGAGATCGAAGAGCGCGACATCGCGAAGTCCGAATTGTTCGAAGCCGCGGAACTCATCGCCGTCAACGCCGTGCGCGGAGCGCGCCCGATCACCCGGTTGAACGATCGAAAAATCGGGCAGGGACGGCCGGGCCCCTGGAGTGCGCGTCTCGCAGACGCCCTCGCGACGGGTGAGTGATCGCGTCCTCATCACCGGCGGCACCGGGCTGATCGGAAGCCACCTCGTCGAATCGCTTCGCGAGTCGCACGTCCCGGTTCGGATCTTGTCTCGCAGCGCGTCCACCGGCCCGCAGGCGCCCGATGCGGGCGTGGAGTGGCTCCAGTGGGACGGCGTCCACCTCCCCGACACTGCGCTCCGCGAATGCGCGGCGGTGGTTCACCTCTCGGGCGAACCCGTTTTCGGCGGCCCGCTCACGGCGGCCCGCAGGCGCAGGATTGCGAGCAGCCGCATCGAATCGACGCGATCGATCGCCGCGGCGCTGCGCGCGGCGCCCTCCGCCGATCGCCCAATGTCCTTCGTGTGCGCATCCGCGGTGGGTTTCTACGGATCGCGCGAAGAAGCCGTGCTCGACGAGTCCGCGGGACCGGGATCGGGCTTCCTCTCGGAGGTCTGCCAGCAGTGGGAGGCGGCCGCGGCGACCGCCGCGGAAGCGCTGCGGGTGGTGTCGCTGCGAACCGGGATCGTGCTGGCGCGCGACGCGGGAGCGCTTCCGATGATGGCCCTGCCCTTCCGCTTCGGCTTCGGGGGCCGCATGGGCAACGGGAGACAGTGGGTGCCGTGGATCCAGATCGACGACGCGGTGGCCTTGATCCGCAGCGTCTTGCAAAACGACGCGCTGCACGGAGCCGTCAACGTCGTGTCCCCGAAACCGGTTCGCAACGCGGAACTCTCCAGAGAGATCGCTCGAACGTTGCACCGCCCCTGCCTGCTACCGGTGCCCGCGTTTGCGCTGCGGGTTGCGCTCGGCACCCTCAGCGACGAATTGCTCGGCAGTCGCCGCTGCACGCCCCGGCGCATGCTCGATGCCCGATTCAAATTTGCCCACAGCGAGATCGGATCCGCTCTCGCGCTCGAGTTGGGGCGCAGCGCGTAGGGTCGGCGCCACTTCGACTAGTGACAGTCTGGATCGGTGGCAAACAGGGTCGGCGCCACTTCGACTCGTGGCAGTCTGGATCGGTGGCAAACAGGGCCGGTGCCGCTTCGGCTAGTGACCGCTTGGTTTGGTGGCAAACAGGCTAGGCAGTATCGCCTTGAGGGTCGTGTCCTGTGCCCCGGGCGCAATTTCGAAATAGGAGAGCGCGACAGGAGGGCTCTCCGCGATCGCGAACTGCTCGGCGAATTCGGCGATTACGCGCAGCATGATCTCCTCGGCGCGTTTCCGATCGGCATCCGCGAGGAAGAGGACCGCCTGATTTCGGGTCATCCGGAAGATCGCATCGTCGATGCGAAGCGTACTTCCGACGAAGTCGACCATCTCGGGAAAAATCAGGTCGCCATTGGGGCCCGACATCCCAACCACCACCGAGGTGAGACTGTGCTCATCGGCGAGGTTCACGACCTTGTCCAACAGGGCCCGCAGTTTGCGCGGGTCGTCGTTTTGCGACTCATTGAGGGGCATTGCCACCATGATGCCTGGAATATCGACGAAACGCGATCCGACCTGAAGCTCGGGATCGGGGTCGCGCGCGTTGTTGGAGCGGTGCCCATCGTCTACGGTTAGCGCCCCTCGTCGAGAGAACCCATGCACCCGAATTCCCAGAACCAGCTCGACCCGGCGAGTACCTGCCCGCAAACCAGTGCGCGACTCGCGCTCGGGTTCCAATTTCTCGTGGTTTTGACCTTTTGCCTGATCGTACTCGGTGCCCTGGTGCGCGCGAACGGCGCCGGGCTCGCCTGTCCCGACTGGCCGCTCTGTTTCGGAAAGCTGATTCCCGAACTCGATGTAAAGGTGGGATTCGAGTGGTCCCACCGACTTCTCGCGGGCAGCGTGACGGTGATCCTCGCGTTTCTCGGCTGGTCCGCATGGCGGAGCCCGGCCCGGTCCCGCACCGTGACCGCCCTGCTGGCGATCGCAGCGGCCTTGATCGCGGTCCAGATCCTTCTCGGCGCGCTCACGGTCTGGCTCCAGTTGGCACCGTGGACCGTCACCGCACACCTGATCACCGGCAACGCGTTTGCGGCCACGCTATTTCTGCTCGCGCTGGCGTTTCGCGCGAAAAAGGACGTTCACAAGAATCATCCTCCGGCGTCTACTCGAAGGCGACTTTGGATCACACTCGTCGGCGGATTGTTGTTGATACAGCTCGGGCTCGGCGGACTCGTGTCGTCTCACTACGCGGGCATGGCGTGCCCCGAGTGGCCGACCTGCAACGGCGGCGTCTGGTTTCCCAGCTGGGAGGGAGCTGTAGGGCTTCACCTCTTCCATCGCATCACCGCCTACGCACTGATCGCTTGCCTCGGCGTCGCGGCTTGGTGCTGTAGGCGTGACGGGCGTATGCGCGGCGCGACCGCGCTCGCATTTGGGCTCGGAATCCTGCAAGCAGTCGTCGGAGTCGCGAGTGTCCGCAACGGCATCCCGGTAGAACTGACCGGATTGCACACGGCGCTCGCCGCAGCACTCGTGCTGACGGTGGTCTTTGCGTTACAGAAGGTGTGGTCGATGCTCGACGAGCCCATATCTCTATCGGCAGCGCACTGAGGCGCAACACCGGCCCGGCTGTCGGGCATTCGAACAGGGTGCTACAAAGACCGCGAACACCACGGGAGTGAATCATGCGGTCGTTCCAGATATTTGCCGCGATGTCTCCAGATCACGCAGTGGCCGTCATGAGCGGGCTCTCCGAAAGCGCGCCGCAGATGTTCCAGCAAGCACTGCTCGCAGCGAGCGCATCGATGAACGCACGCCCCACCTATCTTCACAGGCAGCCGTTCGAGAAACAGGTGGCGGCCGTGCGCCGCGCGCTCTCCCGCGTCGCGGCCAATGGCGTCGCCGAAGAGATCCTGGCCGTCTATTTTCTCGAGTGCCGCAAGCCGCTGCTGCTCGAGTGGCTCGATCTGCTCGGAATCAAACACGAGGATGGAATCCTCGAGACGGATTCACCCGCCGCCCCCGGGAAGGCCGAGCTCGAAAAAGCCCGCAACACCTTCTGCGGAGTCGACGACGACGCTGACCGCTCGCTGCTGTTGAAAGCATTCGCGGCCCAGAGCGCGATCGATTGGCCCGATCTCGAGGCACTTCTCGACAGCTGAGGCCGCGAGTTCAGCGCGCGCGCCCGCGACGCTGGAGGCCACGCCGAGAAACAGCCGGAGTGCGCATACCGGCACCCGTGCGGCATTCTGCACACGGCGCTGCCTCTACCCTTGGCGCTCGCGCGAGCAGCGGCTAGCCTGATTGCCCGCCACGAACCCGTGATCGAAGGAGAAAAGACGCCGATGGCTCCGATCCGAAACGCACTGAAAATTTCACAATTCGGAATTTCGCTCTGCTTCGCTCTGGCGCTCTGCCCGGCGCCGCTGGCTGCCGACTCGCATGGCGCGGAAAAAACCGACGCCGCCCCAGAATCCGCAGAAGCGAAAGCCGAAGATGCTGCGATCGCAGCCATCGATGCGTTCATCGCCGAACAAAACGTCGACAAGATCGGGCAGAGCTGGAAATCGAAGCTCGAGAAGCCGCCGAAGGTCCAGTTCACGGCCGGCAAGAGCTACTTCTGGAACCTCGAAACCAACAAGGGAGCCATCAAGATCAAGTTGATGCCCGATGCCGCGCCAATGCACGTGTCCAGCACGATCTACCTCACGCGCCTCGGATTCTACGACGGCACAATCTTTCACCGCGTGATTACGGGATTCATGGCCCAGGGCGGCGACCCGACGGGCACCGGGCGCGGCGGACCCGGCTACAAGTACGACGGCGAGTTCGATTCCTCGGTCAAACACAACAAGGCGGGCTTCCTCAGCATGGCCAACGCGGGACCGGGGACCGACGGCAGCCAGTTCTTCCTCACCTTCGTCAAGACGCCTCATCTGGACGGAAAGCACACGATCTTCGGCAGGGTCGTCGACGGCATGGACACGGTCAAACAGCTCGAAAAGGCCGGCAGCCGGAGCGGCAAGACGAAGGGAGAGGTCCTGCTCGAGAGCGCCACGATCAGCGTCGAGTGAGCTGAAACGAGCGCCGGATGGCCCTCCATCTCGGCTGTGCGTTTGCAATCGTGGCGATGGCCCTGGGCGGGCTGCTCGTCCCGCGACCCGCGGGGGCGGACGCAATCCCGCTTCCGACACCCGGCTCCGACGGCTGGCGGCCGCTCGTGTTTCGCGGCAGCGCAAATCAGACCCGCTACAGCCTCGAGTCCTTCGAGGGGATGGAAGTCGCAAAGGCGGAGAGTAACTGCGGGGCCTCGGGCCTCGTGCTGCGTCTTGACACGATCCGTCTCGATCAGACCCCGCTTCTGAGCTGGCGCTGGCGCGTCGATCGGGGGCTCGACCTGCTCCAAGAGCAGACGAAAGCGGGAGACGATTTCGCGGCGCGGGTCTATATCATGTTCGAGCTCGACAAATCGCGCGCATCCACGCTACAGAGGCTCCGTCACCGCCTTGCAAAACTCATCTACGGCAACGACATTCCGGGCAGCGCCCTCAACTTCGTCTGGACGAGCCGGATTTCAGCGGGCACGGTGTGGGACAACCCATTCGAACCGAGCACGAAGATGATCGCTCTGGCGCAGGGCGCCAGCACCCGCTGGCGGAGCGAAACCGTCAACGTGGTCGCTCGATACCGCGAACTCTTTCGCACGCCGATCCCGCCTCTGATGGGACTTGCGATCATGAGCGATTCCGACAATTCGTGTCAGCGCACGGAGGCTCGTTTCGCGGATTTCAAATTTCTGGATCTCCCCGAGGTGGATGAGCAAGATGTCGATTGACCTCACGGTCCTGCAACCCTTCAAAGAACGCGGCTTCAGCGAGACACTCGGTCGTCGTGGACTTGCCCCGCTGACCCGTCATCCCGTCACGACCCTGCAGATCAATGTAGGCTGGCTTTGCGATCTTGCGTGCACGCATTGTCACGTCGAAGCGGGCCCGAAACGCACCGAAATGATGGACCGGAAGACGGCGGACCAGGTTTTGACGGTGCTGCGCGGCAGTCCGAGTGTCACGACCGTGGACCTGACAGGCGGCGCCCCCGAACTGAATGCTCAATTTCGCCACCTCGTGGTGGGGGCGCGAGCACTCGGGCTTCAGGTGATCGACCGATGCAACCTCACAATTCTGCTCGAACCGGGCCAGGAAGACACCGCTGAGTTCCTGGCCGAGCACTGCGTCCGGGTGGTTGCATCGCTGCCGTGCATCAGCGAAGAAACGGTGGACGCGCAACGAGGCCGCCGCGTCTTCGAACGGAGCATCGAAGCCCTACACAAGCTCGGTCGCCTCGGGTATGGGCGGCCGGACTCGCCTTTGACGCTCGACCTGGTCTACAACCCGCCCGGCGCAACCCTTCCGCCACCCCAGGCGGAACTCGAAGCGATCTACCGACGGGAATTGAGGGAGCGCTTCGGCATCGAATTCAACCGCCTGCTGGCCATCACCAACATGCCGATCCGGCGATTCGCCCGCACGTTGGAGCGAGAGGGAAAAGCAGAGTCCTACATCGCACTCCTGATCGCCCACTTCAACCCCGAAACGGTCTCCGAACTGATGTGTCGAAGTCTCGTCTCCGTCGGCTACGACGGGCGCCTACACGACTGCGATTTCAACCAAATGCTCGACCTTCCGCTCGGAGGCAAGCCGTGCACGATCTGGGAAGTATCCGATCTCGCCAGCCTCGAGGGGAACCCGATCGAGACGGCCAGGCATTGCTTCGGCTGTACGGCGGGCGCAGGATCGAGCTGCGGCGGAACCCTCCGCTGAACGCGAGACCGAAGCGCGCTCGCGGCATCCAGTTTGATCGAACGGATGTCGGGGCTGGAACGGATGCCGGGACTCGAACAGATGCCGGGGCTCGAACGGATGTCGGGGGCCGAACGGAGATCGGGGCTCGAACGGATGCCGGGGGCCGAACGGAGATCGGGCGTGAATCCAGCTGAACCGCAGAGACCCCTGCTGAAAGTCATCGCGGCTGCGATCGGACTCGTCGCACTCATCGTGCTCGGCAGGATCGCGGGGGGGTACGTCCAAGGCTTCACGCTGTGGGTGGACGGTCTCGGTTTCTGGGGCCCGGCCGTCTTCGTGTTCGGCTACGTGATTGCGGTGGTGGCTTTTGTTCCGGCCTCACTCCTCACTTTGGGCGCGGGTGCGATCTTCGGCATCGTCCACGGCGTGATCTACGTCTTCATCGCCGCCACCATTGGCTCCTGCCTCGCGTTTCTCGTTTCTCGTTATCTCGCGCGTTCCGCGATCAAAAAAAGACTCGAGCGCAGGCCCAAATTTGCGGCAATCGATCGAGCCGTAGAAGCGGATGGACTCAAGATCACCTTTCTCTTGCGCCTCACGCCGGTCGTCCCGTTCAACCTCCTCAACTACGCGCTCGGCCTGACGCGGGTTCGATTCGCCGATTACGCGATCGCTTCCGTCGGCATGCTTCCCGGGACCCTGCTCTACGTGTACTCCGGCAAGCTCGCAGGCGACGTCGCGACCCTCGCAGGAGACCCCGCAGTCGCCAGGGGATGGAGCTACTACAGCGTTCTCGCATTGGGGTTGGTCGCCACCCTCGCAGTCACGATGGTCATCACGCGAAGCGCTCGGCGCGCTCTGGCAGAGGCCACGGGTGAGTAAGGCGATGCAGAAGATGCATGGGATCAAACCAGCGAGGGCCCGACGATGACCGCGCAGATCGAGATGCAACCTGCAGACGTCCATAACGAACAGCTGGTCGCCAACGTCCACCCTGTGGATTGGAAAAACCCAATCCCCCAGGGCCGCTACAACCTGGTCGTAATCGGCGCGGGCTCGGCGGGACTCATCACCGCTGCAATCGCTGCGGGGCTCGGTGCCAGAGTCGCTCTCGTTGAGCGTTACTTGATGGGCGGCGATTGTCTCAACGTCGGGTGCGTACCCTCGAAGAGCCTGATCCGAGCCGCGCGCACGATCGCGGAGACACGCCTCGCGGAGGCTTTCGG
>SMVA01329018.1_pt1 | contig 10833 bp, 5 predicted proteins | sample 2456451 | NCBI WGS metagenome assembly SMVA01 (sample SAMN11095933, study PRJNA526329) | marine sediment metagenome | biome: Marine sediment; feature: Surficial sediment; material: Deep marine sediment; isolation source: Hadal surficial sediment | place: Pacific Ocean | collected 2014-05 | depth 0-1...
GAAGGTGAAACGTATGGAACTGTGGGCCAGGGTATCGCTGATGCCGAGCTTGCGCAGTACGTATGAGGGTTCCACGCTGGCGGAATTGCAGGCCGATCCGGTGGAAACCGCGAGATCCTTGAGGGACATCAGCAGGGTCTCACCCTCTACCCCCGTGAACCCAATATTGAGCACTCCCGGCAAGCGCTCACTGGCATTGCCATTGATCTGTACACCCTCCAGCTGCCCCACCCTGGCCCAGAAGCTGTCGCGCAAGCCGGTAATATGCTTCTCATCCCGCTCCATGTCTTCACAGGCTATACGTGCAGCCTCGCCCATACCGACGATCTGGTGAGTTGGCAGCGTACCCGAGCGCATGCCCCGCTCGTGTCCACCGCCGTGAATCTGGGCTTCTATCAGCACCGGCGGCCGGCGCCGCACAAACAGCGCCCCTATACCCTTGGGGCCATACATCTTGTGCGCCGTAATCGACATCAGGTCGACTTTCACGCGGCTCAGGTCGACTGGAATCTTACCGCCGCTCTGGGCGGCATCAACGTGAAATACGATGCCTTTCGCCCGGGTCAACTCACCGATGGCAGCGATATCGTTGACCACGCCTATTTCATTGTTGGCGTGCATGATACTGACCAGGATCGTGTCATCCCGCAGTGCCACCGCCACAGATTCAGGACTGGTGAGGCCATCTTGCTGAGGGTCGAGATAGGTGACTTCATAGCCCTCAGTTTCAAGATGTTTGCAGGTATCCAAAACCGCCTTGTGATCAATGCTCGAGGTAAGGATGTGCCTGCCGCGATCCGCGTAGGCATGTGCTACACCCTTGATCGCCAGGTTGTCTGATTCGGTGGCACCACTGGTCCAGACAATTTCACGGGGGTCGGCGTGCACCAGCTCAGCCACCTGGCGCCGCGCCACCTCCACAGCTTCCTCGGCCTTCCAGCCAAACATGTGCGATCGCGATGCGGGGTTGCCGAAATTACCTTCGATGGACAGGCAGTCCATCATTTTTCCCACCACCCGCGGATCGACGGGGGTAGTCGCGGAGTAATCCAGATAAATGGGCTTATGCATGAGCGGTGTCTGTTGTTCCCTTGTCTGAGTATCCACCAGGCGCCGATTGTCGGCAACTCAGGTGCGAATACGCTTCTGTGTTTCGGTGAGTATGCCGCGCAGGATATTCATCTCCATCTCATCCAGCCGCAACCTGCCGTAAAGTCGCCGCAGTCGCGGCATCAATTGCCGGGGGGCGGCCGGATCCAGAAAGCCAATCTCTATCAGTGTCTGTTCCAGGTGCTTGTAATAATGCTCCATAGCTGCCGCGGTGGAAAGCGGCTCATCCCAGTCCGCACAGGCATCATCGGGTAACTCTGCAGACACCGCCTGCATGCGCAATTCGTAGGCTACTATCTGCACCGCCATGGCCAGGTTCAGGCTGGTGTAATCCTCGTGGGTCGGGATATGCAGGTGCAGATTGCACTGTTGCAGCTCTTCATTGGTAAGTCCCCTGTCCTCTCGCCCAAACACAAAGGCAACCCGCTGTTCGCGCCCGGCAGCCCTTAGAGCCTGTTCTGCACAGTGCCGTGGATCCAGTACTGGCCAGGGTATACGGCGACCGCGGGCACTGGTACCGATCACCAGTTGGCAATCGCCGATAGCTTCCGCCAGGGTGTCCACCACCAGCGCTGATTCGAGTACATCACTGGCGGCAACGGCGCGCCAATTGGCTTCTTCGGCCGGAAAACGTGCGGGGGCAACCAGCCGCAGCTCAACCAGGCCCATATTTTTCATGGCCCGGGCGACAGCGCCGATATTGCCCGGATGGGAGGTGTTGACAAGCACAATACAGATGGCGGGTTTTTTCATCGGGATACCCCATACAGCCGGGGCGCGAAGTGTAGCAGATCTGCTATAATCGCGCGCCGTTCGCCTCAGCCAGGATCAAACATGGAGCCAATGAACCATATTGCTTTGCGCGCCGCTCGTAAAGCCGGTGAGCTGATAGCTCGCGCCACAGAAAACATCGACCATCTTGAGGTCGAATCGAAGGGTGCCAATGATTATGTAACCGAAGTGGATCGGGCTGCCGAGCGGGAGATTATCTATCATCTCAGCAAGGCCTACCCTGATCACGCTTTCCTCGCCGAAGAAGGCGGCGCTTCGGGTAACCCCGATTCAGAATATCGCTGGATCATCGATCCGCTGGACGGGACCACAAATTTTATCCGCGGGATTCCTCACTTCGCGGTGTCGATAGCCTGCGAGTATCGCGGAAAAATAGAGCATGCCGTGGTACTGGACCCGATTCGGCGTGAGGAATTCCTCGCCAGCCGCGGTCGCGGTGCGCAACTTAACGGGCGCCGCATCCGAGTGAGCAAGCTGACCAGCCTGGAAAATGCATTGCTGGGCACAGGCATTCCCTTTCGCCAACGCCAGGCAGGCCACCTGCCGGCGTATTCCCGCAGCCTGGAGACCCTGGCCGGCAGCTGTGCCGGTATTCGCCGGGCCGGAGCAGCGGCGCTGGATCTGGCCTATGTAGCAGCGGGACGGCTGGATGCCTTCTGGGAAATCGGTCTTGCCCCCTGGGATATCGCCGCGGGCTCGCTACTGGTGCAGGAGGCCGGTGGCCTGATCGCCGATCTTAACGGTGGCCAGGATTATATGGAGAGTGGTCACGTGGTGTGCGGCAACCCGAAGTGCTTCAAGGCTGTGTTACAGGTAACCCAGCCTGTATTGGGGCATATCCAGGGCTGAACAGGAATCAGGGCAAACCGTCCTGGTCGGCCCCTTCCTTGATGGGGATCATCAGATCCTCCTTGCTGACACCTAGCAGTAGCAGGGTGCTGGCCGCCACGTAAATCGAAGAGTAGGTTCCGACTATGACGCCGACGATCAGCGCCACGGCGAAGCCGTGGATCATGTCGCCGCCGAAGACTGCCAGCGCCACCAATACCAACAAGGTAGTCAGCGAGGTTACCAGTGTGCGAGCCAGGGTTTCAGTCAGCGATATGTTGATCACCTCTGTCGGCGTCGCCTTGCGAATCTTGCGGAAATTTTCCCTGATCCGGTCGGATACAACGATGGTGTCATTGAGGGAGTAACCAATAACAGCCAGCAGGGCCGCCAGCACCGTGAGATCGAAGTCTAAGGCCAGCAGTGAGAAAAAACCGAGAGTGATCAGCACATCGTGAATCAATGCTACAACCGCGCCCACTGAAAACTTGAACTGGAAGCGAAACGCCACGTACAGCATTACCAACCCCAGTGCCAGCAGCATGGCAAGCCCACCCTGCTCGCGCAATTCATCGCCCACCTGTGGACCCACGAACTCGATGCGCCGCAGTTCAACGTCGCCTGCCCAGGCCTGCTGCAATTGCTCCAGCAAGCGCCCGCCATCCTTGTCCGAATAGCCCTTTGGCAAACGGATCAGCACATCGCGATCAGAACCAAAACTGACCACGATGGCCCGCTCAAAGCCGCCCGCTTCCAGCGTGCGGCGAACATCCTCCAGCGGCACGGTATCGCTGTAGTGCGCCTCGACCAGGGTGCCACCGGTAAAATCCAGGCCCCAATTGAGTTGCTTGATCGACAGGGAGGCAATCGATACCAGCAGCAGCACAACTGAGAAAGCAGTTGCCAGTTTGCGCTGACCCATAAAATTGATGGTCTTCATAGTGCTTCCGCCCTAGCCGATTGAGAGGCGCTGAACATTGCGCCCGCCGTACATAAGGTTAACCAGGGCCCGTGTACCCAGAATCGCGGTAAACATCGAAGTGATGATACCGATAGACAAGGTCACCGCGAATCCCTTGATCGGGCCAGTGCCCACGGCGTAGAGAATCAGTGCCACCAACAGGGTGGTGATATTGGCATCGAAAATAGTGACTACCGCTCGCTGGAAACCGGCGTGAATTGCCATCTGTGGCGATAAGCCCCCCACGACCTCCTCGCGGATGCGGGCAAAAATCAGCACGTTGGCGTCTACTGCCATACCCACTGTCAGGACGATGCCGGCAATACCCGGCAAGGTCAGTGTGGCGCCGATAATTGACATAATGGCTATCAGCAACACCAGGTTGCAGCTCAGTGCCAGCACCGCGGCAACACCAAATGCCCGGTAGTAGAGCATCATAAACAACACCACCAGCGCCAGGCCGATCTGCACCGACTTGACCCCTTTGGCGATGTTCTCCGCACCCAGGGATGGCCCGATGGTACGCTCTTCGACAAAATCAATCGGTGCAGCCAGCGCACCCGCCCTTAACAGCAGCGCCAGTTCTGAGGATTCCTGAGGGCTGTCGAGGCCGGTAATCTGAAACTGGGCACCGAGTGCTGACTGGATGACAGGCGCGGTAATAATCTTCCGCTCATCGTAGGGAACCTTGATGACGAGTTCTTCACCATCGGCTCCCGTCTCGTAGCGGGTGCGCGTCTTGCGCTCGATGAACAGCACACCCATACGTCGCTTGATATTATTGCGAGTGGCACGATGCATCAGTGTGCCACCTTCACTATCGAGGCTGATATTCACATTGGGGCGACCGTTCTGGTCAAAGCTGGCCTGGGCGTTGGAAACCCGCTCACCAGTGATCACAACGTCCCGCTCCAACCACTCGGTGAGCCCGGCTCGTTGTTTGCTGCGATAGGAGAATTTCTGCTTTGAGGACAGGGGTGCATCGGTGGTGGCCACCAGTCGAAACTCCAGGTTGGCAGTCTTGCCGAGAATACGTTTGGCCTCCGCCGTGTCCTGGATACCGGGCAATTCAACGACGATACGATTGCGCCCCTGGGGCTGCACCAGGGGTTCGGAGACGCCCAGTTCATTGACCCGGTTGCGCAGGGTTGTCAGGTTCTGGGTTACCGCATAGCTACCAATTTCCTGTCTGCTCGCCTCTGAAATAGCGGCGGTGAAGGTGAACTCTCCGGCCGCGGTGGGTTCTTCCCCGCGCTTCATCACCAACTCGGGGAAATTCTCACGCAGGGCGCTGTAAGCCGCCTCCCTCTGCGCCTCGGTCTTGAAGCGAGCGGCGATGAAGCTGTTGTCTTGCAGCCCGATAAAGCCGCGAATCCGCTCCTCGCGCAACAGCTTCTTACTGGCATTGGTGTAAAATTCCAGGCGCCGCAGTACTGCCGAATCAATGTCAACTTCCAGCTTGAAGTGTACGCCGCCTCTGAGATCCAGGCCCAGTTTCATCGGTTGCGCACCGAAATCGCTGAGCCAGTCCGGCGTGGTTGGCGCCAGGTTGAGGGCGACAACAAAGCCATCACCGAGGGTTCGTTGAACCACGCTCTGGGCGGGCAGTTGGTCATCGCTGTGGCGCAGCCGAATCAGGGCATTCCTGCCGCCTCCACCAATTTCAGCACCAAAATAGTCCATACCGCGATCGTCCAGCGCCGCGGTCACGCGTTGCAGCGTGCTCTCTTCAATGAGTTGGGAGCTGCTCTGGCCACTGATTTGCAAAGCGGGGTCAGGGGCGTAAAGGTTCGGCGCAGCGTAGAAAAAGCCCAGCGCGACGATACCCAGCACCAGCAGGTTTTTCCACAGGGGATATTTGTTAAGCATGATTTACCCGAAAAAAGTTGCGCCATTATAGTGCAATCGCACCACCCTACAAGCATCAGTCCACCCACAATCGGCCATTTCTGAACAGGCGCATCCACGCCCCCTCTACTTGCCATTCATCTGGCGCCCAGGAACACTGCAGGGCGCGAAATACGCGCTCCGGGTGGGGCATCATTATAGTGACGCGACCGTCTGCACTGCTCATACCGCTGATCGCATCCGGCGAACCATTGGGATTTGCCGGGTAAAACTGTGTCGCCTGCAATTGATTATCGATAAAACGCAGGGCTACCTGGCCGGATTCTGTGGCGGCGGCCTGGCTGGCCGGATCGGTAAACTCGACGCGTCCCTCGCCATGGGCAACCGCGATGGGCATGTGCGATCCGACCATGTCACGCAACAGTATGGAGGGACTGGGCTCTACCCGTACCAGGGAAAAGCGGGCCTCGAACTGCTCGGAGCGGTTGCGCACAAACCGCGGCCAGTGCTCAGCCCCCGGTATCAGCTCCTTGAGGGTGGCCACCATTTGGCAACCGTTACAAACTCCCAGCGTAAAACTGTCCCGCCGTTCGAAGTATTGCTGAAATTGATCGCGCAACTGTGAATTAAACAGGATGCTCTTCGCCCAGCCTACTCCTGCACCGAGTACATCACCGTAGGAGAATCCGCCACAGGCGACCAGCCCCCTGAAGCTGGACAACTCAAAGCGGCCACTGAACAGGTCGCTCATATGCACATCGTGGGGCGCAAATCCGGCCCGCTCAAAGGCCGCCGCCATCTCCACGTGTCCATTGACACCCTGTTCCCGCAAGATCGCGATGGGCGGTCGCTCACCCTTATTGATGTAGGGGGCGGCAATATCCTCTTCAATGTCAAAACTGAGGCTTGCGCTGAGGCCGGGGTCATCCAGAGCAAGCGCCCTGTACTCTTCTTCGGCGCATTCCGGATTGTCTCGCAGGGCCTGAATACGGTAGCTGGTCTCCGCCCAGACCCGGTGCAATTCCTGTCGCGACTCCAGCAGAAGCAGCTCATCGGCGGCTGCCAGGCGCAACTCATCCCCCGCCTGAGCCCTGCCGATGCGATGCACACAATCTGCCAGGCCCAAATCCGCAGCCCGCCGCTTGATCCCATGAAAGCTGGACTCTGAAACCTGTAATACTGCACCTGCCTCCTCGGAAAATAGCGCCCCCAGGGGTTCACCGCCGAGCTCACCAATATCGACCTGCCAGCCGCAGTGACCGGCGAAGGCCATTTCTGCCAGGCATGTTATCAAGCCCCCATCCGAGCGATCGTGATAGGCCAGCAATTCACCTGACTCCAGCAATTCCTGGACCAGCGTGAACAGACCCGCGAGTCGCGCGGGATCTTCAATATCCGGCACCTCGTCGCCCACCTGCCCGTAAACCTGCGCCAGGGCCGAGGCACCCAGGCGCTGCCGGCCTGCGCCGAGATCGAGCAACACCAGCACGTTGCCAGAATCGAGGTCTCGCAATTGCGGTGTCACCGTCTTGCGAACATCGAGTACCGGCGCAAAGGCCGACACTATCAGGGATACCGGGGCAGTTACCGACTTATCCACACCCTCTTCATTCCAGGCGGTACGCATGGACATGGAATCCTTGCCAACCGGAATAGTGATACCCAGGGCCGGGCAGAATTCCATGCCAACCGCGCGCACGGTGTCATAGAGTACTTCGTCTTCCCTGCCGTGCCCGGCGGCACACATCCAGTTGGCGGACAGTTTAATGTCTTCCAGTTTGCCAATACGGGTGGCGGCAATATTGGTTATCGACTCCGCCACCGCCATGCGGCCCGATGCCGGTCCGGAAACCAGTGCGATGGGAGTCCGCTCGCCCATAGCCATGGCTTCGCCCCGTGTCGAATCGTAGGCGAGCGTTGTTACCGCACAATCGGCGACAGGCACCTGCCAGGGCCCGACCATCTGGTCCCGATGTACCATCCCGGTGACGGTTCGGTCACCGATGGTGATGAGGAAGTTCTTGCTGGCCACCGCCGGCAGTTGCAATACCCGCCGCAGCGCGCTGCTTAACTCGGCTTGCCGCAAATCCAACGGGGTCGTCTGCACCCTTCTCCTGGCAATGTTGCGGTGCATCCGCGGCGGTTTACCGAACAATACCGACATCGGTAAATCGACGGGGGAATTGAGGAACTGACTGTCATCAAGCTTTATCTGCAGCCCCTCAGTGGCCTCACCGACCACGGCAAAAGGACAACGCTCGCGCTCACAGATGGCCGCGAATCGTTCTATATCTGCCGCCCCGACTGCCATGACATAACGCTCCTGTGCCTCGTTACACCAGATCTCCAGCGGCGACATACCGGGCTCATCATTGGGGATGGAACGAAGATCAAAACGGCCGCCACGACCCCCATCCTTGACCAGCTCTGGCAAGGCGTTGGAAAGGCCACCAGCGCCAACGTCGTGGATGAAGGCGATCGGGTTGTCATCACCCAACTGCCAGCAACGATCGATAACCTCCTGACAACGACGTTCTATTTCCGGGTTTTGCCGCTGCACGGAAGCAAAATCCAGGTCCTCTGCACTGGCACCACTGGCCATGGAGGAGGCGGCACCACCGCCCAGCCCGATCAACATGGCGGGGCCACCGAGCACCACCAGCTTCGCACCGACTTCCACCTCGCCCTTATCGACATGCTCGGCGCGAATATTGCCGTAGCCACCAGCGATCATGATCGGTTTGTGGTAACCGCGCACATCCTCGCTCATCTCGAGCTCGTAACTGCGAAAATAGCCACACAGGTTGGGACGGCCGAACTCATTATTAAACGCCGCGCCACCGATCGGTCCCTCAAGCATAATATCCAGCGCAGAAACAATGCGCTCAGGTTTACCGAAGTCCTGCTCCCAGGGTTGAACAAAACCGGGGATTTTCAGGTTCGAAACAGAAAAGCCGCTCAGGCCCACCTTGGGTTTGGAGCCCCTGCCAACAGCGCCCTCATCCCTGATCTCGCCGCCCGAGCCCGTCCCCGCACCGGGGAAAGGCGCGATGGCCGTTGGGTGATTGTGGGTTTCAACCTTCATCAGCAGGTGAATCGGTTCTTGCGAGTAGCCGTATTCACTAGTCTGGGGGTCCGGATAAAAGCGCCCGGCAACACTGCCTTCAACCACAGCGGCATTATCTGAATAGGCGCTCAATACCTGCGACCCCGACATCTCGTAAGTATTGCGAATCATCTGAAACAACGAGCGGGGCTGTTTTTCCCCATCAATAGCCCATGTGGCATTGAATATTTTGTGCCGACAATGCTCGGAGTTTGCCTGTGCGAACATCATCAATTCAATATCATTGGGGTTGCGCCTCAGCTCCCTGAAGCTGTCTACCAGGTAGTCTATTTCGTCCTCCGCCAGCGCCAGGCCAAGCGACCTGTTGGCCTCTACCAGTGCCGTTCGGCCCCGACCCAGCACATCCACCCGGGTCATCGGGCGTGGGATATCATGATAAAACAGCCGCCCGGCCGCGTCGAAATCTCCTATTACCTGCTCGACCATGCGGTCGTGCAGTAGTCCTGTGACCTGTCGCTTCAGGTCAGCACCGCAGGCATCCGGCAATTCCACCCAGAAGGCCGTGCCCCGCTCTACACGTTGCACCTTGTGCAAACCACAGTTGTGGGCAATGTCTGTCGCCTTGCTCGACCAGGGTGAGATCGTGCCCAGTCGCGGCACTACCAGGAACAACTGCCCGCTGGCCTCCGCCCTGTCCTGCCGCGGTCCATCCTGCAGCAGGCTTTCCAATACCTTGGCTTCGTCGGGGTCGAGGTTTGCCGCTACCTCGGCAAAGTGCACGAATTCAGCACTGAGCGCGCCGATGCCGGGATCGAGGCCGCGGAGTTTTTTGTGGAGTTTGTTAAGCCTGAAATCCGAAAGGGCTGGGGCACCGCGCAGGATGATCATGCTGGAATTCGTCTTTGGCACGGTTTGGGTCGGGTTCCCGAAAACGCGGTATTGTACTTGATTTGCCCTGTCTCTGTTAGCGCCCACGGGGGGAAATTATTTGCTTTGTAGACCTTCGGCGGACGGCTACAATGTCAGTGTGAAGTATTCTGCCCCAGGCCTGCTCCTGGTACTGCCAGTGTTACTGGCCAGTTGCACCGGCCCCGACTCATTCGACCGCGTTGAGGAACGCGGCGAGCTTGTTGTGGTCAGTCGCAACGGTCCCGCCACCTATTTTGAAGACAAGGGCGGACCGGCGGGTTTTGAATTTGCACTTGGCAGCCTGTTTGCCGAGGAACTCGGCGTCAGCCTGAAAATGGAAGTGCGCCACAGCATTGCTGACGTGCTGGAGAGTGTGCGCCGGGGCCAGGTCGACTTTGCCGCCGCCGGCCTTACTATAACCCCCGACAGAAAAACCGAATTTGTCTTCTCCCACCCCTACTTCGATATACATTCACAGGTTATCTATGTAACCGGCACGGCGCGACCGCGGGGCATAGAAGATCTCTATGACAGCAGGCTGGTCGTCCTGGCCGACAGCAGCCACGCCGAAGTACTGCGCAGTTGGCAGGCAGAACACCCGGACCTGCAGTGGCAGGAGATCAACGATGCTGAGCCCGCCGACCTGCTCGACATGGTGAACTCAGGGGCAGCGACTTTTGCGATTCTCGATTCCAATGAATTCACCGTCAATCGCGGTTTTTTCTCCAAACTCCGGGTCGGCTTCAACCTGCCCGAAACAGAGCAGATTGCCTGGCTCTTCAATGCCCGCGCCGACAACCAGGTGTTACGAGAGCGGGCGGATAAATTTTTTGAGCGCCTGCATACCGACGGCACACTGGAACAACTCAAGGAACAACATTTCGGGCACGCCTGGGGTGTTCCCCAGGTCGACTCACAGACCTTCTTGCGCAGAGTACAGCAGCGATTGCCGAAGTACGAAGAACTGGTGCGCAGCGTAGCCGAGGAGTATCAGATGGACTGGCAGCTATTGGCTGCCATCTCCTATCAGGAATCCCACTGGAACCCCTACGCCCGATCACCTACCGGCGTGCGTGGCATGATGATGTTGACCTCTAACACCGCCGGAGAAATGAATGTTGAAAATCGACTGGACCCCGCCCAGAGCCTGCGCGGTGGTGCTCGTTACTTCAAGAAGGTAAAGCGACTCCTGCCCGGGGATATCATCGAGCCGGATCGGACCTGGTTCGCCCTTGCCGCCTATAACATCGGTCGGGGACACCTGGAGGATGCCCGGGTAATTACCGAGCGACAGGGCGGCGACCCCGACCGCTGGGTC
>SMVA01263379.1_pt1 | contig 10832 bp, 7 predicted proteins | sample 2456451 | NCBI WGS metagenome assembly SMVA01 (sample SAMN11095933, study PRJNA526329) | marine sediment metagenome | biome: Marine sediment; feature: Surficial sediment; material: Deep marine sediment; isolation source: Hadal surficial sediment | place: Pacific Ocean | collected 2014-05 | depth 0-1...
CGGTGAATCGGGAATCGTGCGATGAGTAAGCATATGAACCGTCCATAAGACCACATCGTCTGCAGTCCAGCTCATACTAAAATCAAGCGCTCTGACATCAACCGGGCGAGTAGAAGCTGAATCGCTGGCAATGTATAGTTTGGCTGCAATACCAGCGGACCGACCCACCATGCCTCCCACACCCAGCGTTCGATTCTGTGGTTGCGCCGATGAGTGATCGGCGATTCCGATGAATACCAGAACGCACAGGATGAAGAGTCGGGCTCTGTGCGACCCTGGACGGTGGACTTCGGTCGTCGATGCGATACCCGTTACCTGAAAACTAACTGGAATGAGAAAGCCGTAGCTCACGTCGTCGACCTGCACTATCGTGTCGTTCTTTCTCTTCATCCGAGAGTAATTCAAGACTTGGGACCGGTCGAGGTCTTGAATCCGGCCCGATCGCCACGAACGTGAAGAAAGCCCGATTGCATTTCCTCTTCGTACCTTCGCGCGGATTCTCAGCCCAGACGTTAATCTCGACTTCCATCGATGTGCGAAAAGCCCGATTGATCTGGCTTTCCAGAATGACGATTTCGCCTTGTCTGATCGCGGATTTAAAATCGACTTCATCGACTCCTACCGTGACGCACGCTGAGCCAGCGTGACGTTGGGAGGATATCGAAGCGCAGATATCGATCCAATGCAGCAGGCGCCCACCCATCAGATTACCGAGGCTGTTCGTATCGTTAGGCAGTACGATCTCACTCATTTCACAACGAGATTCTGCTACGGTTTTTGTCGATTCCGCCATATCAGGTTTTCTGCTTCTTTTTCTTGGCCGCCGGAAAGAGAATATTATTCAGAATTAATCGGTATCCCGGAGAATGTTTGTGAAGACTCAGGTCGGTGGCCGGATCGCCCACATAATGCTGATAGTCTTCAGGGTCGTGTCCACCATAGAACGTAAATGTTCCTTCTCCGAAGGTACCGTGCAGGTACCGAACTTCATCGCGGCCAGGTGACTCACCCATGATCACCACGTTGGGCTTGACGGTAGACTTTCTGAAATTGGTGGTCTGACCGATGAAGCCTTTCACCGTCGAAACGTGGTTCTGAGTTAGCATCGTCGGAACGGGATCCCATTTCGCGCTGAAGTCAAACAGTGTAAAGTAATCCACGGCCGGGTTTCGAAGTTGCGGTGGTGGCGGCCCCGTATCAATATCAGAATGTTCGTATTCGCGGGCATTGAAACTCGGCCGGAAATTTTGAAACGCGAACGTCCGTTCAAAATCAAGTGCCGACAACGCATTCGGGTCGATCGAATCTCCATCGTATTCCGATGGTACGATGTCTGTGACATAGGCTGCTTGGGCTATATCAAACGTGTCCGTCCCGGAACACATGGCGAACAGGAAGCCGCCCATGCCCACAAAGGTTCGAATCTCTTCGACCACTGACAATTTCAGGCGGCTGACCTTTCTGAAACCACGCCGACGTGCGGTGGCTTCCGACTGTCTCTGCTGTTCGATGTACCACTGCGAGCTTCTATAGTTAAAAAACTTCCCATATTGGCCTGTGAAATCTTCGTGGTGAAGATGGAGCCAGTCGTAGTCCGTGAGTTTGCCGTCCAAAATGCTATCATCATAAATCATTTCGTACGGCACTTCGGCATAGGTCAGGGCCAGCAGGACGGCATCATCCCAGGGCAGTGTCTGGTCTGGAGCATAAACGACTATTTTCGGTGCTTTTTCGAGACGAACAATACTCGTGTTGCTCGATTCATCTTCTATCTCAGATATCACGGTAGCCGTCTGAGCCCCGGATAAAAGTTCATAGGAGACCCCTCTGATTCGAAGTTCCGATTCACTGAGTTCGTCTTGTGCAAGCAAAAAGGATCCTCCTCTGTAGTTGAGCAGCCAGTCGACCGGAATCTGTCGTTCGAGGGCCCAGAATACAGCGCCATACGCTTTCAGATGATCGGACTGCTGGTTGTCCATGGCAATAAGGATATCCTGAGCACGCGCCGTATGAATGGTCAACAAACCCAGTACCAGGCACAGGAGCCTGGTCATACGCACGCCTCTTTTCTTATTCATCACGTGATTTCCAAAATTCATATCAGGCACCATCACCTCGGAGGATTCGTATTCGCGCTCGCGTATCCGGCACAAGAAGGGATCCTGGATATTCATTGAGCAGACGAGAATACGTTGCAGTCGCACCGGTTGAATCGCCCAGGTCATTCGATTGAATTTCGGCGGCTTTAAATAAGCAGCGATCTCCGAAAAAACTGTCGGGATGAATAAGCGGAATTTCGAGATAGGCCTGCACGGCGTCTCTCGACAGGCCATGGATACGAAGAAGCCTTGCACGCTCAAATCGTAAATCGTCTGTGAGAGGATGTTCACCTGACTGTACCAGTAAAATATTAATACGCGACAACGCTTCGTCGGTGCGGTGCTGTCGTACGAGCAGCTTGGCTTGAGCGAATCCTCGGAGCAGTGTATCGAGTGAATCCGGACCTCGATTCTCCATCAGCAGCAGTTTGAGCTGAATCGCATCGTTGGAAACGTCGGCAGATGTGTTTTCCTGTAGCGCAGACGCAAGCGATAACGCACTCTCCAGTTCGCCTCTATAAAAGTGGATCTGCGCGAGCTCAAATCGAGCAAGGTCTGCCGTCTCGCCCGTTCTCAACCTGGAAACGATTCGCGAAAAGTGTACTTCAGCGGTAACCAGATCATTGTTCACCAATTTCAGCCGGGCGATGTCGAAGGCTGCATCGTTTGCAGCTCTGTGATTCGGATATCTAGTGATCACTTCCGTGAGAATAGCTTCAGCCGCCGGATAGTCGAAAAACACATCTTGTTGAAGACGTCCGACCCGGCGGAGAACATCCGGGAATAGGGCATGATTGGGCCAGTCACTGAGGAATCGAGAATAAGAATCGAGAGCCTCGTGATAATGCGTCTCCGGAATGCTCATTCCAGAATCGTCAAAGACTCGTTCATGATCACTTTCCGCCCATCGCTCCTGCGTCAATCCCAGGCCCCGTAGCGCCTCCGGGAGGGTCTGGACGTCGGAGTATGAGACCAGGATCTCTTTGTACGCCTCCACGGCTACGTCGTAGGCGCTGGCTTCGGCGGCTACCTGAGCGAAAGCGTAAAGAACGCGCCCGCCTTCCTCCTCCAATTGATCGATGGCCCGATTCACATTAAAGGCATCGCGAAATCGCCCGGCTTCGACGTACAGCCAGCCAAGCAGATCTCGATACGACCGGACCAGGGGTTCAGTCGCAACGGCATTTTCCACTTCAGCAATACTTATCTCAAGCGCGCCGTCGTCCAGGATAAACTGATTGAGCCGAGATCGTACATAGTTCAATTGCTCGTCTGTGGCTTTTAGTAGAGACAGATATTCCCGCATCGCTTTATCATGCTGTGCGGAAAGGCCGTAGAGATATGCCAAATCGGTTTGAAAGAGAGTACCGTTTCCAATGCGCTCGCGACCTTGCTCCAGATACGAAATGGCAAGCTCGAACATGCGAACCTGCATGACGGATCGGTAAACCATGAGGTAAACGCTCGCCACATCCGGATTGGATTCGATAGCCAGTTGCCAAACGTCGGCGGCCCGCTGCTCATCTCCTGTAAGGAAAACCAGTCGGGCTTTCTCCGAGAGATAAAGTGTAGGCACGGATTCCGAAGCAATTTTCTGGTCAACGAGAGCGATCGCGTCATCGAAACGCTTCACACCCTCGTACGCGGATCGAAGACGTTCGTAGAATACATGGGTCTCCGGGCTTCGAGATACCAGGTCTTCCAGGAGGCCAATGGCTCGCTGGAATTGTGCCGCCCTCAGAAACGATTCCGCCAATTGAAATCGCGAAACCAGCGTACTGTCGTAATTCTGGGCCCCCACACGGAGCGGGAAGGCGCCAATAACAGATACAAATAAGACGAGAATAAGAAGAGGGCGTTGACGCCGCATACCGAATAGTCTCAGCGAAGCTCTCTCAGGCAGAATCCGAGAGAAGGAGTATGAAATTCGAATCGAACCGTCCGTCGTAAAAGATGCTTTAATATGGTCGTCGAAGCCCGTAAGTTTCATCCAACCCTGGCCCTCGCGCATTTCTTAATCATTTTTATTCCCTAAAGGCGGAAACGGGCCAATATCATTACGTTTTACTCCGTTTCATCTTCGCAAACGAAGAACAGGACCGCATGACTGAGAGCCGAAACCCAGATAAAAAAAACGTCGCCATCCTTGGTTCAACGGGGTCAATCGGGAGACAAACTCTGGATATCATCCGGCTCTTTCCGGATCGATTCAGCGTGACGGTGCTTTCAGCCGGCTCGGACGTCGAGCTTCTTGAGGCCCAGGCCAGGGAATTTTCACCTGAATGCGTGGTTGTAGCTGAGACCGAGAGCCTTCCAATTCTCCGAGGTCTTTTGGCTGATTTGTCGATTGAAGTCTGGGGCGGCGAAGAGGGCTTGGTGGAAGCGGCAGCCAGGGACTCTACCGACATTGTCGTGACCGCTATGGTTGGCGCCGCTGGTCTTCGCCCGACGATTGCTGCGATCGAGGCAGGAAAGCGCGTTGCTTTGGCGAACAAAGAGACGCTCGTCATCGCCGGGTCGATCATTTGCCCCTTGGCGGTGGCCCGCCAATCCGAGATTATCCCTGTTGACAGTGAGCATTCGGCCATCTTTCAGTGTCTCATGGGTGAAAAAATGGAATCCATCGATCGGCTTACACTGACCGCCTCCGGCGGACCATTTCGGGATCGGGCTATTGACACTTTTTCAAAGATTACCAGGGAGGAGGCGCTTCGGCACCCAACGTGGGACATGGGTCCTAAGATTACGATTGATTCTGCGACTATGATGAACAAGGGCTTAGAAGTTCTTGAAGCCCATTGGTTGTTCGATGTGGACGCAGACGCGATTGATGTTCTGGTGCATCCCCAGTCTATTATTCATTCTCTCGTGACGTTTGTTGACGGCTCCACGAAAGCACAACTCGGCGTTCCGGACATGAGAATTCCGATTCAGTTCGCACTTTGCTATCCCGAACGGTGGCCTGCAGATCACTCTCGAATTTCGTGGGACGAGGTGGCCACGCTCGAATTCAGTACGCCGGATCGAGCGAAATTTCCTTGTCTGGATTTGGCATTCGCCGCGCTTCAAGCTGACGGAGCCGCTCCGGCGATACTCAACGCTGCCAACGAGATGGCAGTTGAGCTGTTTCTTCAAGACCAAGTCGGATTTCTGGATATTCCTGTACTGATTGAGCGCACCCTGAATGACCTTGGAGATGAGGGAAGTTCGACGATAGACGAACTGATGCATGCAGATCACCGGGCCCGCCGCCGTGTTCAGGAACTCGCTAACACCCAAGGTCATTAGACCGCCCCTTTTAAACTCGGATTAACAAGAGGCCAGACTCTCCTCTCCAGCATTTTTTATGGGATTATTTATTGAAATCCTAACCACCATCGGTTGGCTCCTTTTGGCCATCATGATTTTGGTTTTTGTCCATGAACTGGGACATTTTCTTCTCGCAAAGCTATTCAAAATGCGGGTCGAAAAATTTTCGATCGGCTTCCCTCCAAAGATTATTGGAAAGAAATTCGGAGAAACGGAATACGTGATCGGACTGACGCCACTGGGCGGATACGTGAAAATTTCCGGGATGGTTGACGAAAGCATGGACACCGAGGAATTGACCTCGGAGCCACAACCCTGGGAGTTCAGATCAAAGCCCATCTGGCAGAGGATCGTTGTTATTACGGCTGGAGTCGTGTTCAATATGATTTTAGCGGCGGTCATATTCATCAGTCTTAATGCCTTTTACGGATATCCGGTCCAGGTAGCAGAGGGTCTCGTTAAGATTCGGGATGAATCGATTGCATACGATATGGGGCTCAGGACGGGTGACAGAGTCATCGCCGTGAACGGAGAGAGAGCCGATGCCAACAGTCGTCTCACCAGGCTGCAGGAGATTCTGAAGGCCGATCAGTTTGTCGTCGAGTTTGAGCGGGACGGTCAAACGCTGACCGCGAATGGACCGTCTGATATAATGACCCGACTCAACAAGTCGAGTGGAATTTTTGGTGTCGAGTTTGATCCAGCCATTATCGGTGAAATCATCGATGATGGAGGAGCAGAAGCAGCCGGCCTTCTGGTGGGAGACCTGATCGAGCTAATCGATGGTAAGCAGGTCAGTTTTTACTCTACGATGCGGGAACTGGTTCAGGAATCCGAGGGCGAGCCCATGTTCGTCACATTCAGGCGCCCCGATTCGTTGTCGGCGATCATACCGCCAGGCGCCGTGGCGCAAAGCGATGCGGCTGTTCATGGTATACTGTATGAGACAAGAGTGACTCCGACACTTGACGGGGAACGCTTTCTCCTTGGCATAAGGAATTACCTGCGGATTCGGAAAAGCTCACCTATCGAAGCAATAGGGGTGGGTTTGTCAGAAACATGGACCAATACGTCAGTCATTCTCACCAGCTTCGGAAGGCTGATCTCGGGTAAGGAGAATTTCCGCGAGAACATTGGTGGTCCAATCATGATCGCCAAGGTTACAAAAGAGGCGGCCTCTCGGGGTGGATACTATTTCTGGACCATCGTAGCGATGCTTTCCATTACACTCGCCATCATCAATATCCTTCCGATTCCAGCTCTTGACGGGGGGCATCTCATGTTTCTCCTGTATGAGGGCGTCGTTCGTCGTGAGCCGTCATTGAAGCTGAGAATGGTAGCCCAACAGATCGGCATGGTCCTTTTGTTTGCATTTATGGCATTCGCCATTGTGAATGACATTCTGAAGTTGTAGCCGAACGACCGAGAGAATTCCCATCAACTCGTCGCTCAGGTCTCCAAAAATGACCATTCAAACCGATTTGGATCTAAAAGCTCAAGAGGAGCTTGTGGCAAATGGCGAAATCCCCGAACACATAGCCATTATCATGGATGGCAACGGTCGGTGGGCGAAAGAGAAGGGGCTCAATCGAATTCAAGGCCACAGGGAAGGGGTCGAATCCGTACGAGACATTGTAGAAGCCTGTGCTCAGGTGGGAGTCCGTTACCTGACGCTGTATACCTTCAGCACGGAAAACTGGAACCGACCGGTTACTGAGATCAATGCACTCATGGAGTTGCTTATCAGAACGCTCCGAAAAGAAATGAATACGTTTCTAGAACAGGGTGTCCGGTTTCAGTCAATCGGGAACTGGAGTGCGTTGCCCGTGGCAGCCCAACGTGAGTTGGAGGAATCGATTACCGCGAGCTCAGAAAACGAGAGGATCACGCTGATCCTCGCTCTGTCATACAGCGGTCGCTGGGAAATTATTGAGGCAACCAGGGCGCTGGCCAGGAGAGCCAGAGATGGTTATATCGACCCCGACATGATTGACGAATCGATGATCTCGCAAGCGCTGGAGACGGTTACCGTACCGGATCCGGATCTTTTGATTCGAACCGGCGGAGATTTTCGGATTTCAAATTTTCTGTTGTGGCAAATTGCCTATTCTGAATTGTATTTCACCGATGTGTACTGGCCTGATTTTCGTCGCCAACAGCTCTACGATTCGATAGAAACCTTCCAGGGGCGCGATCGTCGATTTGGGCGCATTGAGGCTACGAAGTGATCTTTTCTTCCACCGGACAATCTTGTTCCGTACGAGGCGTTCTGACTGGATGGTACAGGGCGCGTCGAGACAATAATGTCGCTCTTTGTCGCGTTCCGTAGGGAACGTCGAATCGCACCAGTCTTCGCGAAACCAACGCCGGATATTCGCCGTTAGTGCGGCAAACCAATACCGAGGTCTAAGAATCCTCAATTATTTTAGCGGAATGTTTATGTCGGGTCGATTTTTTATTGCTGTGTCTGTCTTTGCGCTGGGCGTTGTCTTGGCAGGATCGGCGCGAGCGCAAATAGGCAGTTCTGCGCTGGCCGGAGGGCTCGAAAATCTGGAAATCCTGGGTTTGTCAGTCGAAGGAGTAACGGACGAATACACGCGTAGCTTCGTTCTTCAGAGTAGTCGCCTGGTGGTCGGACAGCGGGTTACTATTCCCGGCGACCCGGCCTTTGGAGATGCGATACGTGCGATCTACAGACTAGGCACTTATGCGGATGTCCAGATCGTAGAAGAGCGCCGAGTCGGTCAAGGTGTATTTCTTCTCATTCGAGTCAAAAAAACACCCTCGCTGCGAGAATATTCATTCACGGGAATCGGGAAGGGCGCACAGAAGGATCTCCGGAAAGAGATACCTCTGTACACGAGGGCGGCAGTTCGCCAAAATTCTATTGCACGTGCAACACAGATCATCAAAGAGTACTACGCAGAGAAGGGCAGACCTCTCGCGAAAGTGGATGTTACTCGCACGGACCATGAAGACAATACGTCTTCACTCGACTTCGCCATCGATCGCGGGCCGAAAGTAAAAGTGGGAAGGGTAATCATCGGTGGAAATGAGTCACTCACTGACAAGAGAGTCAGGCGGTTCATGAAAACAAGAAAGCCCGTCTGGTGGAAGTTCTGGCATCGCGGAATCTACAAGGAGGACGTTTTTGACGAGGACCTCGATCGAATAATCGAGAAGTATTCGGAGCGCGGATATTATGACGCTCGCATAGTTCGTGACTCGGTCTTTCTGGACCAGGAGTCCGGGAAAAAGCCCAAAATGATCATCGAATTGGACGTAAAAGAAGGGCCGCAATATTTCGTCCGAAATATCGAATGGGACGGCAATACTATTTATTCAGACGAGACGCTAACCAATCAACTCGGATTTGTATCGGGAGACCGGTTTAATACCAAAAGACTCGACGAAAAGCTGTATGGAGTGGGCAAAGACAACGATGTATCCAGTTTGTATATGAACAGTGGGTACATGCGCTTCAACGTGAATCCACGAATTTCCGTTGTCGGGACGGACTCTCTCGACCTCACCTTTGATATTTTTGAGGGGGATATTTTTCGCTACGGTGACGTTTCGATCGCGGGAAATAGAAAAACCCGGGAGCATGTAATTCGCCGCGAGTTGATCACTATTCCTGGGAATCGGTTCAGTAGAAATCAGATCCAGGAGTCGATTCGACGACTGATGCAGATGAATTATTTCACCCAGGAGTCCCTGGCTGCGGGCCCGAGCGTCGAGCTTAGACCCGAGAAGAAACAGGTCGACTTGAAATATAACCTTGAAGAACAGGGATCGGATCAACTGGAACTGTCCGGCACCTGGGGCCGGTTCGGAATCATTCTTCAACTCCGGTTTGGGTTCAATAATTTCTCCGCTCAAAATATATTCAAGAAGGGTGCATGGCGCCCGTTGCCTTCTGGAGATGGGCAGAAGTTATCGCTAAGTGTGCAGACTAACGGACGTCGGTATCAACAATATTCGATTTCATTTACCGAACCATGGTTCAGAGGTCGCCCTACTCCTCTTGGAATTTCCCTCTCCTATTCCAAAATTTCGTTGTCCTCGTTTCGAACGACTTCGACCGGTAACCTGCTGACCTTCTCTGTCAGAACGTTTTATGAGCAGCGACTGCAGTGGCCTGATCAGTATTTTAGCACTTCTTCGACGATCGGATATCAGTATTTCGACAACAACGACTACATCTCCACGCTGCCACTCGGTATCAGCTCAGAAATAACCTTCAAGCAGTCACTCATGAGGAATTCCGTGGATAATCCGATTTTTCCGACCTCGGGTTCGAAATTCCTGCTATCTCTGGAGATTGCTCCTCCTTTTGCCAATCTGATTCAGTATCACAAATGGAGACTCAACACGAGTTGGAATATACCTTTGCTCCGTCGGGTCTCGATAGGCGTGGGTGTTGACGCGGGGTACATCGGGACGTTGACCGGTGAAGAGGTTCAATTCGAGCGATTTGTACTTGGAGGATCTCCATTCGAGACGCAAGGATTCTTCAATTTCTTTGGAAAAGATATCGTGTACATGCGAGCATATCCTCTGGGTGCGCTGGGACCTCGAATCGATGACGACCCTTTCGGCGGACGGATATTGAACAAGTTCACGTCCGAGTTGAGGTGGAATGCCGTACAGGGGCAACAACTCCAGGCGGCACCATATTTGTTTATTGATGCGGGAAACTCATGGGACAATTTTCAATCCTATAATCCTTCTGAAATATTTCGATCGGCTGGATTCGGTGCACGCATTGCTTTGCCCATTCTTGGTATGGTTGAGTTGACTTATGGATACAATTTCGATTCTTTTGAACCAATCAACTCCAGCCATAATGGCACCCAGAAATGGACGTTTCAGTTCAGCCTCGGTCAGGGATTCGGAATGTAGTGGTCCACGGAGTGAGTGGTATTGTATACGATTTTGGACAACAAACGTCCGACGGGAGGCACGAATTATGAATCGGATTATGAACAAGCGCACCGCCTTTTTAGCACTGATTATGCTTTTTGGAATAAAGGCATCCACCGCCCAGCAGAAATTGGGGTATGTAGACTCTGAATACATTTTGTCCAAAACTCCCGAATATGTCACGATTCAGCAGCAACTCGACCGAACTGCAGAAGAGTGGAATTCGGAACTGACGAAACTGGGCCAAGAACTGGATCAGAAATTCAAGGATTACCAGGCGCGAGAGCTTCTTTACACGAACGACGAACGTCAAAGAAGGCGACAGGAAATAATGAATGCTGAGGAGGATCTGGAAAATCGGCGAGCCAGTTATTTTGGACCCGAAGGAGAGATCTTTACCCAACAGGAACAACTTATGCGTCCTATACAGGAGAGAGTATTAACAGCAATAGAGGAAGTTGCAACACAAGAGGGATTCGACTATATCTTTGACAAGTC
>SMVA01463015.1_pt1 | contig 10831 bp, 6 predicted proteins | sample 2456451 | NCBI WGS metagenome assembly SMVA01 (sample SAMN11095933, study PRJNA526329) | marine sediment metagenome | biome: Marine sediment; feature: Surficial sediment; material: Deep marine sediment; isolation source: Hadal surficial sediment | place: Pacific Ocean | collected 2014-05 | depth 0-1...
CGTCTGAAAAATTGGGGTTGTCTGATAGCCGTGTTATGTCGCTGTTGCAGAACGATGGTGAGTTGTGGATGGGTACGATGGGTGGTGGTATTCATGTGCTGAAAGAGAATCAATTAATCAGGACATTCGTTTCAGATCCGGATGATTCGAACAGTATTTCGTTTAACGCGGTCAGTAGTCTTTTTAAGGACAGTAAACAGCGGATCTGGTTAACAACTTATGGTGGCGGTGTAAATCGCTATCTTGGAGATGGCAAATTTAAACAGTACCCGGATGATTCGAACCCATATGGTGCATTCAACGAAGTAAAAACGCTGGATATCCTCGAAGCATCAGATGGAAGGTTCTGGATCGCAACGGATGGTGGGGGTGTGACTGTTCTCAATTCTGACTCAGGTGATACTTTAAGCTATCGTCACATTCCGGGTGATTCTTCTAGCCTTTCCAGTGACAATGTAGTGTCGTTGCTCAAGACCGACAAAGCAATATGGGTAGGTACCCGTGATCGAGGCATGAATCGATATGATGCTGCAACCGGCAAGTTCAAGCGTTATACCAAGCGTAATGGGTTGGCCAGTGATGCAGTCTGGGGCATGCTCGAGGACAAGGAAGGACGAATCTGGATCAGCGGGGCCAAGGGTTTATCAGTTCTCGAGCCGGAAACGGGAACATTCAAACTCTATGATTCAACTCATGGGTTGCAAAGTGATGATTTTAACAGTGGTGCCTACCTGAAACTTGTCGATGGTCGTTTTATATTTGGTGGCAACAATGGATTCAATGCTTTTGATCCCGGACAATTCGTTCAAAATAACTATGTCCCGTCGATCAGGTTGACCAACTTCAGCAAGTTCAACAAAACCTTCTATCTAAATAAGCCTATTTATCGAACTAGCTTAATCGAACTTGAATACACGGACAATATCATTGGTTTTGGTTTCTCAGCACTCGATTACACCGCCCCCCGAAAAAACAAATATAAATACATGCTCGAAGGCTTCGACCCGGATTGGGTGGATTCAGGTAGTGTGCGGCAAGCAACTTACACCAATCTGGATGCTGGGACCTATGTGTTTCGAGTGAAAGGTTCCAACAATGATGGTGTCTGGAATGAGGAGGGAACTGAGGTTACCCTGATCGTTAACCCACCAATCTGGGCTACCTGGTGGGCATATATATTGTATGTTGCAGCAGTAATCACCCTAATTTACCAACTGTTACAGGAGTATGCACGCCGGCAGAGAAGAGATGCTGAAAAGCGTTATAGCGAGCGATTACAGCTCTACATTGAATCCCTGGAAGAAGCGACGGATTGTGTCCTGATCGCTGATAATCAGGGGAGATTACTCTATGCGAACAATGCTACCCGGTCGATTCTTGGCCAGACACCCGCCGAGGCCATTGGCAGGTCAATGGTTACGGTTATATTCGAAAACGAAGAGGATTCAGCGAAAGCGCTCTTAGCGTTGGAAGAACATGGGCGTTACCACGGGGAAGTCACTTATGTGGCGGATAATGGTGATTCTCTAACGACGGAGGTCACCATCGCTGCTGTACGCGAGTTAAGTGAACATGGGTCTGCGTATGTCTCCATCTCACGAGACATCACGCTTCGTAAGAAGACCGAGGCTGAACTCGAAAACCATCGTCGAAACCTTGAATTCCTGGTTGCAGAAAGAACCAGTGCGCTTGAGCGGGAAATTACCGAGAATAAGGCAATCCAGCGAGACCTTGCAAATTCGTTGGAAGAAAAGGAACTGCTACTAAAAGAGGTTCACCACCGTGTTAAGAACAACATGCAGGTTATCTCCAGCCTACTGAACATCCAGGCAGAAACAGCAGGAAATGAGGTCTTTTCGAATCTGCTGGGTGAGAGCCAGCAAAGGATCAAGTCTATGTCGCTGATACATGAAAATTTGTATCAGTCCGATAACTTGCAGGAAATAGACTTTGAAGATTACATCAATATGTTAGCTAACAGTCTCTGCCGTTTCTACTCGGTACCCGAGGTTAGCGTTTTACTGGATATAAATGTAGATCATGTTGCACTGGACCTGGAGACTGCAGTGCCATGTGGGCTGATTATCAACGAGATTGTTTCGAATTCCCTGAAACATGCTTTCAAGGGTTTTAAGGGTACGGGAACTATTTCCATCGCGCTAAGGAAGGTTAAATGCAACTACGTGTTGGAGATAAGGGATGATGGTCGTGGCTTGCCAGAAGACTTTAAGCTTACAAATGCCACTTCAATGGGTATGGAAATTGTATCCATACTCACTCAGCAACTAGACGGAAAAATAAGAATTGTCGGTACGGAGGGTGCCGGTTTCGAAATTAAATTTCCGATGAAGGAGAAGCATGGGCACTAACTCAATATTAATCGTCGAAGATGAAGTTCTCGTCGCACGGGACATCAAGGCACGATTGACGCGTATGGGATATGACGTCGTGGGGATTGCATCCAGGGGTCGAGAAGCGGTCTCCAAGGCGCTCGATTTGTTGCCTGACTTGATTTTGATGGACATCAATCTGCAGGATGACATGGATGGTGTAGATGCTGCTGTGAAAATTCGGTCGCATTTTAATGTGCCAATAATATTTTGTACAGCCTACTCCAACGAGGAAACTCTGGAGCGCGCTAAGATATCGGATCCCTATGGTTATGTACTCAAACCATTTGATAACCGTGAACTTGAAATCAATATTGAGATAGCGCTTTACAAGCACAAGGCCGAAAAGGTCCTTTTAGAGACCAGGCAACGCCTTGATGCAACACTGACTAACATAAGTGATGGAGTCATTGCTGCGAGCATACAAGGCAAGGTACACTTTTTGAACCCGGTAGCGGAAACTATTACCGGTTGGTCCATGCTCAATGCATCAGAAGCATCATTGTCCTCGATCATGCCGCTGACCGCATTTGAAGTGGATCAATCGGATATATGCTTCAATGATCTGGACACTCTGCTCAGTCGGCCGTCCCTGGTTAATTCTCGCCAGATCCTTACAAAACCTAATGGTCAGGAAGTTCCCATTGAAATAAGCATAAACCGGCATGAGGACGTTGTATCCGACCTGGTTGTCATTACCTTCCGTGATATCAGTCAGCAATTGCACTATGAAGAAAAAATCCGCAGGAATGCCTTTGTTGATGAATTAACTGAACTCCCTAACAGGGCGCTATTTTTCGATAGGCTTGCTAGTTCCTTGAATCGCCGGAAACGAGGCAAGAGAGAACAATTCGCGGTCTTGTTTCTGGACCTGGACGGATTTGGCGTGGTGAATGATGGACTCGGTCACGAGCAAGGTGACACTTTGATTAATGAGGTTGCGCGCAGGATAGAGACCACTATCAGGCCAGATGATACCGTTTCACGATTTAGTGGGGATGTTTTTCCTATCCTGTTGGATCCGGTTGATGGGGTGACCGGGTCGATACTTGCCTGTCAGCGCATTCTGTATGCAATCGAACAGCCCATTCAACTGGGCGATACAGAAGTCAATATATCTGCGAGCGTAGGTATTGTGCTCGATCACGGGAAGTACAAAACAGCTGATGAAATGATAAGGGACGCTGACACGGCATTACATCGGGCAAAGTTGGATTCCAAGGGCGGTTACGTCGTTTTTGACAATCAAATGCACAAGGATGTTAAGACATTCCTTAAGCGTAAGAACGGCATTCAGAAAGCGATCCTGGATGGGTCTTTTGAGGTCCACTATCAGCCAATCGTTGATCTGGCTACAGGTAAGATGGCCAGTATGGAAGCGTTGTTGAGATGGCCGGACCCTGTTGAGGGAATGATCTCCCCGGCAGAATTTATACCAATTGCTGAAGAAACCGGCCTGATATTGCCTCTTGGTGAATGGGTTCTGCGAACGGTATGTAACCAGATCAAGAAATGGAACGATGCAGGATTTGATGATTTCAGGGTGGCTGTGAATTTGTCAGCAAGGCAATTTGAAAACAATATCCCAAGACTGATCGAGCAAATTCTCATCGATAGCGGCACTTCTGCAACGTCACTGTCTTTAGAAATAACAGAAGGCATTGCAATGAAAAATGTTGACCACAACATTCGCATGTTGAAGGAGTTAAAAGATCTTGGCCTTTTCATCAGTCTTGATGATTTCGGTACGGGTTACTCATCTTTTGAGTACTTGAAGCGGTTTCCACTCAACACGCTGAAGATAGATCGTTCTTTTATCCAGGATATTGAAGATAATGTTGATGACAGGGCGATTGCCAAAGCAATCATTGCCATGGGTCAAACCTTGAATCTGAAGGTTATTGCAGAGGGTGTGGAAACTGAATCCCAGTTAGAGATATTGAGGAGCAGTGGCTGTGATTACATCCAGGGGTGGTACTACTGTCGGGCCATGCCTGCAGATGAATTGGCGCCGCATTTACGTGACAGGTATTTAGTGAGCCAGCGGCAAATGGAATTAATCGCTTAAGGTTGGCTAATTCCTGTGCCTAAATAGGTGTTTTCAATAAAAATTCGCTGCGCATGAAAACGGTTTCTGAATCAATCCTTGCAAAGGAATGGGCCGCCGAGGCATAGCCCATTCGATATTCAAACCCGGACAAGAACTAGCTAAATCCTTTACCTGAACGCCATAGAGTCGGTTCAGCAGTGGTGACCGGATCGAATTTCTGCTGCGCAGGTACAACGTTGACGTTAGCAACAGCCGGTACCTTGCTTATCTCAACTTCCCTGATGATTAGGGTAAGAGAACACCGCCATCAACGTCAATCGTCGTGCCTGTCATATAAGGATTGGTCATTACAAGCAATACAGCCTCCGCGACTTCGGTTGCTTTGCCAACGCGACCGAGCGGGATATTTTTTCCGATATTTATAAGTGCTTCAGCCTTATTGTCACCAAAACGGTCGAACATTCCTGTGTCTGCGATTCCGGGAGCGACGGCATTGACCCTTTTTGGCGCCAGTTCCAATGCCAGGGCGCGTGTTAGCCCTTCAACGGCACTTCCAGTACAGGAAACAGATGACATGCCTGCATTACATTTTCTGGCAGGCGTGCCACTGATGAAGGTCAGGGACCCATTATCTACCAGGAAGGGGACTCCCTGCCGGGCTACATTGGTGTATCCCCAGAATTTATTGAATGCCTCACGAAATTGTTCGTCAGTTTGTTCCATAAATGGTGACATTGTGCGGTTGGCACCGGTGGCTGCACCGACAATGTGATTAATGGTTCCAACCTTCTCAAACAGGGCTTTGAGTCCGGTGACATCATGGGTATCGATCTGGGCAAATTGGATTCCGGGGTTTTCTTCTGCACAGGCAGCGACTCTTTCTTCAGATCGGCTTGCGGCCAATACATTGGCACCTGCTTCCTGTGCCAGTATCGCCGTGGCGAGTCCAATACCTGAAGTGCCGCCGATGACAACAACGTTTTGATTATCCAGTTTACCCATGATTGATCCTGTGAATTGCAAATGTGTGAACCTAAAAATATCATTTCGGTGGGCAATTGCAAATGTGCTACATTCACGCGCGTTGCATATTTGATCCTTATTGGAGATTTAATGAGTAGTCAGGACATGGGGAACGAGAAAAAACCAGAATGGTTTCAACGTGCTATTGATGCCCAGAGAGACGATGGGGAAATCGAGGTAGAGGGCTGTAAAATTCATTATGCAACCTGGGGTGAGATCGGAAAGCCCGGCATTGTGATGATTCATGGCGGTAATGCCAACCTCGAATGGTGGCGCTTCGTTGCCCCTTTTTTAGCTGACCAGTTTAGAGTCGCGGCTATCGATCTCTCCGGTAATGGCGATAGCGAATGGCGCGACAGGTATTCTGGTGAAATCTACGCGAAAGAGGTTAAGGCAGTGTGTGATGCTGCTAAATTGGGGGACAGGCCCTTCATTGTCGCCCATAGCTTTGGTGGATTTGTTGGCCTGGAAGCCGGTTTTCACTTTGGACAAGAACTGGGCGGAATAATTTTTGGAGATTTCACGGTTAGTCCGGCGGAAAAATATACGGAGTGGGGGCGGCAGGCGGAGGAACGAGGAGATGCGCCCGCCAGGCCAACGCGGGTGTATGAAGATTTTGATGTTGCGCTGGGCCGATTTCGGTTGGTACCTGAACAGCCATGCCAGCACCCCTACGTGGTCGATTATCTCGGTAGACAATCACTTCGCCAGGTCGAGGGTGGCTGGACATGGAAATTTGATCCCGGCATGTATGATCATTTGGAAATGGGCCGTGAACAAAGTGACAAGTTTGTTGGATTGCAGTGTCGGTCTGCTCTGATCCTGGGTGAACACAGTACTGATGACGGTGCCTTGAGTGCGCCTTACATGGCCGAGATTACCGATGGAATTCTACCAATATTTATTATTCCAGGAACATATCATCACTTCATGTTCGATGAGCCAATGGCAACAGTAACCGCCATCAAGGGCATTCTACTTTCATGGATTCAGGAAGATAGAAAGAATGAACTGTAGATTCAATTAATTACCGCAGGTGAACTCTGCTGGAATTCGCTCATCATTCCTGGGCATTCCTGACCAGCCGCTCCGCCAGAATTTGTCGAACTTCTGCGTGTTCTTTTTCGTTGAAATTAAAACGGAGAAAGAGCAGCGCGCCAACCACATAACAAATTCCAGGCAGCAGTGCGAATAAGGCGCGCATGGCATTCTGAGTCTGCTCTGTTTGTTCGATATTAGGTTCGAAACCGGTGTATTGTAAAACGAGGCCGGTAACAAGAGCGGTGACGGAACCCGCACTCTTGCGGACCAGGTTCCACACGGCAAGATAAGCACCTTCCTTTCTCTCTGAAGTCAGATATTCGTCATAGTCAATAATGTCGGCCTGTATTGCAGGCGCAACGACCGCGCCGCAACCAGCGGCAAAACCCAGGGTGAATGAGAGTATCCATACCCAGGCGGATGTCTCGCCAGGGGTTAAGGTTACAAAGAAGCAAAAAAACGTGGCAGCGTTTAACCACATGGCGAATGCCCAGAGGCGCTTCTTGCCGAATATTCTCGAAAGTTTCATCCACATGGGTGTGAATATAAATTGTGGCAATGTGTAGGTAAGTAAGATTGGAACCATCATCGCCTGCATTGGAATAACATACTCAACAAGGTAAGGAACCAACATACCTACGCTGGCGGCGCCAAAAGTTTCGATTGCATAAACTATCAGCAGTAGCAATGCGTGTTTGTTGCGGAAGACGTCCAGGAATGATTTGAAAATATTCTTGCCTCCACGACCCTGGTAATCCCGTCGTTCCGGCAGGATTCGAGTGGACCATAGAACAATACTGGTCACACAGAAGCCTGAAAATAATGACAGCAGGAGCGCGAAGGTGCGCTTATCTTCACTCATATTCATAAATTGCAGAGAGATCAAACCCAAAATTGATCCGATTGCGCCGATCATGTGAGCATAGCCAAACAGGCGAGTTCGTTCGTGGTAGTTGGGTGTTAGTTCTACACCGATAGCGCTGTGGGGAACAAAAAATGCTGTACTGGCTGTCTCATACACCAGCAGAGACAGCCCCATCCAGACAATTATCCCGAACTCTCCAAGAAATCCTGGCGGTGACCAGATCATAACTAACCCGAATCCCATAGGAATCGCGGCATAGAACATCCAGGAGCGACGACGACCGTACCTTGAATTAGTCCGGTCTGAAAGAAAACCCGCTAAGGGATCAGATACGGCATCCCAGAGCCGTGACGCTGCGATCAGCGAGCCCATGACCGCCGGGGCGATGAGCAGAACATCTGTCGAAAACTTCATCAAGTAGGTGCCAAATAGCAACCCCATGATGCCAAATCCAATTCGAGGTAAGGAGAAGGCCCAGATGACACCGAGTGAAAGTCGTTCCGCGCCTGCCTCACCGACCGCGGCGTCTGATGTGCTTGCAACGCCACTTGATTGAAATTCAGTTGTCACAAATTCCTTGAATCTGGTTGATAAGACTTATTTTGAAGGCCTACCTTAACTTATCAGGTGTGAGTCTGCAGGCAAGCCTAAATAGTGTTTTCCTACGAGGCTATATATCTCTGGGCGACCTTGCAAATGTTGGGTGATGACGTGCATATCCTGGAATCGCTTATGGATGTCCTGGGTTTCGAAAATACTATCTGTACTGCAGAGGTCATAAGCCTGGTCGGTAACCTCTTTCGACTGACGAATGACATGAGTTGCCGCAAGCCTTAATTTTATCTTGTCATCGAATGAACAATACCCGCTGTTGTTCACGGATTGCCAAACGGCATCAACCTGCTGGTAGAGATAAGCTTCGGCCGATTGCCACAGTGCTTCCGATCTGCCTATGCTGGACTGGGTTAAAAGGTCTTCGCTCATCGTTGTCTTTTCGAAGCGTTTTATTTTCTGTTGCAGCTTCTCTATGGTGAAATCGAGAGCAGCTCTTGAAACCCCTAGCGCGACCGCGGCGAATCCGCAGGCGAACAGCAAGTTCAACGGGATCTGGTACAAGGGCGGGTCCTGCTTTTGTATTTGAACGTTGATCGCGTGAGTAGCGGGTATCGTTAAATCAGCCACGGAAAATTCAAAACTCCCGGTGGCCTTGAGTCCATTGACTTGCCATGCATCTCCAATCATTGCCTCGTGCTTTGGTAAAAAATGCCATAAAAAAATTCGCCTGGAACTTCCTTTTCCCACTACCGGTGCCATCGCTAATAGCCAATCCGCGTGGTTGATACCACTGCTGAAAGACCAGGAACCTGTCAACGAATATCCATTCTCTATTTCTGTTGACTGGCACTTCGCTGGCGGTCCATTCGCCAGGGTGACAGAAGGTGAATCCCATATTTCCTGCGCGACATCCGGTGGCAGCAATCGAGCGAGAGTTGATAGCACTGAGCCCTGGTTCACACACCAGGCGGTGGACCCGTCTGCTTTTGCAACCTCCTGGACGAGGCGAACATACTCAGGGTAGTTCATCTGCTTTCCACCAAGCTGTTCCGGGAGTAACAGCGTAAAATAACTTTCGGCCTTGAGTGAGCTAACCAAAGATTCCGGCAACGAAACACTTTCACCCGACTTGAGCCCTGCCAGGGAAATTTCTTTTAATAACGATTGATTCAATGAGTTGCTTCCAATTTTCCTGCCCAGCAATCTAGCATGATGCGGGCAGAGTCTAAAGAATCAAATTCGAGTGTCTTTCGAATGTCCCCCTGGAAGGCTATCATCAGCCTGATATAAAGCGGATGGAGAGCGTTCTATGGAAATGAGAAGACTAGGTAAATATGGGTTGGAAGTGCCAGCACTTTGTCTGGGAACCATGACTTTTGGCTTACAGGTCGAAGAGAGAGATTCGAAAATTATTCTGGACAAGGCCTATGATGCAGGGCTGGTTTTTCTTGATACCTCTGATGCCTATCCTCTGGGCGGCACCCGGAAAACCATAGGTGACACCGAGGCCATTCTTGGACGATGGATGCAGGAGAAAAATAATCGCGCCAGAATGCTAATCGCCACCAAGTGTTATGCGCCAACAAGAGGTGGTCCCAACAACTGGGGACTGTCGCGCCAACATATCATGGAATCCATTGATAAAAGCCTGGAAAGGCTTGGAACAGACTATGTTGATATCTACCAGGCTCACGGGTTTGACCCTTTCACCCCAATAGAGGAAACACTGCGCGCTTTCGAGGACCTTGTGACCTCTGGAAAAGTAAGGTACATAGGCTGTTCCAATTATCCTGCCTGGCGACTGGGCGAGGCACTTAGAGCTGCCGACAAGCTGGGTGTCACTGGTTATGTCTCCGTTCAACCTCGATACAATATTCTATACCGTGACATTGAACCGGAACTGTTACCCTTGTGTGTTGAAACGGGCACCGGTGTGCTTGTCTACAATCCACTTGCAGGTGGATTCCTGTCAGGCAAGTATAAGTCCGGACAGGACCCCGAAGAAGGCACTCGTTTCACTCTGGGCACGGCTGCTGACCGCTATCAGGCAAGATACTGGCATGGCAGCCAATTTGCCGCGGTGGAGATGCTAAAAGCGATTGTTGAGAGCAAGGGCCTCAGTCTGGTTTCAGTTGCCATCGCCTGGGTTTTAGCGCAACCAGGTATCACTTCCGCCATTATCGGTGCTTCAAAACCAGACCAGTTGGATGCCAATATCGAAGCCTTATCAGTTGAGTTTGATGATGAACTGCAAGCAGCATGCGAAGCTGCCTGGTGGTCCTTACCCCGCCGACCCGTGCAGGAAGGATACCGCTAAAGGATATGATCTTGCTCCGGTTCGAGGACCGGTTCGAGGACAATCAGCGTTTTCTGCGCTAGCACAGCATCGTTGTGTTTGATCTGAAACTTCCACTCACCTGGAATGATCTCCCAGGGTTTGTCAAAACCAAAGCCGTAGAAATTCTTCTCCCCGAGATTTACAATCATGTCTTCTTGTGAACTTTTGTAGATCTGTCCATCCGGGGAGACAAGGCCCTTATCTGGGTAGGTGATAACGCCCGTGACCCTGAAGGGTTTACCCTTAGGCAAGCTGTGGATAATGTATTGAATACCAAAGTTAATACCCAGTTCACCCGGTATTTCACTTCCGAATCCGACAAACCTGACATATTCGAGTGAATAGGTTCCAGGACCAGTCGCGCTGTAGCCACGCTCAAACTGTTTGCCATAATCCTGAAATACGCCGAAGGCTGTTATTTCTACTGCCCGGACCACGACATCACCATTTACAACGGGAGTAAGCAGAAGTAATAGAATCAGGGGGAAGTTTTTGGTTATTGTCATGGCGCTCATCGTACTGCTTTTATTGTAGTCTCGAAACCCTGGCGGGCAGAAAATCAATTCATA
>SMVA01348654.1_pt1 | contig 10830 bp, 4 predicted proteins | sample 2456451 | NCBI WGS metagenome assembly SMVA01 (sample SAMN11095933, study PRJNA526329) | marine sediment metagenome | biome: Marine sediment; feature: Surficial sediment; material: Deep marine sediment; isolation source: Hadal surficial sediment | place: Pacific Ocean | collected 2014-05 | depth 0-1...
AGAAAAAGGAAGACAAGGGCGAGGACGACGAGGACAAGGAGACCGCCGTCCCGGTGGAAGTGATCTCTCTGGGCCGAGGCGAGATCGAGTCGGTCCTGCGCTCCACCACGAACCTCGAGGCCGAGAGCAGCGTGAAGGTCTACTCCCAGGCGTCCCGGCTGGTGCAGGAGCTACTGGTGGAGGAGGGCGATCACGTGCAGAAGGGCCAGGTCCTGCTGCGGCTGCTGGACGATGAGCAGCGCAGCGCCCTGGCGAAGATCAAGAGCCAGCACGAGAAGGAGATGCGCGAGTACGAACGGCAGAAGCGCCTGTTCATGAAAGAGCTCATCAGCGAGGAGCTGTTCAACACCGCCACCTACGAGATGGATCAGCTGGCCATCTCCATGGAGGACGCCGAGCGCGAGCTGAGCTACGCCGAGGTGCGCGCCCCGTTCAGCGGCACGATCACCGGACGGCTGGTGAACCTGGGCGATCAGGTCACCGTGGGACAGCACCTGTTCGACCTGGTGGACTTCGACTCCATCGTGGCACGCATTTACGTGCCCGAGAAGGATCTGCCGCGCCTGAAGGTGGGCCAGACCGCCTGGGTGACCACTCAGTCCGGTGAACAGGCGACGCGCGGTAGAGTCCAGCGGATCTCCCCCATCGTCGACCCGCAGACCGGCACGGTGAAGGTGACCATTGCCTTCAGTGGCCGTGGCGATGTTCGTCCCGGAATGTACGTGGATGTGAACCTGATCACCGAGATTCACCACGATGCCCTGCTGGTCCCGAAACGGGCGCTTGTCTATGACCAGGATCAGATCTTCGTCTACCGCCTGGGTGAGGAGCGCCGTGTCGAGCGCCTGCTGATCGAGTCCATTCTCGAGGACCGTGAGAATGTCGAACCGACCGGTGGCCTCGAGGAGGGCGACGAGATCGTCATCGCGGGCCAGGCAGGACTGAAGGACAACGCCCTGGTGCGGTTGCCTGGTGATCCGGACCCGGACGACGAGAACGAGGACGACGACGAGGACCAGAGCGAGAACGACGAGGATGCGGACACCGTGGTGGCAAGCAAGGAGTCCGAGTGAGCGTCGATACACCGCAGACCTCTTTCGCCACCCGCCGCCCCGTTGCCATCCTGATGATCTTCCTGGCAACGGTGGTGTTCGGCTTCCTCGCCGTCGGGCGTTTGCCCCTGGCGTTGATGCCGGAGTTGAGCTACCCCACCGTCACCGTGCGCACCGAGTACCCCGGCGCCGCCCCCGAGGAGGTGGAGAACGACGTCAGCCGCCCCATCGAGGAGGCACTGGGCGTCATCGGCGGGCTGTCGCGCATCAGCAGCATCAGTCGCGCCGGCGTCAGCGACGTGGTCCTGGAGTTCCAGTGGGACACGAAGATGTCCGACGCCACCCAGGACACTCTGGAAAAGCTCGATCTGGTGTTCCTGCCGGATGAGGTGAAGCGCCCGCGCATCCTGCACTACGACCCCTCGCTGGATCCGGTGATGGAGCTGAGCCTGTCCGGCGACGCCGAGCGCTTCCAGGGCGAGGCAGGCCTGCGTCGGCTGCGCCGTATTGCCGACCTGCAGCTCAAGCGTGTGCTGGAACCGGTGAAGGGTGTGGCGGCGGTGCGCATCCGCGGCGGGCTGGAGGAGGAGATCCACGTCCTGCTGGACGAGGCAGCGCTGCGCCGCACCCGGCTGGGTATCCAGCAGGTCATCACGCGCCTCGCGCAGGAGAACATCAACGTCGCCGGCGGCAATATCACCGAGGGCCGCACCGAGTACATGGTGCGCACGCTCAACGAATACGAGAGCCTGAGCCAGATCGGCGAGACGGTGATAGCCACCATCGATGGTCGCGACATCCGCGTGCAGGACATCGGCAAGGTGGTGCGCTCGCACAAGGAGCGCGAGATCCTGACCCGCACCAACGGCGTCGAGAGCGTCCAGATCGACATCTTCAAGGAGGGTGACGCCAATATCGTTGCTCTGGCCAAACGTGTGAAAGCGCTGCTAGGGCCACCGCCGCCGGAGGAACCCTCCGACACCGACGCGGAAACATCTTCCGTCGGCCCAAGTGGTGGTCGGGGGCGAGATGGCGGCGGAGGGCTCGCGGCAACGCTCTACAAGACCGAGGGGATCCGCCTGCAGGTGGTGGCGGACCGCTCGCTGTTCATCGAGAGCAGCGTGAATGATGTGAAGCTGACCGCCGTCATGGGCGGCCTGCTGGCGGTGTTCATCCTGTTCCTGTTCCTGCGCAACGTATGGACCACGGCGATCATCGCCCTGAGCATCCCCATCTCCCTGTTCATCACCTTTGCCCCGATGCACCTGATGGGCGTGACGCTGAACATCATGTCGCTGGGCGGACTGGCCCTGGGCATCGGCATGCTGGTGGACTCGTCCATCGTGGTGCTGGAATCCGTCTTCCGCTGTCGCGAGGAGGGCGACGGCATCCAGGAGGCCGCTACCCGCGGGACGTTCGAGGTGCGTGGCGCGGTGGTCGCTTCCACCCTGACCACCATCGCGGTGTTCGTCCCCATGGTGTTCGTCGAGGGAATCGCCGGGCAGGCGTTCGGCGATCTCGGGATGGCAGTGGTGTTCTCGTTGCTGGCATCGCTGGCCGTCGCGCTGTTCTTCATCCCCATGCTGGCCAGCCGCAAGGGCCTCAAGCTGGACCCGCTGGCCGACGAGGGTCCCCTGCAGCGGCTATCGTCCTGGCGGAAGTTCCGTGCCCGCCTGAGCGCGCCTCCGGTGTGGAAGGCAATGCTGCTCTCGCCCGTCTACTTGATCTGGCTGGTGCTGAGTTCTTTCTGGGAGACGGTGATCATCCAGACGCTGATGCCGCTGCTGCGCGGTCTTCGACGCTCCTACAAGGAACTGCCGAAGTGGCTGTCCATCCCGGCAACGCCGTACCTGGTCTTCCGGCTACTGTTGAGCTTCCTGCTGGGCCTGGCGGGCAAGGGGATTCTCCTGACGTTCATGCTGACCATCGGCCTGGTGCTGCTGGCCGGCAAAGTTGTGAGCTATCCGTTGCGGGCCCTGCTGTGGCTGCCGGTGAAGGCCACGCAGAGCTTGCTCCGATCGCTGCAGGCGGTCTACCCGCCGATGTTGCGCTGGGGATTGCGCCATCCGGTCTTCATGGGGCTGCTCATCGTGGTCTGCCTGGGCGCCACCTGGCAGACGGGAAGCAGCCTGGACAACGAGTTGCTGCCCGAGGTGCATCAGGGCGAGTTCACCGTGGAGGTGGCGCTGCCGGTGGGCACACCCATCGAGGCCACCGACGCCATCCTCGGCCCGGTGGAGCAGGCGATCCTGGAGGACCGGACGTTCATCAGCTCGCTGCTGCTGACCGTGGGCTACGACGTCAGCAACACCCAGCGCTCCGACGAGGGTGAGCACACGGCGCGCTTCAAGGTCCTGCTGGAGCCGGAGGCGCGCAACGCTGCGGCCGAGGATGCGGTGATCGCCCGGCTGCGCAGTCGCCTGGCCGACATTCCCGACGTGAGCGCCCGGGTCACCCGTCCGGTGCTGTTCAGTTCGCGCACGCCCATCGAGGTGGAGGTGCACGGCGACGACCTGTTGCGCATTCGCGAGTACTCTGAGAAGGTGCGTGACCTGATGGCCATGCTGCCGGAGCTCGCCGACGTGGAGACCACACAGCGGCCGGGCGCCCCGGAGGTGCAGATCATTTACAACCGCGACCTTCTATCGCGCTACGGGCTCAACATCGCCACGGTGGCCGCGCTGGTGCGCGACAAGATCAAGGGCAACGAAGCTACACGCTACAACGAGAAGGACCGGCGCATCCCCATCCTGGTGCGGCTGGACCTCAGCGACCGCGAGACCGTGCAGAGCGTGCGCGACCTCACCGTGAACCCCGGCGGGGAGCGGCCGATCTCGCTATCCTCGGTGGCCGAGGTCACGCTGGGCGAGGGCCCCAGCGAGGTGCGTCGTGTGGACGGGCAACGCGTGGCGCTGGTGCGCGCCAACATCGCCCAGGGATCGCTGGGCTCCGCAACGATTCGCATCGTCGACACCCTGCGCAGCAACATCGACTGGCCCAGCGACATGACGTTCTTCATGGCAGGGCAGACCCTGGAGTGGGAGCGCAGCCAGCGCAGCCTCTGGCTGGCCCTGGGGCTGAGCATCTTCCTGGTCTACGTCATCATGGCGGCGCAGTTCGAGTCGCTGACCCATCCTTTCGTCATCATGTTCACCATTCCGCTGGCATTCCTGGGCACGTTCGTGACACTGCGGGCTCTGGAAATCAGCCTGTCCATCGTGGTCTTCCTGGGGATGATCATGCTGGCGGGAATTGTGGTGAACAATGCCATCGTGCTGGTGGACTACATCAACACGCTGCGGCGGCGCGGCGTGCCGCGCGACGAGGCCATCGTCACCGCCGGCTCCGTCCGCCTGCGTCCGATTCTCATGACCACGGCCACCACCGTCCTGGGCCTGACGCCCATGGCGCTGGGGTGGGGTGACGGTGCCGAGATCCGCACCCCCATGGCCATCGCGGTGGTGTCCGGCCTGGTGGTCTCCACCGCGCTGACGCTCCTGGTGATTCCTGTTTCCTATTCCCTGATCGAGCGCCTCAAGGACAGCCTGTTCGGACCCAAGACGGCACCGACCCGGGAGGACACGGTGCTGCCGGCCGACGCAGCGCCTCACACGGTGTAAATATGAGCCCTCGTGATCTGGATTCTTCCGGCAAGCTGACGCGTTTCTCCCTGGACCGCCGCATCACCGTCCTGGTGCTGTTCGTGACCGCACTGGTGGTGGGCGCGGTAGCCGCCACCGGCATCCCGCTGGAGCTCATCCCCAAGGGATTCGAGAGCCCCTTCCTGGGGGTGTACATCCCCTACCGCGACACGCCGGCGCAGGAGGTGCAGGAGAAGATCACCATTCCCATGGAGGAGGAACTCAGCAGTGTCAAGGGAATCGAGGGGATCAGCTCCTTCTCCTGGGTGAACGGAAGCAGGGTGTGGCTGACTTTCAAGCAAGGCACCGACATGGACGTGGCGTACCGCGAGGTGCGCGACCGGGTGGAGCGCGCGCGGGCTCTGTTCCCCGACGACGTCGAGCGCATCTACTACCGCAAGCATGACGAGTCGGGCATCCCCGTGGCCATGATCGGCCTGGCCGTGGACCCCGACATCAAGGACAGCTACAACCTGATCCAGCAGGAGATCATCAAGCCGCTGCAGCGCATCGACGGCGTGGCCTCGGTGGACGCCCAGGGCCTGGAGGAGAAGGAGATCCTCATCGAGCTGGACCGCTCCAGGCTCGAGGGCAGCGGCCTGAACATCTATTCCCTGTCCATGGAGCTCAACGGCGACAACTTCACCATGGCCAGCGGTAGCGTGCGGCACGGCTCGCGCAAGCTGCTGCTGCGCTCGGTGGCGCGTTACGACAGCATCGAAGCGCTGGAGAACCGCATGGTGGGGCGCAACGTCCGCCTCAAGGACATCGCCACCATCACCTATGACGAGCCGGAGAAGAAGTATCGCGTGCGCGTCAACAGCCGGCCGGCCTTCGCCATCATGGTGTTCAAGGAAGGACAGGCGAACACCATGGAGGTCTCGAAGCGCATCGAGCAGATGGTGGCGGACGCGCAGGACAACCCTCGCCTGCAGACCACCTGGGTGGCCACGCTGTTCAACCAGGGTGAGATCATCGATGACTCTCTGGGGACGCTGCTCAACAGCGGCAGGATCGGCGGGCTGCTGGCACTCGGCGTGTTGTTCATCTTCCTGCGCCGATTCCGGCTGACGGTCATCATCGCCCTGTCCATCCCCATGAGCATCGTCATCGGCCTGACGGCCATGTACTTTGCCGGCGAGAGCCTCAACATCATCACGCTGCTGGGTTTGATGATCTGCGTCGGGCTACTGGTGGACAACTCCGTCGTGGTGGCGGAGAACATCCACCGCATGCACCGCGACGGCCTGGGCCGGCGCGACGCCTGCATCCGCGGCGCCGGCGAGATCGCCCTGGCCATCGTCATGGCGACGCTCACCACCATCGTGGTGTTCCTCCCGGTTTCGCTGGTGGAGGGGCAGGGACAGTTCTTCCTGATGCGCCTGGCCATCCCCATCGTCGTCTCGCTCCTCGCCTCGCTGGTGGTGGCGCTGGTGTTCATCCCGCTGGCGGTCTACGTGACCTTGCCGCACGCGACAGGAAACGGCAAGAGCGGCCGTCCCGGCTGGTTTCGGCGGGTGCACGACCGGCTCAACACCATCCTGCGCGTGGCCTACGACGGCACGTTCGGCAAGCTCAACCACGGCTACGGACACGTGCTCGGCTTCTTTCTCAAGCGGCGCCTGGATCTGGTGATCGTGCTGCTCGTGATGTTCGCCGCCACGGTGGGGATCGCTTTTCAGGAGGTGAAGCTCACCGACTCCCAGGAGGATGAGCGCGGCGGTTTCGAGATCGACATAGAGTTCCCGCGTAACACCACACTGGAGGAGACCGAGGCGTGGTTCAGGGACGTCGAGAAGATCATGGAGGAGAAGCAGGAGGAGCTGGACCTGGAGGGATACATCGTGGTGCACCGATCCACCTGGGGTGAGCTGGAGGGCTGGTTCAACTCGCCACGCACCAACAAGCTCAAGCCTCGGGAGGTGACCAAGATTGTGGTGGACCTGCTTCCGCTGAAGCCCGGCATGAAGGTCTACACCGGTGAAGAGAGTGAGATCGAAGAGGAGAAGAACGACTCCGTCCATGGCTTCGCCCTGCAGGGCGACGACTATGAGCGCCTGGAGGAGGTGGCCAAGAACCTGGAGAACTACCTGGCCACGGTACCCGGCGTGCTGGGCGTGCAGAGGTCCGGCGACCAGGCGCCCCAGGAACTCGCGCTGGTCATGGACCGGCAGCGCGCGCAGCGCCAGGGCGTGAACCCCTCGGTGGTGGCCGGCGTGGTGAGCTACGCACTGCGCGGCACGACCCTGCCGCACTACCGGGAAAACGGCAAGGACATTCCCGTGAGGATCCGTTTCCGGGAGGAGGACCGCCAGAACCTGGACGATCTGGCCAGCTTCATGGTGCCCACCGATACGGGAGCGGTGGTGCCGCTGTCGTCGGTCACCGACTCGAGGGTAGTGCCCACCTACCGTGGGATCTTCCGCCGCAACAAGCGCGTCACCCGCAACATCACGCTGGACCTGGAGGAGGGCAAGGAGACCGAGACCCGCGCGCTGCTCGACTATATCGTGCACAACACCGACTTCCCCGAGGGCATCACCGTCGGCGCCGACAGCCGGAGAAACGAGCAGCGCGAGGACCAGATGGCCATGATGATGGCGGCGCTGTTCTCGGTGGTCTTCATTTACCTGCTGATGGGCTACCTGTTCGAGAGCTTCATCCTGCCGCTGTCCGTCATCCTCACCATACCCCTGGCAGCCATCGGCGTGGGCTGGGCCCACTTCTTTGCCGGGCTGGACATCGACTTCCTGGGGCTGGTGGGAGCCATTCTGCTCATCGGTGTGGTGGTGAACAACGGCATCGTGCTCATCGACTACGTCAACCGCCTGCGCAATCAGGGCATGGCACGCCGGGAGGCCATCCTGTTCGCCTCCGACCGCCGCTTCCGCCCCATCATGATGACCGCGCTGACCACCATCTTTGGGATGATCCCGCTGCTCATGGGCGGCCGCAGTAGCCTGGGTATCAGCTACACCAGCTTCGGCATGACGCTCATCGGCGGCATGACCACCGCCACACTGATGACGCTGTTGGTGGTGCCGGTGTTCTACACGCTGTTCGACGATGCGCGCGAGTCGTTCGGCTTGGCGGTGCGGCGCGTGCTGACGCGCGGCAAGAAACCGATGACGGCCACCACCGCGGCGGTGGTTCCAGGGCCCATGGGGACGCGGGCGCCCTAGCAGCCCGGTGAAAAACCCTCGCTGTCGCCAGGCACGCGCCTTTCGCCCGATCTCTGCGTTGCGAAACCTCCCTGTGGCAGTACTACAGCCTCGGTTCCGCGCCTTGACCTCGGGCGAAACTCACGCACCTGACTCCGCGAGGGTTCTTCACCGGACTGCTAGAGTTTCACCTCGCAGCTACATGCGGCGCGCCAGATAGATGAACCCCGCACCCACCAGGACGGTGGGTGGGCCCTCACCCAAGGTCCAGCTCGTGGGCATGCCCACCAGGAAGTCGATGACGGTGAGCGCGGCGCCCAGCACGATGGTCAACCATCCCACGGCAATGATGAGATCGCGGTTCTTGCGCACATCCGCCGCGATGTAGAGCACCAGGGCGCCGAGCAAGGCATAGATGGCGGACAGCGAGCGCACCATGTACTGCGTCAGCGCCGTGTCCGGGAACGGGCCGAGGCCCACTGCACGAGAGCCGGCATCCACCCAGGATGTCGGCATCACCAGCGCGATGACGGCCAGACAGGCCAGGAACCCGTTCACCCGCAACAGCCAGGTCAGGATCTTCTCGGACGTCTCCGGTCTCATGGGTTCCACCTCCCCCGTTGTAGACGGAGCGTTTCAGTTTGACACGTTTCGGTGCTTTGCGGCGCAAACCGGTCGCGGCGCCGTAACCGGTGATGCAACAACCCATTGGGCCGATTCCGCTGCTCCCGGCGGTCTCAAGTCGAGGCCCCACGCCGGCCAGCGCACCCACCGCATGACTGTATCCCCTTAGAAAATAACAAGTTAACTTTTCCTTCGCGACTGGCATCGCCCATGCTCTGTACTGAGGTGGAGCAGACCCCTCATTGTTGATCTGACACCGGGTTCAGGAGGCAGAGACCATGAAGAAGACGGCGATCCGCCCACAAGCTGCCGCAAGCGTCGATCCCGACGTGCCTCCTCCACCGATGATGCCCCCCGAGCCCGGCAGCCGCGTCGTCCACGGGCACTTCCTTGCCGAGCCCGACCTCTCCGGCGGCGTGCGCGTTCACCGGCCGCTGATCGACGGCGAGGAGTCGGGCGGCATGCCGTCGCTCACGCCACTGCTCGACCCGGCGACGGGCAAGACGTTTGCCCGCATCGCCTACGCCACACCGTCGGACATCGCCGGCGCGGTGGATGCATCGGCCCGCGCCTTCTCCTTGTGGCGCGGCGTGAGCACCCAGGAGCGCGCGCGCAAGCTGCGCGCCCTGGCCGGACGGATCCGCGACGAGGCATGGCCGCTGGCCGATCTCATCGCACAGGAGCAGGGCAAGCCCCGCCTGGAGGCGTTCCACCACGAGGTGCTTCCGGCACTCGACCATCTGAAGTTCATCATCGAGCACGCCGGGCGTCACCACGCCGGGCAGGGCATGGATTCACGCCACCCGTTCTATGCCCACAAGCAGTCGCTCTACCTCTCCGCTCCCGTCGGCGTCGTCGCACTGGTGACACCGTCGCCCCTGCCGTTCGCCCTGCCGCTGATCCAGGTGGCGGGCGCTCTGGCCATGGGCAACGCGGTGGTTCTGAAGCCCTCGGAGCGCACCCCGCTCAGCGGCCTGCGCATCGGCGAGCTCTGCCGTGACGCGGGATTCCCCGCAGGACTGGTGAACGTCGTGCCCACTCCCTCCGGGACCACGCTGCATCTGGTCACGAATCCCCAGGTCGACAAGGTGTTCCTCACCGGCAGCTCCGAGGCCGGCCGCTACATCATGGCTGCCGCCGGCTCCGCTCTACGTCCGGTGGTGCTGTCGCTGGGAGGCAAGCACCCGTCCGTTGTGGCAGGAGACGCCGACGTCGGGCGCGCGGCGCGTGGCGTGGTCTGGGGCGCCCTGGCCAACTGCGGTCAGAACTGCGGCGCCGTGGAGACCGTCTACGTCGAGGAGAGCATCGCCTCGCAGTTCATCGAGGAGGTGCTGCGCCAGGTGGACCAGGTGCGAGTGGGCAGCCCGCGAGGTGACGAGTTCGACATGGGTCCGCTGCAATCCGCCGACCGCCGACAGCGCGTGCATGGCCAGGTGACCGAGGCGGTGCAGAGCGGCGCGCGCCTGCTGCGCGGCGGTGAGATGCCCGCGGGTCCCGGCTTCTACTACCCCCCCACCGTCCTGCTGGACCCGCCGGCCGATTGCCGGCTGATGCGCGAGGAGACCCAGGGCCCGGTTCTCTCCATCGTGGTGGTGGACAACATCGAGCGCGGCATCATGCTGGCCGGCGACGGCGACTACGCCCTCACCGCCAGCGGCTGGACTCGTTCGCAGGCCACGGCCGAGCGCCTGATGACCGGCCTTCCCGCCGGCGTGGTCACCATCAACGACGTGCTCTACTCGTACGGCGAGCCGGCCGCAACCTGGAGCGGCCACCACGGCAGTGGCCACGGCCGGAATCACGGCCTGCAGGGACTCGAGGAGATGTGCGTGCGGCGCTTCGTGTCGTTCGATGATAGGCCGGCGGAGAGCCCGCTGTTCGCGTATCCGTACGACAGGGAGGCCACCCGGATCGCACAAGCTTCACTGCGCTACCTGCACGGCAAGGGACGCCTCGCTCGGTTGGCGGGACTGGCAAGGCTGCTGCTGTCGAAGCGCTTTCGCTCCCGCATGCCGGTGCGGCGGTTCGTGTTCGGGCGGGCCCGAGACGGGCGGTAGTGGCGCTTGGCCCCCTATCGGAGCCCAGGATGGCCCGCGGCAAACCGTTGACCACGGGTCATTTACCCGGTATATTTGGTCTCTCGACTCCAGGGAAGGTGAGCAGGACATGGGCGAAGCAGCGCAACCGCCGATCACCCAGCTGCTGCAATCGGTGCGGTCCCTCCAGGAGCTGGAGGAGCCGCAACAGGCGCGCCTGTTTGACGCCGTCTACCAGGAATTGCGCCAGCTGGCGCGCGCCGTGCTGCGACGCCGCGACGGCACCCTGACCCCCACCGCGCTGGTCCACGAGGCC
>SMVA01412567.1_pt1 | contig 10829 bp, 8 predicted proteins | sample 2456451 | NCBI WGS metagenome assembly SMVA01 (sample SAMN11095933, study PRJNA526329) | marine sediment metagenome | biome: Marine sediment; feature: Surficial sediment; material: Deep marine sediment; isolation source: Hadal surficial sediment | place: Pacific Ocean | collected 2014-05 | depth 0-1...
AATTATAGAGATGTGACATCGAACGGTCAACCACGAAAACGTTGATGGCTAAAAAGACCAGTTTTGAGTAAGTTCACTGCCGCCGTTCATGTTTGGCCTGCGGCCAATACATGAACCTGGCTCTCGACGTTTCGCTGCGCTGCAACGTCTGCCGATGTTTGTGTTTTGCTCGGTCCGACGCATCGGCGCAAAGCCACAAACCTGGTGCCGAAGAGAGGACTTGAACCTCCACGGGGTTACCCCCACTACCCCCTCAAGGTAGCGTGTCTACCAATTTCACCACTTCGGCATATGAAGGGTGGCCCAAAAAAAGGGCTAGTTTTGCGGTATGTCAGAATCATCAGGTTCCATTACGGGAACTTCGGAATCTCTTGCAAACTCCAGTACAGGCATTTCTGCCTGAGCTGGCGCCTGCTGAACAACCTCAGGAATGCCAAGATTGCGTGCTACGACAGATTTTTCTTTTGCAAAGTAGGCCAGTGTAAAACTGGTGAGAAAGAATCCAATCGCAAGCCAGGTTGTGGATTTTGACAAGAAGTTCCCTGCACCTCCACTACCAAATACGGTAGAGGAAGCACCGCCCCCAAATCCGGAACCCATATCCGCCCCTTTCCCGTGCTGGATGAGCACAAGCCCGATAATCGCTAAAGCAGCCAATACATGAGCTACCAGCACCAATGTTTCAATGACTTGCATTTCCATCTTATTCTTCCATCCTGTTAGCCGCAGCCTGACAGATACCTATAAAATCGTTACTCACCAGTGAGGCACCCCCAACCAGCGCGCCGTCAATATTGTCTTTCTCGAACAAAGCAGCTGCATTGTCCCGTTTAACACTACCACCGTACAAAATCTGCACATTTTCCGCTGTTGCGGGGTCTTCCCGGCTCAAAAGATCCCGAATAGCGCTGTGCACTTCTTCAGCCTGCTCTGGAGTCGCACTCTCACCCGTACCAATAGCCCAAACAGGTTCGTAGGCAATAATTCCCTCGCCAACGCCAGCTATTCCGACGCTATCTATTACGGCTCGAATCTGACGAGCAACAACTTCCATGGTCTGGCCCGTATTCCGCTGTTCCAGCGATTCGCCAACACAAAGCACCGGTGACAATCCATTGGTAATGCATGCCTTAAATTTGTTAGCAACCTGCTCATCGGTTTCTGCAAACAACTGCCGACGTTCAGAATGCCCTACAAGACAATAGGTGCAGCCAACATCCTTCAACATGGATGAAGATAGTTCACCAGTAACAGCGCCCTGATCCCGCCAATCCATATTCTGCGCACCCAGTTTGATCAAACTGCCTTCCAGGTCGGCGCGAACCTGGTCCAAATAGACAGACGGCGGAAAAACCAAAACTTCCACACTAACGGGCACATTTCCTTTCAATGACCCAATGAGCTCGGCGATACCCCGCCTGGCACCATTCATCTTCCAATTACCGGCAACAAGGTATTTTCTCATGACATACTCTACTCATGCGCCTTGCAAAAAGGCGGCAGATGTTACCGGCTTTGCAATTAAGTTTCAATCTTATGGGCTGTTCTAGTGAGGTTGTTCTTATAAAACTGTTCTTATCAGGCTGTTCTTATCAAGCTGCCTTAAAAAACTGTGGCAATCAATTGTCATGGTGATAAATCAACTTAATGCCTGCTCAACAGCCTCGGCAAGATCTCTTGCTAATTCTTCTACCAGGGACTCATCTTCACCTTCAACCATGACACGAACCACCGGCTCCGTACCGGAAGCACGAAGTAGCACCCTTCCTTTACCCTTTAACCTTTCTTCCGTCGCTTTAACGGCATTGTTTACGGGTTGAACCGATTCGATGGCGATTCCTCGCTGACACTTCACATTAATCATCTGTTGTGGATACTTTTCCATCTTGCCTTTGAGCTCATGCAAACTCATCCCTGAATCCTCCATCGCTGCGACAACCTGCAGGGCAGAAATAATGCCGTCTCCTGTGGAAGTAAGATCAAGGCATAGAATGTGCCCCGAGGATTCTCCGCCAAGCGTCCAGTTTCGTGCCAGCAGCTCCGAGAGTACATAACGATCCCCAACTGCAGCACGGACGAAAGGAATGCCTTCATCTTGCAGTGCTTTTTCCAGCCCAAGGTTGCTCATTAATGTGCCCACAACCCCACCTTCCAGCGAAGCATTTTGTTTTCTTGCCCTGGCGATAATCAGCAACAACTCATCACCATCAACTAGAGCACCCGTGTGATCTGCCATGATGACCCGGTCGCCGTCCCCATCCAAAGCCACTCCGAAGTCTGCCTTCTCCTCCAATATTCTGCTCACAAGCACATCCGGCGTCGTGGAGCCCACATCCTGGTTTATGTTGAACCCATCCGGGGAGACCCCGACTTCTATTACCTCGGCACCCAGTTCACGAAATACACTAGGTGCAATATGGTAAGTTGCGCCGTGGGCGCAATCCACGACAACCTTTTTACCCTTGAGATTAAAATTCGAGGGAAAGCAGCTTTTACAAAATTCGATATAACGACCTGCTGCGTCATTTACCCTTGTTACCTTTCCAATGCTATTTGATTCCACCATTTTCATTTGTGAATCCAGTTCATGCTCGATTGCGAGTTCGATAGCATCTTCGAGCTTCTGGCCTTCGCCAGAAAAGAACTTAATACCATTGTCATAGTGGGGATTGTGGGAAGCACTGATGACGATACCAGCGTTGGCATTAAACGTTCTCGTCAGGTAGGCGATGGCCGGGGTCGGCATCGGACCGAGCAGCAATACGTCTACTCCAGCTGATGCCAAACCAGCTTCGAGAGCAGATTCGAACATATAACCTGAAATACGCGTGTCCTTACCAATGAGAATTTGACCACGGCCTTGCCGGGAAAAAACCTTGCCTGCGGCCCAACCCAGTCTTAGCATAAATTCCGCAGTGATCGGATCTTCTCCTACCTTTCCCCGGATACCATCAGTTCCAAAATATTTTTTTGATTTCATTCTTAGTCTTCCAACGATTCGCGGCTTATTGCTGCGCTCATTCGCAGTGCGCTGACAGTTTCTGCCACGTCATGTACCCGAACAATTTTTGCCCCATTTACGGCGGCGATCACTGCTCCCGCGACACTGCCTGAAAGCAGATCTTCTGCTATTCTGGCAATGGTACTCTTTCTGGATAAACCGACCAACAAGGGCAGCCGGTGTTCCATAAAGCCCGATAGTCTATTGATAATTTGCATATTGTGTTCCGGCGTTTTACCAAACCCAAACCCCGGGTCTAGCAATATTCGATGCCTGGCAATTCCAGCCTGCTCACAACTGCTAATTCTCTCGCTAAAGAACTGGTTAATCTCAAGTATCAGGTTCTCGTACTGCGGGTCCAGTTGCATCGTGCCAGGATCACCTTTCATGTGCATAAGGCAGACGTGTAACCCTGTCAGTGCGGCAATCTCAATGGCTCCATCCCGACGCAATGCCCGCACGTCGTTTATCAGATCGACACCCAGTTCGGCAGCAGAGCGCATTACTTCAGGCGCACTGGTATCGATTGAAATGCAAACGTCGGACTCCTCACGAATGCTTGAAATTACCGGCAGCACTCTATCGAGTTCCATCACCGGAGAAATCGCTTCTGCCGCAGGGCGAGTTGATTCTCCTCCCACATCGATGATATCGGCACCCTGCTTGACCATCTGCATGGCATGGCTCATCGCGGCATCCACCGAGAGAAACTGACCACCATCGAAAAACGAATCTGGCGTAACATTCAACACACCCATCACTAATGTTCGGGGCTCTGCCAGTAAGGGTTCCAGTCGGGGCATATAAGAAGCGGAAGCCGGGCTTAAGATTCCAGCCCGAGAAAAAAACAGCGTCTAGTGATCGGCAGCCGCGTCACCGACTGGTCCTGTGGGACGAGGCTTCTGGTCATCCTTGGCATCGCCACCCACTCCTGTCGCCGGGTGATCATCATTGTCGTTCCAGTCCGCTGGCGGCCGAGGTTTCTTTCCGGCCATAATGTCATCAATCTGGCTTCGATCGATGGTTTCATATTCCAGCAATGCTTCTGCCATGGCATCCAGCTTGTCCCGATTTTCCTCCAGCAATTTCTTGGCGGTGCTATAACATTCATCAATAATGGCGCGTACTTCTACATCAATTAAACGCGCAGTTTCCTCTGAGACGTGCGGATGATTAGTGCCTGCCGACATCCCAAGAAACACTTCCCCTTGTTCTTCTTCATATACCAGAGGACCCAGCTTTTCAGACAATCCCCATCTGGTTACCATCGACCGTGCCATTTTTGTCGATCTTTCAATATCGTTGGACGCGCCGGTCGTTATACCATCTGGACCGAGGGTTAGTTCTTCGGCAATTCTGCCACCGAAGAGTGCACATATCTGGCTGTTGATAGACCGCTTGCTCATTGAGTAACGGTCTTCTTCGGGTAAAAACACCGTTACGCCAAGGGCTCTGCCTCTTGGAATAATTGTTACTTTATAGGTTGGATCATGCTCGGGAACCAGATAACCAACGATACAATGCCCCGCTTCATGAAATGCTGTATTTCTTTTCTCTTTATCAGACATCACCATGCTTTTACGTTCTGCACCCATCATGATCTTGTCCTTGGCCTCTTCCATTTGGCGCATATTGACCGTTCGCTGATCTTGCCTGGCAGCAAACAGAGCAGCCTCATTAACAAGATTAGCCAGGTCCGCTCCGGAAAACCCCGGGGTTCCCCGGGCAATGACGCCAGGTTCGACATCAGATCCTACCGGTACTTTTCGCATATGTACTTTGAGTATTTGTTCCCTGCCACGGATATCCGGCAATGAAACAACAACCTGGCGGTCAAATCGGCCAGGGCGGAGTAACGCCGGGTCGAGCACATCTGGTCTATTCGTAGAGGCGATTACAATAATGCCTTCGTTTCCCTCGAATCCATCCATCTCGACCAACAACTGATTTAAGGTCTGTTCCCGTTCATCATGACCACCTCCGAGTCCTGCCCCTCGATGACGGCCAACTGCATCAATCTCATCAATGAAGATGATACATGGGGTTTGTTTTTTCGCCTGGTCGAACATATCTCTGACACGTGACGCACCAACACCGACAAACATTTCAACAAAATCTGAACCGGAGATGGAAAAAAATGGTACTTTTGCCTCTCCAGCAATCGCCCTGGCCAGCAGGGTTTTACCGGTACCGGGTGCACCCACCATCAGGGTGCCACGCGGAATTCGCCCACCTAACTTCTGAAATTTCCCAGGGTCTTCCAGAAATTCGACCAGTTCCTGAACTTCACTTTTTGCCTCATCAACCCCCGCCACATCCGCGAATGTTGTCTTAATCTGATCCTCACCCAGCAATTTTGCTTTACTTTTACCAAAGGTCAGGGGGCCACCCCTGCCACCGCCACCACCTTGCATCTGCCGCATAAAAAACATAAATACCGCGATGATGACAAGGATCGGGAAACTGGCAACCAGTAGCTGCGTCCAAATACTCTGTTGTTCAGGCGGATTGAAACGAAATTTAACTTCATGAGTCCGCATATCGTCAATTAACGCCATATCAAAGCGCTGCGGCAGAATGGTCTTGAACACTCGCCCGTTGTACTGTTCGCCGTGGAAGGTGAGCCCGGTGATGTCCGCTTTCTCGACCTGGTTAGTAGAAATGAGCTCAAGAAGATCAGAATAAGCAACTTCTTCCGGTCCACGATCAACATTGAAATTTTGAAATACGGTCAATAGCACTGCCGCAATAATTAGCCATAGCAGCAGATTTTTACCCATGTCATTCAAAGATTTGTCCTCACAATTTCTGAGTTTTTGCGGCGAGCTTTACGGAAGTTCCAGAAGAGCCACTTTACTATAGATTGACACCCCCACCAAATTGTTCCGCTAAAGCGCTATAATTTACCCTAATCTCCTAAATCCACGCCCCAATAGGTATATTTCGCGGGATTTACCGCGTGACGCCCTGGGTTTTATGTTCGATACCTGCTTAAAACCACCTCGCAATAACTGACGAACGGCATCAATGCCCTCGCCTTCAAAGCATTTTACCAGCAGGCTCCCATTTATGTGCAAAACCCGCGTTGCCAGCTCGTAAGCCAGTTCTACCAGGTATATAGACCGGGGTTGGTCAATATCCTTCATACCACTTAAGTTTGGGGCCATATCCGAAATTACAAGGTCAATGCTACAATCACCGGTCAAAGCCAACAGTTCCTGCAGGGGCCCACTTTCAGTAAAGTCTCCCTGAATGAAGGTCACTCCCTCAATGGGCGGCATCTCCAGGAGATCGAGAGCGATTACCTCTCCTTTTCGACCCACTCGCTGTTTCGCCACTTGTGACCAGGAGCCAGGAGCAGCCCCAAGGTCTACCACCCGATTGCCTGTCTTCAGGATGTGGAATTTGTCATCAATTTCAAGCAATTTGTAGCTTGCCCGTGACCTGTAGCCATCAAGCCGAGCCCGCTTCACGAATTCATCATCTTCGTGATCCGCCAGCCATCGGCTACTGGATTTAGATCTTTTCAAAATGCTCTACTCCGGACCTTTGATTGAACGCTTAATCGAACGCTACTTCCCATCCTTCGTTACACTTTATACAGCAGACTTATTGCCCCTTTGATGAAACCGCCTTTGATGAATCTGCCTTTGGTGAATCCGCCTCTGATGAGAAAAGAATCTTAGCCTTTAAGGAACATGAATTTTACCCGTTACTCAGTTAGAATCGCCCGCCACTCATTACCTGCTTCAAGCAGTCAACCATACAAAATGTTAAACCAAAAAGATAAGAAGCGATTTCGTGCCATCGGCCACCACCTTGTTCCCACGGTGACGATTGCCGGAAACGGCCTCTCTGAAACTGTCTTTTCAGAGCTGACCAGGGCTATCAATGACCATGAACTGATAAAAATTAAGGTATTGACGGGAGACCGCAACGAGCGGAAAACCACCATTGCCGATATCCAAAAGAAATTGGGCGTGGATATTATTCAGACAATCGGAAAGGTAGCAGTGATCTACAGGGCTGCAAAGAAGCCTGACCCTGCCCTATCGAATCTCCTGCGGCCTAACGTTTATTAGCTCAAATCCCGGCAATGCAAACCGGCGGCTAGAGATGTTTAATAGAGCAGATTTCATATTCCACTTCCCCTTTCGGGGTTTTGACGACCACCACATCATCTAAAGCCTTACCTACAAGGGCCCGGGCCACTGGTGAATATATTGATATCTTATTCACTTTAATATCTGCCTCGTCATCGCCGACAATCTGATAGATTGACTCTTCTTCGTTGTGCAAATTCAACAAGGTGACCGTCACGCCGAAGACAACCTTGCCGCTGGGCGGGATCGCTCTCACATCAATGACCTGCGCTGCCGAGAGTTTATTCTCGACTTCAATAATACGACCCTCAATAAACCCCTGTTCTTCTTTCGCATATTGATACTCGGCATTCTCACGAAGATCACCCTGGGCAAGTGCCTCCGATATTGCCTGGACAATTCTCGGCCTTTCCACGGATTTCAACCGGGTCACTTCATCACGCAGTGCTTTTTCCCCACTTGCTGTCATTGGAATCTTTTGCATGCTGCTTCTGTCTAACTCCGTTGGCCCCTGAACCTGCCTAATAAGTCGGCTAGTGTCGAAAAGATTGATCGATTTGTCCAGCTAAACTGTCTTTGAAACGCGCTTTAACAAATCCTGGAGGCGGTATACGGTACTATCCTCACCATGCTGAAGTGCTGCAATACTAGCCCTGCCACCTGCCATCGTGGTGGTGTAACACACTTTACGCTGCAATGCCGTGCGACGAATTTCAAAAGAGTCCGCTATCGCCTGTTTGCCTTCAGTCGTGTTAACAATAAAGTCGACTTCTCCGTTTTTGAGCAGATCAGTAATATCAGGCCGCCCTTCCTGCACCTTGTTGATAATCTTGACCTCCATACCAGCTTCCTTGATAACCCGGGCGCTACCCCTGGTAGCCACAAGACTGAAGCCAAGATCGATCAGATCCCTGGCGATATTCGGTAATTGATCCTTGTCGGCATCGCGAACGCTCAGGAATGACTGGCCAGATACCGGTATCTTGTCGTCTGCTGCAATTTGTGCTTTGGCATAGGCTTCAGCAAATGTTTCACCGACACCCATGACTTCACCGGTAGATTTCATCTCGGGTCCAAGAATTGGATCAACACCCGGGAATTTAGCGAAGGGGAAAACCGCCTCTTTTACACAAAAATAGTCTGGCACTATCTCCTTGGTGAACCCCTGGGCTTCCAGTGATACACCCGTCATGCATCGTGCTGCCACCCTGGCGAGAGATACGCCAATGCTCTTGGAGACAAAGGGTACGGTACGAGATGCACGAGGATTGACTTCCAGAACATAGACATCCCCATTTTGAACGGCAAATTGAACATTCATCAAACCTACTACACCCAGTTCGAGCGCCATCGCTTTGGTCTGTTCCCGAATTATGTCGAGCGTTTCTGCGGACAGGCTATAGGGTGGCAAGGAACACGCTGAATCTCCGGAATGCACACCAGCCTGCTCAATATGTTCCATGATGGCGCCAATGACCACCTGATTTCCATCAGAAACCGCATCGACATCGACTTCAATTGCCTGGTCGAGATATCGATCAAGCAACACCGGGGATTCTTCTGAGACCTGCACTGCTTCCTGCAGATAGGTCCTGAGTTCCGACTGGTTGTAGACGATCTCCATGGCACGGCCACCGAGCACATAGGAAGGCCTGACCACCAGGGGAAATCCTATTTTCTCCGCTGCTTTTACGCCTTCGTCGATGTTTCTGACGGTTTTGTTCGCCGGTTGTTTTAGATGCAGCTTATTGATCATCTGCTGGAACCGTTCCCTGTCTTCCGCCCGATCAATGGCATCTGGAGAGGTTCCGATAATAGGTACACCCGCTTCCGCGAGCGCTTTGGCAAGTTTTAATGGCGTCTGGCCGCCAAATTGCACAATGACACCCTTTGGTTTCTCGATTTCAACGATGGCCATTACGTCTTCGAAGGTAAGGGGTTCAAAATAGAGCCGATCAGACGTGTCATAGTCGGTAGAGACAGTCTCCGGATTACAGTTGATCATAATGCTCTCATACCCATCTTCCCGCATGGCGAGAGCTGCATGGACACAGCAGTAATCAAATTCGATTCCCTGGCCAATTCTATTGGGTCCACCACCGAGGACAATGATTTTTTCAGATTTGCTGGGCCTTGCTTCACACTCATCTTCATAGGTTGAATATAGATAGGCTGTAGATGATTCAAACTCGGCGGCACAGGTATCAACACGGCGATAAACTGGCTTCACGTCAAGTGCCAGTCGCCTCGCACGTACCTCGGCCTCGGTCTTCCCGAGGATAGCGGCCAACCTGGAATCGGAAAATCCCCGGCGTTTTAACGCCATCATATGCGGCCGATCAACCGCATCCAGTTTCAATCCTGCCAGCTGGTTCTCACGCCGCACAATGTCTTCAATCTGCGCCAGGAACCAGGGGTCAATACCCGTGATCTCCCTGATTTCTTCCAGATCCAGCCCGAACCTGATCGCATCAGCCAGATAACGAATCCGCTCGGAGCCCGCGACGCGTAACTCCTTGCGCAATCTGCTGCCAGCCCCTGGTGTATCCAATGGCAGTATCGGCGTGAAGCCATCAATACCCACCTCCAGACCACGCAGCGCCTTCTGCATGGATTCCTGGAAAGTCCTGCCGATGGCCATCACCTCACCGACTGATTTCATCTGTGTGGTGAGGAGGTTTTCCGCCTGGGGAAATTTTTCAAAAGTGAACCGCGGAATCTTAGTGACAATATAGTCGATTGAAGGCTCAAATGACGCTGGTATCACCCCACCTGTAATCTCGTTAGTTAGCTCATCGAGCGTGTAACCTACCGCCAACTTGGTTGCGATTCTGGCAATCGGGAACCCGGTTGCTTTTGAAGCCAGTGCAGAAGAGCGTGAAACCCTGGGGTTCATTTCGATAACAAGCAGGCGCCCGGTCGCAGGATCTACCGCAAACTGAACGTTGGAACCGCCAGTTTCAACACCGATGACGCGCAGGACTGCAATCGAGGCGTTGCGCATGATCTGGTATTCCTTATCTGTCAGGGTTTGTGCCGGGGCGATGGTAATTGAATCACCGGTATGAATTCCCATGGGATCCAGATTCTCTATAGAACAAACAATAATGCAGTTGTCATTCTTGTCCCTTACCACTTCCATTTCATACTCTTTCCAACCGATGAGTGATTCATCGATCTGAAGTTCATTGGTCGGTGATAGATCCAGGCCACGGGTGCAGATCTCAACAAAATCCTCCTGGTTGTAGGCGATTCCACCGCCGGAACCGCCCATCGTAAAAGAAGGCCGGATAACACAGGGAAAGCCCAACCGGGCCTGAACTTGCTTCGCCTCTTCCATCGAGTGGGCGATGGCATTGCGCGGTGTTTCGAGCCCAATCTCTTTCATGGCCTCATCGAACAGTTGCCTGTCCTCCGCCTTGTCGATCGCTTCCCGGCTGGCGCCGATGAGTTCGACGCCGTATTTCTGCAGCACGCCTTCACGGGCAAGATCCAATGCACAGTTGAGCGCTGTTTGCCCACCCATGGTTGGCAGCAGTGCATCCGGTCTCTCCTTCTCAATGACCTTCTCCAGATTTTCCCAGATCACTGGTTCAATATAGGTGGCATCAGCCATCGCAGGATCAGTCATAATTGTTGCTGGATTTGAATTAACCAAAATGACCCTGTAACCCTCTTCAGTCAGGGCTTTACAGGCTTGAACACCAGAATAGTCAAACTCACAG
>SMVA01183037.1_pt1 | contig 10827 bp, 9 predicted proteins | sample 2456451 | NCBI WGS metagenome assembly SMVA01 (sample SAMN11095933, study PRJNA526329) | marine sediment metagenome | biome: Marine sediment; feature: Surficial sediment; material: Deep marine sediment; isolation source: Hadal surficial sediment | place: Pacific Ocean | collected 2014-05 | depth 0-1...
TATGGCTTCACCAAAGGGCATCAATCCAACCTTAAGTCCTTCCATGAACATCATCAAACCAATAATGACGGATACCAATCCTGCCATTATCACCTGGGAATCTGTCAGATCCTGTCTGAGAATGAAAAGTTGAAACAAAATTAGATATGCAGCTAAGGGTATGACAGCCTTTGCCTGCTCATACAACCTGATACTGATATAAGGCTGGACCAGTCTGTATATATCGATGTTTCTTAATGTTAATTTTTGCGGGATATACGGAACATCAATGCCATTCTCATCCTGCTGTATTTCTGGCACGAGATCATTGTAACTAATCAACTTTTGTCGAATCGTTATCTCACGAATATAAGACCCAAAACGTATTTTCCTGTCCACTGAGCTAACACCTATCAAAGTAGAAAACCGTTGTACAGAGCAATTACATTATGCTTAACCGAGAAAATTATACAATGCCAAAAATTGAGTAAATAGAGATCAAGTACATCTAAAAGATAACAAACCTCTAAATCAAAACACAGCCCCATACTATCAGTACATTAATCAAAGAAATCAGTACTGCTACTGAGGCAATATCTTTTGCCCGGCCTGATAGCTCATGATGTTCTCCACCAAACCGATCTATGACTGCCTCCAACCCTGAATTAATCAATTCTGTAATCAGCACCAGAAAAACCACACTTACAAACAGTGCTCTTTCAGCACCTGTTCCCCCAAGATAAATTCCCAGAGGAACAAGTACAATGGACAGATATATTTCCTGTCAAAATGCCGCTTAATTTCTGAACGCAGCAGATAAGCCTTGCATGGAAAAGCCAAAGGCCTTGAGCAAACGTTCAAGGCCTTTGGCTTTCTTATGTAGACATCGTGCTAAATTGTAATTTCTATTTGACTGTAACCTTATAACAACGCCAAAGCAGCATTATAGTTTGGCTCGTCTGCAATTTCAGGGACTAACTCTGTGTGTATTACCTTGTCATTTTCATCAATAACAACAATGGCTCGAGCGGTGATCCCGGCTAATGGGCCATCTTCTATTAGCACGCCATAGTCTTTCGCAAATTTGCGTGAACGCATCATGGAAAGTGTGATGACATTCTCAGTACCTTCCGCTGTACAAAAGCGTGACATGGCAAAGGGAAGATCAGCAGAGATCATCAGGAAAACAGTGTCTTTTCTGTTCGCAGCCGAATCATTAAATCTTTTTGTTGATAATGCGCATGTTGGTGTATCAAGGCTTGGTACAATATTTAGTAACTTCTTTTTACCGCTGTAAGCCTCCAGACCAACATCTGCCAGTTCGCTATTTACTAACGAAAAAGCGGGGGCCTGCTCACCAATTGCAGGCAAATCTCCACTGGTATTTATTTCATTTCCATGCAGGGTTATTTTAGCCATCGTTTGTTATCCTCTAGTCGTTACTCTCACTATCACTATTTTACGGGCATTAGTATACCCGAACTATCTGGAAATACAGTTTTCAGGTAGTTTAGGTATGGACATATGGAACGGCGAGATCAGCTGTTTTATCTGTATTTGACCCACATCCAGACACCACTCATTGCAAGTAGCAGAAACAATATCGCCATAAAATCTACCAGCAGCACACCCGTATATCCCAGTATCCTGCCACTATGGATATCCAGGATCACTCTTTCAACTGGCAGACCCTTGCCACGATAAAGTATCAGTAATTGATTATACAAATCTTTTGGGATTTCCTGAGGTTCAGACCAGTTAACAACTAGGCCTTCTTCTTCGTGCCATTCTGTCGCATCAAGATCGGCGAGGTAATCACCATGTGCTGCTCTAATGACAAGCTCTCCTTTCTCAGACAGGCCAATTGATTTTATCCCTGCGGGGACACCTTCAGCACCCGCAAGCCCTTCTACAATCTCACCGGATAAAGTTAGAATCAACAAGCTACCCTCCAATGCAACGACGAACTCATCACTTAACACGACCACCCCGATCAAATGATCAATATGATCTGCAAGCTCCCTCCGATCAAAATATAAGCGGCTGTTGATTTGAGTCACCCAATGTCGGTTTACCATAAATCCGGTCGCCCCGCCCTTAGGTTGAATGTGATACCAATCAAGCAGCATGTTGTTCTTAACAAACATGTTTTGTAGGTTCAGTTTGTCTGTATGATTCAGCAACAAGCCGGTAAACACCAACAGCATGACAAAAAATGCTGCAGTAATGCCCACCTTCCTGTGCCACCTATGAATAAAACCCCACATTATGAATTCACCATACCTACAGACAGTATTTTTCCAATGATTATTTTTCCTGATTTTCAGTTTCTTGATGCAACATTAAGGCAAGCCGCGCCATTTTTTTCATGGCTCTTACAGAAAGTGTTGCGCCTGATATTCCATCAATATGTCTATCAAGCAAATTATCTTCCCCTAATGATGCGTTGCTGAACTGATCTGTAAAAAATGGATAGCGAACTTCCCAACCTCTACTTTCACGAAAAGCCAGAACATTAATGCTCTCAATTTTATTGTTATTAATGACGAAACCTGCCGTAATTAATCTTTCCTTACCAATCTCTTCAAGTATCCAGGCAGTACGGTCACCTTTTTTCCAGTATTTTAACCTCAGTACTCCGAGATCATGCCCCATAATCTCATGTATCTTTCCTTTTAGTTCTTTTTTAATCCATATTTTACTGATCTTGGGCACATCATCAGAAAATACTTCCTGAATGAATTCTGATGGCTTCTGATAAGTCCCCGTCGCAAATGCATAACTACACACAAACAAATAGCAACAGAAACAAAATAGTATGCTATTTGTTTTCATTAACATCGCTTTCAAATTAAAATTGATAAGCAAGACCCAGGTTAAAGCCATCCCTGATAACTTTCGCTCTGCTATCACCACTTTCATTTTGATAATCAAACTTGAATGCAACATTAGGATGTGGCCACCAGTTCGTACCCACGTTCCAGCTTTCATACTGAACATAGGTACCATTTGGTATTACCGGGTCGTTTTCGCCCCTGGCATCCCATTCAGCATAACGTGTAAAGACACCGATCTCGCCGGGGATAAAACCCGGGGCACTAAACCGGTATGCAGGTTCCACATACCAGCCGTCAAGACTGTCCTGCGTAAAAGTAATTCCCGTCGGGGCATCTATATCCCATCGAGCATACAGTGCACGCAATCCAAAACCACTCGCGTGCTTATAATCAATATGCCCTTCAAATAATGTTGCATCAACATCGAAGGTATCTGCGGTACCCGTCATATCTGACTGGTATTGACCAGATATGCCGACCTCCAGGCCAGGCATGCCGGTGTAACGAAGTCGACCAGTGAAAGCAATATCCTGATCCTTAGCATTAGACACTTTTGAACGTCCGCTTCTGGGTCTTAAAGTAGAAGAGCCCGTTGTCGGGCTTAACAATCCGCCATGAGCAACGAAGTCATAATTCCATCCTGGAGCGATCTCACCATTTAAACCCAGACCTGCCTCCCACCAAGTGGTCGGTATAATTTCAGTTTCAACCTTGTTACGTTCAACACCATAGAATGTATTCGGTTCATGCGTCGGATTTATAATGCCGATCGGTAATATATCCACACCAGCTCGGAAACGGTGACTGTCATTTATATCCATTTCTATCCAGGCCTGCTCCAGTTCAACTTCTCCTGACTTTCCATCTCCAGATAATGCATGTTCTAACTCAAGCTCTGAAAAGAAACGGATATTCTCTGTGAATTCATGACCGAAATATAAGACGAAACGATGAAAATCTACCTGGTCAAGTGAATTATCACCATCCACCGTGTCATTATTATCACTCAAATTGTTGTAGTGCAATTCACCATAGCCACCCACGGTGGTTCTGTCTGTCCATGATGATCCTCTCTTTGATGTTTGTGCAATTTCGAACGCCTCAGCCGCAGCTTCAACTTCTTCGGTGGCTTCTTCAACTTTCACCTCATTCATAGTCACACGCTGGTCAGTGTCATCTAATCTGGCTTTTAGTTCTTCAATGAGTTTCTGTTGCTGTTGTATGGTTTCCCACATCTCTTCCGCTGATGGCGTTTCGCCACGACTGGCCTGTATATCTACTAGGCCCCACAGGATCAAAATATAAGAAATGCTGATAAAAAGATTTTTTCTTTGAGAATTTACAAATAAAGATTGCATGTCAGCCTCTCCTGAAATGGCTCAATTTTAATGATGCGGTACAGCATACACATGCTAGAATATAATGAAAATGATAATAGTTCTCATTTATATTATTGTAAGAGGCGATTAATTACTTGAAGACTATCTATCTATATGATTCCTATGGTGTTTGAAAAGTTATGATCATATGATAATGATCGATGCCTTAACGGCAAACGGCAAATATTCATAAGGGGAATGTAATGGACGTCACAAGCTTTATCGTATTGGGTGTTCTGGCTGCAGGGATACTCTACGCCATCATGCTTTATAACAACCTGGTGTCACTGAAACATAACGTATCCAAGGCATGGGCAAATATAGATGTCTTGCTCAAGCAGAGACATGATGAGTTACCCAAACTGGTAGAAACATGTAAGCAATACATGGGCTACGAACAGGAGACACTGGAGAAGGTAATGCAGGCCCGAGCCGCTGTTTCTTCTGCACGAGAAAAGGGTGATGTCGCAGCATTGGGGCCTGCCGAAACCCAGCTGCGCATGGGATTGGGTAATCTGTTTGCACTGGCCGAGGCCTATCCAGACCTAAAAGCCAACGAAAGCTTTCAGCATTTACAGGGTCGTATTTCTGGACTTGAGAATGCCATTGCCGACAGGCGCGAATTTTATAATGAAAGTGTTAACAACAATAATGTACGAATTGAACAATTTCCGGATGTCATCATTGCCAGAAATCTTGGCTTTGGTGCTAAAGATTTACTCGAATTCAGTGAAGGGGAAACCGAGGATGTCGATGTGAAGGAATTATTTGCTTAATCATTAAATCATGACATTTTTGCAGACAGCTTTATTAGCCCCTGCGACTAATTGGGCCAAACACAGCCCAGGTGATGATTTCTGGACCTTCGCAATTATTCTGATATTGCTCACAGTCGGCGGCTTTATCGGTGCTTTTTATTTCTTTCTGCGTAAAAGAATCATAGAAGATACCCCGACCTCGAAGATTCGATCTGCTGCACAAGGTTATACAGAGCTTTCCGGGATCAGCAAGCTAATGGAGGGATCTACCATAAGCGGAGCATTAACTAATACAACGTGTACATGGTATAGCTACACTATTGAACAACACCGTAGCTCTGGGAAAAATAGTCGCTGGGTCACGATAGAAGAAGGTATTAGTGATAGTTTATTTCTAATAGTCGATAACACCGGGGAAGCAGTGATCGATCCGGAAAATGCCAATGTCACACCCGCTTACACAGATGTCTGGTATGGCTCGACTCGCCAACCGCAACATCGATCTGCTGCGAAAAGAAAAAAGAAATTCTTTAATATTGGTATAGGTGGCTATCGCTATACAGAAATGCGCATACACCCTAATGAGCCACTTTATGCTATCGGCCTTTTTGAAACGGTGGGTGGTACTGGCAGTGAATATAATACAGGCAGCGATGTTGGCCATTTGCTCAGAGAATGGAAAAAAAACAGTGAACAGCTTCTGGCCCGATTCGATGAAAATAAAGATGGTCAGATCGACATGGAAGAATGGCAAAAAGTCAGAGAAGCTGCTTTCAAACAGATCAAAAGTCAGCACGCAGATCAGAAAGCTTCAGCCCCTGTCCATATGCTAGGTAAGACCTGTGACTCCAGACGGCCTTTTTTACTCTCTGCACTACCGCAATCTGAATTAATTAAGCGCTATTCAAGATATGCTATTGGTCTGATTATCATATTTTTTGTTGCGGGAACGCTTGCCACATGGATGATCGGTGTAAGGCTTTCAGAATAAGAATATTTTTGCTTATGCATTTCATTCGTTACAATCGCGTTCCTTATAACTTCACTCTTTGATTTACATAACTGTTTAAATTAATGAATAATCCACTACTTCAGACTGACGGCTTACCACTTTTTTCATCTATCACACCACTGAATATAGAACCAGCGATCGATCAGTTATTAAAAGACAATCGTGCTGAAATTCAATCTCTATTAAAGAATAATCAGACTGTCAGCTGGGAAAACATGCTACAGCCGATGGAAGAACTTGATGATCGACTAAATCGTGTCTGGTCTCCAGCAAGCCACTTACATTCGGTTGCAGACAATGATGAATTGCGACAGGCCTACAACGCCTGCTTACCTAAGCTGTCAGACTATGCCACCGAGATGGGTCAGAATAAAGATTTGTATTTTGCATACAAATCGGTCTCAGAAAGCGAAGACCATACTTCTCTGAACGATGCACAAAAGAAAATAATCAAAAATGCCTTGCGAGAATTCAGACTTTCAGGTGTTGAACTAGAAAAAGAAGAGCAACAGGAATATAAGAAAATAAAACAACAATTATCCCTGCTGCAAACAAAATTTGAAGAAAACCTGCTGGATGCAACGCATGCCTGGACCAAGCATGTCACTGATAAAAATACTTTAAATGGATTACCAGAATCGGCATTAGCACTGGCAAAACAAAAAGCAGAAGAGGAGGATAAACAAGGTTGGGTGTTTACCCTCGAGTTTCCTTCTTACATGCCCATCATGCAATACGCAGATAATGAATCATTGCGTAAAGAGATGTACGAAGCCTATATCACACGTGCCTCTGATCAGGGCCCCCACGCCGGGCAATGGGACAACTCAGGACTTATGAACGAGATACTAGCCTTACGCTGTCGCCAGGCACAGTTACTCGGTTATGAAAGCTATGCGCATTACTCTCTTGCCAGAAAAATGGCCAATGACACAAACGAAGTTCTGGAATTTCTCAATGATTTGGCCTTGAGATCTAAAGACATGGCAAAACAAGAGCTGAAAGCTTTAGAGGAATATGCAAAATCAGAATTTGCTCTGGATGTATTAGGAGCCTGGGACATGGCTTACTATACTGAGCAACTCAGGCAACATAAATATGACCTATCGCAGGAAGAACTAAGACCTTACTTTCCCGCACCTCAGGTAATCGACGGATTATTTACCATCGTTAATCGTCTGTATGGTATTGAGGTGAAAGAAAGAGAACATGTTCAAGTCTGGCATAAAGATGTTCGTTTTTTTGATATCTTCGATAGCTCCGGATCTTTACGCGGTGGGTTTTATATTGACCTTTACGCCCGCTCAGGAAAACGTGGCGGTGCCTGGATGGATGAGTGTATCGTCCGAAAAAAATCCGGCGCTGATACTCAAGCCCCTATTGCCTACATCACCTGTAACTTCACCCCTCCTGTGGGTGAAAATCCTGCGTTACTTACTCATGATGAAGTCATTACACTATTTCATGAATTTGGTCATGGTTTACATCATATGCTGACATTGGTCGATTATCCTAGTGTCGCAGGGATCAACGGCGTGCCCTGGGATGCGGTGGAGCTTCCCAGTCAGTTCATGGAAAACTGGTGCTGGGAACGTGAGGCTCTAGACCTGATTGCCAGACATTATCAAACGGGCGACTTAATCAGTGATGATATCTTTGAAAAAATGATCGCAGCCAGAAATTTCCAGACCGGGATGCAAATGGTCAGGCAGCTGGAATTTTCCCTGTTCGACTTCAGGCTCCATCTGGAATATGACAGTAAATCACCCACCGATATTCAATCCCTGCTGGACGATGTACGCAAACAAGTTGCCGTTGTTATTCCCTATGAACACAATCGTTTTCAGCATAGTTTTTCACATATATTCGCAGGCGGCTACGCAGCAGGGTACTATAGTTACAAATGGGCTGAAGTACTGTCGGCAGACGCCTTTTCAAAGTTTGAGGAAGACGGAATTTTCAACAAAAATACCGGGAATGCATTTTTACATTCAATTCTGGAACAGGGTGGCGTGAAGGAGCCAATGGATATGTTTGTTAATTTCAGAGGACGTAAACCAAGCATTAATGCCTTATTGAAACATTCGGGGATTACGGCATGATCGCCTGCGGACTTGACTGAAAACAAATGAAATTTCCATTCTCAATTTCTTATATAAATATAAGCTACAGAAGTTTATTTTTTATATTTGTTCTGTTTACAGTTCAGACTGCCAGACTACAGGCAGAAACTGTGTATATAACAGACAGCTTGCTGGTAGGACTACACGAAGAAAAGTCCATTGATAGTGCAATATTGAAGGTTCTGCCCACAGGCACAACTTTGGAGGTTATTAAGCGCGATAATGATTTTGTGAATGTTCGCGATCCTAAAGGTGTCACTGGCTGGATCAGTAATAGCTACCTTATAACTAATGATCCGAATGTAAATGAGAATACGGATGCAAGTACTGCACAAATAAAGATCAGAGAATTAGAAGCTGAGCTTAAAAATACAAAGATACGACAGGCCACAATCTATCATAAACAAAAACAGACTATTAATGCTGATGAACTTGCTAAATTAAAAGCTGTAAACGTTAAACTAAATCAACAATTATTATCTAATAAATTAAAATCAGGAGAACTACAAGCCAAGCTTGCTGAATTAAAAAATCAAATCAGTCAAAGTGGAAGTAACAATAAGAATGCAAATAAAATACGGTTACTGACAGAAACCAATGCTCAACTTGAAGAAAAGATTAAACAATTACAAACAAGCAGTCAGCTAAAGATATCTATTGCAGATAATTTGAACATATCTAATCCACTCATAGTGACAGTGATCGCACTGTTTATTGGTTTGCTTATTGGCATCATCTTTATGGACTGGCGAGCAAGACAACGCCATGGTGGATTAAGATTCTAGATTTTTTGCACGCTACAGCCATTAATCACAATTAAAAGATATCCACAAACATGCTCCGCATAGCCACATGGAATGTAAACTCCCTGCGCGTTAGGTTGCCTCATGTTCTGCAATGGCTTGAATCAGAACAACCTGACGTGCTCGCTTTGCAAGAGACGAAACTAACAGATGAAAATTTCCCTGTAGAAGAAATCAACAATGCTGGCTATCACGTTAGCTTCAGTGGTCAAAAAACCTACAATGGAGTCGCAACTCTGAGCAAAACAGAGGCATTAAATGTTATCACTGACTTTCCAGGTTTTGATGATCCACAACGGCGTATTCTTTGTGTAACAATCGATAATGTTGCCGTACTCAATCTGTATATTCCCAATGGAGCTGAAGTCGATTCTGAAAAATACCATTACAAGTTGGAGTGGTTGTCTCATTTGCAAAAATTTACCGAGTCACTTGTAAATAAATATGAAAACGTTATCTTGTTAGGTGACTTTAATATTGCCCCGGAAGATCGTGATGTTCACGATCCGATCGCATGGCAGGGTAAAATACTGGTCAGTCAGCCTGAAAGAGATGCCTTTCAGTTGCTTTTGAAACAGAGTCTTCTTGATTGTTTCAGAATATTTGAGCAGCAAGAAAACAGCTTTTCCTGGTGGGATTATCGCGCAGCGGGGTTTGCGCGCGACCGAGGGTTACGTATTGACCATATACTGGCGACTGACACCCTTGCTGATCTATGCACGGCATGTCGTATCGATAAAACTCCGAGATGCCTAGAAAGGCCGTCAGATCACACGCCTGTGATTGCTGATTTTGATATCTAAAACAGGTTTTGAACATTAATTTAAACGTAGGTAATATCAAAATCTCTTGCCTGAAGTCCCTGTTTTTACTAAACTCCCCCTCCCTGTTTGTATGACAAGCCCTGCAAATAGAACGAATTTGATAAATCATCGAAATATTACTTGAAAATTAAGCTGTTATGAAAACTGATATACATCCTACATACGAAGAAATTGATGTTAAATGTAGCTGTGGTAATACATTTAAAACCAAATCTACACTAAAAGATGAGCTGCATCTTGATGTGTGCTCTCAATGCCATCCATTCTATACGGGCAAACAGAAAATGCTCGACACGGCTGGTCGCGTTGATAAATTCAACAAGAAATACGGAATGTGAAGGATAAGGGAGACCATTTCCTATCGATAAAAGGCGCTCGATATGAGCGCTTTTTTGTTTGTGCTGTAATCATTCTATTACCTTTCCTTTCAACTAAGGCGCATAGCGATCCCGGGCCATCCTGTAATATCGGATCATCGGATGAGACGGTAGAAATCAATCACATTATCGATGGCGATACTGTCATACTGAAAGATGGTCGCCATGTTCGCCTGATTGGTATTGATACACCAGAGATTGGTCGGGATGGCAAAAAATCAGACGCAGGGGCAGAGTCTGCAAGAAGTTATCTGGTCTTGCTTCTACAAGGACACAAGCAAATCCTCCTGAAAACCGATACACAACCCTTTGATCGGTTTAAAAGGACCCTGGCGCATCTTTTTCTTCCTGATGGAGAAAACATTCAAGCCAATTTGCTAGCGCAAGGATTAGCGACACCGCTGACCATTCCACCCAACCTGAAATACCTCGACTGTTACCTGCATTATTCAAATGAGGCAATAGCATCACAACGAGGCCTATGGAGTCTGCAACAATATAAACCGCTAACCTCATCGGCCTTAAATAGAAGCATCCATGGCTATCATGTCATTACAGGGAGGGTTGCACGTATCGGTGAAAGTCGATCATCGATCTGGATCAATCTGTCGGGAAATTTTGCGCTACGCATAAAGCGTGAATATTTAAAATACTTTAATGAACCAGCGTTACAGGATTTGCAAGGCAGGATGATTCAGGTACGTGGCTGGATTTATATTAAAGACAAGGAATTCA
>SMVA01086939.1_pt1 | contig 10826 bp, 8 predicted proteins | sample 2456451 | NCBI WGS metagenome assembly SMVA01 (sample SAMN11095933, study PRJNA526329) | marine sediment metagenome | biome: Marine sediment; feature: Surficial sediment; material: Deep marine sediment; isolation source: Hadal surficial sediment | place: Pacific Ocean | collected 2014-05 | depth 0-1...
AATAGGAATATTCCTATTGTCAAATGAAATTCCTATTGATAGAATAAAAACTCAGTTAACGGTTAAAAAGGGTATCCCATGCTTCCAAATGAAACTGTTCGAAAACGCCTCGAAAATTTAATTCGATTGGCCAGGGATGATGACTACGCCTCGGTCTCGGCGCTGATCGGGAAAAACCATGCCTACATCCAGCAATTTATCCAGCGCGGCGTACCGCAACGCCTGAAAGAAGAGGACCGGCGCACCATTGCCGGCTACTTCAACGTCCCGGAATGGGAATTGGGCAGCCCCTTCGAACACCCGAGAACTTCACCCTATGTATCTGGCTTTTCAGATTCATCGGACTCCGGTATTATTATGATACCTGCGTACAATATAAGGGCTAGTGCGGGTTTTGGGGCGTTTGTTGAGCGCGAATGGACGGAAGATTATATGCCCTTTAAAAGCCGGTTTTTGAAAAAATTAACCCAAAGCAATCCGGACAATTTATCGATCCTTACGGTCACCGGAGATTCGATGGATCCGACCTTGTCAGACCAGGATTTGATTCTGGTGGATGCCCAGGAAGCGGGATTGATTAGCGACGGCATTTATGTCATTCGCAACGAAGAGACCCTTAGTGTTAAGAGGATTTCGGTAAACCCGGCAAATGGATTGTTGTCTATTAAAAGTGACAACTCGCTTTATGAATCGTGGCCTGATTGTAAAATTGACGACATACAAATAATTGGCAAAGTAATTTGGGCGGGGCGAAATTTGTGATCTGAAATTTTATTAATAGGTAGTTTCCTATTCACTTTTTTTAAAACAAATACCCTTTATGCGTGTTTTGTTCCCAAGCGAACTAACGCAGGGCCAGCCAGGCCTTGATGATACGAAAACTGGTGGCGACCAGGCAAAACAGGGCAAAAACCAAGGCAATGGCGCCAAAATATTGGTGCAGCAATACCATCACCAAAAGCGCCACAGTCATTTCTGAGGTTCCGACCAATTCGGACAGGGTATCAACCCAGACGTTTTCGGAAACATCGCCATCAAGCCCGATATCTTTTGCCATCACGGCATAGGCCAAGGTGGTTCCCCCCAGCCCGAGGTAGGCAAAAATCAGGATCGCCGCCGTCAGCGCCTGGCCGTTCGGGTCAAAAAACCCAAACCCAAGCGCCACCGCACCATAGAAAATAAAATTAAAAACTATATCAAGGTAGCGCGCGAAAGCGGTTTCCTCTTGGGCGCGGCCAAGTGCGCCGTTAAACCCGTCAAAAATACGGTTGAGGATAATAAACCCGAGAGCCAGGTCGAAAAACCCGAGACCGACAGCCAGGGCCGCCGCCAACCCAAGAAAAAAACTTAAAAGCGATAGCCACTCCCCTCTTATGCCTTGGGCTTGAAACCAAGGCCCGGCGGGGTCCAAAACTCTGTCTATTAATGGTTTGATGGTACGATCCAGCATTGAAGACCTATAACTGAAAGCTTTGCTTTGAGGTAGGCGTTTGGATTAATTATTCCTCAGGCGATCCGACATATACCCGATAGCCACCCCACCAAGGCCCCCGGCCACAGCGCCAAAAGCGGGCTCACCTGCAATACTCCACCCCAGCCCGCCACCAATAAGCAGGCCAAAGAAAAGTCCTAATCCAATATAAGTCGCACCACTCATGACGCCAGTTTGACCCTTTCTTGTTCATTCATCAAGGCTTTTACTAATTATTTACTGAAATCTTAAAATGTTGCGTTTTTTTCCGGCAAACTTTAAAGTCACCCTGATCCATCCTATATAAGATATTCAAAAGATTAAGGAGTTCTTTATGGCCGAAGATCCGATCGTCATTGCCGGTATGGCGCGCACCCCAATGGGGGGATTCCAGGGTGATTTCAGCGCCGCGTCGGCCCCTGAGCTGGGCGCCGCGGCAATCAGGGCTGCAACCAGCCGCGCTGGTTTGAAACCCGAAGACATTGATGAAGTTTTAATGGGCTGCGTCCTGTCCGCCGGACTGGGCCAGGCACCGGCGCGCCAGGCAACCATCGGCGCTGGTTTGCCAAAAAGCACCCCGGCGACCACGGTGAGCAAGGTGTGCGGCTCGGGCATGAAGGCAATGATGATCGCCCATGATGCTTTAAAAGCAGGCTCTGGTAACATTTTCATCGCCGGCGGCATGGAAAGCATGACCAATGCCCCTTACCTGCTGCCCAAGGCGCGCGGCGGCATGCGGCTTGGTCACGGTGTTATCCAGGATCACATGTTTCTGGATGGCCTTGAAGATGCTTATGAAAGCGGCCGCTTGATGGGCACCTATGCTGAAGATACAGCAGAAAAATATCAGTTTACCCGCGAAGACCAGGATGGATTTGCCCTGGAATCGCTCGCCCGCGCCACCAAGGCAATCGAAGACGGCAGCTTCAAGGATGAGATCACCCCGGTAACGGTGAAAACCCGCAAGGGCGATGTCGAAGTAACTATCGACGAACAACCGGGAAAAGCCCGGCCTGAAAAAATCCCCGAATTGAGACCGGCTTTCAGGAAGGGTGGCACCGTCACCGCCGCCAATTCGTCTTCGATTTCAGACGGCGCCGCGGCGCTGGTGATGATGCGCGCAAGCGAGGCCAAGGCCCGGGGGTTAAAACCAATTGCGGCCATTCGCGCCCACTCCAGCCACGCCCAGGAGCCGGCATGGTTTACCACCGCCCCGATTGCCGCGATCGAAAAAGTTCTGAAAAGTGCCGGCTGGAGCAAAGACGAGGTTGATTTGTTTGAAATCAACGAAGCTTTTGCGGTGGTCACACTTGCCGCCATCCGCGACCTTGATCTTGACCCGAAAAAGGTCAATGTCCATGGCGGCGCGTGCGCCCTGGGCCACCCGATTGGGGCCTCTGGCGCCAGAATTTCGGTCACTCTTTTGGCCGCCCTGAAAAAATACGGCCTTAAAAAGGGCATTTCCAGCCTGTGCATTGGTGGTGGCGAAGCCACCGCGATTGCCTTTGAGATGCTTTAATAGGGGTGCATGTCCATAAAGGATAAAATCAAACGCTCAAGCAAGGCCGCGGTCTTTACTGCTTTTTCCTGATCAAAGGTATTCAATTCCTCGTCCATGTAGGTTTCCTGGGATAGCTCAAGCTGAAGCGCGTGAACGCCTTCCCAGGGCTGGCCATAGGTGCGGGTGATATATCCGCCTTTGAAACGGCCATCGAGGACATAGGAATATTCACGGGCGCCTTCCATAATCCCTTCAAACGCCGGTTCAAATTCCAGCCGGTGACTATGGCCGGAATTGCTGCCAAAACTTAAATGGGGCAACTGGTCGTCAAACAGGGCCGGGATCACCGACCTGATCGAATGGGCATCCCACAAAAGCGCATAACCGTAAGCCGCTTTGATTTTTTCAAGCTCTTCGATCAGCTTGTCATGATAGGGCCGCCAATATACCTCGAGGCGTTTTTTAACCTGGGAAGCCCCGGGAGCCTTGCCTTTTTTATAAATATCCCCGCCGGCAAAAGTGGTGGTGGGAACCAGACCGGTGGTGAAACGCCCCGGATAAAGCGAGCTGTCGTCTGGCGGCCGGTTCAAATCAACCACATAGCGGGACTGGGTGGCGGCCAGGGTTGGCACCTTAAGGTGGCCAAGAAAGTCATAGAGCTTATCAACAAAAAAATCCGTGTCCGGCTGGGCCAGGCCTTCCTTCGTCATGGTCGCGGCGATTGGCTTGGGAATCTCACCCCCCGAATGCGGAATGCTGACCAGCAACGGACCAACCCCTACGGAAAAACGGAAAAACTGGGTCACGGCTAGGCCGCCCCTTTGGGGCTCAGGTCGGGGACCAGCTGGGTAAACATCGAGCCCGATATAAGGGTTTTTACAGCTTCAATATCCGGGGTGAAGGGCCGGTCTTCGTCAAAAAACGGGACATCATCCCGGATCCTGGTATGGACCATGGAGAGGCCTTTTGAGGTTTTCAGCGGGGCATGAAAATCCACCCCCTGGGTGGCTGCCAATAGTTCAATGGCGATAATTCCGCGGGCGTTTTCGGCCATCTCCAAAAGGCGCCGGGCAGCAAAGGTGGCCATCGAGACGTGATCTTCCTGGTTCGCCGACGTCGGAATTGAATCGACACTGGCCGGCGATGCCATCTGCTTGTTTTCTGAAGCCAGGGCCGCGGCGCTCACCTGGGCAATCATAAAGCCTGAATTAAGTCCGCTTTCACTAACCAGGAACGCTGGCAAACCGGACAATTTTTCATCCATCAAAAGCGCTGTGCGACGTTCTGAAATGGATCCGATTTCGGCCAGGGCGATAGCCAAAATATCAGCGGCAAAGGCCACCGGCTGGGCATGGAAATTGCCGCCCGAGAGAATTTCGCCGGTTTCGGAAAAAATCAGGGGATTATCACTGACCGCACCGGCCTCGCGCAACAAAACCATTGCGGCGTGATCAATCATATCAAGGCACGCCCCCATCACCTGGGGCTGGCACCTGAGGCTATAAGGATCCTGGACCCGGGGGCAGTCGGCATGGCTGGCGCGAATGGCGCTGCCCTTAAGCAGGTCCCTGAGCGCGCGGGCCACCCTGGTTTGCCCTACCTGGCCGCGGATATCATGGATGCGCGCATCAAAGGGCACATCGGACCCCTTGGCGGCATCAATCGAAAGTGCCCCGGCCACTATGCCCGCGCAAAACACCTGTTCAATTTCAAACAAACCGCCGAGCGCCAGCGCGGTTGAAACCTGGGTGCCATTCAAAAGCGCGAGACCTTCCTTGGGGCCAAGCGTAAGCGGCTTGAGCCCGGCCGCCTTGAGGCCATCCCTGGCGGGGATTTCCTTACCCCTGAAGCGCACACTCCCGAGGCCCAAAAGCACCCCGGAGAGGTGCGCCAATGGCGCCAGGTCACCGGACGCCCCGACCGATCCCTTTTCCGGGATACACGGATAAACCCCCTTTTCAAGCAACTGGCCTAACGCCTCAACCAAACCCGTGCTTACGCCAGAATAACCCTTGGAGAGGCTAAGGATTTTCAAAACCAACACCAGGCGGACGATGGCATCGGGCAGCGGTTTGCCGACCCCTGCCATGTGCGAAAGCACCAAGTTTTTTTGTAGCTTTTCAATCTGGCTGGAAGCGATTTTGGTCTGTGCCAAAAGGCCAAAGCCGGTGTTGATGCCGTAGGTGGTTTTGCCATCCGCGAGGACTTTGGCGACGGTGGCATGGGATTGTTCGATTTGGCGCAGGTGTTTGGCCTCAAGCGTCACCTTCGCCGGCCCCGCGTAGGCATCGCGCAGAATCTGAAGGTTAAGGCTATCCGGCTTGATTTCAACCAAGTCTGGGTTTTTTGTAGGACGGAACAAAGTTTTTCCTCCTAAAATGTCACTTTACGCCACCAGCTGGAAATAAAGCGCGATCGCCACCGATGCCGGCGCCACAACGCGCACCAGCCACAGCCAGGTGTTGAAAAAGATCGGGTTATCGCCCTTGAATTCGCTTTTGACCCAATCAGCCTTGAAGCTCCAGCCAACAAAGACCGCAATAAGGATACCCCCCACCAGCATCAAGTAATTCGCCGTGACATAATCAATCACCGACATGAAGTTACTGTCCCTAAAGGTATCAAACATCGGCAGTGGATAGTGGCCGGCCCAGACGTTGTAGGAAAGAATTGACCCGAGACCAATAAACCAGGCAACTGCGCCTGCTGTCAGCGCCGAAGCCTTGACGCTCATGCCATGGGATTCTTCCAGGTAGCTGACCGCGGGTTGAATGATTGCGATTGCCGAACTGAGGGCGGCAAAGGTCAGCAGGAGAAAAAAGACGGTGCCCACTGCCCCACCGTATTCCATCTGGCTGAAGGCCATCGGCAGGATGCGGAAAATCAGATCAGGGCCTTGATCGGGAGTCAAGCCGTAGGCAAAAACCAGCGGGAAAATCACCAGTCCGGCGATGATCGCCACCCCGGCATCGACCAACGAAATAATTACCGCGGTATGCGGGATGGAAATGTCCTTGGGCAGGTACGATCCGTAGGCCAGCATATAGCCGAAACCAATACCAATAGAAAAGAACGCCTGGCCGATAGCCATCAAAACAGTGTTTGCAGTAACATTATCTAAATTAAAGGTGAACATGTAATTCCAGCCGCTGGCGAAATCACCGGTCGCCATGGAGTAAAAGAACATTCCGATCAGCATGACAAAAAAGGCCGGCATCATAATCTTGGCGGCCTTTTCAATGCCCCCGGTTATCCCGTGGGCGACAATAGTAACAGTGATCGCCATAATCACGGTATGCCACAGGATCATCCTGGGCGGGTTGTTTTGCAGGTCATCAAAGTGGGCCCGCGCGACTTCGGGATCAACCCCACTGAAAGCCCCAGTGGCCGACAGCATGACAAAGTCCAGCACCTGACCGGCGATAACGCTGTAATAGGTTAATACAAAAAAGGCTGCGAGTAGGCCGAGCCAGCCGATAATGCTCCAGCGCGGCGATTTGCCGGCGGCAATGGCGACCTTTCTGGTGCCGCTGACAATATCCTTGTGGCCGCGTTTACCAAGTTGTAATTCAGCAATCAAAATCGGGATGGCGACAAACAAAACAGCACCCAGATAAATCAAAACAAAGGCGCCGCCGCCGTTCTCACCGGTCATATAGGGGAAACGCCAGATATTGCCGAGACCCACCGCCCCGCCAATTGCCGCCATTAAAAAACCCCACTGGGATGACCATTGTTCGTGTTTTGGGCCAACTGCCATTCTTACTCTCCCTCTATTTAAACCATTAAAATGTTACTTAAGCATCGGTAAATTCAAATTTTTGTCCTTCGCGCACGCCTTGGCCAATTCATAGCCGGCATCGCCGTGGCGCATCACCCCGGTCGCCGGATCATTCCACAGCACCCGGGCCAGGCGGGCGTCCGCCTCATCGGTCCCGTCAGCGACTATAACGACGCCTGCGTGCTGTGAGAACCCCATTCCGACACCGCCGCCATGATGGATAGATACCCAGGTGGCGCCGCCCGCGGTATTCAAAAGCGCGTTCAGGAGCGGCCAGTCTGAGATCGCATCGGAGCCGTCAGCCATAGCCTCGGTCTCGCGGTTGGGGCTGGCCACGGATCCGGCATCCAGGTGGTCACGGCCGATTACAATCGGCGCCGAAAGTTCCCCTGATTTCACCATGGCGTTAAAGGCGCGCCCGACCCGGTCACGATCCCCCAAACCCAGCCAGCAAATCCTGGCGGGCAGACCCTGGAAGGGTATCCGTTCTTTGGCCATGTCGAGCCAGGCATGCAAATGCGGATCATCGACCAGCTCTTTTACCTTTTGGTCGGTCTTGTAAATGTCTTCCGGATCACCGGATAGCGCAACCCACCGGAACGGCCCTTTGCCAGCGCAAAACAGCGGGCGGATATAGGCGGGCACAAAGCCCGGGAAATCAAAGGCATTTTTGACGCCTTCCTCCAACGCCACCTGGCGAATGTTATTGCCGTAATCAAAGGTCGGGATGCCCATTTTATGAAATTCCAGCATGGCGCCAACATGCACCGCCATTGATTCACGGGCTTCGCGTTCCACCAGGGCGGGATCAGATTTCCTCTTTTCCTGCCACTTGGAAACGCTCCAGCCGATCGGCAGGTAGCCATTGACCGGGTCGTGGGCCGAGGTCTGGTCGGTCACCGCATCGGGCCTGATCCCTTTTTTAAACATCTCCAGGATGATCTCGGCGGCGTTGCCGAGAAGCCCGACCGAGGTTGGGGTTGTCGCATTTTGAATGATCGACAGAGCTTCATCCAGGCTGGTGGCCATTTTATCGACATAGCCGCCCTCAAGGCGCTTTTCGATGCGGCTTGCCTGGCATTCGACGGCCAGCATATGGGCGCCGGCCATGGTCGCCGCCAGCGGCTGAGCCCCGCCCATACCGCCCAGGCCCGCGGTCAAAATCCACTTTCCCGAAAGATCACCACCAAAATGCTGGCGGCCCATCTCGGCGAAGGTCTCATAGGTCCCCTGGATAATGCCCTGGCTGCCGATATAGATCCACGATCCTGCGGTCATCTGGCCGTACATCATCAGGCCTTTTTTATCGAGCTCGTTGAAATGGGCCCAGGTCGCCCAGTGCGGCACCAGGTTGGAATTGGCGATCAAAACCCGGGGGGCATCAGGATGGGTCTTGAAAACCCCGACCGGTTTTCCCGATTGAACCAGCAGGGTTTCATCGTCCTCCAGGGTGCGCAGGGTTTCAACAATTTTATCGTAGCATTCCCAGTTCCGCGCGGCGCGGCCGATACCGCCATAGACCACCAGCTCTTCCGGGGCTTCGGCAACCTCGGGGTCAAGGTTGTTCATCAGCATGCGCATCGGCGCTTCGGTCAACCACGATTTGCAGGTGATTTCCGAGCCCGTCGGACTTTTAATATTCCGGGTATTGTCGATCCGGCCCTTGGCGCCCATGTTTGATGGTTCCCCCCTGAATTTACCGCCTTTTTTTTGCACCATCCACGGGGGATGGGCAAGGCCTTATAATTTGTTGAAGGTTGAAAGATACGCGGCTTTTATGGCGTCTTCGCCGGGGTGATGGTAATCCTTGACCCGCCAAACCCCACCGGCCATAACATCACGGACCGGACTGGGCTGGCCAGCAAAGACCAGGGCATCCAGAAATTCATCACCTTTGCACCCGGCAATTGCCGGGCTGTTTTCATCCAAAACCACAATATTTGCGCGGGCGCCAACCTGGATCCCGTCCAATGCATCACCCATCGCAGCGGCCCCCAATGCACCCTGCCAAAGTGTTGCCCCGGGGTTTTCTCCGGCAATGGCGCGGCGTTTTAAAGTCAGCCGCTGGCCGTATTCCAGCAAGCGCAGTTCTTCGCGGGGATCGACGCTGACGTGGCTGTCAGAGCCGATGGCATAGCGCCCGCCAGCCTTAAGGAAATTTTCTAAGGGAAATATCCCGTCGCCAAGGTTGGCTTCGGTGGTCGGACACAAAACCACCGTGGCGCCGCTTTCTGCAATGCCAGCCACTTCATCCGCGTTGATATGGGTGGCGTGCACCAGGTTCCAGGCGGCATTAACATCGGCGTTTTCCAAAAGCCATTCGACCGGGCGCTTGCCATGGGTCTCGAAGCAATGATTAACTTCACGCACCTGTTCGGCGATATGGATGTGGATCGGGCCGCCAGCGGAAACGGAATTAATTTCCCTCACAATTTCTTCCGGCACCGCCCTGAGCGAATGGAGCGCGACGCCGATTTGACATTTACCCTGAAGCATTTGTAGCAACGCGGAATAGTCATCGGGCGAATTGGTAAACGGCCTTTGGTCATCATCCACCCCGGCTTCGCCAAAATCCCCTCGCATATAAAGCACCGGCAACAATGTGAAATCTATCCCGGTATCGGTTGCGGCGGTGATCAGGGCATCTGACATCGCGGTACGATTTTCATAAGGGGTGCCATCGGCCTGATGGTGCAGGTAGTGAAATTCCGCGACCCCGGTATAGCCGGATTTGAGCATTTCCACATAAAGCTGGGCGGCTATCGCTCTCAGTTCTTCCGGCCCGACATCCTTCAGGGCGCTATACATAACCTTGCGCCAGGCCCAGAAATCATCGCCGTCTTTGCCTCTTTTTTCGGTTTTGCCGGCAAAGGCGCGCTGGAAGGCGTGGCTATGGGCATTGGCAATTCCGGGGATAGCGATGCCATCGATGCCGCCGGTTTCCCCTACAGAAATGTTAGAGATGATGCCGCCGTCATCTACCTCTACGGCGATATTTTTGGCCCAGCCGCTAGTGAGCAGGATGGTCTTGAAAACAGTTTTTGCAGCAATTTTTGCCATGCCAGAGGTATACATCAAATTTGGGAACCTGTAAGAGTTGAAATATGTGGGATACCATACTGATTAACGGCCTTATCGCCACCATGACCGCAGGGAAGGCCCCTTACGGGGCCATCAGCGATGGCGCGGTGGCGCTGGCCGGCGGTAAAATCGCCTGGGTCGGGGCGATGAAGGATTTGGAAAAAGCCCCGGCGGAATTGGCCCGGGATGTTGTCGATTGCGGCGGCCGCCTGGTTACCCCGGCGCTGATCGACTGCCACACCCACCTGATTTTTGCTGGTGACCGGTCGGGTGAATTCGAAGCCCGCCTGGCAGGCACCAGTTATGAGGATATTGCCAAAGCCGGGGGCGGGATTATGTCTACGGTAAATGCCACCCGCGCCGCCAGTGAAGAGGACCTGGTCCGCCTTGGCATGATGCGCGCGCAGACCATGATGGCTGAAGGGGTTGGCACCATCGAAGTGAAATCCGGTTACGGGCTTGACCTTGAGACCGAGATAAAAATCCTCCGCGCCGCCACCGCGGTGGGCGGAAACCTTCCGGTCAGGATTGAGCGGACATTCCTAGGCGCCCATACCCTGCCCCCCGAATTCAAGGATAACCGGGAGGGTTATCTTGATTTGCTGATCAAGGAGATCATGCCCGCCTTGCAAAAAGAAGGCCTTATTGATGCCGTCGACGCCTACCAGGAGGGCATTGCCTTTTCCGGAGAAGAAGTGAGCCGACTGTTCGAGGCCGCGACCGCCATGGGGATCCCGGTCAAGCTGCACGCCGACCAGTTGTCGGATATGGGCGGCGCCGCAACCGCGGCCAAATTCAAGGCCCTGAGCGCGGACCATCTGGAATACACCTCCGCGGCCGGGGTTAAGGCGATGGCCGAGGCCGGGTGTGTGGCGGTGTTGCTGCCGGGCGCGTTTTATTTTCTGAAACAAACCCAAAAGCCGCCAGTTGAGCTGTTGCGAAAACACAAAATTGCAATCGCCATCGCCACCGATTGCAACCCCGGCACCTCA
>SMVA01201601.1_pt1 | contig 10826 bp, 8 predicted proteins | sample 2456451 | NCBI WGS metagenome assembly SMVA01 (sample SAMN11095933, study PRJNA526329) | marine sediment metagenome | biome: Marine sediment; feature: Surficial sediment; material: Deep marine sediment; isolation source: Hadal surficial sediment | place: Pacific Ocean | collected 2014-05 | depth 0-1...
CCAGTCTGATCCCTTGGTTCATCGGATCCGCAACGCGCTCATCACATTCGCGATGACAGTAGACAGTAGTTGTCGGCGTCCGACCGGAGATCGCCGACGACACGCTGGGTGGCTTCGAAGACGAGATCGAGAAGAGAGAGCGGCAGAATTCGAACCGTCGGTGAACCGCCCCCGGCTCCCTGGACGCGGGTCAAGCCTACGCCGCTTGACGTAGCCGATGCTCTTTATGGGCTTCGACTGGAGTCCTGAGCCCAAGTTTCTCCGGTCGCTAGTGGGCGTTGTAGTCCTCGAAAAACCGGCCGACGGCTATTTACAGAAAAAATGATGCACTACCAGGATTTTCAGGTGCAGGAAGCTGAGAGATGATTCCGGCGAGACTTGTCGAGCAGGAAGTTGGGATCGCGGTATCGCGAGACGACGGATGGGCAAGCGAGCTGAGAGCCGGCCACCAGAACGATCGGGCTGGCGGACACGGTCGGCACGGGAGAGGGCGTCGATCATGCATTATGCCTGGAGTCAAGCACGAAAGCATGCCCGAGATTCGCCTCGCTAGGCGCAACCTTCTGTCAGTTCTCGATGTTTTTCGCGGGCGAGATTGAGCAGTTCTCTTGCTTCTTTCTCTGCGAGCACAGCGCCCTTCAACTCCGATCCATCAGTCGTTTGAACCGCCGACCAGATCTGTTTCTGATTTGAGTCGCCGTAAATCTGTCTCCCAACTTCCTCGATAGACCTAACACAGGTGGCCTCGATACCGATTTCAGGGGTCGGATCGGCCGTACACACCGCCTCGGTTGCGAAGCTTCGTAGTTGATTCAGAAGGAGCTTTGCACTCTCCAAATGCTGGCGCACGTCTTGGGATTCGCGCGCAAGTCGTCGATCCTGTTCGGTCGCGGTCATGGGCGTCCGGCTGGAGGATTTGAGTTCGAACACTCGATCCAGGCTTTCTTCGCTCTGGCGTCCGACCGGGGCGATATAGCCCACGACATTCTGTACAGCGATGAACTCGAGTTGTGGCTCATCTTCGCCCAACATCAGCAAGTCGAAATAGATCTTCGGTAGATTGAGATCACCCTCGCCAAAACGCACTCCGATACAGCGCTGCCCGTTCGCTTCAGGAAGAATGATTACGTCCTTGCTATGGGCACCTCGAATTACCTCACTCATCTCGTAGAGATCCTCGAGAGGATCGCGATTGGCCGGAATGGGATTCGCGAAGTCGAAGAGCACGCCAACTGCCCGGTCTGCGTCTACGCCCTGGATGATCTCCAGAATTTCTGGGCCAGTGAGACGCTCGTGCTGCTCGAGAAGGAAACAAATATTCGACCTGGACCCCAGCTCCGCCGCATACTTTAGTTCTTCGATCGCAGTCCGTATGATCTCCTTGATCGTTCCGCCGGAGGACGAGTAGCAGCGAATAGTCTGTACCCCCATCGCTCGTGCGACACGAATGGCGTCATTTACGTCTTCTCGTCGGATGGTGCTGATGTCGAGTGCAAGGTCGAGCTTGCGCCTGCCCTCTTGCTCCGCGAATTCTTCGAGGTATCGATCGGATTCGGCCGTCAGTCCAATTCGGGGGCCGCTTCGCGTGATGTGCAGTTGCACTCCATCGAAACCCGCATCTCGCCCAAGAGACAAGAATTCCTCGATGCCTAGAGCGCCGTGGATAAAGTTCAGCTCCATGCTGTACCGGTTGAGAACCCATCTCAGCTGATCGATTCGCTCGAGAAGCTTCCGCCCCAAGGCAGCATTCAGCTGTGGGATGGGGGATCCGGGCGCGGCGGGTCCCCCCAAGAAGAGCTCAAATCTAGTCTGAAGAGTCATCTCGACCCCCAGTGATGCGGAACGCTTCTGAAAGCAAAGGAGCTCAGATTCGCTGCGATTCACTGCCTATCAGATACACGGTTTGCGTTGGATAGGCCATCTCGATTCCCTCTCTTTCGAAGCGTTGCTTGATCTCGAAATTGATCTCTTCAAGGCATGTCAGATATTCCGCGTAATCAAGGTACCGGCACCAGTGGGCGACATCAAGAATCAACGCTGATTCTCCGTAGCTTTTGAAGTGAGCACGCGACGTGTCGGTCCCGGGGTGTTGCTCCATTACGTCACGCAGGATTGCAACCGCCTTTCTGAGCTTCTCGCTAGTCGTATTGTAGGTGACGCCGATCTTGAAGTTGGTGCGGCGCGTGGGACGCGCCTGGAGATTGTCGATCTGGTCGTTGACGACGGTGGAATTGGGTATTGTCACAAGCGTGCCTTCGTAGGTTCGAATACGGGTACTTCGAAGTCCGATGCTTTCGATGTTGCCCCCGATACCTGCGACGCTCACCCCATCTCCGACATGGAACGGACGATCCACGAAGAGTGTGATCGCCGCGAACATTTGGCGAGCGTCGGTTGGAGTGCGAGTGCGACTGCGAGTCCCCCCAAGCCGAGGCCGGCGAGTAGGCTGGAAATGTTGTAGCCGGAATTCTGAAGGATGAGCGCTCCGACGATCATGAGGATGAACGCCTTGAGCGCTCCCGAAAGCACCGGAAGGAGCTGATCGTCCAGGAGCGACTCAGACTCCTCGGTCCGGGGTTTCAGAACGGCAATCAATACGTCGACGAACTTGACCAGCACGAATGCCACGTTCGCGGTAAGCAGTATCCGCAGCAGGCCGGAAGCGAAACTGGAGACCGCCTCAGGCAATGACAGATAGTGCAGCCCGATCGCTACTGCGACGGTGAATTGCAGTAAGCGGAGCGGGTTTCGAACGAGCACGACAATCGAATCGTGCGCTTCGGGTTGGTTTTCGGTGAGCGTGAGTAACCACCGCGACTCCAAAAGCCGCATGAGGATGCGGTAAGCCGTGTAGGTCACGGCGAATGTCACGAGAAGTGCGCCATATGCCCAAAGAGGCGTTCCGAGGATTTGGTACGCCAGCCCAGTCGTCCAGTTTTCTGTCACCATCACCTCCTACGCGACAGCCAGAGACCCATCGCGACTTTTCTAGATGCCGGCGATCCATTCCCATGGGCGAGTTCAAATACTGCGGCTCGGTTCTTGCTGGCGAGACCTGGATCCTACAGTTCATCCCGCGCGTTTTCGACATTTCGAGCTGTGAGGGGTGGACTCCCTTCCACTATCCTGCCGCGCTCGACGTGCCTGAGAGCTGGTCAAGCAGACGACATGGAGGAGTGGACCGCCCTTGCTCAGGATGAGATCGTGGGTGCGATCGGGAGAAACGCTGAGACAGGCGATACCGAATAGATCGAGGAGACGATAGGACGACCGGATCAGGGTGATTGCGCTGCTTTGAGGATCAAGTGAGTGGGCTGCCCGTTGGTGGAAAGATCGTTTTCCTGCTGGATCTGCCCGCAGGTACAGCGGCGGATACGATTCTTCTTCCGATCAAGTCTCTTCGTGGATCCCAAGCGACTACATCCGCAGACTTGCACATGGCTGCGAGTGGGCGGCGAAGCGCTAATCGGCATTCCCCGCCCGATTGATCTTGCTATGAAAACGCGGCAGGGCGTCTACTGACTGGCTGGTCCCATTGGTCCGCTCGCATTACGACCTCCTCCATCAGCAGCGCCAGCTCATCACCGGGCGGATGAAGTTCTGCCGCGATTCTCCTCGCTCGTCTGGAGAGACGTCGGTAACCCCAGACACAGCGCCGAAATGTTTCTTCGGGGCTGTTCCGGTCGCGATAGAGGGGCAGGTTCACGTCGAAGTAGGAGAGGCTATCCGCATCGACCAAAAGCTCCGAGCGCACGTCTCCTCCCACCTCGTGGAGGCAGACCAGACGGTAGACTTCGTCAGAAAGCGCGGGATCTCCAACTCCGCACTGCTCAAGGATTTCGAGCAGCATCTCAGCACTGTGCCTTGCATGGGCGGCCTTGAAGTCGTCGTAATCGGAGAAATCCGCGCGGAGCACCTTGCTCGTTTCCACCGCGCGATCAATGTCATGGCCGAGTGCGGCGAGTTGGAGGGCCTCGTCGGCACCGGGCTCGAATTCCAGAAGCCATTCGAGGGTGTTAACGGAGTGTCTCGGATCCTCGGGGACCGCGGATCCGGCGATCACCTCGCTGATCTGCACTCGGACCTGCGCCAGCGGCTTCACGCCTCAGCTCGATTGCGGCTTGCAGTGACGATGCGACGCGCAGTCTCGGCGTTCATTACCACTGCGATCAGTGAAAGTGCGAGAAACGGCAAGTTGAAGATGGCACCGAGGGCGATGACGAGCACGCGCAGATCGCGTCCGATGCGGATCCCGAGAGTCTCGCCGCGCTGGAATCGGATCTTCATCAGCCCGTCGTATTTGTCAGCGGTATAGCTGACGAGAAACGAGCCCGTGATGGCCATGAAGCCCACGAAGAGCGCAAGGGGGCTCCCTTCCGGCGCGAAGAAGACGTGCCAGGTCAGGCCGAAGAGGAGAAAGGCGTCGGCGTAGCGATCGAGTACCGCATCGAACCAACCCCCGAATTCGCTCTCCTCCAATCGAAGCCTCGCGACCTCTCCATCGCAGCCGTCCACCACCGAAGCGACCTGGGCGAGCACGCCGCCAACGGCCAGCCAGAGTGCTCCGCCCGAAGCAAAGAGGCCCGCGGCCACTATGCTGACTGCGAAGCAGAAAAATGAGATCTGATTCGGCGTGACTGCGCGCTTGACCAGATGACGTGTGATGCGCGTCGAAAGCGGTCGGTTGAGTCGGCGGGAGACGGGTCCATCTCCCAGCTTGGGGAGCGTCGCGATCATTGCCCGCTCGGCGCGCTCGACCGCGCTGGCGTCATCCACGTCGATCCAGAACGCATCGCCGATGTCATGAACGCGCATCTTCCCGTGCTCAGCCAGAAGCGCGATGCCGGCCGAAAGCGACTCGTCGCCTTCCTTCGCCCGGGCCTGATCAAGCGCCGAGAAGAGGTCGGACGAACAGAGAAAGCACCCGGTGTCAAAGGCGTCGTAGCGTTCAAGGTCCTTTCCGATGGCCTCGAGTCGCCCGTCACTGGCCCGCACCTTGGTGACATCCTCGAGGTCAACCAGGGGGTTATTCAGGTTGCGATCGACCGCCAAGCAGACGCCCCCTGCCTCGAGCGGTTCGCTGAGGAGCCCGCTCACCAGAGCGACGTCCACCACGTGGTCCGCCATCAGCAGGACGAAGGGTTCGTCGCCGATCGCTTCCCGGGCTGCCAATACGGACAGGCCGTTACCCCCAGCCCAATTCTCGTTGACGACCTGGGTGATGGTGATGCCGCGGCGCAGCGCCAGGAGATTCAGAAACTCCGTGACCCGATCGCCCTCGTACCCTGTGACGACGATGAACTCTTCGAGTCCCGCCCGTTTGGCATTGACGAGAGTACGTTCGATGAGCGGTAGTCCGAGCAGGGGGTAGAGAGGCTTCGGGACGCCCCCGCTCGTTAGGCGGCTGCCGCGCCCGGCGGCAATCACAAGACACTTGCGCGCCAGGCTAGACATCCCTGCGCCCGGCGATGAAGTCCTCCGTCCGGGTGTAGGCTTCATCGTCTGTGTACTGCTCGGGCGGATGCTTCATGAAGTAGGAGGATGGCGAAAGGAGAGGCCCTCCCACACCCTTGTCGAGGGCGAGCTTTGCGCAGCGGATGGCGTCAATCGAGACCCCTGCCGAATTGGGCGAGTCCTCCACCGAGAGTCGCAGCTCGATATTCATCGGAACGTCTCCGAAGAGTTTGCCCTCCATGCGCAGGAAGCAGACCTTGTTGTCGTTCTGCCAGGCGACGTAGTCGCTTGGACCCACGTGGATGTTCTCGTCGTCGATGCGATCGCTCGCTACAGACTGCACAGCTTCTGTCTTCGATTCCTTCTTGGAAGCCAAGCGGTTGCGATTCAACATGTTGAGGAAGTCGGTGTTGCCTCCTGTATTGAGCTGATAGGTGCGCTCGAGCTTGACGCCGCGCTTGCGAAAGAGGTCCGTGAGAACGCGGTGGGTAATGGTCGCGCCGAGTTGTGCCTTGATATCGTCGCCGATGATGGGAATGCCCTTGTCTGCGAAGCGTTGAGCGAATTCCGGATCGCTGACGATGAAGACGGGGATGCAGTTGATGAGAGCCACGCCAGCTTCGAGCGCACACTCGGCGTAGAAGCGAGCGGCCTCCTCAGAGCCCACTGGGAGATAGTTGATGAGCACCTCGGCCCGCGATTGCTCGAGCGTGAGAACGATTTCCTCACGGGTTGCTTCGGGCGCATCCGAAGGCAGGAAAGTGCGCTGAGCGGGGTGCTGCTCCATATGCTCCGCAACACCGTCTAAGACCCGCCCCATCTGGACTTGTACTTCTGCCTTGGGGAGATTTCCGCAGAACACCGTCGTGCAGTTGGGCAGCTCGAAGATGGCTTCGTTAATGTCTTTCCCCACCTTGCGTTCGTCGATGTCGAACGCGGCCACGACCTCGATGTCGAAGGGTCGGTAGCCGGAGATCTCCCAGTGCATGAGTCCGATCGCGTCCTCGGGCTGCTTATCCCGATAGTATTCGAGTCCCTGCACAAGGGAACTAGCGCAGTTCCCGACCCCGACGATCGCAATTCGAATCTTCTCCACCTCGTTGTCTCCTTTTTGATTTCGACTTCCGGACAGGAAAACAGGTCGAGGTCCGAAAACTCTGGCGAGCAGAGCTTCGGACCAAACCACAGATCTCGATGTCCGATAATCTGACAGGTGTCCAGCGGGCCGCTGGATCCCAGCTGGGATGGGTGCAACGTATTAACCGATCTCCCCCCCGATGTCGAGAAAGGCACGCTCGCAGTCCTCTCAGTTCTCAAAATCGGGCTGGCCCGAAACTTTTGGGATTTTTCCTGGGTCCTGGGTCCTGGGTCCTGGATAGGGACGAGGGCTAGCCCGGATTATGCATGAAGATGTTGTTTGAAGGATACATCGATCGATTTTTTTGTCGTATTCCTGGGTTCGTCGCTTTTTTGATGAGTCGACACCTTGGTGGAAGCGACCTTTGCGACGCAGGTCGAGCTGCAGGCAGAGCGGTCCGCGATTGCATCCCGCAATCGATTCATTCTCACAGGCGGTGAAGTTTTTAGGGCGATGCACCGCCGACGGTGAGTGCGATGCGTTGCCAGTCGGACTTCGCCATGAACGTGTTTGGTAGGTGCAGAACGATTCTTCGCACCGACTCTTCGACCCAGACGGGAAGCTTCAACAATCGGTCACGCAGTCGAGTGACCTGGGCGTCGCAATAGGCCGTGTGGCGGGCTTGCATGCCCAGCTCCTGCATCAATACAAAGGCCGCCGCCGTCAGTTGCACCCGAAGCTGATTGGCCAGAAACGAAGAGCAGCTCGTCCGTCCCAGATCGAGTCCCTGCTTGAGCTCCTTGATTCGGTTCTCGGCATCGCCACGTCCGCAGTAGAACTCGTAGGTCCGCTTGGCCGTCATCTTGAAGTTCGTCACCAGGAAGCGAAGGTTCTCCCGAGGTTCTCGTCCCGGGTAATCCACCACTTCCGCCTTGAACAGTACGCGGCGAGGATGGGGCCAGGTCTTTTTCGTCTGGTACTGCGTCTCACCGAAGATCTGGGTCGTCTGGCCCGTTCTCTTGTACTCGCGCAGGGCGAGTCGCTGGGACTTCTTGGCCGCTTTTTTCAAAGGGAGCCAGTTCGACAGCCCCACGACGTATTCGACGTGGGCGCCATCGAGATAGTCGAGCACGGAGGGAACGGCGAAGCCCCCGTCCAGACGGATCCGGATGCGGGCTTTCGGAAAGGCGACTCGGATCTTGTCGAGTAACCGCTCGAGGATCGGAATGAGGCCGAGGGCGGCTCCCGCATCGCCGGGGCGAAGTACGGCACACAGAAGAGATTGCCGTTTTTCGCGATTGAACGCGATCGTACCGATCAGCGGCAAGAAGCAGTGGGTCCCGTAGTGGCCGTGGTAGAAGGCGAACTCCTGCTGGCCGTGGGTGGGGTCATCCGTCGGATCGAAGTCGAGGATGATCGTCTTGGCCTTGCGTCCCAGACGTCTTCGGTGACGATCGATCACGGTCTCGGCAATCGTCTCGACGAGCCGATACAACTCTCCTGATCCCACCGCGTTCTCAAAACGTGAGAGTGTCGACTGGGAGGCGAGCGGATCTCCCGAGATCGGGCTTCGACCCACCATCATCTTGTGAATCGGATCGTCGGCGAGGACCCGAGCATCGTTGCAGTCGGGGTGGCCCAGCGCGATGGCGAACATCCTTTGCCGGAAGAGTTCCTGAATCTCGTGTCGGACCTTCCCCCGCTCCCGTCCGTCGCGAAGACACGAGGCCAGCTTCTCACTCAGCCCAAGTCGCTCGTCGACGCCCTTCAGCAACAATCCACCGCCATCACCGCTGCTGTGGACTTGATCGAAGGCCGCGACAATGGGCTTTGAAATCAGGGTGGGGAAAAGAACGGACTGTGTTGTAGTATCGGACATGCAAAAGGCCTCTGGAATGCGGGAAACTGGCGTAGACAACCTGTTTCTAGCAGTTCAGTGGCCTTCTTGCGTTAGGCCTCGTGAATAATTCGGGCTAAGTACTGGAAGTTGTGCACGTTTTAGTTCGACTGACTTTTTGCACACTACGGGCTCTGGCTTCGCGTCTCTCTTCGCGTAGTTCTTGGGCGCCGCTTCGCCCTTCCCCTCCACTCCGCTCCACCAAAATCAGAAAGTCACCGGAATCATTAGGGAAAGTACCCCTACCCCCCGATTTGGTACATCTCGACACGCTCGCGCTTGGGCGTCGCCCCGTCGATCTGCAAGAGCCCGCCACGCTCTTCGCTGTAGCGATCCGTCCGCGCGGTCCAGGTCGACGAGATGATCTCGCGCAGCGCATCATCATCGACTCCGGCGCGCATGGGCGCCCGTAGGTCGACGCCCCCGTCGGCGAATAAACATGTCACGAGCGATCCTTCTGTCGTCAGACGCGCGCGCGTGCAATCGCCGCAGAACGGGGCCGACACGCTCGTGATCACACCGATCTCGCCACCGCCGTCGACATAACGCCAACGAGTCGCGACTTCCCCGGCGTAGTTCGCATCGACGGCTTCGAGCGGAATCTCCGAGCCGATGCGCTCGATGATCTCGGCGCCGCTGACGACCTGGTTCATATCCCACTGGTTGCGTGTGCCTACGTCCATGAACTCGATGAAGCGCAGGATGTGTCCGGTTCCGTGAAAGTGCCGGGCGAGATCGACGAGGCCGGTCTCGTTCACACCGCGCTGGACGACGCAGTTGATCTTGATCGGGCCGAGGCCGGCGGATTCGGCAGCGGCAATTCCTTCGAGAACGCGTTCGACGCCGAAGCGTTCGCCGTTCATCTGGTGATAGACGTCGGGGTCGAGACTGTCGAGGGAAACGGTGATCCGACGAAGACCAGCTTCCGCCAGGGACTCGGCCCATTTCGGGAGCAGGCTGCCGTTGGTCGTCATCGCGATATCGAGATCTTCGTCGAGGCCGCGAAGCCGGGCGATCAGGTCCTGGAGCTCGTGGCGCAAGAGAGGCTCACCGCCGGTGATCCGAAGCTTCTCGACGCCGAAGCCGATGAAGAGCCGCACGAGACGCTCGATCTCTTCGAAGGTCAGGATCTCTTTGCGCGGGAGGAATTGATATCGCTCGCCAAAGACCTCCGCGGGCATGCAGTAGGGACATCGGAAGTTGCAGCGGTCCGTGACGGAAATGCGGAGATCCCGGAGCGGCCGCCGAAGTCGATCGGTGAGCATGGGCACATCTTTCGGTGTGGACTCGGGGGGCATCACAGACGGCGCTACTCCAGGACGGGCACGGGGGGCGAAAGTTCCAGGGCAGTCATTTTGGCAGCGATTGGCCGGCTGCGCTCGCCTTCCTCTGCGCTCCTGGGCCCCCGGGGCCACAAAACACCGGATCAGCTCCAAATTGCAGGCGACCTGCCGGCTGCGACCCGGAATCTTGACTCATTAGTATTCTATCGTACCCTCACGCCGATGCACCTCCTCGCACGGGAAGAAACGGGCCTCCGATGCCTGCTCCAGGTCGCCCTTCGCGGGGCCGGGATCGTCCTCGCAGGCGACCCCGTCCCGATCGCAAAGATTGCGGCGGGCGAGGGAATTTCGGATGTCTACGCGGCCAAGTTGATGCGCCAGCTGAGGCTGGCCGGGCTCGTCGAGAGTGTCCGTGGCACAGCGGGAGGCTATCGATTGACTCGCCCGGCCAAGGCGATCAGCGTCTGGGACGCGATTCAGGCTCTCGACAGCAACTTCCTGCCGAACGCGGCCTGCGAATGCCGGCCGGAAGATCGCGTCGATTGTCGCCGCACGACGACTTGTGCGGTGAGCTCTCTTTGGCGCCGACTCGGCGACGAGATCCGCTCATCTCTCGAAGCGGTCTCCCTCGCGGATCTGTGCGAGGGCGCCCTCGATCGGCCGGACCGGATCGAGCTCCCGGTCGCCGAAACAACGAATGAATCAATCGGCGCAAGCCGACGAGAAGCCTCTATTGCCCAGATCGCCCGGATCGCAGGAGCCTCGGCGCCGCATTAGGCGTCGCCGATCGACCGGAAAAGGAAACTAGCGTGGTCAACCTCGAACTCACCGACGCCGCGGTCAACAAGGCCAAAGATCTACTCGCCCACAGTGATCACACCGATGGCGCACTACGGGTTGCCGTGCGGAACGGCGGCTGCAGCGGCATGCGCTACGAGCTGCTCTTCGATGGCGCGCGTCGAGATGATGACGACGAACTCCAGTTCAATGGACTGAAGGTCTGGATCGACACCGAGAGCGGGACGTTCCTCGACGGGATCACGATCGACTACTCGGATTCGCTGAACGACGCCGGCTTCAAGATCAACAATCCCGGAGCGACGGAAACCTGCGG
>SMVA01282993.1_pt1 | contig 10817 bp, 8 predicted proteins | sample 2456451 | NCBI WGS metagenome assembly SMVA01 (sample SAMN11095933, study PRJNA526329) | marine sediment metagenome | biome: Marine sediment; feature: Surficial sediment; material: Deep marine sediment; isolation source: Hadal surficial sediment | place: Pacific Ocean | collected 2014-05 | depth 0-1...
CCAGTGTCTGCAAATCATGTAAGATAATTCACAGAGCTGAATCGAGAGAATGCCTACCTTGTGTAATCCAGTTTTGGTGTGTGTCCCCGTCACCACACTGAGGGCCAACCGCGAAAAACTCCAGGGTTCCAGAATAGAACTCGCGGGCTGTGCGTATTTGGACCCAGCCTCTCTTTGTTGATCTGCCATAACGACCAAGGGTGGATCAAGATGCACAAAACTACATTATGGAATATAGCTAGATTTATCACTATAATTATATATATATCAATATGATAGTGATATTATACTGTATATATATCAGTATAAAGTAGAAGGCTCTAACCATGCAAATATCACCCATCAGCAACCGTTCCCTCACGCAACTGGCAGACGATATCATCTCCTACTCCATTCGCCTGAATGCGTCTGAGTATGAATTCCTGGTGTTGGTTCGCGAGTTTGATATCAGGCAAGGCTGGAAGGAAGGCCACTTCAATAACTGCGCGGAGTGGCTGAATTTTAAATGCGGTATCAGCATCAGTACCGGGCGGGAGAAAGTAAGGGTAGCCCTTGGCTTGTTTGATTTGCCCTTATGTTCGCAGGCATTTTCTGAAGGGAAATTGTCCTACTCGAAAGCAAGGTCCATTACGCGGGTTGCCACGCGGCTGAACGAGGGTGAACTTCTCGATTTTGCCTTCACTGCAACCGCATCACAGGTGGATGAACATTGTATCCAGTTACGCAACGCGCAGCGGCATGTTTCAACCGGGGATGCAAACAAGGCGTTTCGCTCAAGATGCCTGAGCCGCTCTAATCACCCGGATGGCACCATGACCATCACGGTGGATCTGCCGAAAGAAATGGGTGATCTCGTGATGAAGGCGATCGAGATTGCAGGGGAAGCGATTGAAAGGGATAGTGGTCACGCGGCAGAGGACAGGCAGGATGATTTCTTTCGCAAACAGGCAGATGCGCTGGTGCAGGTAGCCAAAGGGTATCTGACAGGCGGATCGACGAATAAAACATCGACAGCAGATCATTACCAGGTGATGGTTCATGTGGATGAATGCGCGCTTGTTTACGATAGAGACGGACGTGAGCAACAAGGCCGTGAGGAAGAAGCAGCTGAAAGTCAAAAAGAAGGCACTGGAAAAAGTGATCTTCCCATTGAATCTGTTCGCAGAATCACCTGTGATGCCAGCATCGTTCCCGTTAGTGAGGACAAGAAGGGCAATCCACTCAATGTCGGTCGCAAGCAACGAGTGGTATCGCCACCGTTAAAAAGAGCCTTATTGAGCAGAGACAAGTGTTGTGCTTTTCCGGGTTGTAGTCATGACAGGTGGCTTGATAGTCATCATGTCAGGCACTGGGCGGATGGGGGTGAAACGAACTTATCAAATCTTGTCCTTTTATGCAGTCACCACCATCGTCTGCTTCATGAAGGTGGATACACCATAAAGAAGAATTTTGAGGGTGACTGGTACTTCAGAAATGCTAACGGAAAGGTGATACCGAATTCTCCCGTGGTTGATTTGGATGAAGGGGGAGATCCGCCACGTGGCGGATTGGTAGGTGAACGAAGTGAATACTCCATTCGTGAGCCTGCGCCGGTTTATGCAGTCGCATAGATTGACATTATGTGAGTGTTGACTGGCAGCGGGATCTCAAGCAACGGCACTATTATCTAAGGGGCAGATCTGGACAATTTGGTGCGCAAGATGTCTGATGCCAGGAGAACAATGAGAATGATGTGTCTCTTTACCCCTATGTCACCCCTATGTCCCGGCACCGTCGGACAGCAACCAGTCTTCTAATCTTGCCACTTACCTAACAACGGTATCTGCAAACCCGTGGGCCATTGACCTTCGAAAATGGAACGCCATTCAAATTGAGAATTCTCGCGATCAACGAGTCATCTGTTCGCATTCAATGCCGAAGTCTGGCGTTGAGTTGTTCCACGACCCCGGCCCAGTCAGCGTCTTCTTCCAAGGCTTCCTTGAGGAACATTGCCTGCGCCTCTGTCCAGAAATCTGCATCCACTAGTCGAATATCATGGTTCAGCTTATGGCGATGGAAGAAATTATCGATGTCACTGTCTGTTGCGGGTAAGCCCAACTGCTGGAACAAGGCGTTTATACTGTGAGGTGGAAAATCCATCATGGGGGACTTCCTTACAGGGGGAATGCAAAGTATAACCAATCCGAGCGTCAATAATTGGGGTAGTGAATGAAAATTTCAGACACCGTAGTGAAACATTTACTTGCAACCTGGCCTGTTGCGCGGCTTGCGACGTTGAATTCAGATGGCAGCCCGCATCAAATTCCCATCGTATTTGCGTGGCATGACGGCTGCTTTTGGTCACCCATTGATGGCAAGCCAAAACGAACCGGTCAGCTAACTCGGCTCGACAATGTCATTGCCAATCCTATCGCGAGTTTATTGGTCGACGAATATGACGTTGATTGGACGCAGCTCTGGTGGATTCGAGCTAAATTGGATGTCACCGTCATTCGCTTAGACGAGGTAAACCCGGAAACGCTGGAGCAAGCAACGCAGGCCATAAAGAAACTTGAAGAGAAGTACCCACAGTATGAAAGTACAGCAGTTCTGCGTGAGCCAGCGACGATCTTGTCTATGCGCCCTACAGCCATAATGAGCTGGAGCGCGAGCAGGGTTGAATTTTGACTGGATCCATCGATCCCACCGCCAGGTTCTGGGCAGGACTTAAACGCGCTATCTGGTTGAAGAAGCTACTTTTCCAGGTAATCAGGCAACCCGAATAGCGCCCAATAGTCGTCCAACCCCATGTCTTTTGTAAGCTGGTCGAATCTGGGGTCCTGGCGAAATTCAGTTGCCTCCCTGCTAAACAGTAATTCCGGATAAATATATTTTCTATCACCGGTTCCTTCAAGCGCTGCGATTTTCGCGAATGCCTGATCGACATCGCCGATGAGAATAGGCAGACCAAACTGCAGGATAGGCGCAATCAACTGGCCGGTTTTCACTGCCTCTGCAGACATTCCTCTGGCCATCTCACGGTTTTCCTTCAGGAAAACCAGATGGCCACTTTCTATCAACCAGAGTGGAGCGGTTAGGGGATCCGGATGAAATGCCTTAATCACGGCCTTAAACTCATGGTACCGGTGCGTCCTCAATAAAAAGACGATATAACCCGGATTAATACGATTGCTGAATCCAAGCTGTGAACCAATCTCAAATTGCTCCGCTGCATGGTCGTCTTCGTTAACCCATAGATAGGCAACTGCCAGTCTGTCATTCACTACTGGCGAAACATCATCCAGTTCTATTGCCCGCTCAGCGGTAATAACGGCATCACGATTTCGACCGACCATTGCCAGTAGTTGCGAATACCAGACATAAGTATTGGGATTATCCGGCGACAGAGACAATGCTTGTCTGTAGTGCGCCTCGGCTTCAACGAATTGCCAGCGATGCATCGCGATGAATGCCTGTATCGCTTCGGCGTCACTCTGATTCACCGCGCTGGAGAAATCCATAATCCCGAGTTCCTTCATGGCTTCGGAAAACATTTTCTCCGTGGATTCGTTTGAATAGAACGGCAGTAAAACCAGCGAATTTGCCAGGGCTAACCGCACCCTTAAAAACCCGGGATCAATCTCAACCGCTTCCCTGAATAGTTGAATACTTTTTCGAAGGGCAAATTCACCACGCAACTTCCACAGGAATCTGCCATTGAGATAGAGTTGGTAGGCTTTCATATCAGGCTGGGAATCAGCCTCTGCCTGTAGTGCCGCTAAACCGACACCTTCGAAACTTTTCTGAAGCGCAGTTACGACACCGCTCGCAATCTTACCTTGCAAACTAAATGCCTGCTCCAGCGGTCGTTCAAATGACTGCGTCCACATCAAATACCCATCGGACGCACTGCTTAATTGAGCGTTGATCACTAGCCGTTCTTTTTCTCGCCGGACGCTGCCTTCGAGAACAGCATTAACATTTAACAATCTGCCAATACCAGGTATATCTTCCGCACTATTTTTTAGGCTATAAGAAGACCTGCGCGCCACCACCCTGAGTCCCGGCACCCGGCTGAGGGACATGGTTATTTCATCCGTAATACCATCGCTAAGGTAGGCATTATTCTCATCCTCGGTCAGGTTATCAAAAGGTAGGATGGCGATGGAGATAACCTCGTCGTCTCCCAGAAACTGTGCGTCGAGTGACTCAAGCCAATCGGGGAAAGCGAGATAAAGCGGATCGTCATTTTTGCCGCTGTACCAGCGATCAACCATGGCGACTAACAACACGATAACAGTGATAGCAATGAATGCAGGTTTTTTGAGTGAGGTATGCTTCGTTTCCTGAGTTTGGGTAGGTGTTATCTCATGTATGAGTCGATAGCCAACTTTAGGGACTGTCTGGATAAATACGGGAACCTTCGGATCATCATTTAAGGCGGTGCGCAAAAGTGAAATAGCCCGGGAAAGAACCTCATCTGAAACATAGGTATTCCAGACGTCGTCGATCAGCCTGTCACGTTTAATCACCTCACCCTGATGTGCAGCAAGGTACACCAGCACGTCCATGATCTTTGGTTCAAGATGCGTTTCTTTACTGCCTTCCTGAATGAGACCCTGGTCGGGTAATACCAGCCAGATGCCAATGTGGAATCCCTTCCGGAGCAGATCGATATTCGATAGAGTCGCAGGCTCTTCCATTCGGCTACTTGTTAATGAAGGCAGCCATAAGCATAACGTCCGCAATAGGTGTTTGCCAGCAGTCGCGATTCAGACTGGGAATACAATCCAATTCACGCTTCCGAGTTTACGCGGCGTTGGCGGTTTCCTGCTCTGGTTCCTGGATCCTGGGTAGCGCTTCCACTGAATTTTGCGGATTGGAGAACTGCATGGCGCCGTCTTCAAGTGGGCCGGAGCGAATCAGCTTTTTATCCAGGGCGTAGTTCTGGGTATTCTTCCAGGGTCCGTTATCGCCTTGCCTGGGCAGAAGATGCATGCTGCGCTGCATGTAACCTGAAGAGAAATTCTGGATCCAGGGTAATCGTTGCATATCTTTATCTTCTTCGCGCAGCCTCGGCGTGCACTGTTGCATGCCGAGTTCATCCATGCGATTGAGCAAGCGGCAGGTGTACTCTGCAATGATGTCTGCCCGCAATGTCCAGGAAGCATTGATATAACCGAAAGTCTGGATCATATTCGGGATGTCAGAGTACATCATGCCCTTGTAGGAAACAGTGTCTGGAATGTGAATCACCTTGCCATCGACACTAATGTTAAGACCATTGGCCACTGATAGTTTAAGACCCGTCGCCGTCACGATAATGTCGGCCTCGAGTTCCTTGCCAGAGGCCAGCTTAATGCCGGTTTCGGTGAATGTATCGATGGTGTCAGTTTCGACGGTTGCCGTTCCGTCCTTGATGACATCGTAGAGGTCGCCATCCGGGATGAGGCAAAGTCGTTGATCCCACGGGTTGTAACTCGGCGTGAAGTGGGTATCCACGTCATAATCCGGTAATGCCTTGCGCACCATATCAAGAATCTTGATTTTTACTTTCTCTGGCTGCGTACGGGTTCGGTTATAGAAAAAATTGCCGAGTTTGATGTTCTTGAACCGGGTAATCGCATAAGCCCAGGTCTCAGGTAGAAATTTGCGAAGTGTATTAGCAATCTTGTCCACGGCAGGGGCAGATACGACGTAGGTTGGGGAGCGTTGTAACATGGTGACCTGGGCGCCTCTCTTTGCCATGGCTGGCACCAGCGTCATCGCAGTCGCTCCGGAGCCGATAACGACAACTTTCTTGCCTGTATATTCAAGATCTTCGGGCCAGAACTGTGGGTGCACAGTAGTACCTTTGAATGTGTCTGCACCTTTGAATTCGGGGGTGTATCCTTCATCGTAGTTGTAGTAGCCGCCACACATATAGAGGAAGTTACAGGAGAACTCGATGATATCGCCCGTGTCTGCCAGTTCAGCCTGGACAGTCCAGGTTGCAGTGTTGCTGGACCAGGCAGCGGATTTCACCCGATGTTTGAATCGAATGGTCTTCCGGATGTCATTTTCGTCCGCGGTCTCGTTTACGTATTTAAGGATGGCAGGCCCATCGGCAATGGCTTTAGCGTCAATCCAGGGTTTGAAGTTATAACCCAGTGTATGCATGTCGCTATCGGAACGGATACCAGGATATCGGAAGAGGTCCCAGGTACCGCCCACAACTTCCCGACCTTCCAGGATGGCAAATGTCTTTCCGGGGCATTTATGCTGCAGGTGATAAGCGGCGCCAATGCCTGAGAGTCCGGCACCAACAATGACAACGTCGAAGTGATTCATGTATTCCTCATTATTCCAGGGATCGCGGAGCGCGCCATTGTAGCAGAAATACCCTAATTTCGATCAGTACAGGTTTATCCGATCGTATTTGTGCCGTGAATTGTAGTGCGAAACTCGACAATTGCTTTGACTGGCGTAAGCCACACATGACTATCCGGGGTCTGTGCCCGTGCAGTTTGTTAACCAGGATTCACTCCGTTTTCAGGAAAACCCGATCGACAGAAGGTTGTCCAGCGGCTGATAGAGTTCTTCCAGATAAACCACGTCATCCTGATCGAGACTAATCTCTGTTGCTTCAACCAGGTCATCGAGCTGTTCTATTTTGGATACGCCAATGACGGGCGAATAGACTTCAGGTTTGCTGAGCAGCCATGCCAGGGCGATTTGTGCTGGCGATTTGCCATATTTCGTCGCCGTTTCCACAACCCGATCAGCAATCTTAAAATCCATTTCTCCCCGGTATAAGCCTTCGGTTCGCTTACGATCGCCTCCTTTGGAACGATTGGTTGAACCCCTGTCGAAAGAGCCTTTATAAGCACCCGTGAGGATTCCCCTGGCCAAAGGAGACCAGGGAGTGAGGCCGACTCCCGTTTTTGCGCAGTAGGGATTCATCTCTCTTTCTTCCTCGCGATAAATCAGGTTGTAGTGATTCTGCATTGAGATGAATTTTGTCCAGCCATTTCGCTCGGCAGTCATTTGCAGTTCAGTAAACTGCCAGGCGAACATGGATGAACCACCGAGGTACAAAGCCTTTCCTGCCTTAACCACATCGTGCAGCGCTTCCATGGTTTCTTCGATAGGCACTTCCGCCTGGCCCGGGGCGCCATGTGGATGACGGTGGATGATTAATTGATCGACATAGTCGAGACCCATCCGGGTCAGGCTTGCGTCGATACCTTCCATGATGTGCTTGCGCGACAATCCACCCTGGTTTGCACCGCGGCCCATCGGCATGGCGACTTTAGTCGTAAGAACATATTCGTCCCGGGGCAATAGTTCTTTCAGCAAATTACCGACGACGATTTCACAGGCACCGACACCATAGATATCTGCGCAGTCAAAATAGAACAGGCCCTTGTCGATTGCAGCTTTAAATATCGGTCTTGCATCATCAGGGCCAAGTGTCCAGTCGCCCTGGTGACCCTTGCCGGGTTCGCCGAAGTTCATGGTGCCGAGGCACAGTTGTGATACGCGAAGTCCGCTGTTCTTTCCGAGTTGTATGGCGTTCAACATAGGGGCGCCCCATATTTATTGATATGATGGATATTACAGAATGTACTCTATCAGTGCGACCAGCATGGCCGCACAGGAGTCGAATAAGAGTCAGACAAGAGCCGGACAAGAAAAGGAGCCGTTTATGGCCATCTCCAGGCAGAACACCTTATCGATGTTGTTGGTGAGTTTATCGATAGCTTCGCTTCCTGTTGTTGCAGGCGTTTCCAGCGTTTCACCGTCGGTAGCGAAGATGCATACCATCTTCAATGATCAATGGGCGCGAGAGTTACAAGAGAACCCGGTCAGGGCGTCATACCTGGGTGACCGAAGATATAACCGCCAGTGGCAAGATCTGAGCGCTGCGGCCAGGGCTACGAGCCACGAAGGTGATGTAAAGGCGCTTAGCGACCTGCAAGGCATCGATTATGAGTTGCTTGGCGAGGAAGAAAGGATCAACTATGAATTGTTCGAACGCCAATACCGGGATCGAATAGAAGCCTATCAATTTGAATCAGACCTGATGCCCATCAGCCAGCGAGGCGGTATCCAGACTCTGGATGAAACAGGTAATCGCCTGCGGATGAAGACGGTTGCCGACTATGATGATTGGATAGCGCGATTAAACCAGATCGATTCCTACATGGATCAGACAATTAACCTGATGAAAGAAGGAATGGCGAAAGGCATTGTGCCCCCCAAAATCATTATGCAACGCGTTCCCGCGCAGATAAAAAAGCAATTGGTTTCGACCCCGGAACAGAGTTTGTTCTACAAGCCATTTGCGAATATACCTGACCACTTTACTCCTGTTGAGAAGAAGCGGATTACTTCAGCCGCGCGTGAAGTGATCAGCTAAAAGGTAGTCCCGGCATACCAGAAACTATACGAATTTTTTAACAAGACCTATCTTCCCGCCTGCCGTGAAAGTATTGGCGCATCAGAATTACCAAACGGCAGAGCCTACTACGAGTTCAGGGTACGACAGTTTACGACGACAGAAATGACCCCGGATGAGGTTCACCAGCTTGGACTGAATGAAGTTGCCAGGCTCAGGAAAGAAATGGCTGAAGTTATAGAGGAAGTGGGCTTCGAAGGAACCTTCGAAGAATTCATTCACTTCCTCCGAACTGATCCAAAATTCTACTATGACAATCCTGAAGAACTGTTCGAGGGTTATCTGGCCGTCGCAAAGCGAATTGATCCGCAACTGGTGAATTTGTTCGGCAAACTGCCTCGAATGCCATACGGGTTGAAGGAAATTCCAGAAGCCATCGCGCCGGATACGACGACTGCCTACTACACCCGCCCAGCAGCCGACGGCAGCCGGGCGGGTTACTATTACGTAAACCTGTACAAGCCGGAAACAAGACCAAAGTATGAGATGGAAGTATTAACCGTGCATGAATCTGTGCCGGGTCACCACCTGCAGATAGCGCTGCAACAGGAACTGGAACAGTTGCCAGACTTCCGCCGTTATTCAGGCTTTACTGTATTTGTTGAAGGGTGGGGGTTGTACAGTGAACGGCTCGGGTATGAACTTGGCCTGTATAAGGATCCCTACTCCAGGTTCGGACAGCTAACGTATGACATGTGGCGCGCTGTTCGACTCGTGGTCGATACCGGCATGCACTATAAAGCCTGGTCCCGGCAGAAAGCGATTGACTACTTTCTTGCTAATGCTGCACGCCAGGAACTGGACATCGTTAATGAAATCGATCGCTATATTTCATGGCCGGGCCAGGCACTTGCCTATAAGTTGGGCCAGCTTAAATTCCTGGAGCTCCGGCAGCGGGCAACTACCGCCCTCGGAGATAAATTCGATATCAGGGCTTTCCATGACACTGTACTCGGCAAGGGTGCCGTTCCATTGTCAGTACTTGAAAAAATGGTCGAGGAGTGGATTGAGGCTACCCTGCTTGAGGAAGAGTAGCCTGGGGCACAGGATATTACTAACTGCCGCTATCCGCGCCAGCAAGGAACGAGGCCATCACTCTTTCTTTGCCGCGCCGTGCCAGGGACGCCACATCTTCTCCGATACAATACAAGGCCGGTACCAGGAATAAAGTCACGAATAATGCGAACAATACACCGAAAGCCAGCGCCAATACTGCGGGTTTAAGGAATTGTGCGTCGGTCGAACGCTCCGCCATAATCGGCATTAACCCAACAAAGGTTGTGACGGTTGTCAGCAGGATTGGCCTGAATCTGGTGACGCCTGCCTCAATCACGGCTTCTGCTGCTGCCTGGCCTTTGTCCCGAAGGCGACCAACATAGTCCACCAGTACAAGATTGTCGTTGATCACGACACCAGCGGCGGCACCGATTCCAAAGTAAGAGAATAGTGCCATGGATACTCCAAAGATCAGGTGGCCATAGACCGCGCCCATAAAGCCGAAGGGTACTGCCGTCATGACCAGCAGTGGCAGCCAATAGGAACGGAATGCGATGGCGAGCAGAGTATACATCACGAAGAAAGCGATCGCGTAGAGGGCGAAGATTTCATCAAAAAAGATATCCTCCCCCTGGATTCCGGCACCCACCTTCAATTCCGGATAGCGTTCCTGCAGCAGGGGCAGGAAGGTATCATCCATGTCGGTTCGAATATCGCTCATCAGTTCGCCAATAACACCGGCGGTGACGCGCACCATTCTTTCGCCATCGCGACGTTGTATTCGTTGCACGCCAGAAGCCACTTCTAAATCCACGATTGACATGAGTGGGATTTCGCGACCGTCATCGGTTCTCACCATGAAATTATTCAGGCTTTCAAGGCTGTAACGGAGTTCCCTCGGGTAGCGAACCATGACTTTAACGTCACCATTCTCCCTGGGAAGGCGTTGCACTTCTTCACCGAAGTAAGCCTGTCTGACCTGTAGTGATACCTGGGCAAGACTCAACCCAAGCTTTTCTGCACCTGGCCGCAATTGCATATGCAATTCGTCCGATTCACCGCGCAAATTGTCTCGAACAAAATAGGTGCCATCGTATTCCTGCAATCTGGCCTTGGTATCATTGCTTGCTGCCCGCAGCACATTAAGGTCTCTATGGCGCAGGATGTAGCTGATTCGGGGTGATGAATTGTTCATCGTGTAGTTCACTTCAATTTCATCGGCGTCTGGAACATCGCCAACGAGTTCTCTAAGGCGAAGCGCGGCTTCTTTTGCAGACATATCCCGAATTTCAGGAGGAGACAGCTTGACGATGGCAATGACACTATCGCGGCGCGATCTTGTGTACCAGCCTTCGATAATTTCTCCCGTGCCGCCTTCAGTTTCAGCCCTGACTTTTACTTC
>SMVA01351201.1_pt1 | contig 10817 bp, 5 predicted proteins | sample 2456451 | NCBI WGS metagenome assembly SMVA01 (sample SAMN11095933, study PRJNA526329) | marine sediment metagenome | biome: Marine sediment; feature: Surficial sediment; material: Deep marine sediment; isolation source: Hadal surficial sediment | place: Pacific Ocean | collected 2014-05 | depth 0-1...
CAGAATAAATTCATGTGCACCAGAGAGTTTCGCCGTTTGCACAACGCGTTCCATCGGCATGGCCGGATCGACGAGCGCAATATTTTCCCGTACGGTTCGATTAAATAAGAAATTTTCCTGCAGGACAACACCAAGGTTTTGTCGTAGCCAAACCGTATCGACCATGGCCAGATCCACACCATCCACCATTACGCGGCCACTTTCTGGGACATAAAGACGTTGAATCAGTTTGGCTAAAGTGCTTTTACCGGAACCGGAGCGGCCAACAATGCCAATTACCTCACCCGATTTAACATCCAGAGAAATATTTCTTAGGATTTCCGGCCCATCAGGTCGATAACGAAAAGTCACATGATCAAATGTCACCCGCCCTTCAAGTTTGGGCAAAGAAGCACGGCCAGGAGAATACGTGGGTTCAGTTTTTACATTTAATATATCACCCAGGCGTTGCACCGAGATTCCGGCCTGTTGAAAATCCTGCCAGAGTTGTACCAACCTGAGAATCGGACTACTGATCCGGGCTGCCAACATATTAAAGGCAACCAATTGCCCCACACTCAGTTCACCATTGATGACCAGGCGCGCACCAATCCAGAGTATCAATAATATCGTGACCTTATTGATAAAGGAGGCGGTCTGGCTGGTGATATTTCCAAGATTGGTCGCCTTGAAACTAGCTCGCACATATTCTGATAATTGCTCTTCCCAACGACGTTGACTTTGAGGTTCAACTGCACTCGCCTTGATTGTCTCAATCCCATACACCGATTCGACAAGGAATGCCTGGTTCTCTGCTCCCCGATTGAATTTCTCATGCAGTCTTGCACGCAGTATCGGAGTGATTAAAATCGCCAACAACACATAGAACGGAATGGCACCTAACACCACATAAGTTAAGGTCGGGCTGTAAAGATACAGAACTGCAAAGAAAACAAAGGTGAAAAGCAGATCAATCACGAGCGTGATGGCCGAACCTGTAATGAAATTTCGAATACTGTCTAGTTCTCTTACCCGTGCAACGGTATCCCCTACTCTGCGTGCTTCGAAATAATTTAACGGTAGCCTCAATAAGTGCTTGAAAAGATTTGCACCTAAAACCACATCAATACGGTTGGTCGTGTGTGAAAATACATAATTACGCAAACCGTTTAATACAACATCGAAGATATAGACGACCAACAAACCAACAGCAAGTACGTCCAAGGTTGTCAACCCTCGATGCACCAGCACTTTGTCAATAACGACCTGGAAGAAGAGAGGTGTAATCAGGGCAAACAGTTGAATAAAAAATGAAGCGATGAGTACTTCACTGAGCAATTTTTTGTATTTCAGAATTGCAGGGATAAACCAGGAAAAATCAAATTTTTTGAAGCCGCCTAATATCCCTGCACGTCGCGTTAGCAGGATCAGTTTTCCTGACCACTGTTTTTCCAGTTGTTCGCGATTGATTGTAAGCGGTTTTTGCTCGATAGGATCCTGTATTAATACCTGGCCTTTATTACCCTTATCCTGATCTTCCCTGATTTGTGCAATAACGAAAAAATGACCATCTTCGTGGATGGCGATTGCAGGTAATTGGGTTTTTAATAGCTGCGGCCATTCACTCTCAATTTCCCTGGCTTTTAGGCCCAGTGATCTGGCAGCGCGTAGTATTTCAGATGACGTGAATGTCTTCCCGGACTCACCAAATTGATGGCGTAATTGAGCAGGATCGGCGGGTAAACCAATAAATCTGGATAACATTCCCAGGCAAAATAGGCCTGTATCTATTTCTTCTGTAGTGTTGATTTGCTCCAAACCCTTCTCTGAGCCTTCCTTATAATAAGATGCCCTCAAATACGAATTTGGGCGAGGTTCATACACTAATCTATAATTAATATATATGTATGTACCCCAAAGGGGGTGTTTATTTGAAACTGTGAAATGCATCACACTTTAATCATAGCCTTTAAAACTATTTAAAGGTCAGGTTGAACCTATCCTTTCATACTGATTTTACGCGTTATAAAAACTACAAGCATTACGTGTAAGACTAGTAATGGAACAATAATTAATCCACAATTTCCCCTTATAGGGAACAGAAGTCTGAAGCAGACTGAGTTTAATAGCGAATTAAGAAATAGAAGAACGTTTCAGCAGAGTCCGTCACCGACTTACTCACATGTGATCTACTAAAATATTTATGTTCCCGTTTTGATCTTTGGCACTGCGGCCAACAGCTTCTGTGTGTAAGGGTTCTGCGGATTAGTCAGCACTTCATCCACGGTCCCCTGCTCTACTATTTTTCCCTGGTACATCACGGCGACATAGTGCGCCAGATATTCAACCACACTGATATTGTGTGTAATAAACAAATAGGCAAGCCCCATATTCTTCTGCAGATCTTTAAGAAGATCAAGAATTTGAGCCTGCACAGAAACATCCAGTGCACTGGTTGGCTCATCACAGACAATTAATTTTGGTTCAACTGCCAGCGCCCTGGCGATACATATTCTCTGTCGTTGCCCACCTGAGAACTCATGTGGATAGCGACTTTTATGCTTCGGTTCAAGACCTACCTGTTCCAGCAATTCGTCAACACGTTTTATACGCTGTTGTTTTGACCCCCCTATTCCCTGGGCGACCATCCCTTCTGCAATCACATCAACTATCATCATGCGTGGATTCATTGATGAATAAGGGTCCTGAAATATAATTTGAATATCAGAACGTCGTTGCCTCAACGCTTTACCTTTTAATTGTGTGAGTTCCTGGCCATCAAAAACAACGCTACCGTCTGTTGCGTGTAATAATTGCAAAATGCCCTTACCCATGGTGGTTTTTCCTGAACCAGACTCACCTACCATCGCAAGCGTTTGTCCACTATATATATCAATAGACACACCATCTACCGCACGTACATAACCCACTGTTTTTTTCAAAAATCCTTTTTTTATCGGGAAGTGTACTTTGAGATCACGCACCTTTAACAGAGCATGCTCATCGTTGTCTTTCTGCTCTGTGTGGCTGGACTGTGCTTCGGAATCTCGTTTGGCCTTGCTTGGAAGTGCAGCGAACAATTCCCGAGAATAGGGATGGCCTGGATTGGCGTAAAATGAATCCCTGGTATTCTGTTCAACGATCTTGCCATACCGCATCACTGCGACATGATCAGCCATTTCAGATGCTACAGCCAGATCATGTGTGATAAATAAAATCGCCATGCCAGTATCTTTTTGCAACTGTCGTAAAATATCCAGCACCTGTGCCTGTATCGTAACATCCAGTGCAGTTGTCGGCTCATCAGCAATTAATAATTCAGGCTCTCCCGCTAATGCAATGGCAATCATAATCCTTTGCTTCATTCCACCAGAGAACTGATGTGGATATTCATTAATACGTCGATCAGGCTCGGGGATACCTACAGCATCGAGCAGTTCGATCGATCGTTTATGCTGTTCACTGCCACGTAAATTTTTATGACGTTTCAATGTTTCACCGATCTGCTGCCCCGCAGTAAGCACAGGGTTTAGTGATGTCTGGGGTTCCTGAAAAATCATGGCAATTCGTCCACCACGGACATCACGCATGGCAGACTCAGGCAAAGTAAGCAAATCTACACCGTCCAGAATTATGTTCCCCTGGTTGATTCGCGCTGCGACAGGCAGTAAGCGCATGATTGACAGAGCTGTCACTGATTTACCACTACCTGACTCGCCGAGCAGAACGAATGTCTGCCCCCGATTGATTGAAAAACTAATACCGTCAACAGCATATTCGACAAGCTCACCTTCGCCAAAAGAAGTCTGTAGATTGATTACATCAAGTAATGGTGAACTCATGGGACTATATTATATGGCTTTTACTATCATGTCTGAAGCAGCGACTACGATAGCAGATCTGTATACACCAAGATTATATATTAGGGGCCTTATATCGTCTCACTGTCTAGCCTGGGTGGGATACCACGAGGTTTTCTATTTTCATCCAGGGCAACGTAAGTCAGTTCTGCCTGGGTGACCTTGATTGTTTTCGGGTTACTCGGGCACCTTTGAGCATAGACCTCAACTTTTATGGTAATTGAAGTTCTTCCCACTTTGATTACTTCAGCATAACAACTGATTAAATCACCGACAAAAACAGGCTGATGGAATTCGAATGAGTTTACAGCAACAGTGACCACTCTGCCTCTGGCGCGTTCCAGCGCTGCAATACTCCCGGCAATATCAACTTGTGACATTATCCATCCACCAAAAATGGTTCCGGCGGAATTCGTATCCGCAGGCATTGCTGCAACACGAATCGCAGGTTGTTTATCGGGTAACACTGTGTTTTTCTTATTCATATCGTATGTCCTTCATACATTGCATCTATCTGTTGCTGAAATTTTTCTGTCACCCTGGGTCTTTTGACCTTAAGTGTTGGTGTAATCAGACCCTGTTCTATCGTCCAGGGTTCCAGTGTGCATGTCATTCTCCTGATTTGGGCATAACCTGGAAAATTATGCAGATCACGAGAGATCCTTTTTAACAGGATCTGCTCAACCTTTGATTTGGTAAATTCATTCTCTGCAAACCCCATCCTTCTGGAAAATCGTTTCCATTGCTCTTTTTCCAGTACAGTAATTGCCACTAAATAGGGTCTTGCTTCACCCATGATCATCACCTGTTCAAACAATGCATCATGTGCGATAGCCATTTCCATATCTGCCGGCGAGACCTTTTCACCATTGGCCATGACAATGATCTCTTTCAGTCTTCCCGTAATATAAATGTAGCCATTTTCGATCCTCGCTTTGTCTCCAGTATGCAACCAGCCATCTTTAATTACCCTGCACGTCTCTTCAGGGCTATTCCAGTATCCCATCATCACGTTGTCACCCCTGGCCAGCAATTCATCATTCTCTCCAATGCGGACTTCGACACCCGGAAACACTAACCCAATACTGGCCGGAATATTATGTTTCAGTCGATTCGCGCTGATAACGGGGCTACTCTCAGTCAACCCATAGCCCTGTAATATCGGGATGCCAAGCCCAATAAATATTCTTGAAATGCCAGGTGCAATGGGTGCGCCACCACAAATAGCACCCTTTAAGTTGCCGCCAAAGCGGCATTGTATTTTTTTTGCGACAAGTAAATAGAGTAATGGCCACAGTAATATTGATGGTGAATATTTTGCCCTTCCTTGTATATATTCGAAACGCCTCCAGCCCACATCAACTGTCAGCTTAAACAGCAGCCATATCAATTTTGGTTTGTTATCAAGTTCTTCTTTTATTTTTGTATAGATACGTTCGAATATTCTGGGTACCGTAACCAGGCGTGTTGGTCTGATCCTCAATAAATCTTCAGCAAGTTCAGGAATACTCCGGGCAAACGCAACCGTCGCCCCTGACATCATCGGCAGGTAATAACCTGCCGTTCGCTCGAGCGTGTGAGAGAGAGGCAGAAAGGAAAGGAACGTGTCTTTATCTGTTATATAGATACTTCTTAAGCCACTATATGCATTACACAGGATGTTATGATGGCTGAGCATGACCCCCTTTGCATTGCCTGTGGTGCCTGATGTGTAAACAATGGTTGCCAGTTCATCGGCACCAGATTCATCACTGATTAAGCTATTTTCATCCTTGCTTAACCAGTTCTGCAAGCTGATTAATTTTGCTTCATTAGCAGTACCTGTATCTTCAATCGAAACGACACGATTTACCGTATCGAAACAGTGGGGATTCTGACTAAGATTTGACCATTGGTCGATATTATCAATGACTAATAATTTTGCATCACAATCTTTGAGAATATAGGTAGCATTATCTGCACGATCCTGTGTGTAAAGAGGAACAAGAACCAGGCCCAAGCCCAGAACAGCTTGATCGAATATTATCCACTCACGACTGTTTTTTGCCATGATCGCAACACGATCACCTTTCTCGAGTGATTCTTTTTGTAGTGCTGCCTGACAACGTGCAACTTCAATGCCCATCTCTTGCCATGTAGACTCTTTCCAGATGGCATGTTTTTGATCAAAATACCGATAGGCAATGGCGTCAGGCGAGCGCTTAACTCTCTCTCTGAATAGTCCTGGAATCGTGACAGCAATGTCTGACGAAATCGTCGAAGCAGGGACTGTTACTTCAACTGATGGATCTGGTGTAAGAATATTTTCCTCAGCCACGCAATCGCTCCTTATACCAGTACTTTGAAATCATCCAGTTAGCCGACAGCTTGCCAACCCTTATCTGCAGCAAATCGTTCTCCATACTGGCTTTCAAGTTCTTTTAATCGATCAATAATTACCTGCCGACCTCTATGTTCCATATAGTGCATTGGACCACCTCGGAAGGGGGCAAACCCGGTGCCAAAGATCATCCCAACATCAACCATATCCATGTCCCCAATCACACCTTCTCTCAAACAGGCGATTGATTCATTCAACATCTGCAATATGAGCCGGTCTACAATATCTTCAGAATAACTGTCTGAACCGTTGGCATTTACTTTCCCTTTCACCTGCTTGCCTTTTTGATATTGATAAAATCCCTGACCACTTTTTACGCCGAATTCCCCTGCTTCAACTTTTTTACGTAATGCCTCTGGGACATTTAAACCTAGTGCTTCACCTAAAATTTCGGCAACAGATAAACAAATATCCAGGCCAACGGTATCAGCTAATAAAATAGGCCCCATGGGCATGCCAAAATCGGTTGCTGCCCTATCGATGATTTGTGCCGGAACTCCCTCCTCCAATAATTTGACAGCTTCCATCAGGTAAGGCATTAAAATTCTATTCACCAGGAATCCTGGAGAGCTTTTTACAGGCAACGGCAATCGATCAATACAACGACAAAACTTTGCTGCTTTATTTTTATTTTCCTGGGATGTGTTTTTCCCTTCAACAATTTCCACCAACTGCATCTTGGCAACAGGATTAAAGAAATGTATGCCTACGAGTCTGTCGGGTTGTTGTAACGTTTCACTTAGTTCGTCCAACGGGATACTGGATGTATTCGTTGCGAGAATGGTGTCCGGCTTCAACAGTGATTCTATCTGACTGAATAATTTCTGTTTTGCTTCTTTGTTTTCAATAATTGCTTCGATCACGACATCCGCAGTTTTCACACCCGTCCCGTGTAGATCAGGAATCAACCTGTCTTTGGCAGCCTGGATCAGATAAGGCACCTTCAGACGTTTTTTGAATAAGGCGTGTGCGCGCTTGATTGCGGGGGCAATAAATTTTGGTTCCCGATCCTGCAAGGTAACCGTCAAACCTTTTAAGGCACACCATGCAGCAATATCACCGCCCATGATGCCTGCACCAATCACATGGATATGCTTAGGTTGAAAATCAACGCCTTTGCCCAGAGACTTGAGTCTCTCCTGTAATAGGAAGACTCGCACAAGATTTTTTGCTGTCCCTTCTGACATCAGCCGCGCCACGGAGATAGCCTCTTCCGTCAACATGGTCTTTTCATCACCAGCATACTTTTCCCATAAATCAATCAGGGCATAGGGTGCTGGATAATGTTCTTCTGGTGCTCGCTTAGCAACCTGCTTACGCAGGTATTTAGCCAACAAGGGTCTTGCCACACCCGTATTAGCGATTGCCCTGATCTTGCCGGCAGTACGGATGACAGGGCGTTTTAATATCAGGATCTTTGCTGCACGCTTGAGATGCCTCTGCGGCGCGATGTGATCCACTATACCCATTTTTTTTGCAGCACGAGCACTGACCGTTCGTCCACTTAGCATCAAATCCATCGCGGCTGGTGCACCAATCAACCGGGGCAATCGCATTGTTCCACCCCATCCGGGATGAATGCCCAGTAGTACTTCAGGCAAGCCAAGGCGTGTCTTTGCTTCATCCAGGGCAATGCGATAATCACATGCCAATGACATTTCCATGCCGCCACCCAGACAAAAACCATTAATCAGACTCAGTGTTGGGAAAGGTAACGCCTCTAGTTTGTCAAAGGCAGACTGGCCTACTCTGATCAACTCAAGCGCCTGCTCCTCGCTTTCAAGCTGGGTGAATTCTTCGATATTTGCGCCTGCGATAAAACCATTTTCCTTGTCCGAGAGAATGATCAAGCCCTTTGGATTCATTTCTGATAATTGATCAAGAACCTCGAAAAACTCCACAAAAACATCTGCAGAAAAGACATTTGTGCTACTCTCGGCCTTGTCGAAGTGCAACCAGACAATATCGTCCTCGTCAGTTTCAAGATGCCAGTTTTTCCACTGTTTTTTTGATATGGGTTTTTTTGACATTGATTATTTCCTCAAACCAGAGATCGATTTTTATTTATCTGCATCTTGTTCATCCGCTATCCCGTTCTAACAACATTGCGCCACCTTGCCCGCCGCCGATACAGAGTGAGGCCATCCCCTTGTTCGCATTATTTTGTTCAAGCAAATGACAAAGATGTAATACGATTCTGGCACCACTGGCACCGACAGGATGCCCAAGGCTGATTCCACCGCCATCGACATTCAGCCGGGCCTGGTCAATTTCACCAATCGCTGAACGCGTGTGTAATTCTGAACGACAATATTGACTGTCCTTCCATGCCTCAACACAAGCCAGAACCTGGGCGGCAAAGGCTTCATTGATTTCCCAGTAATCCACATCTTCAATTTTGAGTTTGTTGCGTTTTAATATGGGGGCCATGGCATGTGCTGGGCCCAGTCCCATTTGGGCAGGTTCAAGGCCTGCCCACTCACTATCTACCACTCTTGCCAGTACGGGTAATTGATGTTTTTTTACGGCAGCTTCGCTGGCAAGGATCACCCAGGCAGCGCCATCTGTGATTTGCGAACTGTTTGCCGAGGTAACAAGACCAAATTCCCTGTCAAAAACCGGCTTTAGTGTTGCCAGTTTTTCGATGTTTGCATCCGCCCGCACCCCATCGTCATGCTCGTAATATTTGCCATCGCTGTCATACAACACTTCAATTTCAGATAAGCGGCCCTGTTCATGTGCAGCAAACAAACGCTGATGACTCTGTACTGCATAGGCATCCATTGCCTGTCGGGTAATTAAAAAGCGGTGTGCAACAATTTCAGCAGTTTGCCCCATAGACAATCCAACAACTGGATCAGATAAGCCTTTGAGTAATCCGATAACTGGCGTAAGCAAGGAAGGACGAAACCTGCTTAACAGTTTCAATTTGCTTCCGACATCTCTTGCAGATGAAAACTTTCCAAACCATGTTGCCATCGCTTTACTGAACAAAAGCGGTGCATAACTCATTGCCTCTGACCCACCTGCCAGAACCAACTCTGATCTTCCTATCGCAATATTCTGCGCGGCACAATCTATCGACTGCATACCAGATGCACAATTTCTCTGCACTGTCCATGCGGGCACATGTTTCCCACAACCTAGCCGAAGCGCCACGACGCGAGCAATATTTGCCTCTTCAGCACCCGGCATAATGCAACCGAGAATGACTTCATCGAATTCCGCTGGTTCGAATGGTTGCCTGGCGAGTAATTGACGTGCTGAATTAACTGCTAGATCAGAAGCCGTGAAGGGGCCGGGAACACCCCGTGCTTTTAGAAATGGCGAACGACTGCCATCAACGATATAAACTGTCCGACTCGACTTTTTAGATGCCATGATTAGCTCTTCAACTCCTGCTTTAACTCCGTCATATTTCCAGTCAAACTAAATCCTGAAGAATTCACCCCTTAGCCCTATTGAGACTAGGCTTTTTAAACCCTATATTCCATCGATATCTTGGCATCATAATCTATTTTAAGAGCGAGCGCTCGCTTTTTATTACTGGCTAGTTTAGACCAGATTTTAACTCTATGTCTAGCGTTTAATCGAAATAATTCGAGACCAATGTCCGCAGGACATGACATGGCTTAATCCAGCTCAGACAGGCAGATCTTTCTACGCCCCCCGTATCCTCGGATCGAAGGCGTCACGCACTGCGTCAGCAAACAGATTGGCAGCCAGTACCAGCATAAACATAAAGACAAAAGCCGCGGCCAAAGACCACCAGACAATCGGTTCACGCGCCATTTCCAGGCGCGCACTGTTAATCATATTGCCCCAGCTATGCATGCTAGGGTCGACACCGATATTGATATAAGACAGCACAGCCTCAGCCAGCACCAAGCCACTGAAATCCAGCACAATTGAAATCATCACGATATGCATCACGTTCGGTAATAGATGCCGCAGTATGATCCTGAATTGACCCACACCAAAGGCCTGCGCAGCCTGCACGTAATCCATCTCCCTCAGCTTCATGGTCTCTCCTCTTAGCATTCGACAAAGCCCTGTCCAGCTGGTGATCCCCAAAATGAGACAGAGTACTAAAAGACGCATATCTGCACGTTGTGCCAAACCGATTGAATCATCCATATGATTGTCCATATACACCTGTGACATCAGAATCGCCGCGGCTATCAACAAGACACCGGGAATAGAACTAAGCGTGGTATAAAGATACTGGATCACATCGTCCACCATGCCTCGAAAATAGCCGGCCATCAATCCCATTAATATGGCAAAAGGTAACATCACCAGCGTAGTTAATGTACCGATGACCAGACCGGTCCTGACACTTTTAAGTGACTGATAGAAGACATCCTGTCCAACCTTGTCCGTTCCAAGAATGTGATAATAATTTGACAGGTACAGTAATACTGTTAATGAAACGATCACAACACCTATTGTGAGATGAATGACTTTCCAGGGTATGCCGCTATTTTTTTTGAGCGTACTGTTAAAGACACCCATAAATGACAAGCTGGTACGGCACTTAATCGTAAAAATAATAACGCTTGAAACAAAACACCAAACCATCAAACCATAAACAAAAC
>SMVA01009293.1_pt1 | contig 10813 bp, 10 predicted proteins | sample 2456451 | NCBI WGS metagenome assembly SMVA01 (sample SAMN11095933, study PRJNA526329) | marine sediment metagenome | biome: Marine sediment; feature: Surficial sediment; material: Deep marine sediment; isolation source: Hadal surficial sediment | place: Pacific Ocean | collected 2014-05 | depth...
CTTTTGGCGAGATTGCGGGGTTTGTCTACGTCGATGTCTCGGAGGTCGGCGATGTGTTAAGCAAAAAGTTGAAGGGCGACGGTGAAGGGTATGGGTGACAGTAACGCATGGGTGCTGGGAATGGTAAACACGAAATCTGCTAAGGCGCCGAGTTCACGCTCACCTTCACTGACAAAGGCAATAACCGGGGCGCTCCGGGCTTTGACTTCCATGAGATTGTTCACGGTCTTTTCGTACAGCCGATCACGCGGGGCCAATACGACTACCGGCATTTCTTCATCAAGCAGGGCAATGGGGCCGTGCTTCATTTCTCCGGCGGCATAGCCTTCGGCATGGATGTAGGAGATTTCCTTGAGCTTGAGGGCCCCTTCGAGGGCGATGGGAAAGTTGATGCCTCGGCCCAGGTAGAGAAAATTGCGGTGTTGATAGAATCGTTTTGCAATTGAGAGAATTTCTGCTTCCCGCTTGATGACGTGCTCAACCTGCCTCGGCAGGCTCATAAATTGATCTAACCACCATCGGCCATCTTCCACGCTCAATACTTGCCGGACTCGTCCGATATGCAGCGCCAACAGGTATAAGGCAATGACTTGGCCTGTAAAGGCCTTGGTCGAGGCCACGCTGATTTCAGGGCCACATCGCGTATAGATCACGCTATCTGATTCACGTGCCAACGTGCTGCCAACGACATTCACGATGGAGAGCACATGCGCGCCCAAACGCTTGGCTTCTCGCGCGGCAGCCAGTGTATCCGCGGTTTCGCCTGATTGGGAAATGGCAATGAATAAATCGCCTTCCTGCACCAACGGATCCCGGTACCGAAACTCTGATCCAATATCGACTTGGACCGGCTTACGGATCAATTCTTCGAACAAATACTTTCCCACCAGCCCGGCATGCCAGGATGTTCCACAGGCCACGATCCATATTCTTTTGGCGTTGATCAGTTCTTCAGGAGTCATGGCCAAATCGGGCAGATCGGCTTCCCCTGAATCATAGCTGTATCGCCCGCGTAGGGTGTCAAGAATGACTTGGGGCTGTTCGTGAATCTCCTTGAGCATGAAGTGGGGATATCCACCCTTTTCCGCGGCATCGGCATTCCAATCCACTTCCACGGTTTCTCGGTCGGCTGGCCGACCCTCGACTCCTGTGATCTCCACCCCTAAGGGCGTCAGGACGGCAATATCGCCATCTTCTAAGTAGATGATTTTCCTGGTGTGAATCAATAAGGGTGTGACATCTGAAGCCAAATAGGACGCCTTCTCACTTCTGCCGATGACCAGAGGACATCCCGAGCGTGCGGCAACCAGTGATTCCGGCTCACTCATGCATAATCCGGCAATCGCGTAACTGCCATGCAGCTCACGGATGGTGGCTCGGAAGCCACTCTGCAATGAGCGGCCGTCCTTCATATGAAAGGCTAGGAGGTGCGCAATGACTTCAGTATCGGTTTCGGATTCAAAGTGATACCCCTCGTTCTTCAACTGCTGCCTGAGGGTCAGGTAATTTTCAATGATGCCGTTGTGCACGATGACGACATTCCCCGATCGATGTGGATGGGCGTTTTGTTCAGAGGGTTTTCCATGGGTAGCCCACCGAGTGTGTCCAATACCGACATTGCCAATCAGGTGTTCATGTTGCAGAGTTTGTTCGAGGTTCACCAGCTTTCCCACACTCCGGCGCACTTCGATGTGTCCATGCTGGAGGATCGCAATCCCGGCTGAGTCATACCCGCGGTATTCCAGACGCTTCAGGCCTTCGACGATGATCGAGGTCGCATTTTTGTCCCCGATGTATCCGATGATTCCACACATAATTGTTTTAATTCTTTTCTAGGCTATTGCCTCGGCTACTTTAAGGGCCAGGACGGTCCGCATCAAAATAAACTTGGGTCATAAAACCCCTCACCCTACCCTCTCCCCTCAGGGGCGAGGGGAAAAGAAAACACACGATGGGAAACGGGTTAGGTTTCACGCCTTACGTCCGGACGGTTCTCTTATCTCGGAATATTGGTGATATTTCTAAAGAAACTACACACAATGGCTGTTTAGAAATTCGTCAGACGGCTGGCGGGAAACGGGAGTCGACACTCTTCTTTCCACCCCCTTCCGCCTCACGCCTTCCGGTTCACGAAGGCCATGGGAACATATGTGAAATTTACCGGGGTTTCTTCTTGGAACCTTTGGAAGTCAGACCTTGGGATTTCGTGGCGCCTTTTTTCGGAGCTTTGGTTGATTCATTGGCATTCCAAGCTCGACGGCGGGAGGCCCATCCTTCACGATTCACTTGTTCGGTTCGGGAAAGCGTGAGCGCATCCGCGGGAACATCTTTAGTCACTGTCGATCCTGCAGCTATCACGGCCCCTTCCCCTATCGTCACGGGCGCGACTAATTGGGAATCGCTTCCAATAAACACCCCATCTTCAATGACCGTTCGTTCCTTTCGGAAGCCATCGTAGTTACAGGTAATGGTCCCGGCTCCAATATTGACGTGTTTCCCAATGGTCGCATCTCCCAGATAGGCCAAATGATTGGCTTTGGAACCCTCGCCGAGTTCGACATTTTTCAACTCGACAAAGTTTCCGACTTTGGCCTTCGTCCGAACGACGGCGCCTGGCCGAAGACGGGCAAACGGGCCGATGGTTGCGCCTGCTTCTACTACGGCTCCATCCAGGATCGAACTATCTTCAATGACGACTCCATCCCCAACCACACTATTCGTCAGCCGAGAATTCGAGCGAACCACGGTTTCAGAGCCAATCTTGGTGGTTCCCTCGATGGTCACACCCGGATACAGCACCGTATCTTGCCCGATTTCGACATTGTCGGCGATGAATGTGGTGTTTGGATCGAGCATGGTCACCCCGGCCAGCAACCATCGCGACCGAATCCGCTGACGCATCACCTGTTCGACAAATGCCAAATGTTCCCGGCTATTCACACCGAAGCACTCGGCAGAATCTGCCGTTTTCATTCCACCCACACGTAATCCTTGCGTCACGGCCAATCCAATGATGTCCGTAAGGTAGTATTCCCCTTGGGCATTATTGGGTTTCAGCATATCCAGAGCTTTAAACAGAAACGCGCTTTGTACCACGTAGGTGCCGACGTTCACTTCTTGATTGGCTTTTTCCTCTGAAGAGGCATCTTTTTCTTCCACCACTCTCACGACTTGCCCGGTGGGCCGACGCATCACTCGCCCATATCCTTGTGGATTGTCCAATTCCGTGGTCAAGATCGTCACGACAGCTTGCGTGTGCTGATGTTGGGCGATAAGTTGTTCAACCGTGGCTTGGGTGAGCAGAGGCGTGTCGCCATTGAGGATGAGGCATAATTCTGAAACAGGTTTCGCTTTAGGCATGAGCACTGATTTGGCTTGCTGTACGGCATGGCCAGTGCCCAGTTGTTTGGCTTGCACGACGATATCCAGGGGTTCGAGGGCTTTCTTTTCTTGGTCGAGAAAGGCTTTGACCTGCTCACCTTGATGGCCCACAACGACCACCACATGTCCATCGGACATGCGACGAGCCAATGAGGTCATATACCAGACCATTGGCCTCCCCGCGACGGGATGCAGAACTTTCGCTGTTTTGGACCGCATACGCTTCCCTAAGCCTGCGGCCATGACAATAGCTGAGATTCGTTTCATGGGTTTTTGGGTGTCCGAGGTAGTCATGAAAAGATCGGTTGCTGACTAACCAGTCTTAACCTCCACATTCCCTTCTTGGAATGGGGTTCCTTCTTTCGGATCGATTGTCGGAACGCCCATGGATTTCCCCGAGGAATAGAGCCCGCCGGACACGATAAGTTTCATGGCTTCTTCCACACTCATATCCACTGACTGGACTTCCCGTTCCGGCACCAGTAAAAAATACCCTGATGTCGGATTCGGCGAAGTGGGCACATACACGTGGACAAGGGGTTCGGGTACTAAGGTCTGCACCTCCTCACGAGTTTCTCCGGTGACAAAGGCCAAGACGTAATTGTCATCTTTGGGAAATTGTATCATCACGACTTTATTGTATTTCTCGCGTTGTTTGAAGGAGAGAATGTCCATCATGGACTTCAGCGTGGCATAAATCCCGCGGACGATCGGAACGCGGTCGAGAAATTCTTCCCAGCGTTTGTACAGACGGCCTCCAAGGAAATTCGTGGCCATCATACCAGCCAGAAAAATGAGAATGACGAGCGTGAGAATTCCCAAGCCAGGAACGTAATAGTCTTCTGTCACGATGTCGGACAACATATTTCCTAAAATGCTATCCACCGCGACAAAAAGTGTCTTGAGGACCAGGATGGTTCCCCAAATCGGGGTGATCACCAACAGACCTGTTAAAAAATACCGTTTGAATGTAACGATGGACATGGGTGATTAAAGAGATTCTTCGCTCCGCTCAGAATGACAACTGGTGTTTGGGCACAACCGCCGTAACTACTCAGGTATGCAGGCTGAAGGCCAAAGACTGAAGGCTGTCACTCATAATTGCCTGACCTTTTGTATGATCACCCCCTAAAAGCCTTCGGCCTTCAGCCTACATACCTGAGTAGTTAGGGTCATCCCGTGGCGCTCCGCCTTGGACCTTTCGGCTATGTTGGCATGTTACAAGTAAGCGCTCATTGCTTCAACCCCTTTTCTTGCCAATTTCAACAACTTAGCTTACGATGCCGAGCGTGGCCACACGGGTGAATACGGAACGGACATCGAAGAAATCACCCAACCGACACCGCGGTGTGTTTATTACGTTTGAAGGGATTGAAGGAAGCGGAAAATCGACACAATGCCGGGGTTTAGCTGAATATTTGAAAGACTCGGGATTCTGGGTGGTTGAAACACGAGAACCTGGTGGCACCCCGGTTGCGGAACACATCAGGGACATTTTCCTTCAGACCCAGACCAACCCCATAGATTCGCTCACTCCTGAAACCGAAGCCTCGCTGGTGTTTGCCGCTCGTAGCCAGCATGTGGCTTCCCTGCTGCTTCCCGCGTTACACCAAGGCGCCGTGGTGCTGTGCGACCGATTTTCCGACTCAACTTTGGCGTATCAAGGATATGGCCGGGGCTTGAATATCAGCAACTTGCAACGCTTTAATCGTTTCGTCACTCAAGGTTTGACTCCGGATATGACGTTTGTGTTTGATCTTCCCGTACACCAGGGACTGGATCGGCGACGACACGACCTCAACCAAAACCGCATCGACAAGGAGACCCTGGCCTTTCATTCGCGCGTGAGGAAAGGGTTTTTACAGCTTGCACAGGAACATCCCCGGCGAATGACCATCATCAATGCACGTCGTTCGGAAGAGGCCATTGCCAAACAGATGCGGGTGTTGGTAGAGCCGATTCTCCAGCGACGGCTTCGGGCCGAACAAATTTCAAGATCTCAATAGTTTGAAAGGCAATCCCCGGACAAAATTACACAATTGAAAACTGTAGCTGCAGCATCTCATGCTGCCTCCCACGCGTGCCTGAGGCGCCATGAGATGGCGCGGCTACAAAGGATTTCTTTTTTTCGGAATAACATTTGGATTAGAGAATAATCACGATGCCCTTTGCTGAAGTCATTGGCCATGAAGGGCCAAAACGAAAACTCCGTACCGCCTTGGCCAACGAGATGATTGGTCATGCGTATCTCTTTGTGGGTGACGAGGGTATGGGTAAACGGATGATGGCTCTTCGGTTTGCGCAAGCCTTATCGTGTGAGGCTCCGCCCGCCACCGCCCAGCCCGATTCCTGCGGTCAATGCCGGGCCTGTCAACAGATCGCATCGGAAACCTATCCTGATTTGCTTGTCATTCAACCGGAAGAAGACAAGGCCAATCCCCAAATAAAAATCGACCAAGTGCGCGATGTGGAACGGCACATGATTTATCGGCCACTGTTTAGTGCGCGGAAGATTTGCCTGATCAATGACGCCGAACGGCTCACTCCCAGCGCGGCCAATGCCTTTCTGAAAACATTGGAAGATCCGCCGGACCACAGCTTGTTTATTTTGATCACGAGTCATCCTATGAAGTTGCTCGCCACGGTGCGTTCTCGCTGCCTGACCCTTCGGTTCTTTCCGGCGACCTCATCCCAAGTTGAGGGCGCACTGGCACTCAAACAGGCGCTTCCTGAGGAGGACGCGAAATTTCTTACTCAGGTTTCCGGCAACAGAATCGGTCTTGCGCTGCAAGCAGACGCTGCCCACACGAAAGAGCATTATGAGCAATTTTTTGAGCTGTGCGCAGATCAATCAATGGCCAGTACCACCGACTTGTTGAATAAAGCAGAACAATTGTCGAAAGCTGGACAGTGCTCTGACATCGTTGACTGGCTTTCGCACGGACTACGCGATCTGCTCCTGGCCAGCATCGGAGCCCAGGAAGACCTGATGCTCCACCATTCGCATCTTGACAAGATTCAACGACTGGTTGAGGACATTGACCCTGACCAATTATTTGATCTTTGTGAATCTTTGCATACGCTTGAACAGGCCCCGATCCGAAACCTCAACGCACAACTCGTTCTGGAAAACTTCCTGCTTCGTTTTCAGCAGGTTATTCATCGTCATGCCGCGTGATTCATCCTTCCTGTTTTGGGAACACCACTAACCCATGGCTAAAACCTTCTACATCACCACCCCGATTTATTATGTGAACGATGTGCCACACATCGGACATGCCTACACTACGATTGCCGCTGATGTCCTGGCACGGTATCACCGTATGCGTGGGCATGATGTCTTTTTCCTCACGGGCCTTGATGAGCACGGGCAAAAGGTTCAACAAGCCGCGGCTAAAGCCGGGATATCGCCGCAAGAACACTGCGATCGGTTCACCCCACAGTTTCAACATTTGTGGAAGATGCTGGATATTTCCAATGACGGGTTTATTCGGACGACCGACGCAAAGCACCAAGCAGTGGTGCAACGGTTTCTGCAGAAACTATTCGATCAGCAACTGATTTATCGTGCGGAGTACACCGGTTGGTATTGCACGTTTGATGAACGATTCTGGACCGAGAAGGATGTGGAAGGCGGATTGTGCCCTGACTGCCAACGTCCGGTCGAACAACTGAGCGAAAGTAATTACTTCTTCCGAATGGGTCAGTATCAGCAGCGGCTTCTTGACCATATTGATGCGAATCAAAATTTTATCCGTCCCGAATCTCGCCGCAATGAAGTCTTGGGATTTTTGCAAAAACCCCTCGAAGACCTTTCCATTTCACGGCCCAAGTCAAGACTCTCCTGGGGCATTGAACTGCCGTTTGATCAAGACTACGTGACCTATGTGTGGTTTGATGCATTGGTGAATTACGTGTCTGGCTTAGAGTACTTGCCTGCCAAACCGGCAGTGGATCGTTTTTGGCCGGCTACGGTGCACTTAGTGGGCAAAGATATTTTAACGACGCATGCCGTGTATTGGTCGACCATGCTCATGGCATTAGAGATTCCGCTCCCCCACACGATTTTCGCTCATGGCTGGTGGACAGTGAATGGTGAAAAGATGTCCAAAAGTCGCGGGAATGTCGTTGATCCCTACGCCATGGTCGATACATTCGGCACCGATGCGTTTCGGTATTTTCTGTTACGGGAAGTTCCGTTTGGACAGGATGGTGATTTTTCCCATGAGTCGTTTATTGGTCGGATTAATAGCGATTTGGCCAATGGTATTGGAAATTTGTTGAGTCGAACGGTGACATTAATCCAACGATCTTGTGGAGGGAAAATTCCCATATCCGTTTCTACTGAGACATCGGATTTGGATACCGAGCTTCAAGCCACGGCAGAAGCCCTCATTCAAGAGAAGCTTCCGCTTCATCTAGGATCAGACCGTTTGGAATTTAATCGGATGCTCGAATCTATTTGGAGTCTTGTGCAACAGGCTAATCAATACATCGACCAAACTACCCCGTGGGTCCTTGCCAAAGATGGAGAAAAGAAGAATCGTCTTCACACCGTTTTATATCATGCCGCTGAGACGTTACGTTTTCTGTGCGTGGCCGTGTATCCCATCATGCCAAGAACAGCCGAGGAAATGTCCCGCCAGTTAGGACTGCACATTGATTTTTCAACGCCCATTCTCGCTAAACCAATGGCTTGGGGCGACCTAACCCCTGGAATTGAAGTCGTCAAGGGCAAGTCCTTATTTCCACGCATTGATCCCGCGAAAATTTCCAAACAAGGAGTCACTGTGAGTACAGAATCGACACCGGCTTCTTCGCCAAAGGAAGCTACTGGCGAAGCATCCCCACAGAGTCCCTCTTCACCCGGGAACAGTTCCGCTTCTCCTGAGGTAGAAAACCAAATTTCGATTGAGGACTTTCAAAAGATTCAACTGAAAGTCGCCAAGGTCCTCACCGCCGAACGAGTGCCGAAATCAAATAAACTACTCAAGCTCCAAGTAGATCTCGGCACCGAGCAACGGCAAATCGTCGCAGGCATTGGGAAAACATATGCCCCGGAGGATCTTGTCGGAAAAACGATCGTGGTGGTCGCAAACCTAAAGCCCGCGAAACTCATGGGGGTGGAATCTCAGGGAATGGTCTTAGCGGCGGGAGGGAAAGACGTGCTAGGACTTGTCACGTTGTTGGAAGGTGAAATTGATCCCGGCACACAGGTAAGATGATAAGGTAGGCCCAGTAACCTGAGGCAGAAATTCGCTCATGTTCGGTTCATGGAAAGAACGTGCAACGCCGCCAGAGGGGATAAATCGACGCCCAAACATGGGAATTTATTCTTGCGCGAACCCTAAGGGCTCGCGCTAAAGCCTAATTCCTTCCTCTTTCGCTAGGCGAGAAACAAGGTTGAGCGGTGCGCCCCGTTGTTGAATGGTCAGATCCACTGGCAAATCCATGGCTTCCTCCAACCGAACACGCAGACCCCGTTGAAGCGTCGCGAGCGCTGTGGCCTCCATGCCGGCAACTTCGAGATAGAGGTCCACATCCCCTCCTTTCGCCTGATCGTTCAGTCTGGAGCCAAACAGGCGTAGTTCGTAGCTGGACTCAGGAGGGACCATCGATCGGACTAGTGTGGTGATCACTTCTCGCTGGGCGGGTTGCAGGCGCATAGCTGATACCCTATGCACCTATGCCATACTGGCGCCGGGCATAATCCTTCATGGCCTGCACGACCGACAGCAGCACCGGGACATACTGCCACGCGGCATTCAGATTGATAGCCTTTGCCGAATCTTCCTCAGGATACTCATGCGTAAAATTGTTTCTGACTTCACGGATATCCTTCCACTGCTCGCAATCGATGAGCCCGCGTTTTTCCATCAACACAAGCCGTTCCCGTGTTGTCATCTCCCGGCCCGGCACTTCATCCTCGTCCATCCGAGCAATGGTTTTGAACATCGTTCCTCCTAGGAAATCCTGGAGATCGGAAAATCTTGCCCGAAATCCATCCAGAAACAATAAATCCCGCGGATCCATACCTTTTGGGGAAAACGTATCGGGCTGCAAAGGAAAAAGGCCACGCAATTGGATGCCGGCCTGCTCCAATCCCTGAGCAAGCCCTTCCATGCGGGTCACGTTGACAATGGCTATCCGCTTATCCACTTCGAATTCCTATATCTTTTCATACGTTTCCTACACCCATAGCGTCTAGAATTGCCGTCGCGACTCAGGTTTGTCAGGTTCACAGTTGGCCCCCTTTGCGTTCATCATATTCCTTTTGACACGCCGCAATATCTTCAAACCGTTCACTCTTCAAGTTTCTCTAACCCTGAACCTCCTCGCTCGAGGGTATGACACATATGTCATGATGTCAATTTGAAAATGACCACCATCCACTCATGATGCACCCTATGGCTGTTTCTCGAATGATAGGCCCAAGACGTTACACGTGCCATGGCATTCCTTGACAGCCTGCCCATCATGCACTACATTGTAGTGCATGAGTAAGACAGCCGTATATAGCTGGCGTGTGGATCTCGAGTTGAAGAATGTGCTGGAGCAAACTGCTCGAACTGAGCAGATCAGTGTGGCACGGCTTCTCGACCGGATTGTCAAAGATTGGCTTCACCGGAAGGACCCCTCCGAAGACGAAGATGTGCAACGGCGATTGCATAAAGCGGCTCGAAAATGTTTCGGTACTATTCGCGGGGGCGATCCTAACCTTGCGTCGCAAGCCAAGAAGCGCGTCCGTTTGAGAATTCAAGAACGCTATGTCCGCAAACGGGATCATTGATACCGGAGCCATTCTTGCAATTCTGAATCCCAAAGATCGCTGGCACGATCGGTGTGTAGAGGCATTCTCTACGCTTCACCTACCTTTGGCCACGACAGCGGCTGTGCTCGCTGAGGTGTTTCATCTGCTCAGCACTCATCCAAAAGACATCGCTGCAGCTTGGCGGTTGTTATCCTCCGGCGCAGTTACGGTACTTCCAATAACTGACGCGGATTTGCCAAACCTGGATCGACTCATGAAACGATATGCGGATCGCCCCATGGACTTCGCCGATGCCACACTGGTACATCTCGCAAAACGAGAATCACTCTCCACGATATTCACCATCGACCACAACGACTTCGAAACCTACTGCATCAACGGCAAACAAAAATTTCGCATTGCCCCTTCTCGCTGAAGCGTGGGGGAATAGACTTTCAAAAGATTCAACTGAAAGTCGCCAAGGTCCTCACCGCCGAACGGGTGCCAAAATCAAATAAATTGCTCAGGCTCCAAGTAGATCTCAGCACCGAGCATCGGCGAATCGTCGCAGGAATTGGGAAAAAATACACTCCGGAAGATGTCGTAGGAAAAACGATTGTGGTCGTCGCGAACTTAAAGCCCGCGAAACTCATGGGGGTAGAATCTCAGGGGATGGTCTTA
>SMVA01319989.1_pt1 | contig 10811 bp, 8 predicted proteins | sample 2456451 | NCBI WGS metagenome assembly SMVA01 (sample SAMN11095933, study PRJNA526329) | marine sediment metagenome | biome: Marine sediment; feature: Surficial sediment; material: Deep marine sediment; isolation source: Hadal surficial sediment | place: Pacific Ocean | collected 2014-05 | depth 0-1...
GCCAGCGAGCTGGTGGCCTGCTGGAGACTACGATCGAGCGCCATCGACTCGTTCGCCCCTGGATGCTGGCTCAATCGCCCGCCCCTGTGCTCGTCGCTCATCCGTCCCGGCGTCCTCCCATACGGAGATCTTTCAGGTACATCGAATTACTTATGGTGCTGTTCGATGTGTTGGGACATTGTTGGCTGTAATGGTGATCTGTCAAAGGAAATAGTGCCTTTTAAGCGTATGGAACTGATCAATAGTAACTAAAAGTCTCAAATACAAGTCATAGAGAACACTCACCAGGCTTTGACAATCCATGAGCTACGGCCGCCTGCGCGAGCACCCCTTGAATACATCGGTTCGGAGAATCCCGCAAGGCAAATGAAACCCTGCCCGGGCGGCCACGTCTTATGAAGGTGTGGTCGGCGCCCAACGCAGCGGGGTGGTTCCGACGAGGCCATTCTCAACCCAACGTAGGAGCAAGACATGAAGAGCCGAGCCTTCGTGGTGCTAGCGCTGGTCGCCCTGGTGCTTTCAACCGGCGTCGTCTACGCCCAGGAACAGGCTCCGTGGTTGCACATCCGCGTGACCGAAGCCGGCGAGGACGGAGCCAGGGTCAGCGTCAACCTGCCGATCTCGCTGGTACAGGTGTTCGCCGATATCGCCGAGAAGGAAATCGAAAACGAACTCTCGGGGCGCGGTTCGCATATCGATATCAACATCAAAGACCACGACATCAAGATCGCCGATATCCGGCGCGCCTGGACCGAGTTGCGCAACGCCGGTGATGCCGAATTCGTCGAGATCGAAGAGGGCGACGAGTACGTCAGGATCTCGCGCACCGGCACCACCATTCTCATCGAGTTCAACAAGGGTGAAGCCGACGACAACGGCCGTGTCGAAGTTCCGGTATCGGTGGTCGACGCGCTGCTCGACGGCGACGGTGAGCGACTCAACCTGCGCGCCGCGATCGACGAGATCATCGCCTCGAGCAGCGGCGAGATCGTCTTTGTCCAGAACGGCGACACCACGGTTCGCATCTGGATCGAGTAAGAAAGGACACCCGCGATGTCGACCAAGCTGGTAGTCGCTTTCCTGGTAGTCCCGGCGCTCTTCATCACGCTGCTGCTGAGCGCCGACTACGCCATCGTTGACCTGCGCAAGGGCGGCCCCGACGGCATGCACATCATCGTGCCCGTACCGCTGTCGCTAGCGCGGCTGGCACTCAACTTCGCACCAGCGGAGGCCAAGTACGTGCAGGTGCCGGAAATTGCCGAATACCTGCCCTACGCCGAGCGTATCGTCGAAGAGCTTCGCAAAGCGCCGGACGGCGTGCTGGTCTCCGTCGAGGAGCGCGACGAGAGCGTATTGGTCGAGAAGGTGGGCGAGACGCTCGAGGTACACGTCCATGACGGCGACTCCGTGGTTGACGTCACGGTGCCGCTAGAGGCCGTACTCGATGTACTGCGCGCCTACGACGGTGAAGGCTTCGACACCCGCGACCTGATTCGCGCCATCGGCCGCGCCCACGGCAACATCGTGCATATACGGGATGGTGAGCATGAGGTCAAAATCCGCATCTGGTGACGCGCGAGCGGGAGGGCGCGCGGCTACGCCACATCCATTGAGAAACGCGCCCGGAGCAGCCTGCCGACCCAATATTCGTCGGGCGAGGCTCTTACTGTCGTCGTACGGTGACTTTGCCGCTGAAGGTTTCGATGGAGACCTGGGCGCCACCGCCGGCGAGGGTGAACTCGGCTTCCTGCGCGGGTGAGTAGGGCTCGACCGGGCGTCCCTCGAAGCCGAACTCGGTCTCGATGGAGCCGTTGTACGTGCTGATGTCGAATTCGGCAGCGCTATCGGCTGGAATGAGTAGCTCGATGTTGCCGTTGAAGTTCTCGAAATCCAGCTCCGCGCCAGCGCCGATCTCACCCTCGAAGTAGAGCGTCCCCGAGACCGACTCAAAGCTGCCCTCGCCAATACGGCCGCCGATGATGCGCACGTTGCCGGTGAGCGTGCCGGCCGTCACGTTGCCGGAGGTGAACTGCACCAGCACGTTGCCGGCGACCCCCTCGACGTTGATGTCGGCGCCGGCGGCGGAAGCGATGATCTCGATGTCGCCCGCGGCAGTGTCCGCCTCGACACGCAGCGCACCACCGGCGTAGGTAATGCCGCCGGCCGAGCTCTCCATGCGCACCTCACCGTCGACCCCATCGACCGAGATCGACGCGGCCAGCGTCTCGATCTCCACCGATGCACCGCGCGGCACCATGATCTCGAGGTGGGTGTCACCCAGCTGGCGTTGGGGGGCGCGACGACGCCGGCGCGGAACCTCCACGCGGATCTCCACACCGTTATGGTTATTTTCGAACGCCAGGCTTTCAACCCCCCGGCCGAGGGTGCCCCGCAGCTGGATTTCCTGGCGATCCCACCCGGTGATCCGCACCGAACCGGCGACGTTGAAAACCTCCACCACGACATCGGCCGCCACCGTGCCGCTACGGTCGATCTGCTGGCGTGCACCGAGCACGCCGGCCGCCGGGCTGGCGGCCGCGATCAGCGCCGCCCCGATGATCCATTGGCGATTCACGTTTCAGCTCAACTCTATGATGCGGGTGGTGCGTTGGAGCAACTCCAACTTGTGGCGATAGTTGTTGCCCAGCATACGGGCCAAACCCCGGTTGTCCGGATCCTCCTCCAACGCCTCGCGGGCTCGGCGGATGGCACGATCGATCACCCGCAGGTTGGTCTCGATGGTCGAGACGGTATCCGGGTCGAGGGCTTCGCGGTTCTCGTACAGGGCCCAGACGAGTCGTTCGATCTCAACGGCATACTGGGCTTCGATAGCGGGCGCGTCGGCCAACGCGACGCCGGAGGTCACGGCACCGCCGGCCCCATCGGCGGGCGCATCCCCAACGTCCGGTACCGCCACCATCCAGACGGTAATCACCGACGAGGTCACCACCAGGAACATCGCCGCCGCCGCCAGAGTTGCCCACTGAAAGCCGTCGAGCGTGGGCCACCAGGGGGCAGATGCCGACCGGGCCGCACGGCGCACCGCGCCTTCGACGGAAACCAGCCGCCCGGAGGCCAGACGGCTTCGAATCTCCGGCCACAGGTCGCCCTCCGGATCGATGGAGTCCGGTAGCTCCGCCGCCTGCGCCTGCAGCGAACGTAGAAACTGGACAGTGTCGCGAGCCTCGGCCGACGAGGCCAGATAGCGCTCGACCGAGGCCGTTTCTAGATCCGACAGCACGCCATCGACGTAATCGTTGAGGCGTTCTTCGCTGATTGGTTCGCTCATGCTTGCAGTGCCTCTCTGAGCAGTTTGCGCGCCCGGTGCAGCTGCGCCTTGGAGGTGCCGACGGCGGTGCCCGTCGCCCGCGCGATCTCCTCGTGCCGATAACCTTCGATCTCGTACAAGACAAACACCCGGCGCGCCCCCTCCGGAAGCGTCGCGATGGCGGCCTCCAGATCCAACCGGGATCCTCTTGGGGCTTCGCCCGAGCGCCGCAGTCCACTCTTCGATGCCGCCCCTTCGTAGGGCTCCAACTGGTCCGTTCCCATCAGCCTTGCCCAGCGCTTCCCTTGCGAGCGCCGGTCGGCCAAGATCACGTTTACCGTCAACCGATGCAGCCACGTCGAAAAGGCGGCGTCACCGCGAAACGTCGACAGCTTGATCCAGGCGCGCAGGAACACATCCTGGGCCAGCTCCTCGGCCCGACCCGCGTCGGCGGTCATGCGCAGACAGAGGGCGTACACGCGGCCTACCTGGTCGCGATAGAGCTCCTCGAAAGCATCCTGATCGCCTGCTTGGGCACGCTCGACGGCGTCGTTCACGTCGTCTCGCCGCACCCACCGCGCGGTCGCCTCGATGGTACCGCCTCCATTGCGCCTGCCCCTACCTGGGGTCTGACCTCTCTCTGGGTTCTATGATGCCACCCGCGTCACGAAGGTTTAGCCCGCATTCTTCCACGGGTCGCGGCGGCGAGGTCGCCATCGCCCGCCGAAGCTCCCCAGGGCGCCGGGCTCGCTTCGCTACCCATCACGCTCGCTCTCCGGTGGGGTGGTGGCCTCGAAAAGACCCATTTGGCGGGGGCCGGGCGCCTCCGTCTTCTGTTCCCCACCGGGGCCCACCATGTTCGATCCACCGAGGCCGACGAGCCGGATGCGCCGGCCCTCGAGGGGGACGCGCTCGACGAGCTTACGGGCGATCTTGAGAATCTCGGCGCGCCGGCGCACCGGGACCGCCGCCGTGTGCGAGCGGGTAATGGTAGTGAAGTCGTGAAAACGCACTTTGAGCGTCACCGTTCGGGCGCTCATGCTCCAGCGCACCAACCGTCGCTCCAGGTCAGCGGCGAACTTCTCGACGCTCGGCCATACCGCGGCCCAGGTCGGCAGGTCAATCTCGTAGGTGGTCTCCGAAGAGATCGACTTAGGCTCCCCCGGCGGTTCGACGCGGCGATCGTCGCGGCCGTGGGAGAACTCCCAAAGCCGCCGGCCCGACTTGCCGAGGATCTCCTCCAACTCCTCGGCGCCACTCTCAGCAAGCTGACCGATACGCTCGAAACCGTGCTCACGCAGCCGCTCGGCGCTCGCCGGGCCGACACCCCAGAGCTTCTCGACAGGCATAGGAGCGAGGAAGGCGCGCGCCTCCTCGAGACGGATGACGGTGAGCCCATCGGGCTTGTCGAGATCGGACGCCAGCTTGGCGAGAAACTTGTTGGCCGACACCCCGGCGGACGCCGTCAGGCCGGTCTTGCGACGGATCGAGTTGCGTATCGACTTGGCGATGTCGATGGGTGAACTGATGTGGTGGCTGACATCGAGATAGGCCTCGTCGAGCGACAGCGGCTCGACCCGGTCGGTCCAGGCCTCATAGATGGCGAACACCTGCTTGGAAAGCTCCCGATATCGCGAGAACCGCGGCCGCAGGTACACCGCATCCGGGCACAAACGCCGCGCCCGCTCCATCGGCATGGCGGAGTGAACACCGTGCTCACGGGCCTCATACGACGCCGATGCGACGACACCGCGACGCCCCAGTCCTCCCACAATAACGGGTTCGCCGGCGAGGTCGGGGTTGTCGAGCACCTCGACGCTGGGATAGAACGCGTCGAGGTCGACGTGCAGAATCTTGCGCGGCCAGTCGGCGCCGATCAGTGTCGCTCGCGTACGCACGACCCCATGCTAGCAGGCACTGCCAGGCTAGCCTGAATATCTCAACGGGTCACGGCTGGCTAGTAGCGCCAGGACATGTCCGCGCCCGCCGGGGCCGTGGCGATCATGCGCGCCGCCATCTGCGGCAGGATGCGCTGGTTGTAGGTCAGCCGCGTGCGTCGCACCGAGAGCTCGTCCGGCGGTCCCGAGTAGCAATGGGGATGACGGTACCCGTAGCTCACCGAGCCGCCGTAGTACGGATCATCGGTGCTCTCGAGAAAGTCTTCGAGCAACATCACCGCCTCCTCGAGATAGTAGTTGTCCTCGTCGCCGACGGCGATGTGGAGCTTGCCCTCGAGCGCGGGACCGAGGGTTTCCCAATCACGCTGGATGATGTGGCTGAGGTCGTAGTTGTCGCGCATGTACAAGGCCACGTCGCGATCGATCACGCCGGTCTCCGGGTCCCACAGCGGCGCCGGATAGCCGTCGTCGGCCACCGGGCCGTACACCGCGTTCCAGACCGCGAGCTGCTGGCCGGAGAGGAACCGCGGCCCCAGCACCTCTTCCATCCTCGTGGCTTGCTTCAAGCTCATATTCACCTGCCCGTCGACGTCGTGCCGGAAGGGGCGGATGGGCTCGTGCATCCACTCGCTGTCGGGATAGAAGGCGTTGTCATCTTCGTAGATGTTGACCAGCTGGTAGTAGCGGAAGTCGATCGGGTCGGGGCAGTTGACCCAGGCACCGTTGAACATTTCCCCATAGAAGACCTGCCAGGCAAGCGACTCCCAGCCGCCCGTCGAACCGCCATAGAGGGCGCGCGCCCAGTTTTCCGGGATGGCGCGGAAACGTTCCTCGAGGACGGGAATCAACTCCTGCGTCAGGGCGTCGCCGTAGGGCCCGAGATTGGCCGAATTCACCGCGTACGAGTCGTCGAAGTAGGGGTTCGGGTGCTGCATGGTAACGATGATCATGCGTGGCATGTCGCCCGACACCCAGTCTTTGTAGAGCTGGTGGCTGGCCTCGGCGTAGGTGAGGTCGTAGCCGCTGAGTCCTTCGTCGGGAGGTTCTTCGGAGAAGCTCGCGGGGGTGTAAAAGGTGTCGTGAAAGTGGCCCTGGTAATAGGCCACCGGGTAGCGTGCCTCCGGGTGCTCGTCGAAGCCTTCGGGCAGCAGCACGATGGCACCGATGTAGATGTCGGTGCCCCAGAAGTCGCTCAGCAGGTCGCTGCGGATCTTGACGTTCTTGATGTACTTGGTGTCCGGCGGCGCTTCTAAGGGAGGAATCTCGGCGCTCAGCTCGATGCGAAAGACCTGGCTTTGGTCAGGATCGATCCGCAGTGTCTGTACATCGCTGTACAAGTTGCCCGGAGAAATGCGCCAATTCTGTCCCTCCCATTGGTCCATCGGCGCCTTGATGGTGTGCCCGTCGCCGCGTTCGAAGGTCGTGTAGCGGTGCAGCAGCGCCTGCACGCGGTACTCGCCGGCGGGAAGATCGGAGAGCCGATCGACCGGGTAACCGGCCGCCCGCCTGTCGATCACCACCGGCGCCGCCGAGCTGAAGCCTTCGACGGTGACGGCGAACAACGGCTGCGTGTCCGAGCCCCAGTTCGCCACCTGGAAGCGTGGCTCTCCCTGGGGTTGGGTCGAGAGCATCAGAAACAGGCGACCGTCGAGCGGCTCCGCCGCCAACCCCGCGGCCAGCACGATCTCGAATCTCGTATTCGACACCAGCAACCCGGCGCCCATGGCGCATCCCGACAAGGCCAGCAAGAACATCACGGCAAGCGTCTGTGTGGTCTTTTTCATCGCGGTTCCTCCCTTTCCCGAGCACACCGTCACACGGTCACACCGGGTGGTTGCCACCACCCGGCCGTCAATCGTCGTCGGCCCCCGCCATCATCAGCATCGCCAGCAACGCGCAACGCTCCAGCGAGCGCGGCACGTTGATGTGCTCGTGGGCCGCATGGGCCCCGTCGCCCACGGCGCCGAGCCCGTCGAGCGTCGCCGCCACCGGGCTCGTCAGGTTGCCGTCGGAGCCGCCACCGGCGAAGCCCTCTTCGAGCTCTAAACCGAGCGTTTCCGCCAGTTCCCGCGCCCCGTGCCACAGCGCCTGGTTGCGGGCGTTGCGCTCCAACGGGGTGCGCTCGATGGCTCCACTGATTTCCAGGGACACACCCTTGGTGACGGCCACGAGGTCGTGGATGGCCGCAGTGATGCGCTCCGCGCCGGCGGCGTCGGGAACGCGCACGTCGACCACCGCCCGGCTCTCCGGGGCGATGACGTTGGGGCGCACGCCGCCGCTGATGATGCCGACATTGACGCTCACCTGCCGGGCCGGATCGTTGAGGTCGAACAAGCGCTGCACCTGGTGGGAAAGCTCCAAGATGGCACTCGCCCCCGACTCCGGATCGAGCCCGGCGTGCGCCGCCTTGCCCTTCACCGTGACCACGAACTGCCCGACGCCCTTGCGGGTCGTCTTGAGCTTCCCCTCCGGACCCAGCGCCGGCTCCATGACGTAGACGCGCGCCGCCTGGCGCGCCAGATGAACGATCAGTCGAGAGGATTCGTGGCTGCCGATCTCCTCGTCGGAGTTGACCAGCATCAGCGGTACAACGTCGGGCTCGAGGCCGAGCTCCCGCAGGGCGCGCAGCGCGAACACGGTCTGCGCCAGACCCGCCTTCATGTCGAAGACACCGGGGCCGCGCATCACCGCATCGTCGATGTGCACGGGCATCTCGGCGAGCGTACCGTGCGGCCACACCGTGTCGCTGTGCCCCAGCAACAGCTGTACGGCGGGCGCCGACACGGCAGCCGAGACGGGATGCTCTACATCGAGCTCGATGCCACCGAAATCGCTCCCCTTGGGCGCCGCCAGCAGTTGCCCACCGCTGCGTTCGCCGGACAGCCGCCGGACCTCGAATTCGGCGCCGTCGAGGGCCTCCTCGAGCAGGTCGAAGACGCCGGCCTGCGCCTGCGGATCCGAGGATGGCGATTCGCACAACACCAGCTTTTCGAGGAACCCCAGCATCTCGTCGCGCCGGGCGCGCACCGTGTCGAGGACGGCGGTAGGGTCGGGAGAATTCGGAGAGCTGGACGCTTCGATCATGTCGGTAGCAACCGCGCTACGAGCCCACAGACGGCCGCTGTTGACGGCCGCTTATTGACATCCACCTTTGGCGGCCCGCGTCAGCAGGTTGCGAAACGACTTCCGGGAGCTCTTCAGAAGCCTGCTAGAACCGCAACACTTGGGTAGCCTTGATTCAGAACCCTGCTAGAACCGGAACACGTGGGTGGCCTTGATGATGAGCGCCCGGTCGATGAGATCGGCGCGCTCCGCCACCCGGCGCTCATTGTAGACGACGTAGAGGTCGGAGCCGGCCACGTAGATGTAGCGAAAGCGTACGTTGGCGAGCACCTGGTCGCTCTGGCTGTTGTATTGGAACAGGCTGCGAATCGACATCTCGGTGGTGAAGTCGAAGTCGACCCGCAGGCTGCCGAGGTTGGTGGTGAAGGCGCCCTCCGCCAACACGATGTCGTTGCGGGTCCAGCCCAGGCCGAGATTGAGGCGTGGCCCCGGGCGCCAGCCGGCGGCGACGCGGTACTCGGTCTTGTCGCCGCTCCAGAAGCCGCCCTTGGTGTAGTTGAAGCTACCGTCCACCGGACGGCCGGCGTCGGACTGCAGCTCCAGATTGGTCTCGCTCCACTCGTAGACCCCGACGGGGATGGTGATCCCCGCGGTGATCTCGAAGGGCAATTCCAACAGCTCGTAGCGCCGATTGTGCGCCACGCTGACCTTGTCGCCGTGCTCGAGAAACGCGTCGAAGTCGAGGTGCAGATACTCGCTCAGCTTCTCGCCCTCCCGGGCGGCGGTGTAGCGGTAGTTGACGTGCGGGCTCAGGTTGCGCAAGTACTTCGAGTCGGGGAAGTAGGGCGTCCAATGAAAGCTCGGGTCGATGGCGCGAATCCCGGTGCGGGTGACGAACCCCATTTCGGGGTTGAAGGCCTCGCCGATATCGAGGTACGAGCCGCGCGCCTGGAACAAGGGCGAGCTCCAGTCGAACTTCACCGAGCCGGCCCAATCGTCGCCCTCCAGGCCGGGGGTCTCGGTCTTCATCAGCCAGGTATCGATGGTGGTCTGCTGGTTAACGCCCCAGCGGCCGTCGACGCCGATCTCACGGTTGTAGTCACCGCGACTCGACTGCCGATTGGTGAACAATACGCCGGCGCGCGAACGCGCCCCCAGGTCGCGGCTCAAGCGGCCGACGATGTAGTTGTTCGAAGGCACCCCCACGTCGCCATCGGGCGACGTCGTCGCCTCGCTCTGCATCACCAACGTGCCGATCGACCAGGGGCCGGTCTTGCCGGTGAGGCGGCCACCACCGTACAGCGGGATCTCCTCGCTGCTCGGACCGATGCCGATGGTGCGCGAGTGGAAGCCCACCACCTGGCTGCCGCCGCCCAGGCGACCGCCGCCACCGCCACCCCCGAAATCGAAGAAGCCGGCGTTCTCGAGGAAGAAGTCGCGCTTCTCCGGGAAAAACAACGAAAAGCGGGTCAGGTTGATCTGCTGGTCGTCGGCCTCCACTTGCGAGAAGTCGGTGTTGAGCGTGAAGTCGAGTGTCATGTTGGGGCTCATGCTCCACTTCACGTCGCCACCAACGTCGCCAAGATAGTCATTGGCGTAGTCGGGGCCCATCGCCGGTACCGCGATGTCGTCCACGATGCCGCGATTCACCGAGCCGATGACGTAGGGCTTCACCTGCAGGTTGCGCGGCCGCGTCAGCTGCAAATCGTCGACCATGCCCGACAACGACAAACGCGTCTCGTTGAACTGGCGCGGCACCGGCGCCCAGTAGGCCTCCTCGGTCTTGCGGCGGATGCGACGGCGGAAATTGATACCCCAGTCTTCCTGGTCGACGTTGAAGCGCAGCTCCCAGAAGGGAATGGCCATCTCCACCACCCAGCCATCTTCGGTGATGCGGGCGCTCGACTCCCATACGGCATCCCAGTCTCGGTTGAGGCTGCGGCTGCCGAAACCGCCGAAGGCCGCGTTGCCCTCGCCGACGATCTGCGCGTCGTATCGCGCTCCCATCGCGTTGGTCTCGAACACGAAACCGTTGCGGTGGTCGTGGTAGGTGTCGAGCGTCACCATGAACGAATCGTTGTTGCGGTGCTGTTCGTCCCGGCGCAGCACATTGGCGATGATGCGGTCGGGCTCGCGATCGTAGTTGATCGCCGCGATGTAGATCGCCGTGTCGTCGTACAGGACGCGCACCTCGGTGCGTTCGGTGGCCGGCTGCCCTTCGTCGGGCGCGGCCTGGATGAAACCCGTCAACACCACGGCGCGAAGCCAAACCGCCTCGTCGATGACGCCATCGATCTGCGGCGCCTCGTCGACGCGGGTGGCGGCGAAGTTGAACCTGCGGTCAGCCTCGGTAGTAGCAGCGGCAGGGGCGGAGGCCACAGCGGCGTCCGCGGCGGCGCTTTGCTGCGCTTCGGATTGCCGGGATTGCTGAGATTGCGGGGATTCTTGCTGCTGCACGGCGCCCGCAGCGGGGGCGGCGACGAGCGCCATGCTGGCGTACAGCACGGCGACGAAACTCGGGATGGTCATGGGAAAGTCTTGGGGAGGGAGGAATCCTGGCAGCGTACCGCAGCACCCGACAC
>SMVA01325950.1_pt1 | contig 10810 bp, 8 predicted proteins | sample 2456451 | NCBI WGS metagenome assembly SMVA01 (sample SAMN11095933, study PRJNA526329) | marine sediment metagenome | biome: Marine sediment; feature: Surficial sediment; material: Deep marine sediment; isolation source: Hadal surficial sediment | place: Pacific Ocean | collected 2014-05 | depth 0-1...
CAAGGCCGTGGAAGAACGCGGGCTCGACAGCCTATTTTTTCCGGAGCATACCCATATACCAACGTCTCGAGCGACGCCATTTCCCGGCGGCACCGACTTACCAAAAATGTACTGGCACAGCCATGACCCATTCGTTGCTCTCAGCGCGGTCGCCGCAGTGACCCAACGCATAAAGATAGGCACCGGCATCTGCCTGGTCATCGAACGCGACCCGATCACCCTGGCCAAAGAATGCGCATCTCTGGATATGATTTCAGATGGTCGCTTCATTCTGGGTATCGGCGCAGGCTGGAATCGAGAAGAAATGGAGAACCACGGCGCGAACTACCCCAAGCGCTGGGCTGTCCTGCGCGAAAAAATACTGGCGATGAAAACGATCTGGGCGGAAGAAGAAGCTGAATTTCACGGCGAGTGGGTCGATTTCGATCCCATCTGGTCTTACCCTAAACCCGTGCAAGCAGGCGGCCCACCAATCTGGATCGGCGCCAACTCCAAATGGGTATTCGATCGCGTTGCTGAATATGCAGACGGCTGGATGCCCATCGGCGGATTGGGCACAGGCAACATAGAACGAATGAAGGAAGCCCTGGCTGCCAAAGACCGCACCATTGAAGATATGGATCTGGCATTGTTCGGCGCGCCCGACAGCATTGAAGAGCTACGGGGTCGTATCGACCAGGGTTTTGACCACCTGATATTCAATCTGCCATCGGCGACAGAAGACGAGGTATTGCCGTTGTTAGACAGCTACGCCGAATTAGCCGCTCAGGCCAGGGCTGGATAGCAGGCGGCTAACCGACCTCACCCACATCGTAACCCTGGGCTTCCAACGCCTGGGTTACGTTGCTGAGTTGTTCTTCACCACGCATTCGCAGGACCAGTTCGACGATCGTTGCTCGTACCGAAGATCCGCCGAACGTACGCTGGTGACTGATATCCACAATGTTGCTGTCGAGCTCACCCAACAGTTTTGTTAAGTCCGCCAACGCACCTGGGGTATCGGGTATCTCCACCTGCAAACGTATGAGCCGATGAGAGCGCACCAGACCACGCTGCAGCACTGAAGACAAGATCATCATGTCTATGTTGCCGCCACTGAGAATCATCACCACCCGCCTGCCCTTGAAGCGCTCAGGTTCGCCCCGGATGAGCGCCAACGCAGCAGCACCCGCGCCTTCCGCGACGGTTTTCTCGATTTCCAACAAATCGAAAATAGCTTGTTCGACATCCTGTTCCGAGACCAACAACAAGTCATCAACCCACTGCTTGATCAGCTTGCTGGTGAATGTGCCCGGCGCTTTGACCGCGATACCTTCGGCAACTGTAGATGTCTGGGCTGCCACCGTCGCATGGGTGTCGTGAAACAACGCGTGGGCACCAGCATATCGCTCCATCTGCACACCAATGACTTCAGTTTTCGGCGACACAGCTTTGCACACGCAGCCAACGCTGCTGATAAGACCACCGCCACCCACAGGCACCACGATGGCATCAACATCGGCCACCTGTTCGAGTATTTCTAAAGCCAAGGTACCTTGCCCGGCGATCACCTCAGGTTCTTCAAACGGATGGATGAGACAAAGGTTCCGCGTCATCGCAAGGTCGTCCGTGAACTGCAGGGTCTGGTCGAATTCACTACCGTGCAAAATAACCTCCGCGCCCAATAAACGGGTGGCTTCAACTTTTGCATTCGGGGTTGTACGCGGCATGACGATGGTCGTTGGTACACCCAAACGCCTACCGTGATAAGCCAATGCCTGGGCGTGATTACCCGCAGACATGGCAATGACACCCCGGGCTACCCGTTGCGGAGACTTCAGCAAACTGTTCAGCGCGCCACGTTCTTTGAATGATGCGGTGAACTGCTGATTCTCAAATTTTATGTATAACTCGCAACCCAATTGCTCAGACAGAGTCATGGATTGAAGGCAAGGCGTACGTATCAGTTGGCCTTGCATCCGGGCTTCGGCCGCTTGAACATCTGCAAATGTGACTGACATGGCAACCTCTTTCGCCACCGCCGTAAAAGGCCGGCGAGTATACTGATAAGACTCTATTTAACCAGCAGCAAAATTGAAGCATCTTCTGATTGTTTATCACAGTAAAACCGGCCACACCCAACAGTTGGCCGAAGCGGCCCTCAAAGGCGCCCAACACGAAGATATAGAAGACGTCGATGTGCGTATGTTATCGGCCAAAGAGGCAGGATCAACTGACTTGTTGTGGGCTGATGGTCTGCTGCTCGGCACACCGGAAAATTTCGGTTATATGTCCGGAGCCCTCAAAGATTTTCTCGACCGTACATTCTACGAAGTCGAAGGCAAACTGAATCCGCTGCCTTATGCAGTGTTTATCTCAGCCGGTAACGATGGCACTGGTGCAGTCCGCGCCATCGAACGTATCGCTAATGGCTATCCGTTCACCCGCGTGCAAGAGCCTGTTATCTGTCGCGGTGATGTTGATGCGGATGCTTTGGTGAGATGTGAAGAACTTGGCATGGCGTTGGCGGCTGGTATTGAAATGGGCGTTTTTTAGGGCTGATTATCTAAGAAATGCAATTGGCCGGTCGCCGGGAGGACTAAAGTAAGTGCCGGAGCCCTTCGCTATGCCTGTCTGGCATGTTATCAGTCCTAAAACCAGCCTTTCGGAGACAGCTGACAATCCAGCATCTTCACGCCCACCAGAAACTGGGAACGCGCCTAGTACTGCAACAGCCAGCTTCACTGCGGGGTGGATAAACGCATTTTCACTGAAATACGCAAGGGGCTGGGGTCGAGAAAAGACTTGCAGGAACGTCGGTGGCATGGACGCCACCGCGCAGCTACACGGACGTATTCATGCGGTCCGGCAAGTCTTTTCTCGACCTCAGAACCGATTGAGTACTAACACCAAAACCTCTTACTCCCAACGCTTCCGCCAAGTAGACTGAGCCTTCACTCAAAAGGCGCGAACCCAGTTGCCCGACTCGACTGCCAGGATCCTGCACAACATCTCCGAGATTTCCGCCGCCGAGTGGGATAGCTGCAACGCCAAGCGCACTTACAATCCTTTTTTGACCCACAAGTTCCTCAACGCCCTGGAAGTAAGCGGCAGTGTCAGCACAGAAACCGGCTGGCAGCCGTTCCATATCGCAGTGGAACAGGACGGTGAGTTGGTGGGTGTCGTGCCGATGTACCTGAAGAACCATTCCCAGGGCGAGTATGTATTTGATTACGGTTGGGCGGATGCCTGGCAACGCGCGGGTGGAAACTACTATCCGAAAATGCAGATCAGCGTGCCTTTTACGCCGGCTACAGGGCCACGGCTACTTACTAAAGAGTTGAACCCTGAACACGAGCGTTTGTTGATCGGTGCATGCATGCAGATTGCAGAGCAGATTAAAGTGTCATCCATCCATATGACGTTCATGGACAAAGACCAATGGGAAAACGCTGCCGCTACTGGTTTTCTAAAGCGCATGGATCAACAATTTCACTGGCACAACGGCGGCTATGCCAATTTCGAAGAGTTCCTCGCTGATCTGGCATCGAAAAAACGCAAAAACATCAGGCGAGAGCGACGTGACGCGCTGGCCAATGACATTGAGATCGAGTGGATAACCGGGGACGACCTCACTGAGGATCACTGGGACGCATTTTACCGCTTCTACGTGGACACCAGTTCGCGAAAATGGGGTAGTGCCTACCTTAATCGCCGCTTCTTCTCTGAAATCAATGATGTCATGTCAGACGACCTGCTGCTGATTATGGCCAAACGCGACGGCAACTACATCGCCGGCGCCATCAATTTTATTGGCGGCGATACCTTGTTCGGGCGAAATTGGGGTTGCATCGAAGACCACCGCTTTCTGCACTTTGAAGTGTGTTATTACCAAGCCATCGACTTTGCAATCAGTCGCGGCTTGAAGAAAGTCGAAGCCGGTGCTCAAGGGTCACATAAAGTGGCCAGGGGTTACCTGCCTGAGGCGACCTACAGCGCGCATTGGATTGCTGATTCGCAGTTTCGCGACGCGGTGGCTCGGTTCGTCGATGATGAGCGGCGTTATGTGCAGCAGGACATTGCACATGTCGAAACCCGCACGCCGTTCAAGGCCTCTACCGATCTGCAGCAACTGCGAAGTCTGACGATCAATCAGACAGATAATATCCTTTAAACTCAATCAGATATGACTGTAATCTCGATATATTTTCAGGCCCCATACGTAACAGCTGTTTATCAAATTCCGGCAACGCTTCCAGCCTCGGGTCTGCATAAATATACATGACATTAGGCCGCAACAAGGCCACGCGGCCGGGTAGCTCTGGTAGCTCGACAATGCGCTTGAGACTACTTAGGAGAAGCTCGCGGGGCCGCCTCGTATCGCCCAATAGTGCCAAGGCATCTCCCAGCAAGGGTGCAACCAGATTTACCAGTTTTGCCAATTGCGCAGGTGGGATGGCCTCGAGCATTTCAATGTAGGTGTCGTAGCGCGTATAACTGACCGGGTCGACAAACAGTTGTTCGCCTTCTTCCACCACTTGAAATGCCTCGGCCGGTGCCAGAAAGGCTATCTGCTGTCGCGGTACCCTGCCGTCGGCTGCATTCTGCACAATGACTGCCGCTCGAGACAGCAAGTCTTCACGCTGCAACCATGCAGAAGGTAGCGACCATTGTTGAATTTGTGCCAGCAGGAAGTCATCACTTTCTGCCAACGCTGGCAACTCGACCTCCGGTTCGCTGACGATCTCTGCAACCTCTTCGACCGGTAACACAGGCTCGGGCCCAATTTGACGCGGTGTTAGCGGGATTTCGACCGGCACACTGATAGGCGCCGCCACCGGTTCAGATTGTGGTTGATTTGCAGGCCAGAACTGGATAATCGCGACCACTGCGAGCGCGACCCCGATGGCACCAATTACATAACTGGGGCGCATAACACTCTACCTCGTGGCTCACTTTGAATTATCATGCAGGTTATCACCCGGGCCGGTCCTAAGCATGTCGCAAACGCTGATAACATCTGTAAAACGACTTCTCGATCACGAGGTCGCGTTGGGCGCGCGCGTCGAAATTCGAGGCTGGATCAGATCGCGCCGGGCTTCCAAGGGTGGTTTTTCGTTCATCCACCTTCACGATGGTTCTTGTTTCGATGCCATTCAAGCCATTGCCGACGACACGTTACCGAACTACCAGGACGAAATCGAAGAACTGGCAACCGGTTGTGCGGTCATCATCCGTGGTGAGTTGGTAGAGTCTCAAGGTAAAGGCCAAGACCGCGAAATCCAGGCTACCGAAGTCGAGGTCATCGGTTGGGTTGACGATCCGGAGTCTTATCCAATCTCGAAAAAACGCCACACCTTCGAATATTTGCGCAGCGTGGCGCACTTGCGCCCCCGTACCAACACCTTTGGTGCCATCGCCCGGGTAAGGCACAACATTGCCCAAGCCGTGCATCGCTACTTCGATGAACAAGGTTTTTTCTGGGTCAACACGCCGATCATCACCGCCAACGATTGTGAAGGTGCCGGTGAGCTATTTCGCGTGTCGACACTGGACCAGGTCAACCGTCCAGCCGCGGGATATGAAGACGATTTTTTTGGCACCGAAACGTTTTTAACGGTGTCCGGTCAACTCAACGTAGAGAGCTATGCGTGCGCACTGAGTAAGGTCTATACCTTCGGCCCAACCTTCCGCGCCGAAAACTCCAACACCAGTCGGCACCTGGCGGAGTTCTGGATGATCGAACCAGAGATCGCCTTTGCTGATCTAACGGCCAATGCAAACCTCGCCGAGGATTTCCTCAAAGCCGTGATCGCCCGAGTCACCGCCAGTTGCACCGACGACCTGGCATTTTTTGCTGAGCGCATCGATGAAGGTCTGCTGGAGCGTCTCGACCAGGTAGTGAACAAACCCTTCGAAGTCATGTCTTATACCGACGCGATAAAAATCCTCAACGACGCAAACCAGGCGTTTGAATTCCCTGTGCAGTGGGGCCTCGATCTGCAATCCGAGCACGAACGTTTTCTTACCGAGCAGTATATCGGCGGTCCGGTCGTGCTTACCGACTACCCACGTGAAATCAAAGCCTTTTACATGCGCTTGAATGACGATGAGAAAACCGTCGCCGCCATGGATGTGTTGGTGCCAGGCATTGGCGAGATCATCGGGGGTAGTCAGCGCGAAGAACGCCTGGAGGTGCTCGACAGCAGGATCGAAGACGAAAAGCTGAAAGAAGCACTCTGGTGGTACCGGGATCTGCGCCGCTACGGTACCGTACCCCATGCAGGCTTCGGCCTGGGATTTGAACGGCTGGTACTCTATTTAACCGGCATGGAAAATATCCGTGACGTCATACCGTTTCCGCGCGTACCTAAAAACGCAAGCTTTTAGCAGGTCTGAGGCAAATGCTGGCATCACTATGGCGTTTACGCTACTTCATCAAGCCTTATTCGACGCGTCTCGGCGTCGGCATCGTGGCATTCGGGGTAGCGCGATTTTTTGAGGCCATCGTGCCACTCCTCACTGCCGTGTCGATCAATCGCATGACCGCAGGCAATTTTGATCTGACCTGGCCAGTACTGGGTATCATCGGCGCCGTGACTATGCGTTACAGTGTCGTGACCTACGCCCGATTTGAGGTGCGTCGAGTCGGCTTGAACGTCGCCTTTGATTTGCGGCAACGCTTATACAGTTGTCTCCAGGACCAGGGCAGCGAGTTCTTCGCCAAACACACTATTGGCGACATGATGACTCGCGCGGTCGCAGATATCTCGCTGATCCAACGACTGATCGCCATGGGTACCATATTGCTGGTCATCCTGGTCTACGCCTCGGTGTTTGGCTTCGCCTTCATGTTGTACTTCTCGCCATTTTTAACGCTGTTGATATTGCCGCCCATGCCATTTGTATTCTGGTATGCGCAATATTCATCGCGGCAGATGGGTGTCGCATCAAAAGACGTTCAAGACCGGCTCTCCGACCTGGGCACCCACGTACAGGAAAATTTGAGCGGCATTCGCACCATCCAGGCGATGGTGCAGGAAGAGAATGAGATAGCGCGTTTCGGCAAGACCAATCAATCTTATGCGGATGCGTTTTACGAACAGGCTCGCATCAATTCAGCCATGATGGCCTGGATGCCCACCATGGCTGCCGTCTGTTCCCTCATGATATTGAGCTACGGTGGCTATCTGGTGCTCGATGGCACCATGCCTATTGGTAATTTCGTGGCTTTTTTCATGTACGTCAATATGGTGGTACAACCCTTCAGGGTAGCGGGTTTCATCATTAACCTGTTTCAACGCGCTGCAGTGGCGAGTGACCGCCTGTTTGAAGTAATGGACCTGGAACCGGAAATAGAAGACCTGCCGACCGGCGCCACCCCGGCATTGATCCAAGGCACCATCAGCATAAGGCAGCTCAGCTACAGCTACCCCGGTTCGGATCACCTGGTGTTGGACAATATCAGCCTCGACGTCAAACCGGGCGAAACAGTCGCCATCATGGGGCGCGTTGGCACAGGTAAAACCACCCTGCTCAAATTGTTGGTTCGCTTGTTAGACCCGCCCCCCGCAAGAATCTTCGTCGACGGCTACGATGTACGCGACTATCCGTTGTCGCAAATCCGTGCTCAATTGGCAATGGTGCCCCAAGACCCCTTCCTGTTTGGAGAGCCGCTCAGAGACAATCTCACCTACGATGACCCGAATCGTGCATTGGAAGAAATCTGGCAGGCGGCGACATCCGCGGATTTCTCGAGCACCATTGAAGACTTTCCAGACAAACTGGAAACCCTGGTTGGTGAACGCGGCGTCACTCTATCCGGCGGACAGAAGCAGCGAGCGACCCTGGCCAGGGGTTTCATTCGTCACGCACCAGTGCTGATCCTGGATGACTGCTTCTCAGCGGTGGACACGGAAACCGAAGAACATATTTTGTCTGAACTGAAACGTCTGCGCCGCGCACAGACAACTTTGCTGGTGTCCCACAGGGTCAGCACCGCCCGTCATGCAGATCGGATAGTTGTGTTGGAAGGTGGCAAGATCATGGAGAGCGGCACCCACAACGAATTGCTGGCAGCCCGAGGCTACTACGCAGAGCTGGAAAGAGTGCAGCGTGAGGGTGCTGAGGACGAAGACTTTGCCCGGGCGAGGATGTCGCGCTAATGGCGCAATCCACACCCAAGCGCGACTACGCCATGTTTGAGGCTGATCTCAGCGGCGCCGTGCTCAACATGCATCTTCTCGGTCGCCTGATGCATTGGCTGAAGCCGTACAAATTTTCGTTACTCATAAGTAGCGTGCTGGTGCTTATCGCTTCGACGTTACAGGTTTTGTTACCGATCATTATTTCCCTGGTAGCTATTGATCATATTATTCGCGGCGAGTCCGGCGCAGATACACCGGATTTGGGATTGATCGAACTGAACACCTATCTGGCGGATGCGATGAACTTGCCACCGCTGATAGTCGCCTGCCTCATATATGGCGTTGTGCAAATAGCCTGGGCGTTTACCGGTCACGCCCACCGTATGACCCTTATTGACGCTGTGATCAACGCCTTGCGCGATCTGCGTCTGGATTTGTTCCGGCATCTGGAAACCCGACCCTCCTCTTTTTACGATCGTGTTGCCGTAGGCCGGGTGATGACCCGGGTCACTAACGACATCGAAGCGTTGTATGAACTGCTGCGTGGACTGGGCAGCCTGATCGGCGAATTTGTACCGTTTTTTGTCGCTCTGACGATTATGTTGGCGATAGATGCCAAGCTGACAGGCATGCTGATGCTGGCCCTGCCTGTGTTGGGCATGGTCACCTACTACTTCCGACGCGCGACCCGCCACCTGTTCCGCTTCGTGCGCCAGACGTTGTCGGCACTCAATCAAAACATGCAGGAAAATCTCGCTGGTTTGCAAGTTGTGCAGTTGTCGGACCGGCAGGACTACAACCTGCAACGTTACACTTCAATCAACCAGCAAAACCGAGATTACGAGCTGCGATCTGCACGGGTTGAGACATTGTACGGCGCCTTCAACGACAGCATGGCCCATGTCGCCATTGGTGTGATTCTCTGGTACGGCGCAAGCGAGGTGGCAACATTGTCCATGACCCTCGGCGAGGTAGTGCTGTTCACTCAGTTTATTGGTATGTTATTTCATCCAGTGGTGGTGCTCGGCGAGCAAACCAACATTCTGTTTCGCGCCATGGCCAGCGGAGAACGGATATTCCAGGCTATCGATTGGGACGAAAAAATTCATGAACCCGAGCACCCGCAGACATTGCCCGAGCGCCTGCGCGGGGAAGTGCGTTTCAATCACCTGAATTTTTCCTACGACACCGGCGCGCAAGTTTTGAATGATGTGTCGTTTACCATCGCGCCAGGCGAAAAACTCGCCATCGTCGGACCGACAGGGTCTGGCAAAAGCACCTTGATCCGCTTGTTAGGCAGATTCTACGATTTCGAAGATGGACAGATCTTCCTCGATGGCGTCGACCTGAACCACATTCACAGCCACGATTTGCGTCGACGGGTGGGTGTTGTGTTGCAGGATTTTCACATCTTCTCTGGCTCTATCTACGAAAACATCGCACTCGGTGAAGCCAAAATCACCCGGGAGCGTGCTATCGAAGCAGCTCGCACCGTCCATGCACACGAATTTATCACCTCGCTACCGAAAGGCTACGATACTCAACTGACTGAACGTGGACAGAACTTATCCCAAGGCCAACGTCAATTGCTGGCTTTCGCGCGGGTACTTGCCGCCGACCCGGAGATACTGGTTCTTGACGAAGCCACTGCAAATATCGATACCGAGACGGAGTTGCTGATACAAGATGCATTGCGCAAATTGACAAAGGATCGAACGTCTATTCTCATCGCCCACCGATTGCAGACAATTCAAGAAGCAGACCGAGTGCTGGTGTTAAATCAGGGCCAAGTCGAAGAAATCGGCACCCACGAAGAGTTGCTCGCAGCAAAAGGTTTATATGCGACACTGCATAATTTGCAGTATCAAGACCAAGTCGAACCACAAGCATGACAGATACAAGTCGACCGATTGCTGAGAAACCCGCTCGAAGTGGAGAGAAATTCACTACCAAGCAAGGTGTCATCGCCATAAAGGATGGCATCAAAGCCACCCATGACACCAGCCTCCCCAGCGGCAGGAAGCCGCCCTGGTTACGCGTCAAACTCGGCGGCGGCGAACGCTACGGCCAAGTCAAACGAACCGTCAAAATGCACCACCTGGCAACTGTCTGCGAGGAATCGCACTGCCCGAATATCGGTGAATGCTGGACCCACGGTACCGCTACCATCATGTTGATGGGTGCTGTGTGTACTCGAGCTTGCAAATTTTGCGCCGTCGATACCGGCAACCCCAAAGGCTGGTTGGACCCGCAAGAACCGGCCAATGCAGCACGATCCGTACAACTTATGAATCTGCGCTATATCGTCATCACCTCCGTCGACCGCGATGATCTAGACGATGGCGGCGCACAACATTACGCCGCCTGTGTCGCCGCAATTCGATCATTAAACCCGGACACGGCGGTGGAAGCTCTGGCGCCGGATTTTTCTGGGGACCGATCCGCGATCCGCACCGTGGTCAATTCCGGCCTGCAGGTGTTTGCACAAAACATCGAAACCGTTGAAAGGCTAACCCATACAGTGCGCGACATTCGCGCAGGCTACCAGCAGACCTTGGATGTACTCGCCTACGCCAAACAAATCAAACCGCAAGTGCTGACAAAATCCAGCCTGATGGTGGGTGTTGGCGAAACAGACGAGGAAATTCGCACCACCCTGCAAGCGCTGCGAAACCATCACGTCG
>SMVA01341727.1_pt1 | contig 10809 bp, 10 predicted proteins | sample 2456451 | NCBI WGS metagenome assembly SMVA01 (sample SAMN11095933, study PRJNA526329) | marine sediment metagenome | biome: Marine sediment; feature: Surficial sediment; material: Deep marine sediment; isolation source: Hadal surficial sediment | place: Pacific Ocean | collected 2014-05 | depth...
ATAGCTGGTTGGTGCGAAGATCGCCCGGACTTATGGTAAGCGCGGTGCCAGCCTTGGGTCTCTGCAATCGGGGTTACCGTCTAACGAGCGAATAAGGTGCCGGGTTTATTTACTGCGAAAAGCGAGCGAATAAGGTGCCGGGTTTATTTACTGCGAAAAGAAATAAACCCGGCACCATATACTCAACACGCATATTATTATTTCTGACGATAGGGAGGAAGTAGAACCGGGTATTTCCCAGCGAATAACGATAAGGCATAACACAATCTACCTATGCGTAATTGGGAAACGTCCTGGTCTGGCCGCGCCACAGGAGTACATCATTAGTTGGCCGTTGATCAGCGAGAAGAACGGGCTTAAGCAATACGGCGGGATGGTCTCCAATGCGATTATGCTGCACGAAGAATATGGTAAGGACCAATGCCCGAAGTCACTGCCAGAAGGCGCCGTAGAAATTGAGGTCTTGTCGGCGGACATCATGACGCTTCATAAAGGGTTTTTGACAAAAAGGGGAACAGATGGCAGTTTCAGCAACAACGACGATTTGCGGCATCAGGGATTCGATCTGCCCAGGCTTTATCCGGACAATGGTGTGCCATTCGTATTCCAGTACTCGCTTCGCAATGCAACTTATTCACCGCCACATGTTCCTCATATCCGGGCGGCGTACGTCGATTGGCCGGAAAACAACAAGATTGTCTATGTCAATTTTTTTGATAAAAAATTTGGTTGGCCGGTGGCTGGTATCTACTACGAATCAGCGAGTCATCGGCCGTCTACCTGGGTGATGCTTCCGTTGTATCTGGCTGACGCGATTGCTGCGCCGCTGGTTATTGTTCTGGCTTTGGCATTAGGTGGCCATTAGCTTATTCTACTCACCGGACAGAACTAGCGTCCAGAGACATTTCTTGCGTAATTCCAGGAACCGATAATTCGCGTTTTGGGTTCATGGCCGCGTAGATGTTTTCGTCGCCATACCCTGAAAGACCTGGTCTCAAGATCATCAGGTATATCCCAGTGCTTCTTTTCCAGGAACCTCGCTACATACTCATCAAGATAGCCGGCAGCCTGGACTTGCGCCAGGTCATCAAGATACTCGTCCTCTGAGTCAGCCGTTTTTGCCTGCTGCTCAGACCATGTCTGCAGCAGTAATCGTCTGGCAGTCACTTCACAATCAAACGAACTGGTGCGGGCCGGGTTGTTACCACCGATCTGTAACTGACAGGTGCTTATTGCAAGACTGTAGCTTACCCAGCTTTGCAGTACCGGGTCGGTTTCCGTCCAGGCATATTCCGCCAGATAGAAAGTGTCTCCATCTGTAACACCGTCGCGCAGGTATACCTGGCCGTTGCATGCGGAGATTAAGAGGATAAGTGGCAGCGAATAAAGCAGGCGAATGTTCATTGAGAACCCGGAGTCGTCGACTTGGTAGCAGCATACGCAAAAACTCCTTAACCAGCACTGAAGTGCCTCTCAAATTCATGGCATCTCACATAATCCAATAGCTACCTGCGTGATCCTCGTACAGATACCGATAGGGACGATGCGGTATCATGCATGCACGTTGAGGGAGGCAGTACCGCTTGAGCACCAGCATCATCATCCTGGCCGCCGGCCAGGGCAAACGCATGCATTCCGCAAAACCCAAGGTCTTGCAGACTCTGGCAGGCCGACCCATGCTGCAACATGTTATCGATATCTCACGCAGCCTCGGTGCAGAAGATATCTGCGTCGTATACGGGCACGGTGGGGATGATGTCAGGGCAGCATTCGCCGATGAGGAGATCCGTTGGGCATTGCAGGAGGAGCAAAAGGGAACCGGGCACGCACTACAGCAAGCGATGCCGGAAATGCCGGACGTCAATCGTGTATTGGTGCTGTATGGCGACGGGCCCTTGTTGCGAGGGTCAACGCTGCAAAACCTGCTCTCAAGTTGTGGTGACGATGACATAGCGGTATTGACTGTCGAACTGGACGATCCCTTCGGCTATGGTCGCATCGTTCGCGAAGACGGTGTTGTTATGAAGAGCGTTGAAGAAAAAGACGCCAGCGACACAGAAAAGTCGATCAAAGAAATTAATACGGGTGTCATATGTTGCCCGGCAGATAAACTGAAAGCATGGCTGGGAAACCTGAGCAATGACAACAGCCAGGGAGAATACTATCTCACCGATATCGTCGGTATGGCGGTTGCGGATGGTATCGTCGTCCACGGTGTCATCACGAATGACCGGGTGGAAACAATGGGAATAAATGACAGGCGACAACTTGCAGAAGCAGAAAGGGCTCTACAAAGGCGCCTGGTGGAAGAACTTATGGACCAGGGCGTGGCTTTCGCCGATCCGGACAGGGTTGATATTCGCGGCAATTTGACCTGCGGTCAGGATGTGTTCATTGACGTCAATGCTATTTTTGAAGGTGACGTGAGTCTTGGTGACAACGTAAGAGTTGAATCGAATAATGTCATTCGGGATTGTCGGATTGGCAGTGGCTCGGTGATTCATCCTAACTGTCATTTCGACAATGCAACGATGGGTAACGATTGCGAGATTGGCCCGTTCGCGCGGCTCAGACCGGGCGCGGAACTGGGTAACGAAGTTCATATTGGCAACTACGTTGAGATCAAAAAGAGCACCGTCGCGGATGGCAGCAAGATCAATCATTTCAGTTACATCGGTGATTCAACGATTGGCAAGAAAGTGAATATCGGTGCGGGAACCATTTCCTGTAACTACGATGGTGTTAACAAACATCGAACGATAATCGGCGACGGTGCATTTATCGGTTCGGGCGTAGAGCTTGTCGCCCCGGTTGAAATTGGTGCGGGTGCGACCATCGGTGCCGGCTCGACCATATCCAAGCCTGCGCCGGCCGATAAACTGACCCTGGAGCGCGCCAGACAGGTAACTGTCCGAGGCTGGAAAGCGCCGGTGAAGAACAAGTAATATATTTTAATATCAACGAGTTATGCTATTTCTCGTCGAACTGTAAAGTGCAGCTTGCTGATATGAGCCAACTCATGCAATCTGAGCAGCCGCGAGTCGTGAGACCGTAGCCGTGGCGCCTAATTCGGTGCTTTCGGCGAACGCGTTTTGACCTGCCAGGAGAGTATTTAATGTGTGGAATTGTTGGTGCAGTCGCTGCAAAGGATGTAGTGCCGATTCTCATGGAGGGTCTGCGCCGCCTTGAGTATCGCGGCTACGATTCCGCCGGCATTGCGATTGGAAATGGCAATGTCATCACTCGTCTGCGTCGGGTTGGGAAGGTTCAGGAACTCCAGAATGCACTCGATCTGGAACCATTAAGCGGCGCCAGCGGCATATCTCACACCCGTTGGGCAACTCATGGAGCGCCAACAGAACTCAATGCACATCCGCACGTTTCCCAGGACGATATTGCGGTCGTGCATAACGGCATTATCGAAAACTTTGAAGCGTTGCGTGATGATCTTCTGCAACGGGGTTATGAGTTCGAGTCAGAAACCGACACAGAAGTTATTGCTCATCTCATCAAACACCACCTGAAAGAAACTGGTGAATTGTTTGCTGCCGTAAAAAAATCAATCGATGAGCTCGAAGGCGCCTATGCACTCGTCGTAATGAGCGCGAGTGATCCCGATAAGCTGATACTCGCACGAGCTGGCGGACCCGTCGTGATTGGCCTCGGTGATGACGCAAACTATGTTGCGAGCGACATTGCGGCACTGCTGCCGGTAACACGCAAGTTCATGTTTCTCGAAGAGGGCGACATTGCGGTTGTAAAAAGAACTGCGGTCAAAATATACGATACTGATGGCAATGCGGTTGAACGACCGGTCAAGGAAAGTGAGCTCACCGCTGATGCCGCAGAGCGTGGCGAATTCCGTCACTACATGCAAAAGGAAATTCACGAACAGGCGGAAGCTGTTGCCCGCACCCTGGAAGACAGAATTGCAAATGGCAAGGTGCTGGATGCGGCCTTCGGACCGGTGGCGATAAAGGTACTGGATCAAACCAGGGTTGTGCATATAGTCGCCTGCGGCACCAGCTATCATGCAGGACTGGTTGCGCGCTACTGGATCGAAGATTTGTGCAAATTGCCCTGCTCGGTTGAGATCGCAAGTGAATACCGCTATCGATCTCCGGTCGTACCCGAAAACACCTTGTTCATCACCATCAGCCAGTCCGGCGAAACAGCCGACACGCTTGCAGCCCTCAGGGCGGCAAAAGAGGCGGGCTATATCTCTACTTTAGCCATATGCAATGTGCCGGAAAGCTCGATGGTTCGTGAATCTGAATTGGTGATGATGACGAACGCTGGCCCGGAGATCGGCGTCGCGTCAACCAAAGCATTTACAACACAACTTGCAGCGCTTGCATTGCTGACTATCTCGCTGGCGCGCAGGAATGGCCTGGGCGAAGAACAGGAGCGAGTCCTGGTTGAACAACTTTCGGAGGTGCCGCACCTGATCGAGCAGGTTTTGACGCTGGATTCAGCAATCGAATCGCTCGCGACCCATTTTGTAGACAAACAACATGTGCTGTTTCTTGGTCGTGGTGTGCAGAATCCGATCGCTATGGAGGGCGCTCTTAAACTCAAAGAAATCTCCTACATTCATGCGGAAGCGTATGCGGCAGGGGAGCTGAAACACGGGCCACTAGCGCTGGTCGACGAAGACATGCCGGTTGTCGCCATCGCGCCGGACGATGCTCTGCTGGAAAAACTGAAGAATAACTTGCACGAGGTCGATGCCCGCGGTGGCCAACTCTACGTTTTCGCAGACCCGCGAGTACAGTTTGGCGATCGTATCGGTCTGCATGACATGCGCATGCCGGCACTCATCGAGGATTTTCAGGCGCCGATCCTATATACCATTCCGTTGCAGTTACTCGCCTACCATGTTGCTGTGCTCAAAGGCACTAACGTTGATCAGCCAAGAAACCTGGCGAAATCGGTTACTGTAGAATAGGAGGTTGATGCCAGCGTAGCTGCCAGGCCGGCGGTGCAGAGAATAACGAGACGATGCGGATCCTTCAATGATGAATGATGTAAAGGTAATCGTCCTTGTCGGTATTTTGCTCGTAGGCAACACGAGCCTCCTGTATGCGCAAGAGACCAGTTATGAAGGGTTGTTCGTTTACCTGAGCGCTAATTGGTGACGGGCGAAGCAAGTATCATGACGGCGTCTGTTAATCAATCTACCTGTCCCGACATTGATGTTAATCAGTGGTCCGATGCCTGGCTGTCCTAGTCGCGTAATGAGACGCTTTCTCAAAGGGCTCGTTATCGTGGTTGTCACGATACTGGTGTTCAGCAACGCAAATACGCAGGATCTTGACCCGCGACGGTATACAAATATTCCGATAGCGCAGAACTTCCTCGTCCTTGCTTTTCTGTATTCGGAGGGCGACGTAAATTTCGCCGCCTCGGCGCCACTTTCAGAGGCAAGAATACATATCGATGGTCCTGCTCTGGCGTACTTGCGATCATTCGCGATAGCTGGCAAATCAGCCTCTGTAGATATGCTGCTGCCCTATGTCTGCGTGGCAGGCAGTGCGTTACTCAATGGCGAGCGCGCGAGCCGCGAGGTCTGTGGCCTGGGAGATGCTGCGCTGCGGGTCAGTTACAATTTTGTTGGCGCCCCGGCGACCGAATTGCGCGATTTTGCCCGCCGCAAGAGAACGACTGTTGTTGGCGCCAGCGTGCAGATAGGAATGCCAACCGGGCAGTACGATTCTGACAAACTGCTGAATATTGGCGCAAACCGCTGGTACATAAAACCGGAGATCGGTGTATCAATCCCCTTGAATAAGTGGAGTTTTGAATTTGCTGCGGGAGTTCGTATTTTCAGCGACAATAGCGACTTTCTGGGTGACGTGAAACTGGCTCAGAATCCGCTTTACAATATCCAATCCCACGTGATCTACGACCTGACGCCGCGCCAGTGGGTCTCTCTGGATGCCAATTATTTTTTCGGTGGCAACACATTTCAGGATGGTGCGCAGTCAGCGACCGGGCAGAACAATTCACGACTCGGCCTGACGTGGACCGTCGCCCTTAACTCGAAACACAATCTGAAATTTCTCGCGCATACTGGCGTCATCGGTCGGGTCAGCAATGACTCGGATACCTTTACGGTTGCCTGGAGTTATCGCTGGGATTAAACGGCTATCCGTCATTCAGAAATCGGTATCTATGCCAAGCGATACGATAAGCTCGTAGTACCCAAATAGCACAACCACGAAGAAGACGACAATAAGAATTTCGTGCTTGAACGCGTGTCGGTGAAAAAATTTTCTGTCCCTGTGATGAAAAACATCCATGAGTTCATCGGCAAAACGAATCGAAAGAAAAGTACCGATTCCGGACAATAATATCACTGCCCAATAAGGATAGGGCGTGGTAACAATGGCGTGTAGCAGCATCGTCAGCTTCGTTGTTTCGTAATACTCCGCGAAGAAAAACAATGCAACGACATTGATGGTGATCGCCAGCGCCCAGACAGCGATTTACGAAAATAATACGCGGATGCCGAAAATAAGCCTGAGCGGAAAATCCAGCAGGAAACCGGCGTCAGCGATCGGCGTACACAAAACGAAAAAAGACCAGGTAAGTGCGGACGCGATTCCGCCCGTCCTCAGATCGTATTCGAAACTGAGATAAGCAAAATAACTGACCAGCAAAATGCACAACAGAACAAACTTGTAGAGCACCTGCTTTCTGGGATGTAGCTCCTTTTTTACGACAGGAGGCGTCATACCAGAGACCTGCCGATACCGAGTTGTTCGCGGACCGTGATTGCTACCTCGGCATTAGTGAGCTTCTGACCGACGAGAAAGCTTTCAAGCAACTTGTCACCTTTTTTCAGGGTGTGGCATCGAACGCCTTCGTAATATCCCCAGGTCGAATTCTCAGAAGCGTCTGGAACACTTGCGCGGCCTGACCTTATCGTTCCAGATACTGCAGCTTTTCTTTCACCTCACGCCACTCAGCCTCATCTTCCGGGGGGTCCTTCATTTCCGTGATGACCGGCCAGTCCCTCGATAGCTCTTCGTTGAGCTGCAGGTACTGCTCCTGGCCGGCCGGAATTTCATCTTCGGAGTAGATGGCCTCCACCGGGCATTCCGGCTCGCACAGCGTACAATCAATACACTCGTCCGGGTCGATGACCAGCATATTCGGACCTTCGTGAAAGCAGTCGACCGGGCAAACCTCGACACAGTCGGTCAATTTGCACTTAATGCAGCTCTCGGTCACGATAAAAGTCATTCTTCAGGTCCTCACGATGCGGTGCGCACGCAATCTATTCCAAGTACCGACGCTAATCAAGTCCGAACAACAAAAACCGGGGTCGAACCCCCTGCTGTCCCATAAAGACGAGTTTCCTGGCCATGGGCTGAAGTGTTGGCGCAATGATCCGGTATTTTCGCGGATTTTGGACATCGCTGGGCGTAGTGATTTCGCCCGTGCCGGTCGAGCGACTTTCAGAAGGACTGAGTAATCACTCCTATCGTACGGCGGGCTCCTACATTGCTAAATAGAATTGTAGGAGCCCGCCCAGCGGGCGATTCAAGTCAACTTGATGCTTCATCCGGGCACCGATTTTAAGTTTATGGGACAGCAGTGGGTTCGATCCGGTTTTAATGCAGGATATTTCATATTTTGACCTGCCAAAATACTGCGGTTATGGTCGGCAGCCAGATTGCTGAATGTACAGAGAGGATTATTGCTTCCAGATGCTTGTCGGTGACCTTCTTCGCAACTCTGCATTACGCGCACCGGATCGTGTGGCTCTGATCGGGCGTGGCCAACGTCTGACCTATGCGCAGTTCGAAGCCGAGGCGAATCGCCTGGCTAACGCTTTTCTGGAGCTGGAGCTGGACCGAGCTGCGAAGGTGGCAATTTTGTGCAGAAATTGCCCGCAATACGCCATCGTCTACTTTGCCATTGCCCGAACCACCTGCATATCGGCACATTGTTCGACCCGCAGCAATGCGGAGGAGCTGGCCTATGTGCTGAACAAGATGGAGGCGGAGGTTCTCCTGCTTGAGTCGTGTTTCATTTCACTGGTAGCCGATGTTTTGCCCAGGCTAGAGAAGTCGATAAGGCTCATTGTGATTGGTCAGGCAGATGATGCAGAAAGCGAACTCGCAGGTGCAATATCGATAGAGCATTTTGTAACCGGAAAATCGGCGAACCCTCCGTCAGTCGTACAGAAAGAAAGTGACCCGCTTGCCATCACGCTAACAAGTGGCACGACAGGGTTTCCGAAAGGCGTGCTGGTTAGTCATAAGGCAAGATGTGCGTCGGCGATTGCCGCGGCCGAAGAATTCGGGCTGGACGAAACCGACATCGTAGCGGCCTCCACTCCTCTCTTTCACACGGCGGGACTTTTTGTGTGGTTCGGTACTGCCGTGATGCAGGGGGCATCGGTCGTCCTTGCCGAATCCTGGGGCCCAATCGAGTTTATGCAACTTGTCGAGCAGGAAAAAATTACGGCAGCCTTCCTGGTGCCGAGCCAGCTGAATGATTTGATCACACACCGCGGATTTTCAACCGCACCTTTGAAAACATTACGCAATATAGGCTATGCAGGCGCGCCGATGGGTCGTGCATTGTCTGAACGCGTTCGCGCAGCACTCCCGGACGTCGTATTCACGGAAAACTATGGTCAGTCCGAAGCCTGCCCGATAACGATCCGATGTCAAAAACACGGCGCTGACAAACGCCAGACGGTCGGTCGGGCTGCCAGCAATGCGGAAGTCGGCATCGTGGACCAGGATGGACGCTTGTTGCCCCCGGGAGAGATCGGCGACATCGTTACGCGCGGCGATCAGCTGTTCGACGAATATTTCAATGACCCGCAGGAAACAAGAGAAGCGTTTCGGCTGGCGGATGGATGGTTGCTCACGGGTGACGTGGGGTTTTTGGACGACGACGGCTTCCTGACGCTGGTTGATCGATCGAAGGATATGCTGGTCTCCGGAGGAGAAAATGTTTATCCGGCCGAGATCGAGAATGCGCTGTATCAGCATGCGGCAGTTGCTGAGTGTGCAGTTTTCGGAATTCCCGATGAGCGATGGGGAGAAGTGCCAGCCGCGCATGTGGTGCTGGCGCCAGGCGCCGCTGTGTTGGAGGAAGAGCTTATTGATTTTTGCACAACGAAGATTGCGCGATTCAAGCGGCCGCGGGTGGTAAAGTTTGTGAGTGATTTGCCGAAAACATCCGTTGGCAAGATTCATAAGTTTGCGTTGCGGGAGCCATACTGGGTTGGGCACGAGAAGAAGATCTAGGGACCCTCTGATCGTACAGTCACTGTCAGACGACATTGCGCTCTGAACATCGACTTTCCAATAGCGGACGCTCATATAGTCGAGAAATCAACAGAACAGGCCAGAACCCGCCGCTCGTAGCTACTTGCTACGGTAGAACAAGGTAGTGCTTACGGGGCGGGCGAAATGCTCTCTGCGCACTGCATGCTGACAGCCTCGAGATTCGGGAAGCTGGCCAAATTGCCTTCATCCTTTACCTGATCAAACCAGCCGTCCGTTGATACGCAGGACAAGTCCATGTCGACGCGCGGCAACATATCCCAAGTGTGGGTTCGCCCCTGCATCATGGGTGTGAGATAGAGCAGACCAAGATGGTCAATCGTTCGGGCCATACGCAAGGGACCGGCATCCAGCGGAAAGAACTGAAGCTGAATTGCCAGTCGCGCAACAATTTCTTTGGCTTCCCGGTCATCGGCCGCGATGTAAGTCACAGTCGGTTCCCCGTGTCGGAGCGGATCACGCACCATTGACGCACCAGAGAACGGCGTTTTTACAATTCGTGCAGTCGGCGCCCATCCTTGTATGAGCTCGGACGTGGACGTCTCGACGGCTAGTTCAGGGTATCCATCGCTTCCCTGGCGATCACCGGTAGTGATGTCGATAATGATTTTCCCGGACAGATCCCCCAACTGCGGCATGAGCGATTCCACTGCAGACCATGGCACGGCGAGGATTATGATTTGCGACAGCTCGGCGGCGTTTCGTTGTGTGGTCGCGGAAGCACCAGCGCCTGTTGCAGCCACCAGCTCCTTTACCTTGTCACGCGATGGGTCCCGGCTACCATAAATCACAGTGTGACCGACTCCCGCAAGCTGTTGGCCCAAGGCGCTACCCATGTTGCCGGTACCGATAACGGCAATCGTGTAGCTCTCATCTGCTAGCGCGACCGACGTTGCAAGTGTCCAGAAGGCAAAGAGGCGGAAAACAACAGATCCTAATGTTCCAATCATTCCTCACCTTTGATTAACACCGTAAATCCGGCGTCGACTCCGGGTCACCTGCGATCATCTGCTACTTCGTAACAGCCTAACACGCGACCGGCGGCAACGGGATGCAAAGCAGACTACCAAGGTCCGTTCTTGCGAAACCAACTATTCGACCATCTGGTCCTATCGTAACCAGTCATTCAAACGCAGAATTTTTCACCGATCAATTCGGCAGCGGTCGGCCAGAAGCGGCCAGTGCAGCAATTTGTTATGTTGCATTTCTCATTCATGGAATGAATAAACACGTTGCGGACTTTTAACCAGCTAATTGCTGTTTTAAATATCGAATTATGTCACTAGATTCATACATCCACCGAACTCCATCCCTTTCATCATCGATCCGCAGACAGGGCACTTGCTTTTTTCCACCACCTGAAATCAATTCAGCTTTGTTTTCGGGATGCAAACTAATGTCTTTTAACGGCAAGTCGAGCCCCATCCACCAAAGAGCCAGCCGAACTTTAATGCAATACGGACAGCTGGTGAAATAAAACAATTCGTGGCCCTTGAGC
>SMVA01378178.1_pt1 | contig 10807 bp, 5 predicted proteins | sample 2456451 | NCBI WGS metagenome assembly SMVA01 (sample SAMN11095933, study PRJNA526329) | marine sediment metagenome | biome: Marine sediment; feature: Surficial sediment; material: Deep marine sediment; isolation source: Hadal surficial sediment | place: Pacific Ocean | collected 2014-05 | depth 0-1...
ATGTACCGGGCTCGCCACGCAGCATTTCGGCAATTACATCAGGCGCATGCTTGAGAATTTCCTCCTCGTCAATTGCAGTAACAGCTGCTGCAATATCAATATCGCGTTTGCTGGTGCGCGTGGCTGTGACCTGAACATGCTCCTGTACATCCATTTCGTACAGGTCTTCGCCTGAATTATCATCTGCCCAGACCGGGTTGTTGGATAGCAACAAAAGAAGGGACGAAAAGATGAATTTCGTCCGCCGGTAATTGGTCATTTTTTATTTCAGACTACATTTGGGAACAGTTTGTATTTTGCCATACTAAAGATACCGATGTTGGCTGTTTACGAGGCATCGCACTGGTCGACCCGATGATACAAAGGCTATACTACGTGGTTCTGTTATATAGGACGGGTGCCAAAAGTGACCAATGTATTAACCCTCAGACAACCGGGTGCTTCAACAGACCACGGTCTGGACCGCAACCCCGGTATGGATTACACACCGGAATTGTTCAATGGCCTGCGTATCAACCGCAGTGCGGTCGAGCGTCGTGCCGGCACCATTGCCCGGCGTCGCTCAATCAAGAAAGATCATCAGACCGCCTGGTTGCTGAAAGTGATCACCTGTATGGACCTGACGACCCTGGCCGGCGATGACACAGCCGGAAAGGTCAAGCGTTTGTGTCGCAAAGCCATGCAGCCGGTGCGCAAAGATATACTCGAAGGGCTGGGTGCCAGCGAACTGAATATCCATACCGGCGCGGTGTGCGTGTACCACAATTTGATTGAGGTGGCGGTTAAGGAACTGGAAGGTTCGGGTATTCCAGTGGCGGCTGTTTCCACCGGGTTTCCAGCTGGCCAGATACCCCTGCCATTAAAATTGGCGCAAGTTCGTGCTTCATTAGAGGCGGGCGCCACTGAAATCGATATTGTGATCAGCCGCGCGTTGGTGCTTACCGGTGATTGGAAAGGGCTTTATGACGAGGTCAAAGCCTATCGCGAAGCCTGTGGTGAGGCACATATGAAAACCATCCTGGCGACCGGCGAGTTGGCTACCCTGACCAATGTGGCCAAGGCCAGTTGGGTTTGCATGATGGCCGGCGCCGATTTCATCAAAACCAGTACCGGTAAAGAAAGCGTCAATGCAACTTTGCCGTATAGCCTGGTGATGGTACGTGCCATACGTGAATACCATCGCCTGACCGGTTACAAGGTCGGTTACAAACCTGCCGGTGGTATCAGCAAGGCCAAGGATGCGATTGCCTACCTGATCCTGATCAAGGAAGAACTGGGTAACGACTGGCTCGATCCGCATTTATTCCGCTTTGGCGCCAGCAGCCTGCTGGGAGATGTCGAGCGGCAGTTGGAACACCGCTTGACGGGCAGTTATTCAGCCCAATACCGCCATCCGATGGCTTGACCGGGAAATCACACAACCATGTTACAAATGCACACGGGAATGAGTAGTAAATAATGACTATCAAAGAAATTTTCGCCAGCATGGATTATGGCACAGCACCGGAAAGCACCGAGGTAGCTGAGCAATGGTACGCCGACCGTGACAACACATTGCTCCACTACATCGGTGGCGAGTGGCAACAACCGGCCAGCGGTGAGTTTTTTGATACCACCAACCCGGCGCGCAACGATGTGCTGGCCAAAGTGGCCGATGGCACAGCCGAGGACACAGACCGGGCAGTAGCCGCGGCAGCAGCGGCCCATCCTGCCTGGGCAGCATTGAGTGGCCATCAGCGGGCCCGTTACCTGTATGCGATCGCCCGCCAGGTGCAAAAACACAGTCGCTTGTTTGCGGTGCTGGAAAGTCTCGATAATGGCAAGCCCATCCGCGAGTCACGGGATATCGATATCCCACTGGTGGCACGGCATTTTTATTACCACGCAGGCTGGGCACAGGTCATGCAGCGAGAAATGCCCGGATTTCAGCCATTGGGCGTCGTCGGGCAAATCATCCCGTGGAACTTTCCCCTGTTAATGGCTTCCTGGAAGATTGCGCCGGCTTTGGCGATGGGCAACACGGTGGTATTAAAGCCGGCTGAATTTACCTCCTCCACGGCAGTATTACTGGCGCAAATATGCGAAGAAATCGGATTGCCCAAAGGCGTATTTAACCTGTTATTGGGTGATGGCAAGGCCGGGGCAGCATTGGTTGAACACCCCGACGTTAATAAAATTGCCTTTACCGGATCGACTGAAGTCGGCCGGATATTACGCAAAGTGACCGCTGGCACCGGTAAAAAACTGACCCTGGAATTGGGTGGTAAGTCACCATTTATTGTTTTTGAAGACGCGGACCTCGACAGCGTGGTCGAAGGCCTGGTAGACGCTATCTGGTTCAACCAGGGGCAGGTCTGTTGTGCAGGCTCGCGTTTGCTGGTGCAGGAATCCGTTGCTGAAACGCTGTTGGAGAAAGTCAAAGCCCGTATGGCCAAACTGGTGATCGGTGATTCCCTCGACAAGGGCATTGATATGGGTGCGATCATCGATCCGGGTCAGCTGCAAACCATTACCAGTTTGGTTCAATTGGGCGTGGAAGAAGGCGGCAAGGTATGGCAGCCGGATTGTAAGCTGCCTGATAACGGCTGTTATTACCCACCCACGCTGATCACTGATGTCCAGCCTTCGTCAACACTGGCCCAAGAGGAGATTTTTGGACCTGTATTGGTGGCCATGACGTTCCGGACACCTTCAGAAGCAGTGGCACTGGCCAACAACAGCCGCTATGGCCTTGCTGCCAGTGTCTGGACCGAGAACATCAACCTGGCCCTGGATGTGGCCCCCAAACTCAAGGCCGGCTCTATCTGGATCAACTGCACCAATGTATTTGACGCCGCCGCTGGTTTTGGCGGTTACCGGGAATCCGGTTTTGGTCGTGAGGGTGGCAAAGAAGGCCTGTATGAATACACCAAAGCACCCTGGGAAGCGGGGCTCCACGATCAGCCGGTCTATACGTCAGTGGATTCGAGGGGCAGCAGCAAAGCAGGTACAGGCAATGTCATCGCCATAGACCGCACCGCAAAACTTTATATTGGCGGCAAACAGGTGCGTCCGGATGGTGGCTATAGCCTGATGTCCTATGATGCTTCTGGCGATGCTATTGCGGAGTATCCTAAAGGCGCCCGCAAGGACATTCGCGATGCGGTTGAAGCCGCACGAAAAGCAGAAGGCTGGACCAATACCACGGCGCATAATCGTGCGCAGGTTTTGTATTTCATTGCGGAAAACCTGGCAGCGCGCGGCACTGAGTTTTGCCGGCGCATTATGCAACTCAGCGGCAAAGATGAAAGCGCTGCCGCAGCTGAGCTGGAATTATGTATCAGCCGTATTTACACCTATGCGGCAATGACGGATAAATACGACAGCGCCGTGCATTCAACACCCCTCCGGAACGTAACGCTGGCCATGAAAGAAGCACTCGGTGTCATCGGTATTGTTGCACCGGAAGAAGCAGGTCTGCTGGGTCTGATCTCTACCATCATGCCGGCCATCGCCATGGGCAATCGCGTGGTGGTGGTGCCTTCGCAACGTTATGCATTGTTGGCCACTGATTTCTACCAGGTACTGGATACCTCCGATCTGCCGGGCGGTGCGGTCAATATCGTCACCGGCGATCAGGCGGAGCTGAGCGGCGAACTTGCGAAGCACTACGATATCGAAGGCCTGTGGTACTGGGGAACGGCTGAAGGCAGCCAGATGGTCGAATCCGAGGCGGCAGCCACGATGAAACGAACCTGGGTCAACTATGGTCGTTATCACGATTGGGAAGACAGCTTGCAAGGCGAGGGCGAAGTATTCCTGCGCAAGGCCACCGAGATCAAGAATATCTGGATACCTTACGGCGAGTGAAATGTCGTTGATGAGCGGGTTATTGGTTGCAAAAAAAGGCCACCTGTAAGGGTGGCCTTTTTGGTTTTGCTATCGATACAGACCTAAATTAGTGTCGATAGGTAACTCTCAAGTAACCAAAAGTTCCTGGTAAATCATGCAAAACGTTGGCCATATTGGTTGATCCACAGGTGTTAAGGCAGACTGCAGGATCCTTGTCAAAGATGTTGTTGGCACCAATCGCGATTGTAAAACCCTCACCATCGGGGCTGAATGCGTAGGACAGACGAGCATCGGTAAAGGTCCGGGAACTCAAAATATCACCGGATGGCTGAACCACCGAATCAACATAACGGAAAGTAACACCAGCATTCCATTGTTCCAGCGTCCAGCCGAACTTCGTGTTGGCACGCCATTCTGGGAAAGCGCGTATAAAGGTCTGGTCTGTTATGGTGCCGGTCAGGTCATTAACAATTTGGGAACCGTCAGCGTTATTGGTGATTTCAGTGTAATTATCGAGGTACGATGCGTTGAACCTGACATCGAACTGGCCAATGCCAGTCACAGGTGCGAGATAGTTCAATCCGATGTCTAGACCGGAGGCTTCTATACTACCAATATTCACCAATCGATTATTGACAAGACCAACGGCTCCCGATGCACTACGATCTATATTAGAGCATGACACTGGATCCAAAGTTTCGGCGCAGGCATCGAGCACATTACCGGGGTCTTGACCCTGTATCGCATCGTCGATTGTCAAATCATACCAATCTGCAGAAATCGTTATGGCTTCGATCCAATTCTGATCGAAGTTGGCACTGTAAACGAATCCAATTGAATAGTTATCGGAGGTTTCAGCAATCAGGTCTTCATTACCGGATGAAACGGATGATAACTGCGGATTTCTTTGTACAAAGTCGACAGGTACGCCAAGCGAAGCACAGTTTGCAATAATATTGGCGGGCTGTGGTGCGTCATGACCGTTGTTGGCTGAGCCAGCGACGCCGAGGACATCTGAGCAGGGATCAACAAACTGAAAGTCTTCCCTTGCCGCACCACCGAACAACTCACCAATGCCTGGTGCGCGGATACCCGTGGAGAATGAACCGCGTAACGACAGACTCTCGGTGGGCCGCCACAGTAAACCGACTTTATAGGTCGATTCGGAACCAAAAGTGCTGTAATCGGAGTTGCGCACAGCGGCATTCAATTCGAGATATTCAGCGCCAGAGCTACCTGCCAGCAGTGGCGCATTTGCTTCCAGATAAATTTCGGTAACATCGAATGCACCGGCAGTGGCACCGGCTGGAATGCCCAGGGTGTTGCCGCTGGAGGCTAGCGCGTCCGGTGAGTAGGAGCCGTCGTGTTCTCGATACTCGAAACCTGCAGCAAAGGCAAGAGCACCTGCAGGCATATCGACAAGGTCTGCACTGATATTGCCACCGATGTTAAGCAGGGTCTGTTCACTGGAATCACGTTGTACAGCGCCTACGAAGGCCAGCATTTCCGGTGTAATGGAACCCTCACCGTTGGCACCTTGTCCACCAAACAGGTTAAAGGGTACACAACCTGGCACGGTGGCACATATGGCCGGGTCGCCAACAGCAAGCTGAAGGTTGGCGCCGTTGTGAGCACCTTGTTTTGTCTGATTGCCCTGGTTTTCAGCGTAGGTTCCGAACAGATCCCAATAATATGTTCGTTTGCTGCCAAATTCGCCTTCCAGAGCAAGGGTGGCCGTGTATGTGTCTACAATCTGGTCAAAGATACGTCCACCGGATTCCAGCGGCCTACGACCATAAAATTCAAAATTGCCATTGGCCACGGAGAGATCTACGCCGAATGGATTGAACGGGTTCAAAGCGCTGATAAAAATGTTATCAACTATTGGATTGCCGCAACCATTGCCCAGGCAAAATGGCTCTGGTGCGCCCCGGGTTTGGGACTTACGATGGGTATAGCTGCCTTTGAACACTAACCGCACCTGGTCGGTAAGGTTATGCGTTACATTGGTGTACAGGTTGACCCTTTCGTTCGGGGTTTGCAGAAAGTTGAATCCCGGACCATTGAAGTTGAATCGGTCTGCATTCGAAAAGCCGTGATAATCACCGGCATTAGGGTTAGTTGGATCCCAGGTTGGAAGTGGGACTGTTCCATCGTTGACAACACCAGTATTCAGTGTGCCATCCCAAAAATCAAAGTTGGGTCCGAGCACAATTCGGCCCTGGGGAGTAAAAGTAGAACACCCGCCACCAAGACAGTCTGTGGCAAAAGGCCTGGGATATGCTGATTGTTTCCGGTCAGCTGTCTGAACTTCCTTTTCTTTCGTGTAGCTGGCGCTCACCACAAACTCTGTTTGCTCGTCGCCACCACCCCACAACAGGGAAAAGTCAAAGGTTTCCCCATCATTTTCCGATATATAACTACCCGCTTGGGCGTCAATTTGAAGGCCTTTAAAAGTGTGCCTGGTAATAATGTTGATGACGCCACCGATGGCATCAGAACCATAGATAGCAGAAGCGCCATCCTGCAGGATCTCAATGCGCTCAATCACGTTGGCCGGGATCGTGTTGAGATCCACAACACTGGGTACGCCCGAAGCCGAAGCTCCGGCAATCCAACGACGACCATCAACCAACACCAGTGTTCTTTTTGCGCCAAGATTGCGCAGAGAAATCTGGACTGCACCTGCGCCAATACCATTGCCATCCTGTGGAAAACCGGAGTTTCCCGGTACGTTGAACTTGGTATTGATTGCCGAACCGGTGATCGGTAGTTGTTGAAGTATCGCGCCAAGGTTGGTTAAACCGGAATCTACAAGGTCACCGTCGCTGATATTCATAATTGGTGCTGGTTCATTGAGGGGGTTCTTGCGAATGCGTGAGCCGGTAATTATTACCTCTTCTAACGTACCGGCTTCTTCTGCATCATTATCAGCATCCTGCCCAATTGCGGGTACGCTGATAAACATTGCAGTAAATTAGTAATAGAGAGTAGGGCCATTTTGACCTGGACATTGTTTGTCTCCTTAGTTTAACTAATTTTTAACAGTGCACACTAAGGGTAAGAGACGTTGCGGGATACTTCAATAGTCAATAGTCATGGTTGTGAAATTAAATAAAGTGTCACTCAGCTCTTTGCAGCATCCTCCAGTGCCTCACTGGCTTCCAGCCAGTCCCATTCAAGGCTTTCCAACACAGATTTCGATTCCGCCTGTCGTTGCAACAGTGCGGTCATCTCTTGTTTGCGGTTTGCATCGGTATACAGCGATTCATCGTGCAGTTTCTCCTCTACATCGGCCAGTTCGGCCCGATACTGATTCATCGCTTGCTCTATCTTATTGACAACATCCCGATAGGGCTTCAGTGCTTGGCGTCTTCTGGCTTCAGCCTGGCGGGTTTGTTTCTTGCTGGAAGCCGCCTTGCTACTACTCGATGATCCGGTTGCGTCACGCTGCGACTTTTCCTGAGCCCTGAGCCAGTTTGGATAGTCGTCAATGGATAGCCTGAATTCCAGCAGTTTGCCGTTGCGTACGACATACAGCTCGTCACAAACACTACGCAGCAGGTGCCGGTCATGCGAAATGACCAGCAGGGCACCACTGTATTCAACCAGCGCCATACTCAATGCATGGCGCATTTCAAGATCAAGATGATTGGTGGGTTCATCCAGTAATAACAGGTTGGGTTTTTGCAATACCAGCATGGCCAGCACCAGGCGGGCCTTCTCGCCACCGGAAAAGGGTTCGGTCGGCTCATCTATGCGCTCACCGCGGAAGCCAAAGTGGCCGAGGTGATTGCGTAGCTCCTGTTCCCGGCTGTCGGGCGCCAATCGTTGTACGTGCCACAACGGGCTGCAATCCATCCGCAGCAGATCCAGTTGGTGTTGGGCAAAATAGCCGGTGCGTGTATGTTTGTTGATGGTTCGCTCACCGTCAAGCAGGGTGCTGCCGTCGACCAGCGCCTTTACCAGCGTTGATTTGCCTGCACCATTGGCACCCAATAGACCGATCCGGTCACCGGCACCCAGCCTGAATTTTATTTTATCAACGATGGTCGTATCCCCATAGCCGACACTGGCGTTTTCCAACTGGATCAGCTGTTGCGGTTGTTTATCCGGCGCTTCAAACTGAAAGTGAAAACTGGAATCTACATGCGCCTGCGCGATCAGGGTCATCCTCTCCAGCATCTTCAAACGACTCTGCGCCTGCCTGGCCTTGGTCGCTTTATAACGGAATCTATCAATAAAGCTCTGTATATGCTTTATTTCCCTCTGTTGTTTTATAAACATTGACTGTTGTAAGGCCAACTGCTCGGCACGAACGGCTTCAAACTGGCTGTAATTTCCCGTGTAGGTCTTAAGCGACTGGTGTTCGATATGGGCGATATGTGTGCACAATCCGTCGAGGAAATCGCGGTCATGGGATATCAGCAGCAAAATACCGCTATAGGATTTCAACCAGCGCTCCAGCCAGATGATGGTCGGCAGGTCGAGGTGGTTGGTGGGTTCATCCAGCAATAAAATGTCAGAACGGCACATCAGCGCTTGTGCCAGGTTCAGCCGCATCCGCCAACCGCCGGAAAACTCATTGACGGGATTGCGGATCTCAGCGGCTTCAAAGCCCAGTCCGTGCAGTAACCGTGCGGCCCGGGTTTCTGCCGTGAAGCCATCGATGACATCCATTTGCTCATATAAAGCATGCAGGCCGGGGTCGTGATCGTCCTTGGCTTCAAGCACAGCGATGCTAGCCTGCAACTGACGCAAGCCATTATCACCATCCATGACAAATTCCAATGCCGGGTGATCCGAGCACGGGCTAGCCTGGGCGACGTGGGCAATCACGTCTTTGGCATTGAGTTGCAATTCACCGGCATCAGCTTCCAGACGCCCAAGAACCAGTGAGAACAAAGAACTCTTGCCGCTACCGTTGACACCGATGATGCCGATACGCTGACCAGCATGGGCCTGCAATGAGGCCTCTTCGAACAGCAGCTTTGTACCCCGACGGAGTTCGATTTTCTTGAGCTGTAGCATCAATGGTCTCGGTCTGGGTGGTTACGCAACGGAGTGGCATTATAAGGCAGAGCGGCGGCTTCCACCCATGTCTTTCTACGCATGAAAATAAACAATGGACTTGGGGGAAAATGAATCTTACTCTTCGCAACTTGTTGAACAAGAGGACATCCAGTGAAGAACAGTCAATTTACCATTTCTGCGAGGCGGTACTATATTTTGGTGGCGCTGGTCGCCATTCTGGTCTCAGCCTGCACGCCGTCGCTGCAAGTGCGCAGCGATGTGGATCCAACGGCAGATTTCAGCCAATACACAACATTCAATTTCTTTGAGCCGATGGGTATCGAAGGTGGTTACAATTCGCCGGTGTTTGGTGAGCATTACCGTGCCGCCATCAGCCGTGAACTGGGTCAGAGAATGTACCGCAGCGCAGATACACCTGATTTATTGATCAACGTTACGGTTCGTGCCGATGACAAGGTCAGCATGCGGGCTTTTACAACACCGTATATGACAGGTGCTTATTACGCTCGTCCCGGTGGCGCCTATGCAGGTTCTGCGCTCGGCGTTGGTGTTGCAGTAGGGCCCCGCGCCACGTACTCAACCGAGGTATCGGTTTTTATCGATTTCGTGGATTTTGAACGACACCAGGTGGTCTGGCAGGGGGTCACCGTGTTCAAGGCCAGCGACAAGGTGGCACAACAGCTACGGGATGCCATTTATACCTCCGTGAACAAGGTGTTTGCCGAATACCCCTTCATCGCCGGGCAATGAGCAAGATGCCATCCATATCAGGCATCAGATTTGTTCCTCACTCACAGCTTTTTGCAGTGACACCGGTATGCCGTTCAAGGCTGCATTGCCGGATATTGAATCAAGAAAATATTCATCGGTCAGTATGTTGGTGTTGACCCCGGCATTCTCGCTGGCTATACCGAGCCTGATACCGTCCATATTGTGACCCCAGCCATGCGGAATACTGATCACGCCGGGCATCATGTCTGCTGTGATCGCTGCAGGAATTCTGATGCTGCCAACGCGTGAACTGACCGCCACCTCATCACCATCGGTAATACCGCGTGATTGCGCATCCTGGGGATGGACCAACGCCAGGCAGCGGTTTTTGCCCTTTACCATCCGGTAACTGTTATGCATCCAGGAATTATTGCTGCGCGGGTCGCGACGCCCGATAAGCAGCAGGTCAAACTCCCTGGCTGCAGACTGGCCTCCATCCGGCAGTAATGCCCTGGTTGCATCACGCATATCATCAAGACAGGTTTTCGGCGCAAGATCGATCATATTGTCAGCGCTAAACAAGCGAGCCGGCAGGCAGGGCTGTAATGGCCCCAGATCAATGCCGTGCGGATTCTGTTTAAGCTTGTTGATATCCAGACCGTGTGATTTGTAATAGGGGCCTTGTTTTAGCTTCTTGTTGATTATCCATTCGCTGCCCAATCTCAGCAGGATTGCCTTTTTTACCCGGCCGGCAAGTTTCTGCAACCAGTTACCCGGGTGCATGCGCCAACCGAGCTCCAGGTAAATCTGTGCGTCCGACCTTTGCTCTTTGCCGGCTTTGAATACCGGTTGGGAAAACTTGGCACCATTCCTGATCGCCAGCGCCTGAAAGACCAGGTCGTAATGCGATCTTTCCAGCGATGATAACGGTGGCAAAATGATGTTTGCATGGCGCGTGGTTTCATTCAGATAAAGATCAATTGACACCATGTAATCAAGCCGGCCCAGGACCTCATCGAGTTGTCGGCCGTTGGGTGTGCTCAAAACCGGGTTACCAGCACTGGTAACCAGTGCCTTGACCTGACCCTCTCCTTCGGTCGAAATCTCCTCGGCCAGTGCGGCAACGGGAAATTCTCCATTGAAGTTGGGTAGTTTTCTGACCCGGGTGAAGGCATCGGCAAAGCCTTTTTTCCCCGAACGATTCGCCGTAATGACTTCAAAGGCAGGTTTG
>SMVA01057012.1_pt1 | contig 10806 bp, 10 predicted proteins | sample 2456451 | NCBI WGS metagenome assembly SMVA01 (sample SAMN11095933, study PRJNA526329) | marine sediment metagenome | biome: Marine sediment; feature: Surficial sediment; material: Deep marine sediment; isolation source: Hadal surficial sediment | place: Pacific Ocean | collected 2014-05 | depth...
ACCATGTCCTTGATGAACACCTTGCGGATTCCGTCGGGCCCGGGCGTGATACTGGGCGGCGGACGAAGCGGTTGAACCTTGGAATTTCTAGGCATCGGAACTCGCCAAACAAAGCGTCGGTGAAGGGGCCGCACCTTTATACACCATGGGACCGGAGCCGGTCGATGGGCGTTTAGCAATGCCGGCGGCCGGCCTCCCGGACCGGGCCGTCATTCTTCGGTCTCCGGGCTGCCGGGCGCGGCCCAGTGGAGATGCTGTCCCGCATCGAGGGTGATCATCTGTCCGGTGAGGGCGCCGGCCTGCAGCACGAAAAGAACGCCCTTGGCAACCTCTTCGGGCGTCACCGCACGGCCCAACGGTGTCGCCTCCGCCTGGCGCCGGAAGGTGTCGGCGCTTTGGCGCGGGCTCGCCAGCACCGGCCCCGGGGCAATGGCATTGACGCGCACGCCCGGCGCCAGCGCCAGGGCAAGGGTGCGGGTGAGGGTCCAAAGGCCCGCTTTCGACAGCGTGTAGCTGAGGAAGTGGGGGGTCAGGTTCCGCACCCGTTGGTCGATGATGTTCACCACGTTGCCGCCGACACCTTCTGGCAGCGCGCCGGCGAAGGCCTGGATCAGGACAAAGGGCGCGCGCAGGTTCACTTCCATGTGCCGGTCCCAGCTGTCGCGCGTCGCGGTGTCGATCTCGTCGCGCTCGAACAGCGCGGCGTTGTTGACCAGCACGTCCAGCGGGCCGATGGCATCGCCGGTGCGGGCGATCAACTGGGCGCTCTCGGCTTCCTTGGAGAGGTCGGCCGCGATCGCCTCGGCACGGCCCCCTTGGGCGGTGATTTCGCCGGCCAGGGACCGGGCGGCGGCGGCCGAGGCGTGGTGGTGGATGCAAACGCCATAACCCGCGCCCGCCAAGCCCAGGCTTATGGCCCGGCCGATGCGGTGGGCGCCGCCGGTGACAAGGGCGTTTCTCGGTTGCGCGGTCATGGCGGGAGAATGGCCAAATGCGGCGGCCAATTCAAGGCCGCAGCGCCTAGAGTCCGATCGCCCTGAGGCCGTAATACTGCAGCATCAGATAGAGCGCGTAGGCGCCGAGGAACACGCCGCCGACGCCGCGGGTGACGCCCTTGAACGCCACCACCGCCACCAGCAGGGCGAGGGTCACCGCCAGCATGAACCAGATGTCGAAGCGCCCGATCTGTTCCGGGATTTCCAGCGGCGAGATGATCGAGACCACGCCCATGATGGCCAGCACGTTGTAAATATTGGCGCCGATGACGTTGCCGATGGCGACGTCGGTATGGCGCCGCCAGGCGGCCACCATGGCGGTGGCCAGTTCCGGCAGCGAGGTCCCGACCGCTACCAGGGTCAGGCCGATCACCTCGTCGCCGACGCCGAAGTACCGCGCCGCCGTCAGCGCCCCGGAAATCAGGATGCGCGCGCCCACCACCACCGAGACGATGCCGCCGATCACCGCCAACAGCGCCAGCCAGACCGATCGCGGCCCTTCGCTGAACTCCTCGGCCTCTTTTTCAAGGATATCCGTGGTCTGGCTGCGCCGCCGCTCGGCCCAGTAGGTGTACAGCGAGTAACAGACGATGGCGGCGATCATCACGATGCCCTGGGTGCGGCTGATGGTGCCGGTCAGGGCCAAGCCGACGAACAGGAACGCGGCGCCCAGCATCACCGACGAGTCACGGAAGAGAACCCTTGGCGTGCACAGGATGGGATGCACCAGGGAGGCCGCCCCCAGGATCAACAGGATGTTGGCGATATTGGAGCCCACCACGTTGCCGACGGCGATGCCGGGCACGCCGCCGAGCGCCGCCTCGACGCTGACCACCAGTTCCGGCGCGGTGGTGCCGTAGGCGACGATGGTCATGCCGATGACCATGGGCGAGACATCGAGGCGCCGGGCCAGCGCCACGGCGCCGCGCACCAGGAATTCCGCGCCGAACAGGAGAAGGACGAAACCGCCGAGAATTTCCAGTGTCGTGATCACCGATGGCGCCGCCGTCAGAATGAACCAAGCCCCGCGGCATGGCCGCCGGGGCGCGGCGCATCTCTATCACGGCGCGGAAGGGAGGGCAATCGAGCAGGGGCGCCGGGCCAAGGTGCGAAATCAACGCGGTCAAATGGTTCCATTTCGTCCGATGGCGGCCTAAGCTGACGCTGTCCGGGCAGGATCGGGCCGGGCAGGATCGGCGGCGACCGAATCTGGTTCGATCGCGCCCATGGGCGTCGTCAACGCAATCGGGGCCACGACCCGATGCATGGTCAGGGAGGGATCATTGAACACGACAGCATCCAGGGTGAAATGCCTTGCGCTCGCCGCTATGTGCGGCGTGCTCCTCGTCGCCGGCGGCGCGTCCGCCGCCGAATTCTTCAAGGGCAAGACCATGACCATGCTGATCGGCACCAGCCCCGGCGGCGGTTATGACACTTATGCCCGGCTGCTGACCCGGCATATGGGCCGCTTTATTCCCGGCAAGCCGAAAATCGTGGCCAAGAACATGCCGGGCGCCGGCAGCCGCAGGGCAGCAGGCTTCCTTTACAACGTGGCCCCCCAGGACGGCACCTTTCTTGGCACCATGCAGCGCGATGCGATCTTCGACCCCCTGTTCGAGGGCAAAAAATCCCGCGCGAAATACGATCCGCGCAAGTTCAATTGGATCGGCAGCGCCAACGAGGATCCCATCGTCGCGGTGGCTTGGCACACTTCGGGCATCGAGAAATATCAAGACCTGTTTAGTAAGGAGCTGATCGTGGGGGCCACGGCGCCGACCTCGATCCTGGCTTGGATGCCCCACATGCTGGGCAATATGTTCGGCATGAAATTCAAGGTCGTCGCCGGCTATCCCGGCGGATCGGAGGTGGACCTCGCCATGGAGCGGGGCGAGTTGCAGGGCCGGGTGATTTATTCCTGGCAAGGCCTGAAGACCCGGCGGAAACAATGGCTTGAGGACAAGAAGGTCAACATCCTGTTCCAGATGAATTTAGAAAAGAGTCCCGATCTTCCCGACGTGCCCATGGTGCTCGACTTGGCGAAGAACGCGGATGATCGGGCGATCCTCGCCCTGTTGTTCAGCGTCAACACCTTCGGCCGGCCCTACATGACGGGCCCCGGCGTGCCCAAAGCGCGGGTCGCGGTGCTGCGCCAGGCGTTCAACCGCACCGTAAGGGACAAGGGCTACCTTGGGGATGCGAAAAAATCCAAGCGCCTGATCATCCCGGTCGATGCCTCCCGGTTGGATGCCTTGATCAAAAAAGCCTATGCCACCCCGCCCAGGCTGATCGCGCGCATCACCAAACTGCGCCAGCCGAGAGGCAAGGTCGAGATGCGGGCCGCGTCCTTTCAGGTCGTCGATGGCAAGATCGTCAAGATCCGCGCCAAGGGCCGCCGCATGGCGATCTATTTCAAGGACAAGGGCAAAGCGGTCCGGGCCAAGGTCCACGGACGCACAACCTTGGTCCGGGTCGGCGGCAAGAAAGCCGACCGCAGCGCCATCAAGGTCGGCATGACCTGTAAAATCACCTATGAAGGCGACGACAGTTTTGCCAAGACCATCGTCTGTCCCTGATCACAATAAGAACGTCCGCCCCCGGCCGGTCGAGCCGGGGCGCGGCGATGGAAGGAGGCGGCCATGCCCGCGATTCGGTGTTTAACCCGCGATATCCTGACCTATAACGAGAATCCCGACCAGGTGGAGCAGGTTGAACTGCCCCCCGACGGCACCCGACTCAGTGCCGAAGAGGTCAAGGCCCTGATCACCGGCAATACCGTCAGCGAAATGCGTATCCGTGGCGGCAAGCCTTATTGGCGGTCATGGCATTACTACATCGACGACAAAACCATGGTGGCCGTGATCGGCCACAATTTGGGACAGCCCTCGCGGCGGCCCTGGGGCATCGAGGACGGGAAATACTGGCGCATCCTGAGCCACCTGGAAAAGCTCTACTGGGATAATTTCCGGATCGAGGATCGCATGCTGTGCATGGATGCCTGCGCCCCCAACACCGAGCATAGCCGCGCCGTCATCCTTAAAGGCGACAGCGAACACCAGGCCGAGCCGACCGAAGGCCAAGCCCTCCTCCAGGAGAAGTAGGCCCGAAATTCGCCGCGCTCAGGCGGCGGCGCCCTTCACCGGTGGCGTCATGCCCCGCACGCGGTCGATGACGGCCCGATAATCGGCCGGCGGGCTATCCCCGCGCCATGCCACATGGCCGTCGGGGCGCACCAGGACGAGGCAGCGCTGATACATTTGCGTGAGCTCCGGCAAATCAAAGGCATGAACCGCGAAAGGCAGGCCACAGGCCCGGGCGGCATCGGCAAAGCCCTCAGCCTCGGGGGCATGGGGGCCGAGTCTGAGCAGGGTGAACCCCGGCCAGAAGAGATCGATCACCGATTTTCCGTCTTCGATCCAGACATGAGGGGCGCGCGCGCCGGGGTAGGTCGTCGGCCTATAGGTGCGGAGATCGTCGGCCGGCGGCGGCGTGCCGTCGGCGACACAGATCGGGGAATCCTCGTAGATGTAGCCGACCTGTACCCCCTGGGTGAGCCGGTGCTTGGTCTTTTCGATGGCCGCCGATGCAACACGCCGGGCTTCCTCCCCGGCCGGGGTTTCGTCGCAAATCTCGGGCCTGACCGTAAATTCGTGCATGCGCTGGAAATTGACCGTGGCGGCATTGACGTTGCGGTCGCCGATGGGCCGCCGCTCGGCTTGGTAGGAGTCAAGCAGGCCGGGACCGCCCCATCCCTCGATCACGCCCTGGAGCTTCCATGCCAGGTCCACCGCGTCGCCCAGCCCGGTATTCATGCCAAAATTACCCTGGGGGGTCAATTGACGGGCGCTATCGCCGCATAGAAAAACACGGCCCTGGCGATAGCGGTTGGCGAGAAGCTTTCGCTGGTAATAGTCCATCGACGAAATGATCTCGAAGTCGAAGTCGCGCCCCGCGAAACGGCGGATTGCCGCCCCGGCGTCGAAATCCTCCCACTCGGTTGGATCGTTGGAGCCGTGCATCTGCAGACGCCACAAATCTCGGCCGTTGATATCGTAGACCGACGCCCACCGCCCTTCGGGCCCAAACACGGAAAAGGTCCGCCCGCGCCCGAATTTGTTGATCCGCGCCAGTTCGGTGGAACGGAACAGCACATTGATGGAAAAGGTCAGGGACGCCTGGCCTTCGAGTTCGATGCCGAGCGCCTTGCGGATCGAAGAAGTGGCGCCTTCGCAGGAGACCACGTAGCCGGCCCTGACCTTCTCCGGTTTGCCGCTCAAGGTATCGGTCAGGGTCACGGTCACGCCGCCCTCGTCCTGGACCACGCCGTCACAACGCAGGTGATTGCGGATGGTCACGCAAGGAAATGTTTTCACCCGCGCAAGCAGGATCGGATCGAAGATGGTCTGTGGGCAGATTTGATATTTTTCGGTGATTCCGGGGGGCGGCACGGTCTCGCTCAGCGGCGGATAGGGCTGATGGGCGAGCAAATGCCCGGTGATGGCGGTGCAATAGTACTCGTCGCGGGGATGGTCCTTGGGATAGCCCTTGTCGCGCACCTCTTCGGCGACACCCCAATGACGGCAAAATTCCATGGTCCGCATGCCGATGCCCATGACCTTGGGGTGTTCGACCTTGCCGTCGCCTTGTTCCACCACCAGGCATCGCACCCCGCGCCAGCCGAGTTCCAAGGCAAGGGCCAAGCCGACCGGCCCGGCGCCGACGATGAGGACGGGGATATCACATTCAGCGCTGGCGGATGCGGCCTCCTCCATGGCCTAGTCCGCTTTTTCGAGCATCTCGTGAATCGGGCCGTATGAGGCGAAGGGATGCTCCGGCTCACGATATTCCGCACGGGGCACGTCGTGATAGATCTCGATCATGTTGCCGTCGGGATCGATGAAATAGACGCTGTTGGTAATGCCGTGGTCCATGGTGTGATCGATCTCGATGCCCCCATCCTTGAGCTGCCGGTAGACGGCCTTGAGCTGGTCCAGGGAACCCACCTCCATGGCGAAGTGCTCCAGGCCGTACATTTTTTTGGGCGTGGGCGCCGGACCGCCGGGCATGGAAGCCTGCTCGAGGGCGAGCACGGGGAGGCGCGTCTGGGGATTGCCGGCCAAATAAACGCGCCCGCGTTCGTCTTCGCCGATGGGGAAAAGATTGAGAACGCCTTGGTAGAAGGCCCGGCTGGCACCCAGGTCCTTGCACCTGAGCGTGAGATGACTGGTCCTGCGCACCTTGACCTTCATGTCTTCAGGCTTGGCCATAATTCCCTCCCTGGCCCAGATCCAGAATTGTTTCTAAGAGGCCGCTGCTTGCAGCTTATCCTCGACCGATCCCCGCAAGACGTAGGGCGTTCCATCGCCGACTTCATCCTCGGGAAGATAGCAATAGAACTCGATGCGGTTGCCGTCGGCATCCTCGCAGATGACGGTGTTGATATGGCCGCGGTCCTCGGTGGCGACGATTTTGGCCCCATATTCGCCGCCCCGCGCCTTGATCCTATTGTAGATCCGGGCGAGCTCGTCGAAATCGGTGACTTCATAGGAGATGGCGACCATGCCGATCTGGTGTTCCGCGTCGGGCAGGCGTTCGCCCTCCTTGCCGGTGCGGACGGCGATCATGTGATGATTGCTGACCGCTTGCGCGGTGAGGAAAAAGAACCGATCCCCCGATTGTGCGGTGGTGGTGAAGCCGATGACGTCTTCAAGGAACGCCTTGGCGCGGGCCACATCGGTGACCCGCAGCACCACATGGCCGGCCCGCCTGATCTGGAAATCCATTTTCATCTTCTCCCCGGTGGCTGCTCTTTTCCGGTGACCGGCCGCGAATTCGGCGCCCCTATTATGTCCCCATCGCGGAGAAAGGCCAATGAACCGTGAACCAAGCGGCTTTTCATGTCCGCCTCGGCATATTCCCGACATTGGGCATGGGCGATCGGCGCGGGCTTAATTTTCCAAACCTGTTGCGATAATCGAAACACCGGGTCTAAGCTACCCTCCCCCTGGGCAGGATCGGCGGAGAGCAAATTTGGTCCGGTCGCGCCCCTTTGCGCCACCTTCACAATCGGGACCAGTAACCCGATGCATCATCAGGGAGGAATCATTGAACGCCATGGCATCCAAAATGAAATGCCTTGCCCTCGCCGCCATGGGCGGCGTGCTCCTGGTCGCCACCGGCGCGTCCGCCGCCGAATTCTACAAGGGCAAGAGGATCAGGCTTCTGATCGGCAACTCGCCCGGAGGCAGCTACGACATCGCCGCGCGCCTGGTCGGGCGAAACTTCATCCGCCATATTCCCGGTAACCCGTCCATCATCATCCAGAACAAGCGCGGCGGCACCGGGCTGATCGCCGCCAACTACGTCAACAATATCGGGCCCAAGGACGGCACCATGATCGCCAATGCGCATCAGTCCCTGCCCCTGCGCCAGATCTTCGGCGATAAGCAGGTGCGCTATGACGCGCGCCGGTTCCATTGGATCGGCAGCCCGCAATCGTCGGTCGCCATGATCGCTACCTGGCACACCTCGCCCATCAAGACCATCGAGGATGCCATGGCCAGGCAATCGATCCTCGGCTCCACCACGGTGCGGGCCTCGGCCTCCATCGTGCCGGCGCTCACCAATCACATGATCGGCACCAAGTTCAAGCTGGCGCTGGGCTACAAGAGCACCGAGATCAACCTGGCCATGGAACGGGGCGAGGTTCAGGGCCGTGCCGGCCAGTCCTGGGCCGGCTGGAACGCCGAGCAGCCCAACTGGGTCCGCGACAAGAAGCTCAACTACCTGGTCCAGGTGGGTCTGAAGAAGGACCCCGAGATCCCCAATGTTCCGCTGTTGATTGATCTCGCCAAGGACGAGAGGTCGCGCGCCATCCTGAAGCTGTTCTCGGCGCAGATTTCCCTGGGCCGGCCCATGTACGTGGTGCCGGAAGTGCCCAAGGACCGCGTCGCCATCCTGCGCCGGGCCTTCGACAAGACCATGACCGACCCGAAATTCCTGGCCGCCGCCAAGAAGCGCAATTTCGTGGTCAGGCCGACCAGCGGGCTGGAGCTCAACCGCATCGTCGCCGACATGATGGCGACGCCCAAGAATCTCCTGGCCGATGCCAAGAAGGCGATGTCCTACCGCAGCTCCTACGAAACCTGTGCGAAGCTGTCGGGCAAGAAAGCCTGCCGCAAGAAGAAGAAAAGAAAGAAAAAGAAGAAAAATTAACCGCCCTCACGGCACAAGGGCGAAGCTAGCGAACACCTATGCCGTGACGGCCACCTTGGGCGCCGCCGTTCGAACAAACCGCGCCGGGCGGCGGTGCCGGGGCGCGGCCTCCCTGAGGATGGTCCAGGCCATCGGCCGGTGACCGTGAATGAGGCGGCGGCGCGCGCCCCATAAGCAAAAGCCCCCGGTTGGGGGGCTCCGCTTTTCAAGGGAGAGGGGAAGTTGGCGGCCCGTGGTCTGAGGAGTCCTGGGAGGGATGAGCCGCCAACAGGGGTGTTTAATCGGCCTGATGATTAGGCATTCGATCCGGTGAAGAGACGCATGCTGGGATCGTCGTCGCCGCCGGTCGGGGCCGAGCGTTGGTCGTAGCGGACATCGGCAAACTGCTTGAGAACCGGGTCGTCGCCGTCGATTTCGTCGGCCGGGAAATCATAGCGGATGTCGGCGACGTCGCGCAGATTGACGTCGTCTTCCTGGGCGTTGGTCGGGAAGTCGTACTTCACGTCGGCGATTCTGCGCAGATTGACGTCGTCTTCCTGATCATTGGTCGGGAAGTCGTACTTCACGTCGGCCATTTCGCGCAGATTGACGTCGTCTTCTTGTGCGTTGGTCGGGAAGTCGTACTTCACGTCGGCGGTCTGAACATTGGTCTGGGCGACGCCCGCGTTGATGCCGATAAGGGCAAGAGCCGCGAAGGAAATGGCTGTCATAAGTTTATGCATGATCTTCTCCTTGGGGTTGGTTGAACCTGTGGAAGAAGATGCGGGGCGCAAGGCGAAATTGGAAATCAAGCCGATTCATCTATGCGTGAGTGGGATGTTACCGGGCGTGAAGCCGCCGTGAACACCTTGGAGCTTGCGAACCCGGGGGGCGCGTCCCGGTCGAGCCCGTGAGCCGCCGTGTGCATGGCAAGGCGCCCGCGTCGGCTTTGCCGGGGCCCCCTCACGATGGCGTGATCGGGACCATTCCTGCCCGAGAGGATGACCATCCAGGGCCCTTGCGCAGCGGGCGTTTGGCCTACGCCGCGGCGCCGCGGATGCGCTCGATCACCTCAAAGGGGTCTTCGGGCGCGGCATCCCCGCGCCAGGCCACATGGCCGTCGGGGCGGACAAGAACCAGCGCCGCGCCGTAGAGATCGGCCAGTGCGGGGTCGGCCATGGAGGCTTCTCTCAGGGGCACCCCGGCCCGCGCCGCGGCGGCGCGCAATCCCTCGGTGTCGGGCGCCGCGGCGCCGAGCCGGAGCAGGGTGAAACCGCTGCCGAACAGGTCGAGGGTGGAGGCGCCGTCCTTGAGCCAGGCATGGGGGGCGCGCGCCCCGGGCCGGGCCGAGGGGGTGAAGGAGAGGCCGCCCTGGGGCGGCGGCGGCGTGCCGTCGGCGACGCAGATCGGCGAATCCTCGTAAGAGTATTGGAACTTGTGGTAGTCGCTTCCCGAAAACTCGGTGAAGGTCGCGCGCAGGGTCTTGACGGCGGGGCCGGCAACGCCTGCCGCCGCGCGCGCCGCCTCGTCGGCGGAAATCGCCGGGATGGAGGTGATGGCTTTGAACGCCTCGGTGGCCAGCGTCACGTTGCGCCGGGCGATGGGCCGCCGCTCGGAATCATAGGAGTCAAGCAGCCCGTCCCCGCCCCAACCGTCGATCACGGCGGCGAGCTTCCAGGCGAGGTTCACCGCCTCTTCGAGGCCGGTATGCATGCCGTAGCCGCCGGTCGGCGAACATTGGTGGGCACAATCACCGGCCAGGAAGACCCGGTTTGAACGGTAGCTCTCGGCCACGTAGTCGCGCCGTTCCCAATGGGTGACGTCGATGATCTCATGGGGGAAGTCGCCGCCGAACAGGCGCCGCAGATAGGCCTCGGCGTCGGCGTCGGGCGAGTCGTCGTCGAACACCGACAGGCGATAGAGCTCATGGCCGTCGATGGCGATCATCTCGGACCAGCACCCGGTCTCGTCGATAGAGCGGTGGAAGCGTGCCCAGCCCTTGTCATGGAGGCTCACCAAATCCGGCGAGCGGAAAAAGATATTGATCGAGTGGGCGAAGACGCCGAGGCCGCCGAGATCGATGCCCAGCGCCTCCCTGACGACGCCGCCCGGGCCGTCGCAGCCGACCAGGTAGCGCGGCCGTCACGGTTTGCGTTTGCCCGGTCAGGCTATGGCGGAGGGTGGCGCGGACGCCGTCCGCGTCCTGGGTGAAGCCCTCGAGGCCCAGTTGATAGCGCAGGCGGACGCTTTTGAGCGTTTTCGCATGGTCGGCCAGGATCGGGTCGAAGAAGATCTGCGGGCAGTGGCAGGGGCTTTCGGGGGTGAACGCCTGGCGGTCGCGCGCCGCATAGGACGGGATACGCAAACGCGCCAGCTCCGGCCCCGTCAGGCTGCGCTGGTAGACGATATCGCCGGGGTGGTTTTCCGGCCAGCCGGCGGCCCGCACGGTGTCGGCGATCCCCCAGCGGCGGCAGAACTCCATGGCCCGCGCGCTGACCTGGCTCATTTTCGGCACCGGGACGCTACCGTCGCGCTTTTCCACCACCATGCAGCCGATGCCGAGCCGGCCCAGCTCGATGGCGAGGGCCAGGCCGACCGGACCCGCGCCCGCCACCAGGAC
>SMVA01083030.1_pt1 | contig 10806 bp, 11 predicted proteins | sample 2456451 | NCBI WGS metagenome assembly SMVA01 (sample SAMN11095933, study PRJNA526329) | marine sediment metagenome | biome: Marine sediment; feature: Surficial sediment; material: Deep marine sediment; isolation source: Hadal surficial sediment | place: Pacific Ocean | collected 2014-05 | depth...
ATTGTTCTGAGTAGTGATGCCTGCGTCGGAATCGAATAGTCCGAACAGATCACTAATTTCGTTGGGATGGTTGATAGTCGCCACGTCAGTCCTCTCAAGGCAAGTCCATTATCAATATGTATACGACTTATCGTAATCCTTTAGGCCAATTGTGACTCAATCACTGTGCGTGTGCTGCGAAGTTGACTTCGAATATGAGTCTCGGTCTGAGCTTCGTAATCTTCCTGAGTACCCCACTCGACCAACACATAACCAATGATTTGGGACTTGCGTGCTTTGGCGTGCCATTTCCGTAGGGGTAGGGCAGCAAAGGCATAGACTGTGCCGTTCTCAAACAAAGACCGAAAGTAACCTTCGGGCTGCTCTGATACCAGACGACCAACGGCTTTATTATCTTTCAGGATAGGAACTACATCCCAGAACAAAGATATCAACACGCCTTGCATCTGCGGTGCCATAGGCTGAGAACCAGACTGGAAAGATTCATAGGAAACTGAGAACCGCTTGACGGGGCTACCGTCTAAGTAATCGCCACCATTATGGAATTGACCAATCTGGGCCCGCTCGGCGCTAAGCACGTTGCGAAGCTCATTCAAGACTTCATTGATTTCTTGATGGCTCTTTCCATTCGACAACAACGTAGTTGAGTCTTCCCCTAATTGTTCTTCCCTAGTCTTGACATCTTTTCGTTTAGCAGTCCATGTCTTCAATATCTTGATGAAGATACTGATTACTACACCGGCTATGATAGTACCGATTGTCATACCAAGGTTCAACCACCATTGTTGGCTAATAGCAGCTAATATTAATGTTGTTGTAATCATTGCGGTATCAACTCACCTTCAGGGCCAATTAGTGGCAGACTTGATGTAACTTCAGCGATTTCTTCCTCGGCGAGGAGATTCAGAATTTCGACCTTCAATGCTTCAGTACCATTGACATTATCGAATAGGAAGCGGGAATACAAATCGTCTTTTGCCAGACTCGAAATCGTCTGTGCTAGACCGAATTTCGTGATGAGTTCCAGAGCTTCGAAGTAATTGCTGTCGTCTATATTAGGTAGGGAATCTATGGGTCCGATAAGTGCGTTTACCGCTGCTAGAATAGATGTAAAGGAACTTTCTGGTGTAGCAGAAAGATTCTTTGAGTTGAACGTGGGTAGCGTGACAGTACCAACCGTAGCGGTCGCGCCAGAGCTTACGCCCTGAATGCTATCACCTGCATTAAACTCACCAGGATCAGCTTGTGTGATAACGAGAGTGTTCGTTCCAGGAGTCCACTTCGTTACTATGCCTATTTCAACTGTTGTTAGATCGTTGACGGTTTCACCAGCGATGAATGTACCAGTAACACCGGTAAGCGTTAGAGTAATTTTGCCATCTAGCCCACCGTTGAGTCGTTCAAAAATTCTGAATGAAGCGGTGAACGCCTGATTTACCAGAATCTCAGCACCACCAAGCAACGTCTCAAAGATGAATGAGAAGAAATCTTGTTCGTCGGTTCCCTCAGGCTCAAGACTATTCTTGATAAGATTGTGTGCGACCGCTACCCCAAGCAGCCCAGGGAACGACGGAGGTTTTGTACCTACCGGTAGAGTGAAACCACTAACTCGATCCGAGTGTGTTCGGTATTGCGTGATCTCGGTTCGTAGACTATTCAGAGATGAGATGAGCGTCGAAATTTGGATGTCTGTAATACCATCGCCGATGGGAGGAGCAGGTACTCCGAATAGCGTCGGAATAACTTGGTTGCCCGTAGCTCCGGAGAGAGGGCTCAGCAAAGCTACTTCTCTGTCGATGCTGGCGAGTGTCGAATCAATAGATGGTCGTACCGGGTTGAGAAGTGCATCGTCACCAAACACCAAATCAACAACGCCCCGCTCGGCTGGTGTTAGCTCGATCTTCTGTAGTGGGTCGATTGCAGCAAATGCATCAACTGGAAATTCAATAATCGCAGCCATAATTACCCCGCAAACACATTACCAGAACCGGTAGCAACATGACCACATGATGCACAATCACCTGCTCTGCAAACATTGATACCCGAAGCGAACACCGTACCTGACGCACAGACCATTATTGGTCCTGAGTGTGGCGATGAGCCGTGGCCAGATACACCCGAACCGCGAACGGCGACGATCGTACCATTGGCGAACACTGAGCCGTTCCCACCATTGAGAATCATCCCGCCCGCACTATCTTGTCCTACTCTTGCAATACCTGGCATCTGTTACCTCAATTCAAGAAAATACTGGCGCCTCGGATAAACACGGAGCCGCCTGCCTGTATACTGATCGTACCCTTCACATCAAGGACGTAGCCACCAAGCACGGTGTCTTTTCTATTTCCCTGAACCTCTGTCGTTAGATCACCCTTCACAAATACGTTCGCATCGCCATTCTCAACTTGCACATTCACATTACCCTTTCGTATCACTACTTGCATAGTACCATCGTCAACTTCGATATCAAAAGTTTTCTGAATTTTGATACGAGCTTGGCCATCAACAGTAATGTTCAGATCGCCCTTGACAAGTAGGTTATCATCTTTGAGAATAATCTCGTAGTTGTTGCCAACTACCTTCGTCATGCGACTACCATCGGGATGAACTTCATCGAAGGTTCCAGATTTATGGAACGTATGAATGCGTTCGAAGCCTGGGGTGTCATCAAACTCTTGAATATGACCTGACTCACTCTCGTAAACATGATTGAAAGGATACTCAGTGAAGGGAGCACACGTTGGAGGTTCAAACCATGTCACGAAAGAATTAGCTGTAGCAATCTGCCTCAAGTCTTTGTCTAGTGGTGCATTGGGATTGCTCGCTATGGACTCGATGGGTACACCAAGAAAGCCTGGAATATTCAACACATTTGTTTTCTGAGAAACAACGGGATGTTCCTCGCTAATTTTACCAAGGATCACTTCACCATCGGTTCTGGCCAAACGAGAAGTGTCGGGTTCTCTCAGACCAGGAGTTGAAAATTTCAAACCCTCAAAAGAAATCGTACCGCTTGCGATACCACTCAAGCTATTCACCAAATTTCCACCAGCAGCAGCAGCAATAGCCTCACTGACGGCAGCCTCTCCAGCAGCGGCCGCCTCGGCCACACTAGCACCAGCAGCAGCAGCCGCAGATGCAGCAGCCTCACCAGCAGCGGCGGCCGCATCATCAATAGCCGCGGCAACATCCTTAGGAATTCCAGGAATTCCACCAGGAATTCCACCAGGAATTACATCAGCAAGTCCATCGAGAACATTTGATACTGTCTCGGATGCGGCAGCAACAGCTTCCGCTTGAAGGGCTTTGGCAGCATCAATCACGGCGGCGGGTTCACGTTCAATACCCTTACCAACAATACTAAATTCACCCAAAGCGTCAGCTATAGCCCCCTCTACAGCTCCCTTGACATCGGTAGTAATGTCACCGCTGAATCCTTCCAAACCTTCTATATTCGAAATGACTCCCAGGGCCGCAGCTTCAATGTCAGCTTGAGAGCCTGAAACGATACTCTCAATCGCTGCAACTTCAGGCAGACCCGTACCAGATAAAATACCAGCGGCGGCCGCCGTGATCTGACTCTTAGAATTTGCTACGATGTTCTTAGTAGCAGCTTCGATTTGTTCTGGTGTTGCATCTACACCCGTAGCGGCAGTGACCGCATTTCCTACCGCTGTTGAAATTTGAGTCTCGATACCTGAAGTAACTGAAGAAACAGTTTCAATTTGTCCTTGTACACCGCTTGAAATATCGAGAGCTTGATCTAAAATTTTACGATCGACACCTAATAATACACCTATCGCAGCGACGCTTGGTAGTGCGCCTGTAACCTTTGACTCAATACCTGTTACTTTGTCGATTGCGTCTTGTACCGGGTTGCTGCCAGGTAGAGGATAGACACCATTAGGATCGAAGAAACCCAAACCTCGCAGACAGGGTTCCTCTTCTGGAATACCACCAAGGGTTCCAAGCATTACTGGCTCTTGAGCGTTTTCACCATCTCGAAAGAATCCCATGACCCATGTACCTTCAACAGGACCAACAGGGGCATGACCGATACCGTTCATCGCAGCCGACGTGATGGGCGACAATGGATATGCCCAAGGCAAATCTGAGATGCTCACCGAAGCTCTAGCTTGCGGATGCCAGCCCAAAATACGAACACGACAGCGACCAAGTTGTAGGGGATCGTGACGATCCTCGACTACACCTTGCCACCAAACGAACCCGGTTGTACCCATAAACTCTGGCATTATTTGAATATATTCTTGAGTAGGACTGCACCTGAATTCAACTTATCGCTCAGGGCAGAAAGAGCATCACTGAATAGACCACTTGCAGAATCTTGTTTGTCAATAACACTTTCATTGCTCATTGGGGGCAACGATTCTTTCGAAAGCTCCAGTATCATTCTATGATTATCTATTTCGATTATATGATGTATATTGGTGACGAGATAGTTGCCCGAGAGATTAGGGTCACGGTTCTCGGGATAAGGATTACCTTTGATAAATTCAGGTCGAGGAACTTCAACTATAACCACGTCCCCAACACGAAGGTTTGAGTCGCCGGGCAGTTCCGCACGAAGTCTCAACTGTTCGATTGCTTTCAATTGACTAAGACGTTGCAGCATCCACTTCTGACTTTCATCATGGTCAGCATCGCCATCTCGCATAAAGCTATGCTTGGGATAGAACCTCACCGCAGATTCGATCTTGTCACCATGCTTGCTGTATCCAGCGAATGCTCTGGCGTCTTGCTCAATACGTTTGCCGTCGGTATCCCATATGGCATCTTCAATGTGTGCAAGTTTTTCGAAGTTGGGAAAATAGGAGAAGTCGTGAGTGGCAAACTTCTTTCGCACTAGATCATGTGTGATGAGCTTGCTTGCATACATTCCCGAATCAACTCGGTCAAGGGTCGTACCAGACTCCATCACTTGATAAGCACGCATCACACGAACTTCAGGAACGATCTGCCGGTCGGCTCCTGATTTTGCCGCCGAGGCCGCTGTATTAGGCAATTGTCGAATGTTCGAAACATCATAGACGTACTTAGTATTAGGACGACGAGTTATCATATGGTTCAGTGACATAAAATTGAACCCATCAAGGGTTTCAAAAAAGAAGTAGTTTGCTGCATATGGATTAGTAGCGGGACGGGCCCGATTGGCCAACCAGTTGATTGCATAGAATGGATGCCAACCAGGCATGATAAATGATTGAACACCACCAGTGGGCTCAGCAGCAATCTTAATACCTATTTGTTCACCAATAGTTTTGACCATATCGCTGATACGCAAATTGGTAAATGCTTGTCGAACACGACTTTGCTTATTGGTATAATATGCACTCGAAACAAAATGCAAAGTATATGTTTGCGCCGTATCAGTCAAGTCACCAGCACTTCCTGTATTGCGGTCAGAAATTTTGTAGATATCAAACTCTAGATTCACCCTATCGCTACTTGGATATCCAGGTGTCTCAAAGGATAGTATCAATTTCTCATTCCCTGCAAATGGAGCATTGCAAATTAGGTTGACAGCATCAACTAAAGTAATACTACCTGATAGAACATTGCTGTATAAATCTTCGAACAGGTTGATCTGTACTAACAGTCGTTGAACATCCCATTCCTCACCACCCGCGATAATTGTAATATCGTGGATGCGAATATCGTTAGGGTAATAGATATCGTCATTATGATTAGGTTGTGATGCTGGAGTTGTCATGTATTATAGTGTTCTACGAAGTTCATTACGACGAAAGATAGTTTCAATATCACGCAGAATTTCTTCTAGTCGATCGGGATGAATCAGACGAATAGTTCTCTTACCTTCATTTTGGTTTCGTTCGTACTGTTCGTTGGTGACGACATCAGCGATGCCGGGGAATCCAAACCCACCTTGAATGTAACCCGCTCTGAGGGGGAGGGGATTGAGGGGCTTGCCCTGTGGGTCAGCGAAAAACTTCAACGCATCTTTGGAGAAAGACACTCGACGAGTTAGTTCGCCTGTGACGGGAACTGGTTCACCAATATCTTGAACCAGTGTATCCCCTTCTTCGAAAACACCAGAGATATTCTCAACAACCATGCTACTCAAGTTCGCATCGAATGCGGTTACAGTTCCTTTTGCATCTCCCGAAACAGTAGTCACGTCAAGCCCTGCTCGAAATTGACCAGAGATCAAAAGTGAATTCAGAAAGAACGTGCTACCCGGATATTTATGGTCGATGAAAGGCACCAACTTTCGCTCGCTTAGGGGCCAGTCGAAAACTGGATTGATGATCTCATTTGCGAGTAGCACAACCCAATGCAGACCAGACGAACCATAGAGTTTGTCAGCAATGATTTCAGGCGTATCTTCGTCTTTGATCGTGTACGAACCATAGACCGTACCTACTTCTTCGAGTGATTGCTTTAGAGCAATTCTCTTGAAAATATCAGTGATCGTCTTGGGTTTAGCAAATGTATTGCCTAACGGTATTTCAAGATCATATGCCGTCAGGGGAAACTTACCGAAGAATGTCATTAGAAGCCCTCTGCAATGTGTGCTCGGTTGAGCGTTTCAAGCTCATTGAACGTGAGGGTAAGATTGATATGGGTCGGTGGGTTGCCCTGTCTCATCGTAGACGCAGGAGTCGTTCCCCGAAGGCGTGTACCTAGTTCTTTGTTTAGACTTCTAAAAGTTGAAAAGACACCGGCGGCACTATAGTCCACCGCTACACTAGAGAGATAGCATCGACCTACTTTATTCAACCAATCGTTCTCAGCGTAGGGTTGATCCTTGTTCTCTCTAGCAATATATTGAATATCAAACTCAGCTGGATAACCATGAAACAAACCACCCGCTTGAATCTCAGGGTGAGCATAGAACTTGAACGTCCGAATAATGTTGTCGATAGCTACCGAATCTTTCTCGTTACGAGGAGCGAAACTGAAAGTATATTCGAATGATCTCTGGTTGACCGATCGGAAAAGAAACTGCATGTGTGGATTGAGAACCTTACGACGCTTCTTCTCTAGCACTCCAGTAGCACCAACGTTAATGCCGGCAAGACTACCAAGGTCATCAAGAATCTTGGTCACAAATCGCAAGCTGAATTGCTCAACAAGGCCCGCCATAAATTCAGCTTTTGCTTCTTCGGAAAGCATACTACCGCCACCAATGATATCAGCAGCACCCAAACCTGCAACTGCAAGCTGTAAGGATTCGCCTTGGTATTCAAACCCATAGTTGGTGGTAATCTTTTCAGGCATGTATAAAAGAAGGCTAGCCACAGTTTCCATCTGAACAGGTATGATGGCACTATTGATTCGTTGTGATGTACTTGCTCCCGCCGAGGCCAATGATTGTCGGGTTTTCTGAATTCTTGTCTTGCCGCGACCAAGAATATCAAGTTGGGCATCGGTTTGTACAAGACTGTCTTTAAGGAATGCAATACCACCAGCAACCGCGGCCGCACCTAAAAAACCACCAAGACCCGCACCAACGGCGACGAAGGGGTTTGATAGAAACTTTTTTACATTCCTCTGGAATGTCGAGGCCACGATACCGGTTCCCTTGACTTGTTCGTTCACGTGGAACATAATGAAATGTCCTGCGTCGAAGTTATCACCGTCTGTTGGATATTGTAAGACACCTAACGACTGTTCTCCTTTCGTCTCAAGCCTATCGAACACACCTCGGACGGCCTTGATGATATTGGTTTTGAAGTTGATCGTTTTCGCCATGTGCTACTCCTGAGTGTCAGCTACATACTATGTATGGCGTATAAAGGTAAATTCAAACCCCGTAATCCCAAGAAATATCAGGGTGATCCAGCAGGTATTATCTATCGCTCCTCGCTTGAACTACGCTTCATGCGGTACTGCGATGGCCACCCAGCCATTATCGAATGGGCAAGTGAGGAACTGGTCATTCCCTACAAGTCACCTGTAGATGGTAGGACTCACCGGTACTTCCCGGACTTCTGGATTCTGGTTCGACAAAAAGACGGTCAGCTTCAAGAATCTGTCATCGAAGTCAAACCCAAGAAATATTGTGGCCCACCAAATCCTAAAAACAAACTAACGAAAACAGGGCGCATCTCTCGTCGCTGGCTTAGCGAAGTGAAAAACTGGGGTGTGAACTCCGCTAAATGGGAAGCTGCCCGAGCATTGTGTAAGGCAAAAGGTTGGGACTTTGTGATTCTAACCGAGGGACATCTGAAACCCTGAGCATAGATATAGTATGGCAGAGAACATCTTTAATAAGATTCAGAACCTTCGTAGCGTAACGGCAATCCCAGAGCGAGGACGACTCGCTCAAGACTGGTTTCGAAAAGCCGTGCGTAACCTATTCGGTGAGGGTCCGATTCGCGGTCGAGACGAGCTTGTTAGGGCAGAGGACGTGACTACCCGTTCACCGCAACAGATTCGCGGTCGTCGTCAAGGTAGAATGTATATGTTTGCCTACAATCCCAAGCTGCGTAAGACCCTACCATTCTATGATATGTTTCCAATGGTCTTTGTTTTGGAGTTTCGACAAAACAGTTTTCTTGCAATCAACCTACATTACTTACCAATCAAACTGCGAGCGGCGCTGTTCAATGAATTGACCATTCTAATGACCACGCAGGACCTGAACGAGAGTACCCGCCTACGACTCAGTTATAGAATTATCAGAAACGCAACAAAATTTCACAATGCTTTGCCGCTAGTTCGAGAATATAAGAATAAGTATCTACGGTCCCGACTACTCGAAGTTCATGCCCGCGATTGGGAGATCGCACTGTTTCTACCAGCAGAGCAGTTTCGAAAGAAGGGTAAGCAAACTATCTGGGCAATTACACGGGAAGAGATTCGTGAGGGTCCACGTAAGAGAGCGGCCCGTGGACGTTCGACCGCGAACGAGAAACGCTTAGAGGCCAACAAGAGCGAAAGCAAGACTAAGACTAATGGTTGATATCAACGAACTACAAGCTAGGATTAGCAAACATGGCCTTACCTCACCCAATAGGTTTGTCGTGGAGTTTACGTCACCACCAAAGCTGGCACAGCTATTCAACCGCGAACATCAAGAAAGACTAGCCATTCAGTGCGAGACTACTTCGCTTCCTGGTAAGTCCTTCTCGACCCAAGAAAATAGAATTTGGGGACCGATTCGCAAGCTACCATATACACCGACGTTCACCAGCACGATTGATATGACGTTTCGTGTCGGTACTGACTTCAGAGAGCGTACCCTGTTTGATGCATGGAATGGATTTGTGATGAATCCCGCCAACAATATGTTCAACTACTACAATGAGTATACAACAGAAGTCATCGTTCACCAACTCGATAAAGAAGATAAACGAATCTATTCTATACTACTTGAGGAAGTATGGCCTGAAGCAATCGGTCCTATCGACCTAAGCTCAGATACCAGAGATGGTTACAACAAACAAACTATCACGTTTGCTTTCAGAAAATGGACAGATGTCACCAGTTCGAGACACCCATTCATCTTTACAAGCACTACGTCAGTGGAGAAGGGTGTTGCCGGCTCAGGTATTGGAACATTCTTGCTGCGAGCTGCTGGCGCTTTTTACGATCAACTGCCCCGCATTACGGGTTCTGGTGGAACTCTCTTTGGAAGTGTATTGAATCGGGCTTTCTAACTTAAGGATTACTTTACTATGCCTTTGCCAATTATTGCAACCCCAACCTATACTCTGGATCTGCCCTCAACGGGAAAGCAGATTTCGTTTCGGCCGTTTCTAGTCAAGGAAGAAAAACTTCTACTCATGGCTGCTCAAGTCGAAGATGAAGCTGAAGCTACCGAAGAAGGTGTGAAGGCGATCAAACAGATCATTCTAAATTGTTGTGAGGGTCTAGGTGATATCGACGAGCTTCCCTTGTTTGATCTTGAATATATCTTTCTGCAACTACGTGCCAGATCGGTGGGTGAAATTGTCGAGCCTGAAGTCACTTGTTCCAAATGCAAACACCCAATCAAACTAAAGATTGATGTATCAAAGATTACAGTTACCAGACCGAAAGGCCACAAAACTGATATTAGACTCACCGATAAAGTGGGTGTGAAGATGCAGTATCCCAGCTTTGATATTTTTCAACGTCGTATAGGCAATGAAAATTTCGATGTTGAACAGTTGTTTGATATTCTGATTGATTGCATCGAATGCATCTATACGGAAGAGGAAGTTCATAAGGTTAGTGACTACACCCGCGAAGAAATTTCAGAGTTTCTTGAGAGTCTTTCCCAAGATCAGTTTCAGAAGATACAAGATTTCTTCGATACTATTCCCAGAGTCGAACACACAGTCAAGTTTACCTGTAAGCATAAAGTACCAACGGGCGAAGGGACATCTACAACCTGTGGTAATAAGGGTGAGATCACTTTGAGTACCATCAACGATTTTTTCGGTTGAGCCTGTATCATGAATCCTTGGCAAATTTATTCCAAGTAAATTTCGTCATGATGCAGCACCACGGCTACAGCCTAACTGAACTAGAGAACATGATCCCTTGGGAACGAGAAATCTACACTAATTTGCTTCGACAACACATCGAAGAAGAAAACGAACGGTTGAAGGCCGCGAGAAGCTAACATGGCTGAATTTGACGACATCAAAAAAGACCTAAAGAAGTTACGCGAAATTGAGGCCGAACGGCTCAAGCTGGCTAAAGAAGTTCAGAAAGAGAGCGCCGAGGACCGCGAGGAGCGACTTGACACTAGAGCCTTCGAAGCCTTGGTCGGTGAACTCCGAAAAGATAACCGCATTATTCAAAAGGTTTCGAAGCTCACTGAAACCCGGTTAG
>SMVA01027381.1_pt1 | contig 10803 bp, 7 predicted proteins | sample 2456451 | NCBI WGS metagenome assembly SMVA01 (sample SAMN11095933, study PRJNA526329) | marine sediment metagenome | biome: Marine sediment; feature: Surficial sediment; material: Deep marine sediment; isolation source: Hadal surficial sediment | place: Pacific Ocean | collected 2014-05 | depth 0-1...
GAGAGCCGGCTGGTCGGCTTCGCACTCCAGGAGCGGGGCGTCGCACGGGCCGGCTGCCCGGTGGCACTCGAGGGGAAGACCATCGGCCGGGTCACATCCGGCGGGCCGTCCCCAACCCTCGGCAAGTCCATCGGTCTGGCGTACGTTCCAACCGAGGTGTCCGAACCCGGTAGCCGTTTTCAAGTGGTCGTGCGAAAACGGGCGTTGCAGGCCAGCGTGGTCGAAACACCCTTCGTCTAACGAAACCGGGCAGAAGGTGGAGGAAAGATTGGATTTCGAAATTCCCGATGAACTGCATTACAGCAAAGACGACGAGTGGATTCTTCTCGAGGACGATTCCGTCACAATCGGAGTGACCGACTTCGCGCAGCAACAACTCGGCGACATCGTATACGTCGAACTTCCGTCGGTCGGCGATCCGGTTGTCGTTGGCGAAGCATTCGGCGTGATCGAATCGGTCAAAGCCGTATCGGATCTCCTCGCTCCCATTTCGGGCCAGGTGGTCGCAATCAACAAAAACCTCGCCGATCAGCCCGAAATCATCAACGAAGAGTGCTACGGAACCGGCTGGATCATCAAGATCAAACCATCCGATGCGGATGCGCTCGATTCGCTGCTTGACGCGGACAGTTACCGAAAGATCGTCAGCAAGCGAAGTGCTTGATCCAATTTCGATGAGTGAATCGGCAGCCCGGTGGAGCATTGCCGGCTTTGCTGCCCTCGCGCTCGCAGCCGGTTGCAGCCACGATCCAGACGACCATTTCACCCCATTGGACCTGGTCGTTCCGAGCTTCAGCGATGACGATCTCCGGCAACTCGGCATGGATGCCGATCGGGAGATCCAGCAACACGTCGAGATCATCTACGACCCGATCGTTTCGGGTTATCTCAATGAACTTGGACAGGAACTCGCGAGTCAGATCGCACCCCAACCGTTCATCTATCGCTTTCGGGTCATCAATGCAGACAGCCTGAATGCCTTTGCGCTTCCCGGTGGCTACATCTACATCCACAGCGAAACGCTCATGCGCGTCGGCAGCGTCGACGAACTCGCAGGCGTGCTCGGCCACGAAATCGCCCACGTGCAGGCACGGCATTTTTCGCGGCGGGAGGCAAAAACGGCGCTACCGGGCCTGGCCGCGCGCGTGATCGGCATGGGCGCTGCGGTCGCCGCCAAGGAACCGGGACTCGCAGTCGTGGGTGAGGGCATAAACGTCTCGCTCCAAATTGGGTTTACGCGCGAGTACGAAGCGGAAGCCGATCAACTGGGCGCCATTTGGGTGACGCGCGCGGGCTATGACTCGGTGGCACTGACTCACTTCCTCGACAAGATCGTCCAATCCACCGATGGATTCCCCGATTACCTGCCCCCGTACCTCGCCACGCATCCCTTCCCGGAAGACCGAATTCACGCGATCGAGGCCGCCGCAGAGACCCTGCACCCTGTACGGGAATCGAATCCAGAACTCGCCGCTGCGCTGCCGCTGGTGCAAACGCGATTGGCGTTCTTGCTGAAGACCGGACGCAGCAGCCTCAACCAGGGCGTCGGATCGTCGAGCGATCCGCATATCCAGGAAGTCATACAGCACGCGGACGAGATCGCAGCGCTCGGGGACCGAGACGGTGCGTTGCTCTTGCTCGGCCGAATCGATGGGCTCGAAGGGGCCGATCCTCGAATTCCCTTCAAGATCGGAGAGCTTCTCTACGCAAGCGGAAGATACGATGAGGCAGCGGCCAGCTTCCTGCGCGCGATCCGACTCGACTCTTCGCGCGCGCTGGTCTTTTACAAACTAGGTGAGGCATTCGAGGCATCCGACCAATCCCATCGGGCGGTCTACGCGTTCGAACAGGCCGCGCTCCGAACTGCAGAAGCGAGTGAACTGCGAAAGCGATCCGACTGGGAGATCTACAAACTGACCTTCGTGCCCATCGAAGACTCGGGCTTTGCGGAAAGCTCGCTCTCCGATGCAATCGATGCCGCGAACGATGCGCTCGAAGCCCCCTCCGATGCGATCGAAACCTCTGCCGGCGAGCAGGTCGCGGGCTTCGATCAGCCGATCATCGCGGAGTTCTCCACAGAAATTTCGCAGATCGCCTGGTGGGCGCGGCTCGGATCCCGATTCCGGCAATACGCGAATCAATTCGACGTGCGCTGGATCGAGCCGTCTGGAAAGATCGCGCTGGAGAAGGGTGCCAAGAAACGCAGCGCCGACATGATCGGTTCGGAGCTGACATTCGGCCGAAAGAGGCCAGCCGTCGCAGGGCGCTGGACGCTCGAACTCCTGCTGAATGACGACGTGGTGGATCGGCAGACACTACTGATCCGCCCGCCGCCAGACAACACCCCCCAACCGCTCTGACGACCGATCGGGCGGCGCCTACTCTTGCAGTCGCTGGCGCGCGATCTCGACCCAGGTTCCCGAGGGCTCGAGTTGGAGGTAACTCCTCCAGTGGCCGCGCGCCTTCCGGCGCAGGCCGATCTTTTCATAAGCCAGCGCCAGGCTGACGTGGGCGTCCGCGTACATCGGGTCTGCAACCAGGGCGCGCTTGTAGTGCCTCAACGCCATCTGGTAGTGGCCCTCTTCTTCCAGCAGTGTCGCGAGATTCAGGTTGGCTTCGACATGGTTGGGGTCGATCTCGAGTGAACGCTCAAAACAGCTCCGGGAACTGGTCAGCCGATCCTGATTGAAATAGACCGAACCCAGGTTGCAGTGCGCGTCCGCACAATCGGGATCGCATTCGATCGCGCGCTCGTAGGCCTTGATGGCGTCCGCGTAGGTTTTGCGATTCGAGTCGAGCTTGCAGCCCTGCTCGAACCAATCCTCAGCCGATTCTCGGCGCGCAGCAGAGGATGCGGGCACGCACAGCGCAACAGGAGAGTTGGTCTGGTTCGGGTCGAACTCCAACACAAGTTGACCGTCGGGCTCGACAAGGACGCCATCGTGCCGAACCACGACGCGTGGCGATCCTTCCAGCCAGGGGCGCAGCGAACCCAACGGCCGATCGACCTCGGGTAGTCGCTTTTTCAGTAAATCAACGCTGCGGCGAATTCGGCGCAGCGATACACCGCGATCGAGCAGCGAAAGCACCGAACGAACGGTGACGAGATCGCGAAACTCGAACTCACTGTCTTTCCGATGCGAATCTCCGGATTTTCGCGCAGCGGTAGACTCCAGCAGCGCAGTGCGCTCCCAGTATTTCAGCCGCGCGCGAGAAACTCCGGTAATCCGCGCGACGTCGTCGAGCGTGTAGGTCCCCACCGCGGTGGAGAGTACATCGACTGTGCGGCAACGCCATTGAAAATCGAACCGATCGGGGCGGCCAGCTGGGTCGTTCCATGCGACGGCCCCACAAGTAGAAGTGCAAAGCCTACGCGGTCGCCAACGTCGGCCCACTCCGGCCGCACTGCAGTGGCCGGCCGCACGGTCCGCGCAGCCCGCAACGCGGCGGGGTTTGTCGCTTCATCGCGGTCGCGAAAACCAAGACGAGTCGTCAAGCACCCAACGCACAAGAAATACCAGGGCCTAAATTCTCATCAATTAAAGCCAATTAAACGCAACTGTTCACGTGATTACTAGCTTTCGCGCAAGACAGGATCGAAGCGGGATGCCTCGCGCTCGCGAAATACCCAAGGGGCGGCGGCACGACTGTTCGCAAACCCGAACACCCACATACGCGCTCTAGAACACCGGTAGTTCGTGGTTGAAGATGACGCGCAGGTCGGTGCTTCTCCGGTCGGTCTCGACAACGGCTCCGCGTATCCTCAGCCAGAAACCACCCAGAAACCCGAAATCCGGTTTGTAGTCAACCGTGAGGTTGAACTCTCTTTCATTGGCAAGCGATTCCCGGGTCTCACTGTCGCGCGCGCCATAGCCTTCGGCGTAGTTTGCAAACGCGCTCAGGCCATCCAGGCCCAGCCTCCCGAAATCGTATGCGACACCTACCTGCCAGGCGTCCTCGCCGGCGCGGTTGAAATTGCGCCGCATCAGCGCCACAAAGCCCGGATAACTCCCGTAGGGATTCTGGATTTTCATTTCGGAGTCGGTCGTGGTGAAACCCACAGCAAACGTGAAATTGCGGTAACTCGCGGCAATTCGACCGCCGAGAAACCAGGTATCAAACGCGGAACCGGTTAGAGCATCATCGCCGACGCTTCGCTGATGGCTGAATTGCACGCGCATCCGGATCGCGAAGTCGTTACCGAAGTGGTGCAGGTAGTCGAAATCGGCGTAGGCGATATTGAGCGTGTCTTCGACGTAGTAGTTGATCGCGCCAAAGTGGATGTTCTCGCGCGGTGAAAACCGGAGACCGCCGTAAAACATTCCATGACTAGCGCCGTCTACACCGGCCGCCTTGGACATCGAGACGAATTCACGGGCGTTACGCAGCTTGATCTTGTCCAGGTAGCCCAGTCCATATTCCACTTCACTGTTGTTGGAAAACGTGAACTTCCCCCTCGCCTTGTAGCCCTCGAAGGTGTTGGGTGTCATCCGACTGTCATCCCTGTTCACGTACGGAAGATCCATCTCATGCCTGTAGAGAATGATCGCGTGATCCCGATGGCGGAACGTTGCGTACGCCTCACCAAGGACCGTGTAGCTGCGTTGCCAAGGGCCTAGCAGCTTCGTGCCATCTCGGTCCTTCTTCCCGATCAACTTCTGCGACGTGAAGAGCGTTCCCGCAATCTTGAAGTGATCTGCCAGCCATCCAGTTCTCAGCCTGAGCGCACCGCCAAGCGCGAAAGCCTCGCGGCGCCCGCTTTCGAAGCGATCACGATTGAAATAGTACGATCGGGTATTCCATCCGACTTCCAGATCGCGAATGACGGGGGGTAAATGCGCAAGCTTGTGCAAATACGGAGTCAGTACTCCGGTTCCAATGCGCTCATCGAGCGTCGGCTTGATCGACACGGGCTCCTCGGCAACGGAGGGCGTCACCGGCCGATCATTCAGAATGGCTTCCTGTGCCAGACTCGGGGGAGCGACGAGCAGGAGGTAGACGAGAACCCCTCCGAAGAGAACCCGGATCGCTCTCAAATCCCGCATGCGACTGAGACCCGATGCGTATCGGTCAGAGTTTTCGCCCGACCAGGGCCGCATCTCGTTGCCTGAAATAGAGCACTGAGTCTCGCGTATAGGGGGCCAGCCCCGTCTTGGCACCGCCGCTTAGTTCCGTGTCGAGTGCCTGGAGCATTTCTTCTCGATTCTTTTCCGGGGTGAGCGAGAAGTCCATCCACTCGAGCGCGCCCTCCTCGATGTCTCGCTGCCGCGCGGAGATTACGTCCAATCTCGATTCGCGAAACAGCGCCTGGAACTCATCGAAATCCAGGCAGCGGGTGTGGGATGGATCGCACAGGCGCTCGTAGTAGTTGTACTCCTCCGCCATGGCCTTTTCGGGTGCGACGATGTCGACAATGATGACATGCCCCCCGGTCCTGCAGACCCGGGCCATTTCCGCCACCACGGGTGCGGGATCTTCGAAGTGGTGGAACGCATAACGCGAGGCGACGATGTCGAAGCTCTGATCTTCGAATGGCAACGCCTGGACGATCCCCTTGCGAAATTCGATGTTCTCGATGCCGTTTTCCCGAACGAAGCGGGCTCCCTGTTCGAGCATCGCATCCGTCGCGTCTACGCCCACCACGCTCGAAACGTGTGGCGCCAGCGCGCGGGCAAATTCGGCCGTGCCCGTGGCCACGTCTAGCACCTCGGATTCCGCGGACATCGGCAATTCGGCCAGCATCCACGCGAGTCCCTCTTCATCCGCGTAGGTGTCGCCCTGGCTCGAAAACCCCTTCGACTGGCCCTCGAATGCCAGCTGATTTCGCTGGAGCGTATCCATACCCTCTCCTCGTAAAGGCGGCTGGCGCGGAATTCTCGCTCAGTCGTCTGCGGGTGCGTCAACCAATTGCACGATCACTTTGTCGCCGGCCTGAATCACACCCGGTACGTCGACGACACCCACCACACCTCGCAAACCGAACGCGCGACTCGGGAACAAGTGTCCCGCTGCGGGCTCGCCAGCCTGTGTGGTGTACTTGGCGGTGATCTGTTCGCCCATGTCGGAACACGGTGGGTTGCCCTCTTCCACGGCCAAGACCGCGCCCGAAGGGAAGACCAGCCGCGCGCTCTTCGGCAGCTGAGAGAAATTGGGGATGCCTTCCACGCAGAGATTCGCCCCCAGCGTCGCCGCAGTAAGGGGCTCTTTCAGATCCATCTTCTTCCCGATGATCGAGAGCTCTTCCACGGATACACCGGACCACTGGCGCTCATTGCGCCGCACCGTTCCCTCCGGATCCTTGTCCCCGCGCCATGCCACGCGTTCGAAGCCCCTGTGCTTATCGCCCGCGAAGCCATCGAGCTTGGCTTCCACCGATGCCCTTCCCTCTTTGCTGAGGTCTTCGTTGTCGCCCACGTACACGGAAACCAGCCTGCCCACCAATTCCTTCATGCGATCGCCCTCTTTCAGATTTCACAGTCGGTTGCCGATCCCGTTCACGGCCAGGCACCATAGTACCGCCTCGATGGCGTCGGACTCAAGAGCGGATTCGCTCGCCCTTCGGGTCGTACATCGGGCGCAGGGAAGCCCGCGCCGGATAACGCGTTCCAGATACTTCGATCTCATAGCTCCCGCTCTTGACGAAATCCGGCGTAACACCGTCCTCGTTCGCCACGGGACCCAGCCCAACTGCGGCACCCAGCGTGTGCCCGTAGCCGCCAGCCTTGATGTATCCCACGCGCACGCCGTCGCGGTAGATCGGCTCCTCGGCGTGCAGCAGCGGCTCCGGATCCTCTAGTAGAAATTGCACCAGGCGTGCCTTGACCCCTTCTTCTCGTTGCTTCAGCAGTGCTTCTTTGCCGATGAAACCACCGGGCTTGTCGAAATCAACCGCGAACCGGAGTCCGGCCTCGAGCGGAGTATCGAGGTTGTCGATGTCGTGGCAATAATCACGGTAGGCCTTCTCGAGGCGCAGCGTCTCCAGCGCATTGAGACCCGCGTGCCGCAACCCGACGTCCGCTCCGGCCTCGACGAGGCGATCGAAGACGTGGAGCGTAAACTCCGTCGGCACATAGAGTTCCCAGCCCAACTCACCAACGTAGGTCAGCCGCAGAGCCATCACGCGCGCGTAACCGATATCGATCTCCTGCATGGAGCGATAGGGGAATGCTTCGTTCGAAACGTCTGCACTGGTCACCAGATTGAGAAGTTCTCGCGACTTCGGGCCCTGAATGTTCAGGATCACGTAACCCGAAGTCAGATCGCTCACAGCGACATGGGCATCCTCCGGCGTGTTTCGCTTGAGCCAACTCTCGACGTGGGTGTGGATCACGTCGCCCGCAACCACGAAGTAACGATCCTCTGCGAGGCGCATCACGGTGAGATCGGCCTCGATTCTCCCGCGCTCGTTCAGCCATTGGGTGTAGACACATTGACCAGTTGGAACAGACACGTTGTTCGCGCAGATGCGATTGAGAACTTTTTCCGCGTCGCGACCCTGGACGAGGAATTTCGACATGTGCGTCAGATCCATCATCACCACGCCCTCGCGCGTGGCCTTGTGTTCGGCGGCCGTGTACGCGAACGACTTCGTGCGCCCCCACGAATACGAGACTTTCGGCTCGACGCCTTCGGGCGCGAACCAGAGAGGAAACTCCCAGCCCGCCGACGTGCCGAAACACGCACCCGCTTCGGCAAGGCGGTCGTGCATCGGCGCCTTGCGTGCATTGCGCGCGGTGTGGGGCGCGAGGCCGGGCCAGCTGATGTACTGCCACCCGATCATTTCCACGGTCCGGTCGTGCAAGTACTTGGGTGTACCCTGAAATGGCAGCATCCGATCGATGTCTACCGCGCGGATGTCGTCGGGTGGCAAACCGTCCACCATCCACTGCGCGATGATATTGCCAGCTCCACCGCCGAAAATGATGCCGAGCGAATTGAAGCCCGCGGCAACGAAGAAATTCTTCAGTTCCGGCGCTTCGCCCATCAACGGGCTCATGTCGGGGGTGAAACTCTCGGGTCCGCAGAAAAACTGGTGGATCCCCACATTCTTGGCGGTCGGAATTCGCGCCAGCGCGGCTTCGAAGTACGGCGCGAGGCGATCCATATCGGGGGGGAGCTCACCGAAACTGAAATCCTTCGGGATGCCATCCATCCCCCACGGTCCCGCCACCGGTTCGAACATGCCAACCATGAGTTTTCCACCGGCCTCCTCGCGGAAGTACGAGAAAAGATCGGGGTCTTCGACGATTGGCAAATCGCGATGAATTCCCTCGAGGGGTTCGGTGATCAGGTAGTAGTGCTCAGCCGCGTGCAGCGGCACGTTGACACCGGCCATCAATCCGATTTCCCGCGCCCACAGACCGCCACAGTTGACGACGAATTCCGCCTCGATGTCGCCCCGATCCGTGGAGACACCCGTCACGCGTCCCTTCGCGTGGTTGATTCCGGTAACGCGAACTCCCTCCATCAGCCGTGCGCCACCCATCCGGGCGCCCTTCGCGAGAGCCATCGTCACATCGACGGGATTCGCTCGGCCATCGTCTGCGGTGTAGAAGCCAGCAAGAACATCGTTCGTTTCGAACAGCGGCCACATCTCTTTGACTTCGGAAGTCGAGATCTCCGCGACCTCGATCCCGAATCCCCGGGCGAAGTCGGAAATCCGCCGCAGCTTGTCGACCCGCTCCGGGTTGCTCGCGATCTGGAGGTAACCCACCGGCCGAAATCCCGTGTCTTGCCCGGTTTCCTCTTCGAGTCTCGCGTAGAGATCCCGGCTGTATTTGGACATATTGATCGTGGTTTCGGTCGCGAAGGTGCCCGTGACGACCAGGCCCGCCGCATGCCAGGTGGTGCCGGCCGTCAGTTGGGCGCGCTCCAGCAACACCACGTCCCGCCAGCCGAGCTTGGTCAGGTGATAGGCGACGCTGCAGCCAATTACGCCGCCGCCGACAATCACCACCCGCGCGCGGGCGGGTACCGAATCGGTATCTGTCGTTGAATTCATCTCCATGACTCGACGGTGTCCTCTGCTTCGGAACCCGCCAGCGCCCTGCGTCAACGCAAGCGTAGATGGATCCTGGATTTGCTGATTTCGAAGGCCTCGCGCCGAGCGGTTCTTGCTCCGGGCGGCCAGCGCGGAGTATGCAGATTTGCTCTACAAATTGCATTTCGGCTTCTCGCGCCCGTCGGAGTGCTCTCTAGAGCGTCAAGCCAAGTCCAAGAATCAGAGCCCGTCAACCGAATCTGCGGTGTCGGAATTCAATCGCCTCCAGGCAGACACCCCGACCCAACACGCACGCCCGCCGCCATACAGCTGAGATCTCGGTAGAATACGCCCCCAACGGTCTGAATTGGCCGGGGCAGACCGAGCCCTGTTACCGCAAGAGATGCTTTAACAGCTCAACATCGCGGCCAATCGCGGCCGAATTGCTCACAAGAATGCTCACACGAATTCAAGCCTGTGCCGCAGCCTGAAATTCTAATGTCTACGGGACGCTTCAATTCCGAAGGCTTGAATACGCATCAACAGGCCGGCTACGCCCATAACCCGTCTCGCCCGGATGGCCGGTAGATGGTGGCGTGGGAGCCTAACCCCTATCAAATTTGACAGAAACGATTCGACGGGCGTATCGTGATCAGATAACAGCTGCGTGAAAGCTCTTGGCTCCGCAGCGTTGATTTCGCATTGGTCGACGGAATCGGCAGCGGGAGAACTCGAATGAGGCGAATCACCGCTCCGCTGATTTCTGTCCTTGCCATCACCGGTATCGTGGTAGGAAGCGCTCGGGCCACGGACGGGAGAGTTCCTGCCGACACGCTCTTCGGGGCAAGTGGGACCCATACCGTCACAATCGACCAGAATGATGGGACGATTACCCCCTTCGCGCCCCAAGGCACGTTCGCGTTCATCGCCCTGGCATTTGACTCTGGGGGCAAGTTATTCGCTGCCGGGTGCGCTGAAAGCAATCCTGTCCCCCGTCGCTCTACTGTCTGCCCATACGCGTCTACTCGCCTGCTGATGGAACTCGATCCGCTGACGGGCGAGGTCGTAGAAATCATCGGACCCGTGACGGATGTTTTCGGCTCGGGGGTGAATATTACTGCGCTGTCCGTGCAGCCGGAAACGGATGTGCTCTTCGGGTTTGAGCAGCGTTTTGCTCCATCATCAAGCATCTGGACGATCGACAAGTCCACAGCAGTAGTCACATTGATCGCCTCCGAAGTGCCCGCCGGCTGCGAATCCCAATGCAGTCGGACCGAAGCATTTGCCTTCGCTCTCGACGGCACGCTTTATCACATTTTCACAGACGATCGGCTCGCGTATGAGCTGATGACCCTTGATCCCAGAACGGGAGCAGAAATTTCCTCCGTACCGTTCGATGGCCCTCGTGCTCCTTATGGGCATATTGGCGGGCTCGCAGTGAGAAGCGACGGGGTCATCTTCTCGAATTTTTATTACACCGGTAAGCCTTGCAGGGATTGTCCACTGCCCCCGCTGAAAGGCACCTTGACCGAGATTGACCCGCTGACAGGCGCCACGACCGAAGTCGGACGGGATGAGTGGACTCCTGTGGATCTCGACTTCTCCCCAGTTGTCGTCGAATCGGTCGATATCGCGATCAAGCCCGGCAGCGATCCCAGCGTAGTCAATCCACTGAGTCGGGGTATGGTGCCAGTGGCGATCTTCGGCTCCGACGATTTCGATGTCGCCGACATCGACGTGACGAGTCTCACCTTCGGATTTGGGGACGCGCTTCCTGCGAGCGTCAGCAGACGGAACAGGGATGTGGATGCCGACGGTTTCCC
>SMVA01188999.1_pt1 | contig 10803 bp, 9 predicted proteins | sample 2456451 | NCBI WGS metagenome assembly SMVA01 (sample SAMN11095933, study PRJNA526329) | marine sediment metagenome | biome: Marine sediment; feature: Surficial sediment; material: Deep marine sediment; isolation source: Hadal surficial sediment | place: Pacific Ocean | collected 2014-05 | depth 0-1...
GGCCGAGCATAAATTTAGAGTGCATATTTTGTACTTCCGACAAGAAAAACAGGGCCCGGATTAAATGGGGTCTGACCCCAATTCTCTCCGAAATCTGCATAAAAATTATAGATATGGGGAAGAAATGGGGTCTGACCCCATTTAATCTGGGCTCTTTTTTTCTAGAGCTGCCCCTTGATCGGCCACATTCCATAGAAGCCGACCGAGAACCGGCGCCAGAAGCCGGTCTGCGGCTCTTTGGACAGGACGACTTCTTCATCGCCGGCCCGGTCGATCCAGCGAACCTGATTCTGATCGTTCAGGACCACCTCGTAAGCGTTCTGATCGGCATCCGCATAGAGGGCATCCGCCGCAAAGCCGGCGATCTCCGGCGAATCGATGATAACGCCGAGCTCCGTATTGATGAAGGCCGAACGCGGATCCCAGTTGAACGAGCCGATAAATATCCGCTCCCGGTCGACGATAAAGGCCTTGGTATGCAGGGTTGCAATCGCGGCCCCGGCGCCACCGCGGTTCTCGCTCATCCCGCCGCGCTCGACGCCAGAAATGCTCGCATCGGGGCGAACCTCAAAAATCCTGACGCCATTCTCGAGCAGCGGCCGCCTGGACGGCACATAGCCCGAATGAACGATAGCGTGATTCGTCGCGGCCAACGAGTTGGTGATCACGGTGACATCGACGCCGCGTTCGCTCAGGCCGCTCAGGAATTCGATTCCGCCTTGCCTCGGCACGAAGTACGGCGAGATGATAATCACTTCTTTTTCCGCGGCTTTTACGGCTTCGGCCAGGGGTGTGATGATCGAAGCGGCGGTTTCGGCCTTGTCCTTGTCCGACTTGTCAGGCGAATCGTAGACGAGTTCGTACGGCGCCCAGGTATAGGCGCTGGCATCCGACGCGACGAATTTCGCCATGCTGTCGTCGAACGCCTCGAGGTACGGCGTGTTCTTTAGCTCGCCGACGGCCGTGTCGATACGGCCACGCAACGCTTCCAGCGCGGCAGCCGGGTCCTCGGGCATCTTCGCGAAGGCGGGCACCGGCGCGGCGGCGTAATGATTCCAGTAACTGTCGAACATGCGCGAGACATCGCGCGTCACTTCACCGATCGCCACCACATCTACATCACCGAAATTCACGTCGTCGCGGAACGCGAAATACTCCGCGGCGATATTGCGCCCGCCGATCAGCGTGACCTGATTGTCGGCGGTGAACGACTTATTGTGCATGCGCCGGTTTACACGACTGAACTGAGTGATATTGGCCGCCCCGCGTGAGCTGCGGACCGCGAACGGATTGAAGATCCGAACTTCGAAATTCGGATGCGAGTCGAGCGCTGCCATGCCCGCGTCATAACCCGTCGTCTGAATATCATCGACCAACAGGCGCACGCGCACGCCACGATCGGCGGCCTCGAGCAATACACCGATAAACCCGTAGCCGATCAGATCGTTGGTGATCAGGTAATATTGCGCATCGATGCTGCGCTCGGCGCGCTTGGCCATGAGCACGCGCGCCGCGAGGGCCTCGATGCCGTCGATCAGGAGATAGAAACCGCTTTCGTCCGGATGCGCGTCGCGCAATGGGGCGATCTGTTGGCCTAGATAGGTGTTGTCCGTGTCCTCGAAGGCCCTCGTGTCCGTCTTCGGGTAGTCAAAATCGACCGTTGCGCAGCCGCCGAGCCACGCGGACAGGACTCCAACGACAAGTAACGTGCAGCTGTTTCGTATCAAGGCGCTATTCCTACTATATGGACAGCAGGCTACTAGAACTCGACCCCCAAGCCAACGACGAACGAGAGGTCCTCGTTTTCGGCGCCATCCAATGGTTCCGTTTCGTAGTCGAAGATTAAATCCGTATTGAAATACAACAGGTCCGTGATCTCGTAGCGCAGCCCCGTGACCGTCTTGAAGACCGTATTTGCGCGCCCGGTCACATAGGCGTTGATGGAATCGTCGTGGTGGAGCTCGAGATCGCTGGCGAAGAAATCCTGCCGGTAGCGCAACGCCCAGATAACAGCCATGCTTTCGTTGTCGTCATTGCCCGTATCTTTCTCAGACAGGTAGCCGAGACCGGCCTGAACATTCAGAAAGAGGCGGGGTTTGTTCCAGAGATCGCGGCCCGCCGTAGCGCCGAGGATGATCCTGTGGTCCAGATTCCGGATCGGGTCGCGCTCGTAGCTGGCGGCAATACCGAAAAACCACGGATCATTAAAAAGCCAGTTGTAATTGTACTGCAGGAGGGTCTGATCCTTGGTTGTAATCCTATTTTGCTCCTCCCGGGACAGCGTCAGGGTCACGATATGCCGGTGATCGCCGAGCTTGAGCTTCGTGTCGGTGAAAAACCGTGTGTTCAGCGCGTCGGTATTGCCCTTGTCGATCGAGAAGTTGAAATCGATGTGACTCTCCCAGTCGAAATAATCTTCAATTTTGTCGAGTTCTTCGAGTTGCGACAGGTTGATCAGGGTGATCTTTCCGTCGATGGCAATGCGTTGTTTCCCTTCCGGACCGCGGCCCACGAGTTCAGCGACAACCTCACGGCCATCCTTGAGCGTGACCTCGAATTTCCGGTCGGAATCGAGGTACTCGATATCATCGAGGCTGATCGTGACTTTCACGTCGTCATCGTAGGCAGGCTCTATGATGACATCGTTGTCCCAGATTTCCTGGATCTCCCCCGTGATCCGATCGCCGTTCTTCAAGACAACGATATCGGCATGGGCCATCGACGCCAGGCCAATAAGCGCGAATAGTGCGGCACTTCGGGAGATGCGAAACCTCATCCTAACTGCGATTCGTATTCCATAGCCTGAGAAAAAAGATGCGCGTCGCTCTGCGGGAGCGCGCTGCCCGCGATGACGAGCAGGACTGCAAGCCCCCATCGATTTACCGGTCTTCGAGCCCATATTCTTTGTTTTTATTGACCCAATTTGACGGATGATTGAGGCACAAAGCACAGAATTCGTGCCGCGGAGACGGCACGATACCATCGAGAGAGTTTGCCGTCAGCCGTTATGAATAAATTTATACGATTCTCGATTCTATGTTTTACAACCGTCGCAGCGACCGGCTGCGCGGTGCTGATCAGCGATCGGGGCACCGAGGGCGCGGAGCCGCTGACCAGTCATGCGCAGGCAATCGCGACCGAGGTATCCACTTGCCTTGAGTTTCTCGGCACCCCGATGTTTCCACCCGGCCAGGAACTCGAATCCGACAGCATCAGCCTCGTCAGCTGGAACGTCAAGAAAGGCGGGCGCCCGAGTTGGCGCGACGATCTCACTGAACTCGCGCTCGACAGAGACCTCGTCCTCATGCAGGAGGCGGTGCTGACTGCCGATCAGAATGGCACTCCGGCCGGTATGGATCACTGGTCGTTTGCGCCGGGCTACCGCACGGCCGAGTTTCTCACGGGCGTTATGACCTATAGCAGCGCGACGCCGCTGACCCAGTGCAACCTGACGAGCCGGGAGCCCTGGCTCGGCACGCCGAAGGCAACTGGAATTACCGAATACGGCCTGACGGGCACGGACGAGACCCTTGTCGTCGTCAATATTCACGCAATCAATTTCACCTTCGGTGTTGCGGCATTTAAGGCGCAACTGGAACAGATCGGAACGATACTCGCGGCGCACGAGGGCCCCATCATTTTCTCCGGCGATTTCAATACGTGGCGAAACAAGCGGGTGCAGGTTCTCGATGCCTTCGTGCGCGACTTCGATCTGATGCCCGTCGCGTTTGAAGCCGACTTCCGCAAGACTGTTTTCGGCCAGCATCTCGACCATATTTACGTGCGCGGCCTGACGGTCGAGTCTTCCGGCTCTCGGATCGTCGAAACTTCGGATCATAATCCGCTATTCGTGGACCTCCGCTTATGAAACCCAAACGTCTCGGGTATTGCGCGACGCTGCTGTGCCTGTCGTCATTGCCGGCACTGGCCGGTGACGCGGACGCCGAAATTCAATACCTGCTGAGTGCGACGGGCCAAAACGACTGCGCGTTCATTCGCAACGGCAAGGCGCACTCACCCACCGAAGCCGAGGCGCACCTGCGCATGAAGTACAATATAGGCAAGAACCGGGTCGACAGCGCCGAACAATTCATCGGTCGGATCGCGAGTAAAAGCTCCTGGACCGGCAAATCGTATTATATAGAGTGCCCGAATACGCAAAAACAGACCGCGGGCGACTGGCTCTCCGATCAACTGGCTTTATATAGAAGGCATCCCGCCCAGGAACAATAGCCTCTGATCACGGGCATCCGCGTTCCGGAGATCGCTTTGCTTGCCCGGGCATCGCGCTTATCATAGGTCGGAATAACACGCCGATATTATGCTTCGAACAATCACGGGTAAATATTTTCGGGCCGTTCGGGCCGTCTTGTTTGGCGGTTTCGTACTCTGCGTGTCTGTCGGTTGCGCGACCTATCGGCCCGTGCCGCTCGAGCAACTCTCTTTTCGCGAACGCGCGGAAACGCTTGAGGATGAAGACCTGCGCGTCAGTGTTTCGGTGCTGAGCCGCGAAGAGGCCCGGCAAGCTTTCGGCGTCAATCTTCAAAAACGCAGTATCCAGCCCGTCTGGCTCGAAATCGAGAACCGCGGTGACAAACCGTTCTGGTTCATGCTGCATGGAATGGACCCGAACTACTTCTCGGCCCACGAAGCAGCCTACATGAATCACTTTTTTTGGGGCGGTTCGACGAACAAGGAAATGGACGCCTATTTCGCCGATCTCGGTATCGATCAGAATATCGAGCCGGGCAAAACACAATCCGGGTTCGCATTTACGAATGAAACCATCGGCACCAAGGAAATTCGCATTCGTTTATTCAGCCACAAAGACGTCCGGACTTTCGAGTTTTTCATATCCATCCCGGGCATCCAGTCGGACTGGGACCGCATCGATCTGAAAGGCCTTTATGCTCCTGATGACATGCTGGTCGTCGAGTCCGACGAGGACCTGAAGAAAGCGCTGCAGGCCATGCCCTGCTGCACCCAGCGGTCGGACGGTTCCGGTGAAGGCAAGCCGGTCAACATCGTGCTGGTGGGATTATTGCCGGCCCTGAAAGCGTTTATAAAAGCTGGTTGGGACGAGACGGCTTTCCAGGCCACACCGTTTTCGTATTTCGGTACCAATTATCTGTTCGGCAGGGAGCCTGACGTGCAGTTTCAGAAAACCACTCAACAGATCCAGACCGAGAGCCTCGTGCGCCTCTGGGTCAGCCCGATCCTCTACCGCGACATGGGCGTCTGGGTCGGCAGTATCGTGCGCAACATCGATCCCTTGGTCGATGAAGCCGCCATTTACCTGGTCGAAGACCTCGGTACGGCCCGAACGGTCAGCCATTACGGCATCGTCCAGAGAGGCGACTCCACCGAGTTTTACGAGCCGCGAACGGATTTCATGGGCCGGACCTACTGGACACGCGGTGAAACGTTTGTTTTGAAGATGACCGAAGAACCGGTCACACTCGACGAAATTGACCAGTTCGATTGGGACTGGGTTCGCAATGTCCGCCGCATCCCCGATCCGCTGCCTGAGACTCCGTGACAACGCGATGACGATATTGATCAGACGGTCCCGGTTCCCGATCGTAATCGGGGTAATTGCGGCACTGTCCGCGGGGTGCGCGGTAAGTTTCAAGCCTGTCCCGCTCGATACCCTGCCCTACCTCGAGAGGGCGGAAACCCTGGAAAAGAACGGGGTCCGTGTCACGGTCGCCGTACTGACGCGAGACGAGGCGAGACGTGCGTTCGGCAAGCAGCTGGACAAGAAATCGATTCAGCCGGTCTGGATTCAGATCGAAAATAACACGGACCGGGATTACTGGTTCATGCGGCACGGTCTCGATCCGGATTATTTCTCGGCCTTCGAGGCCGCCTATGTCATTCACGGTGGCAACGCGGCCAATATGGAAGAGATCGACGACTACTTTCTGGGTCTGCGCATCGATCCGTTCGCCCCGCCCGGCGCCTCAACTTCCGGTTTCGTTTTCACAAACCTGAAACAGGGCACGAAGGAGGTCCGCGTCCGGTTGCTCGGCGATAAGGAACTCCTGGAGTTCGAGTTCTACATCACCGTGCCGGGTCTCAGGGCCGACTGGCAACGCGTCGACTTCCAGTCGCTCTATGCCAAGGAAGACATTATCGATTTCGACGATCCTATCGCCTTTCGAGAAGCGCTCGAGGCCTTCCCGTGCTGCACGACAAAGAAAAACGGCAGCGGGTCCGGCGATCCAATGAATCTCGTCGTTATCGCCAGCAAGGATGAATTGCAGGCCTTTATCAAGGCGGGCTGGGACGAGACCGAAATCATCACGACCGGGTCTTCCTGGCGGACATTCAAGTCGTTTGTCAGCGGCGGCGAATACAAGAACTCGCCCATCAGTGCCCTGTATGTCTATGGACGCGCTCAGGACATCAGTCTGCAAAAGGCGCGTGAAACGATTCACGAGCGCAATCATCTCCGGCTCTGGCTGAGTCCGATGCGCTGGCGGAGTCAACCGGTCTGGATGGGTGCGATCAGCCGCGACATCGGCGTATTCTGGACGACCAGAACCTGGAACCTGACGACTCATGCGATCGACCCCGCAGTCGACGAGGCGCGCAACTATCTGACCGAAGACCTCGCCACGGCCGAATCACTGGCCGAATTTTCGCTGATCGATGGCGTCGGCGAAGTCACGCAGGAAAACCCGAAACAGAATCTGCTCGGATCACCGTGGTGGACCAACGGACGCCGTGTAATCCTCTTATTATCGACCGAACCCGTGCCACTCGACGAAATCGAAATGTTCGGCCTGGAACAAATAATGGGGTCAGACCCCAATTAAAATGGGGTCTGACCCCGTGTCGTTCTATTTTCGAGACATTATTTACAATATCCAGAAATCTTGTAATTGGCGATTTTGTGACCGATTTCATTCTTCTCGCCCTGCCAATAGCCGATGATCATCAGCCAATTATCGGGCACGCGCTGAGCTGGAGCCCACAATGAGCATATTTCTTATCCTGTCTGTGATCGGGATCGTCGGATTCGTCGTCATCCGTCAGCGATCGAAATCGGATGGCAGGCCCAAAAAAGCGAAAGCAAAGGGTAACCCGCACGCCGCAGTTTCGATCGTGTATGACGACGCGATCGCCTGTCCAGAGGTCAAGGAATTTTCCGGCAAACGCATTCTGGGTAAAGAAGCGCCGAAACTGCCACTACCGAACTGCTCTGCTCGATCCTGTTCCTGCAGCTTCCACCAGTTCAGTGATCGCCGCAAGGGTCCACGGCGCGCCGATGAAACCGGCGTCATGGAAGCGCCGTACATAGGTCAGGACCGCCGCGAGAGCACCAGCGGCCGACGCGCCAACGATACGGTCGGCGAAAGTACCCAGGATGGACTCCAATCGGACGACGCCGAAGCCGACACTTATTACGGCCACCACGCCAAGACCGGCACTTTTCGCACTAAAGAAATCGGGTAGAAAAATGGGGTCAGACCCCAATTAAAATGGGGTCTGACCCCATTTCCCGACCCGCATTTTCTTACTTGTCTTCATATTTGAACTTCTGTCCACCGATGCTGGCCTCATACATCAGGCCGCCTTTCGCCATCGTGAAGATCGCGACACCACCGTTGTAACCTGCGTCAGCCGAGGCGCCGGCCGTCACCGCGACTGCCGAGACCTGAGCATCAAACTCGAAGTTACCGCGCTTGAAATCCTTTACGGCCGTCGTGTCTTTAAAGAAGATGAACTCGGAATACACCTGGCCACCGAGCTGAAAGCCGATCGTGACCTGCGTCACGCTCGTATCTCCAACAGTGCGTCCGCCCTCGATCATGATGCCTTTGCCATGCGCGGCACCGATGCCCATGGCGCCCTTGGCGACGCCCGGAAACACGGCATAGGCTGCCGACGTATCGAAAAATTTCTTGATGCTGGGATCCTTTTCCTTGATCGTGGCAATGGCCTTGGCCACATCCAATTCCAGCTTGTCGTCAGCATCCGGGCTCCAAGAAAATCCTGGAACGGCCAAGATGGTCGCGATCAAACCCAGCAAGATGATTGTCAGCTTACGCATGCTTCTTCTCCTTAGTGTCCAGCCTCAACCCCGCTCAGTATAGCGAATTGCCGTGCGTACCTGAATCCGGCTTTACCTGCCGCTCCGTTCATCGGTATGATCGAGACACGTCGGGTGACCCGTGTCTGAGGCTACATTAAATGAATATTAAGAGAGGCTACTCGCTCGCTACGATCATACTCGTGGGTGGGTGCACGACTTACGGTGCGATACAGCTCGAGCAGCGATTCGGTGCGGCCTCGCCTCGCGAGCGCGTCGTCGAAAGCTTGCCCCCGGACTCGATCGATTACTGGACCGAAGTGAAACCCGTGGTCGAGAAGCGCTGCGTCGTCTGCCACGGTTGTTTCGATGCGCCGTGTCAACTCAAAATGAGTTCCATCGAAGGAACCGAGCGCGGCGCAACGGCCGTCAAGGTATATAACCAATCGCGACTCAAGCATGCGCCGATGACGCGGTTGCACGAGGACGCCCATTCGGTCGGCGATTGGCGCCAGATGGGTTTCTTCCCGGTATTGAACGAATACGAGGATACGCCGGAGGCCAATCGCGAAGCCGGGGTCATGTATCGGATTCTCAAGCTCAAGGACGACAATCCGCTGCCGAATGTAAAGCAGCTCTCGGAAAAAACATTCGACCTGTCGCTGGACCGCAATCAGTTCTGTGCGCGGCCCGAAACCTTCGACCGGTTCGCGCAGAAACACCCGTTATGGGGCATGCCCTATGCACTGCCCGGCCTGCCCGGCGCCGAACAGGACACGCTGATGCGCTGGATCGAGCAGGGCGCGCACTACACGGCACGCCCGGCGATGCATCCCGCGTTTCAGGGCCAGATCGATCGCTGGGAAAAATTCCTGAACGGCGATTCATTGAAAGAACAGCTCACGAGCCGGTATATTTTCGAACATCTCGCGTTCGCGCACCTGTATTTTCCCGAGGTCGACGAGACCCGGTTCTTTCAACTCGTGCGCTCGGCAACCCCGCCCGGCGAACCGCTTCAACTGATCGCGACCCGCCGGCCTTTCAATGACCCCGGGGTTCCGCGCGTGTATTACCGCATCATGGAATACGTCGACAGCATCGTCGTCAAGATACACATGCCCTACCGGCTGGATGCGGCGCGCATTCGGCGCTGGCAGTCACTGTTCCTCGATCCGCATTACGAAGTCACCGCGCTGCCGTCCTACGAGGAGCAGTATGCGTCCAACCCGTTCATCACATTCGAAGAACTGCCCGTCAATGCCCGCTACCGGTTCATGCTCGAAGAAGCCCAGTTCACGATCATGGGTTTTATCAAGGGGCCGGTTTGCCGCGGCCACGTCGCACTGAGTGTGATCAGCGACGATTTTTGGGTCTTCTTCATCAACCCGGATCGAATAGAAGTCGAACTATTCGAAGACTTTCTTGCGAACCTGGATCGATCGTACACCATGCCGGCCAGCAGCGCTGATATCTACAACCTTATCGGGCGCTGGCGCAAGTATGCGAAACAGCAACGCGAAATGCTGGCCGCCAAGGATCAGTTTCTGCTCGAGAACCTCGGGGCCCCCGACGAACTCAATCTCGATCTGATCTGGGACGGTGATGGCGACAATCAAAACGCGGCGCTTACCATTTATCGGCATTTCGACAGCGCGACGGTCGAGAAAGGCCTGCTTGGCCAGCCGCCCAAGACGGCCTGGGTGATCGGCTATACCTTGCTGGAACGCATTCATTACCTGCTCGTCGCCGGTTACGATGTCTACGGCAATGTCGGCCATCAATTGGTCACGCGCCTGTATATGGATTTCCTGCGCATGGAGGGCGAGTCCAATTTCCTGCTGCTGTTACCCGAATCGGCGCGGAATCGTGAGCGAAATTTCTGGTATCGGAACGTCAAAAAAGAACAAATGGAGTACCTGACTTTACCCAGGTTTGAACAGAGCGTGGAGCCATCGATTCCGTACAAAACCGACGACCAAAAATCGGAATTATTCGCGATGCTCGAAGAAAAGCTGAAGCTGGTCCTTCCACAACGGCACAAGCTCGCGGCGATCGAGAATTCGACCATCCGCAATACGCTGGTGCGCCTGACTCAGCTCACCGGCAGGCCGGCCACCCTGATGCCCGAGGCTGCTTTCGTCAGAATTGAGGGCCGGGCGGGCGATCAGTATGTCAGCCTGATCCGCAACAGCGCGCACCTGAACATGACTTCCATGTTCAAGGAACAAAAAAACCGCGTGCCGGCCGAAGACACGCTGTCCGTAATTCCGGGTTTTATCGGCAGCTACCCGAACGCGTTGTACGTCGTCCAGGAGACCAGTCTCGCGAAATTTGTCAATACCATTGCCAATCTGAAAACCGAGGAAGATTACGCGAGTTTCCTGGACGACTTCGGCATCCGGCGCACCGACCCGGATTTCTGGCGGAACAGCGACGCCCTCCATCTCGCCTTCCGGCAGGCGGATCGGTTTGAATCCGGGCTGCTGGATTACAGTCGCCTGGAAAACCGCTAACGAAAACGCGGAAGAGCGACGTCTCCGGTGGGGCGCGCGGCCTTCAAAGCCGTTGGGGCGTTCTAGGAATGCCCGGTGGGTTCGACTCCTACCTCTTCCGCCAGTTCGCCCTTAAGTTCGACCGCCAATGCACCCCAGAATCCGTCGTCGCGGGCCGCGCAGACGCGGCCGACCACCGCCGCAGCCGCATAACCGGCCATGCGCAGGCCGGTGAGACAGGCCTGCAACTTGCCGGGCCCGACGGCGGCCAAC